>Ga0307312_10002044_pt1 | contig 10572 bp, 11 predicted proteins | sample ER_DNA_202_FD_194489 | JGI IMG/M metagenome (GOLD analysis project Ga0307312, IMG submission 194489) | Bulk soil microbial communities from the East River watershed near Crested Butte, Colorado, United States - ER_DNA_202 | ecosystem: Environmental > Terrestrial > Soil > Floodplain | place...
TGCCGAGCAAGCCATCGTCGAGCTTCGCCTCGACGGCGTCGTCGACCCGTTCGTCGCCAACTACGTCCGAGGCGGGATCGATCGTGCGAACGAGCAGGGTGCCGCCGCCGTACTGATCACGATCGACACGCCCGGCGGTCTCTCGTCCTCGATGCGCGAGATCACGCAAGCCATCTTGAACTCGAAGGTCCCGATCATCGGCTACGTGTCGCCGCTCGGGGCACGAGCCGCCTCGGCGGGTACGTTCATCTTGCTCGCCTGCAACATCGCCGCGATGGCGCCCGGGACGAACGTGGGCGCGGCGCATCCGGTCGGCCTATCGGGCGCCATCGAGTCCGAGAAGGCCACGAACGACGCCGCCGCCTCGATCCGGGCGATCGCCGAGACGCGCGGCCGCAACGCCGACTGGGCCGAGAGCGCGGTTCGGGACTCGGTGAGCGTCTCGGCCGAGCAAGCGCTCGCCCTCAACGTCATCGACCTCATCGCCCCCGACGTCCGGACGCTGATCGAGAACGTGAACGGTGACGTCGTGACCGTCGCCGGCGGCGAGCGGTTGACCCTGCAGCTCACCGGCGCTGCGATCGACGAGCAGCAGATGAGCCTCATCGCGCGCGTCTTCCACGGGCTGCTCGACCCGAACCTCGCGTTCATCTTCTTCTGGCTCGGCCTCGCGCTCATCGTGCTCGAGCTCTTCACGCCGGGTGGCGTGTTGGGGACGCTGGGAGCGCTCATGCTCGTGTCCTCGTTCGTGGCGCTCGGGGCGCTGCCGTTCCAGATCATCGGGGTCGTGTTGCTCATCGCCTCGGTCGTCTTCTTCGTGCTCGAGCTGAAGCATCCGGGGATCGGGGTGCCCGCGATCGGGGGCGTCACGTGCCTCGTCCTCGGTGGGGTGTACCTGTTCGACGCGTCCGTGCCGTCCGCGCGGGTCTCGCCGCTCGTGATCGTCCCGACCGCGGCGTTCGCCCTCCTGTTCTTCGGTGTCGTCGTGCGAGCCGCCATCCGGATGCGGCACCAGGGCGCGGTGACCCGCGACCAGACGCTCGTCGGCCGTGAGGCCGTCGTGGTGCGCGACCTCGACCCGGTCGGGGTCGTGCGGGTCGGCTCGGAGGAATGGACCGCCGAGACCGGGGGGTCCGTGGTCGAGAAGGGCGCTCGGGTCCGCGTGGTGGAGATGGAAGGCATCAGGCTGAAGGTGACATCCGCAGAGGAGCCGGCATCGGCAACCGCGGACCGCGAAGGGGGGGCCACGTGATCCCGTTGTTGATCGGTGCCGGTGTGGTGTTGCTCTTGATCTTGCTGATCGTGCCGCAGGCGATCCGGATCATCCGTGAGTACCAGCGCATCCTGGTGTTCCGACTCGGTCGCGCGCTGAAGACGAAGGGGCCGGGTCTCGTGCTCCTCATCCCCTTCATCGACAAGGGCGTGATGGTCGACCTGCGCGAGCTCTACCTGGAGATCCCGCACCAGACGGCCATCACGAAGGACAACGCGACGATCTCGATCGACTTCATCGTCTTCTATCGCGTCATCGATGCTCGGATGTCGGTGATCGAGGTCGGCAACTTCGCCGGCGCTGCGCAGAACATCGCCTCGACCACGTTGCGGTCGGTCGTCGGCGATATGGCCCTGGACGAGGTCCTCGCCAAGCGCGAGGTGATGAACGAGGTCCTGCGCACCAAACTCGATGAGGTGACCGAGCGGTGGGGTGTGAAGGTCACGAACGTCGAGATCCGCGAGATCATCCCACCCCCGCAGGTGCAGGAGGCCATGACCCGCCAGATGTCGGCCGAGCGCACCCGCCGAGCCGTCGTCACCGAGGCCGAGGGCACGAAGTCGGCCGCCGTGACCGTCGCCGAGGGCAACAAGCAGTCGGCCATCCTCAACGCCGAGGGCGACCGGCAGGCGGCTATCTTGCGCGCCGAGGGGTTCGCGCTCGCGCTCACGAAGATCTACGAGTCGGCACAAGAGATCGACGCCAAAACCATGACGCTGCAGTACCTCGAGGCCCTGAAGGCGCTGGGCGCCTCGCCGTCCACGAAGTTCGTGTTGCCGCTGGAGCTCACGACGTTGATCTCGGGCATCACCGGCTTCGCGGAGCACACGTTCGATACCGGCGCGTCCGGCGCTCGCGCGGCCGAAGGCTGACCCGGTCCACCGTCCTCCGAGGGGAACCGACCGCAGACCGGCGGTGTAGTGCTGAGTGATCGACGGGGTGGAGGGCCGTCCACTGGAAGACGTCGACCTCATCGAACGTGCGAGGGACGGCGACGTCCGCGCGTACGGGGACCTGGTCGAGCGGTACCGGGAGATCGCGTTCCGCACCGCCTACCTCATCACCCGCAGCGCGGCGGACGCGGAGGACGCGGCGCAGGAGGCGTTCGTGAAGGCCTACTACGCGCTCGGCCGCTTCCGGACGCAGTCGCCGTTCCGCCCGTGGATCCTGCGGATCGTCGCGAACGAGGCGCGCAACCGCGTGCGCTCGGCGAGGCGACGCGAGGGCTTAGCGTTGCGCCTCGCCGAGGGCCGCCTCTCGGGGGATGCGGCTCCATCTCCCGAGGCGGCGGCCCTGGACCGCGAACGCTCCGAGGCGCTGCTCGCCGGGCTGGCGAAGCTGTCCGAGCCCGACCGCCAGATCATCACGTGCCGCTATCTCCTCGATCTGTCCGAGGCGGAGACCGCCGACACCCTCGGGCTCCGCACGGGGACCGTGAAGTCGCGCCTCAGCCGGGCGCTCGGCCGCCTCCGAGACGTGCTGCCCGAGACCCTCGCCGCGACGGAGGTGAACGATGGCTAACCGCTTCGGCGACCTCGAGAGCGCCCTGCATGCGCTCGGCGCGCGGATCGCCGTTCCCCCGGCTCCTTCGATCACCCCCGCGGTCGTCTCACATCTGGAGGCCGAGCGGCTGCGACGCCGGCGACCTCCGTTCCCCGGTGTGGCTCTGTGGTCCCGCCGCCGGGCGCTCCTGGTCGCCGCCTTCGCGGTGCTCGCGGTGCTCGCGCTCGCGGCCGCGGCTCGGTTCACGATCGGTGCGGTCCAGATCCGGATCCAGCCGACGCCATCGGCGACGAGCAGCACGCCGCCGCCCTTCGACCTCTCTGTGCTCGGGCCCCCCCGTTCGCCCTCGGAGGCCGTAACCTCGCTCCCCTTCGCAACGGCGCTTCCGGCAGGCCCTCGCCCGGACGCCGCCTACATCGTCGAGGGACCAACCGGGCAGCGCTCGGTGGCGTTCGCCTGGTTGCCGTCGACGACCTATCCGCGCATCGAGGGCACGCCGTGGGGCCTGATCGTGCTCGAGATCCCAGGCGATGACGAGCTCGTGCTCAAGACCGTGAACGCATTCGAGGACATGGTCACGACGGTCGTCGACGGACGCCCGGCGGCCTGGATCCCCGCGCCGCACGAGCTGCAGCTGCGGACCCGCGTCGGCTCGCAGACCTTCTCGGTCGCCGGAAACGTCCTCATCTGGGAGCGTGGCGGGGTGACCTATCGGATCGAGACCGCGCTCGGATTCGACGCGGCGGCGGCGCTCGCTGGCTCGATCCGCGGCTGAGCGGAACCCATCGCCGAGCTCCGGTGTAGATAGAGACGTCGGTCCACGAACCAGGAGGGAACCATGTCTCGACGTCTCGCGCTCGCCGCCACGCTCGTGCTCGCCGCGATCGCAGTCCCGGCCCTGCCGGCCTCGGCGGGAGGGGGCGGCTGCTATGGAGGGGCTACCCAGGGCACGGGCACGGATGTGTTCCTCGCGGAGGCCTGTCCCACCCCCAGCATCTTGCAGGTGGATCCGGGGGCGACCGTGACGTTCACGAACAAGGACCCGTTCGCGCACAACATCATCGGGAACGCGTGGGGCCACCCGGACGACATCAACCAGGGCGATTCCTTCACGGCGACGTTCGACAAGCCTGGCGTCTACCCGTACGCGTGCTGGTATCACCCCGGCATGACCGGGGCGATCGTCGTCGGGACCGGCATGGGCGCGGGCAACGGCGCGACCGTGAGCCTCGGTTCGGCGCCGGTGCCCTCTGCCTCGCCGGCCGCGGAGGCCGCGGTCCAAGCGCCCGTCTCGTCCGCCGACCCGGCACCTGCCGACAACACGAGCAACCCGGTCGGGTGGTTCGGTGGAGGTGCGATCGGACTCGCGCTCGGCGCGGGTGTCGTGCTCGGTCTCCGTCGGCGTCGCAGCGCCTAGGAGCGAGCCCGCGCCTAGTTGCGCGTCGCGATGCCGTGTTGCGCGAACTGCAGCTGGAGGTCGTGCGGGCTGGTCGAGGCCTCGAGCGCCTTATCGACGGCGACCTTGCCCTGCTTCACGAGCTCGAGCAGCGACTGGTCGAAGGTGATCATGCCGTAGTAGTTGCCGTCGGCGATGACGTCGTGGATCTCGGAGGTCTTCTCAGCGTCTGCGATGCGCTCGGCGATGCGGCCGGTGTTCACGAGGATCTCGTGACCCGGCACGAGCCCGCCGTCGATGCTCGGCACGAGACGCTGGCAGACGATCCCCTTCATCGCGCCCGCGAGCGTGAGCCGGATCTGGCCCTGCTGGTGGGGAGGGAAGAAGTCGACGATGCGGTTCACCGTCTCGGTCGCGTCGACCGTGTGGAGGGTCGACATGACCAGGTGACCGGTCTCGGCGGCCTGGAGGGCGGCGCGCACGGTCTCGGTGTCGCGCATCTCGCCGATGAGGATCACGTCGGGATCTTGTCGGAGTGCGGCGCGCAGGGCGGAGAGGAAGCTCTCGGTGTCGTTGCCCACCTCTCGCTGGTTGATCGACGCCACATCGTCGCGGAACAACACCTCGATGGGGTCCTCGATCGTCACGATGTGGCACTGACGCGTGTGGTTGAGGTGCTCGATCATCGCCGACAGGGTCGTCGTCTTGCCCGATCCCGTTGGGCCGGTGACGAGCACGAGGCCGCGCTGCTCCTCGGCCAATTGACGGATCACGTCCGGGAGCCCCATCTCGTCGAAAGCCGGGCCGCCGAAGCGGACCTTGCGCATGACGATGCTCGTCGAACTACGCTGCCGGAAGACGTTCGTCCGGAACCGACCGACTCGCGGAAGCGAGTACGCGAAGTCGATCTCGCCGGCGCTCAAGAAACGATCCTTGCGGTTCGGCGGCACGATGGCGGCCGCGATCTGGTCGCACTCGTCGTGGGAGAGCACGGGATGGTCGAGCGGGATGAGCGAACCGGAGATGCGGACCTTCGGGGCGGTGCCGGCCTTCACGTGCAGATCCGAACCGTCGAGCTTCACGAGCTCGGTGAGCCACCCGTTGAACTTCCCCACGATGCCCTCGGCGGGCGGCGGACCCTCGGTTGCGAGCGCGACGTCGACGTTGCCTGCTCCGTCATCGCTCGCGGCGACGCCGTCCATCTCCTCGCTGGTGATCACGCAACGCCTCCCCTGGGGCCGCCCCCCTCGGGAACGGCGTCGTGCTCGGATGCTCCAGCTTGGTATCGGCCAGGGGGCGCGCGAGCCTGAGCGTTCCCGCCGAAACCCCTCAGGACCTTGGCCCGCGGCCCACCAGCCGGCAGACCCCACGCTCGACGAGAGGCGAGAACTCACCCAAGCGCAGCGGGGGCTTGAGGCCTTCCAGCATGCCCTGCGCGAGCCCCCGGTGGACCGAGCAGACCAGCTCGCGATGGTCATCCGCAAGTTCTCGGAACGGGCAATCGCGCAACGAGATCTCCACTGTCGTGGCGCTCCGGCGCCGGAAGCGAGGGTCGAAACCTGCCTCGGCCAGCGCTTCCTGCAAGATCGCGAGGTTCCGTCGTGCGGGGAGCTTGGTCCCCGGCTTGGGGCCGCCCTGCGCGACGAGGTACCCGCCCCACTCCCGAGCCAGGGCCTCGGCCCGGTCGAGCGCTCGCTGCCCGGTGAGGAGCCCGGCCACGATCTCGGCGAACAGCCGGTAGCCGCGGCCCTCCCCGCCCTCGCCTTCCACCACCGCATAGAGGGTCTGCGGGCGTCCAACGTTCGCGCCCCTGCGGACCTCGCTACTGACCAGACCCACCTCTTCGAGCCGTCGCAGGTGCGGTCGCAGGGTGTTCGGGTGCAGGGACAGCCGGATGGACAGCTCCCGGACCGAGACCGGGCGCCCCGACAGTCCGAGGTACCGGTACAGGCGAAAGCGGGTGTCATCGGCGAGCGCCTTGTGCACCTCGAGGGGCGTCGGCTCACGGCCGGGCATCGACGCCTCCCGGCGCGCGCCGTACCATGAGGGAAAGGATTCGCACGGTCCGCACGGTAGGAATCAGCATAATGCCCGAAGGAGACCCCTTGACCACCGAAGCTGAGGTCCGAGAAGCCCTCCGTAGCGTGCTCGACCCCGAGATCGGTCGGCCGATCGAGGACATCGGGATGCTCGAAGGCATCGAGGTCGACGGGTCCCTCGTGCGCGTCCAGGTGCTCATCACGATCGAGGGTTGCCCGCTGAAGGATCGCATCACGAACGACGTCACGAACGCTCTCATGCCGCTCGAGGGCGTCGAGCGCGTGGACGTCGGGCTCTCGCCGATGAGCGAGCAGCAGCGTTCCGAGCTCGTGGGCAAACTGAGAGGGGCCGCCGCGCCACAAGCCCAGAAGACGTTCTTCACGAACAGCAACACCACGGTGATCGCCGTTGCCTCGGGCAAGGGCGGCGTCGGCAAGTCCAGCGTGACGGTGAACCTGGCGTGCGCGATGGCGGCCGAAGGGCACCGGGTGGGCATCCTGGACGCCGATGTGTGGGGGTTCTCGGTGCCGAGGATGATGGGTGTCACCGGCAAGCCCGTCGGCTTCAACGACATGATCTTGCCGCTCGAGGCCCACGGTGTGCGGATCATCTCGATGGGGTTCTTCGTTCCCGAGGAAACTCCCGTGATCTGGCGTGGTCCGATGCTGCACAAGGCCATCGAGCAGTTCCTCGGCGACGTCTACTGGGGGGATCTGGACTTCCTCCTCGCCGACCTGCCGCCGGGAACGGGTGACGTGTCGATCTCGCTCGCATCGTTCCTGCCGGGTGCGCAGATGCTCGTCGTCACGACGCCGCAGGAGGCCGCTCGCAAGGTGGCCGAACGCGCCGGCAAGATGGCGGAGCGCACGAACCTTCGCCCGATCGGCGTCATCGAGAACATGTCGTGGTTCGTCTGCCCTCACTGCGGCGAGCGCACCTCGATCTTCGGAGACGGCGGCGGTCAAGAGGCCGCGGATACCCTCAGCGTGCCGCTGTTCGGCCAGATACCTATCGAGCCGGCTCTCCGCGAGGGCGGCGACGTCGGCGTGCCGATCGTGGTCCGGGACCCCGACTCCCCCGCCGGCTCGGCGCTCCGCGCGGCCGCCAGATCGATCGCGCACACCACTCGGACGAAGGTTGGGAAGCCGCTCCCGTTGATGGCGATGCCCGGCGCGGTCACGGCCGGCGGGCACGCCGGGCACACGCACTAGCCGCGCCCAAGCTCCTGCTACGAGGATCCTGCCGGCGGCGGCCCCACGTCCTCGGCCAGCACAGGTTCCCGCTCGGCTCCGCCCGATCGGATCGACGGCCCGGCCCGCCGCCCGCGCGAGGCGATCGCCCACGCGAGCAACGTCCCCAGACAGAGCACCGACACCGTCATGCCCGTCCACTGGCTGCCGGTGAGCCCACCGAAGCGTTTATCGACGCGAAGGGAGTCTTCGAGCACACGCATCGCGCCGTACCAGGCGCCGAAGGTGAGCGTGATCACACCGGTGCGCCGCGGACGGCGATTCAACATGTACAGCACCAGGAACAACAACGTCGCGCTCACCATGTCGTAGAGCGCCGTCTGATGGACACCGACACCCTTGCCGATGACCTCGCCCCCGGCACTGAACAGCGTGGCGCCGATCTTGGTGATCACGAGTTCCTTTCCGCCCTGCAGGAGCGCGCTGCACGTCCCGGCTACACAGTCGAAGCCGGAGAGGTTGCCGCCCCTGTACTGGAACGCGAACGCCCAGCTCGTCGGCACACCGAGGTGGTCGCCGATGATGAGATCGCCGATCCGGCCGAAGGCGATCCCGAACGCGAGGCCGATCACCGCCCCATCCATCACCGGGAAGAAGCGGATCTGGTGCTTGCGCATGTACGGGACGTTGATGAGGATCGCGCCCGCGATCCCACCCAGCAGGCTGATCCCCCCGCGCCACACCGCCAGCATGTCGACGATCCCATTGAACTCGCTGTAGTGCGCAATCACGTAGAACAGACGCGCGCCGATGATCGTCCCGATGAGCGCCCAGAACAACATCGTGTTGAGCGCCTCGACGCTCACGCCGCGCTTCGGCCCCTCGTGCACGAGGATCCACGATCCGAAGAGGAACCCGAGGGCGATACCCACGCCGTGTGGAGAGATCGCCAGGCCGCCGAACAGGTGCACGCGGTCGAGCACCGGCCAGCCGAGTGCGCTGAGGAGCGGGGACACTCAGCGGAGTCTAGCGGCGACCGTCGGAGAACACCTCGCCGACCGCTTTGCCGAGGAGGAGTCCTCCCACGACGTCGGAGGGGTAGTGCACACCCACGTACGTCCTCGAGACCCCGACCGCGCCGGCGAGCCCGGTGAGCGCCGCCCGACCGGCGACGGGAACGTCGAGCTCGTGGGTCGCGGCGGTGAGGAAGGCGAACAACACCATCGGGTGGCTGCTCGGCCACGATGTGGCGGGCGGAGGATCGATCAACAGCCGGACGCGTTCGGGAGCCGTCGTGTAGGGGCGCGGCCGCAGGAAGACCTTCTTCATGCCCTGACCGAGGAGCCAGGCAACGCCCGCTGCAGCCAGCCCGCGCGCGGCCGCGCGCCGCCGTCCGAACAGCACGAGCGCCGCGGCCCCACCTACGGAGGCCCAGATCGAGCCGAGCTCGGTGAGGCCGGAGAACGCGGCGTCGGTCGCTTCACCACGTGTTGCGTGCACGCGGTCGAAGACCTCGTCGTCCAGCTTCCGGCCGCGTCCCGAGGTCGTCCACACGCCCACCGCGAAGGCTGCCCCGCCGAGGGCGAGCGCGCGCAGGAGGGTGCGAGCCTTCACGCCGTTGATGATGCGACAATCCGGCGGAGCGCGTCACGGGAAAGGGCTCGGCGATGCGGAACGACGATGGCTCCGACGAACGGCCCAAGCACGACCTCGAAGGTTCGGCCGCGCTTCAGCCACGGTCAGGGGTCCGGCCGCGGCAGGTGATCATCGCCGCGGTCGGGCTGATCCTCGTGCTGTTCGCGGCGGTGAACTTCGGGAAGGTGAAGGTCAATTTCCTGGTGTTCTCCACCCAAGCCAGGGTCGTGACGGTCATCGTCGTATCGGCGCTGCTCGGGTTCGTGGTGGGCTACTTCGCGGGGCGACCCTCGCGCGAGGATCGCAAGCAGCTGCGTCACCTGCGCGGCCGCGACGAGAAGGATTAGGCGAGCGCCTCGATCTCGCGCTTCTGTGCGAGCGCTCCGCGCCGCAGCGCGAACTGCGCGCCGCCGACGAGGGCGGTGCTCCTCGCCGCCACCTTGCCCAGCGGGCCCCCGCGGAACCGGTAGTCGACCTGGTGACGCAGGCGGCTCCGGCGGTCGCCGAGCGCTTCGACGGTCGTCGTCACGGTCGCGTCGAGCACCCCGGACAGCCGGATCGACGAGGCGTGCGGAGGATCCCAGCGGAGCACCTCGGCCGCGACCCGCGCTCGCACGGCCATGAACTTCATGACGGTGATGTATTTCGTGCCCTGGGCAAGACCGCCGGGGGGAACGCCCACCACCTCGACGATGTGCTTATCCCAGTGGGGCAGGTTTCGGGGATCCGATACCACCGCCCACACCTCCTCCTGGCTGGCGTCGATCTCGATCTCGACGGCGACCGTCGTCACGCTGCCACCGCCGTCCCGCTCGACCACCCGCGCCACCACACGATCCGCTCGGGCGAGAGCGCGACCACCACCGCACCCGAGCCGGCGTCGAGCCCGGGTCGCGCCGATGACTCTCCGCGCGCCCCCACGATCACCGAGGACGCTGCGCGCCTTCCGGTGACGAGCCGGTCGACGACATGCACCTGCGCGGTCGATCGCACCATCGCGCCGATCATCTCGCTCGCTCGCCACGAGGACGAGTGGTCGATGCCGAGCGCCGCCGGAGCGGCGGGCGTTCGCAGGTCCGCGAGGGCGAGGACGGACTCCTGGGGCGTGGCGTACAAGCCTGCCCCCGAGATCGCCCACGGCGCCGGCACGACGACGACGCCGCCGTGGCCCTCGACGGCGAGGACTCCGTCTCCCCGGCGGCCGATCGCGTCGGTGACCTGCGTCGGGAGCCGGCCGAAGGGATCCTCACCGGCGTGGCGGGCGCGGAACCGATCGTGCGAGGGCACGGTACCCGGCCAGGCGCCGAGGCACCGGACGACTGCGCCATCCTCGATGATCGCGGCCCGTTCGATCAACAGCTCCGCGAACACGCGGCCCGGCGGCGTCCAGGCGAGCGGGATGTGCCGGGCGTCCACCGCGTAGCCGGCGAAGAAGCGCGCGTTCTTCGCTGTGAACCGCGCGGCCGCGAGGGCGAGCACGGGGGCCTCGCGCAGTGCTCGACCCCATGTCGCGGGGTCGAGCGCATCGAACGTGC
>Ga0307312_10002045_pt1 | contig 10565 bp, 9 predicted proteins | sample ER_DNA_202_FD_194489 | JGI IMG/M metagenome (GOLD analysis project Ga0307312, IMG submission 194489) | Bulk soil microbial communities from the East River watershed near Crested Butte, Colorado, United States - ER_DNA_202 | ecosystem: Environmental > Terrestrial > Soil > Floodplain | place: USA...
GCAAAATGACAACGTATACAGTCAGTGTCTTGTGACGGGCGTGTCCGAAAAGTCGAGCATCGCTTCGGCAAACGGAAATTCCAGCACGATCTCGCCTTCATCGTCGGTCACTTCGAGGATCGCATTGAAGAGGCCGGCCTCTGCGCCTTCGGTCCTCAGCAACTCCCGGATCATGGCCCGCGCAACTTCCCATGCGCGGTCGGGATTGCGCAGATCTTCGCCTTCGGGATCGGAAATCAATTGGTCGCCGATACGGGTGTTGAAGAAATATCTCGGCATCGGTCTGATCCCTTCCGTTGGAGGCTCAAGGTAAGGAACGGACGACATCTCACAAGTTCTTTTCGGAATGCGCTTGATGAGTTCGAACGGAAGTGAGCATTCGGTCAAAAGCGAAGGCACTCTGAAGTACTTGATCCGTCTTTGGTTTGCACGTCTCGCCGCACAAAGACGTGAACTCCTTTCGCGGTGCAGCATAAACCGAAAGTAATCAAAACGAGTTTGAAAAAGATTTCGCTGGCGAACTTTTCGTTCCGCACTAATTTATCTGCAAGGGCGGAGTCCGTCCGGTTGAAAAAGTTGAAAAAGGAGAGAGCCAAAGTGGCTTGGAAAACCCCAAAAATCGTAGAAGTGCCGGTCGGCATGGAAATCAACATGTATGCGTGCGCCGCCCGCAAGTAAGCGAGGCAGCTTCCCCGTTTGACTTAAGGTGGACCTCCAGGCGTGACACGTTCCCAATCGTGGGATCGCGATCATGCCGGCGTCCACCTTCGAAGTATCTGGAATCTCCAGGAGACGGATCATGCTTCGCGTCGTCGTCCTGGGCGCCGCGGCCGGTGGTGGTGTTCCGCAGTGGAATTGCGGATGTGCGGTTTGCCTGGCCGCGCGAACCGAGCTTCCCGAACTCAAGAGCACCCAGGCTTCGATTGCGATCAGCGCCGATGACGGTCACTGGTTTCTGATCAATGCGTCTCCCGATCTGCGCCAACAACTGATCGCGACGCCGCAGCTTCATCCGCAGGCCGGAAAGCTACGTCACAGTCCGATATCAGGCGTGATCCTGACTAACGGCGAAATCGACGCAATCGCCGGGCTTCTGTCGATGCGCGAGGGCTGTTCATTCACGATCTACGCGCACCCAAAAGTACTTTCGATCCTGAAGGCCAACAGCGTCTTCAATGTGCTGAGCGAGAAGAACGTGCGGCGCCAGCCACTTGAGGTCGACAAGACGTTCGAGCCGACTTTGCCCGACGGCTCGCCCGCCGGCATCGAAATCCTCCCATTTGCCGTTCCCGGCAAAAGCGCGTGGTATCTGGAAGGCGAGGCTCACCCCGCCGCAGACGATGGCGCGGGCGATACAATCGGGCTTCGGGTTCGCGACAAGGCTACCGGCAAGTACTTCTATTTTCTCGCCGCCTGCGCGGCCGTCAATGACGATCTGAAGTCGCGGCTGGCCGGCGCGCCGCTGATCTTCTTCGATGGCACAGTGTGGCGCGATGACGAATTGATCGCGGCCGGCCTCGGCAACAAGACCGGACAAGGCATGGGACATATTGCAATGTCGGGCGACCACGGCGCTATCGAAAGCCTCGCCGGCCTCGATATCGGCCGAAAGATATTTCTGCATATCAACAATTCCAACCCGGCGCTGCTGCGCGCTTCGCCCGAGCGCGAGATCGCCGAGCGCGCGGGCTGGCAATTCCCCGCCGATGGAACGGAGATCGTGCTTTGAACGCGGCGAGATTGAACGGGATGACAGCCTTTTCGCGCGGTAACAGCACGCCGCTGAACAGCGCCGAGGAACTGGAAGCTGCGCTCCGCCAGATCGGGGCCACCCGCTATCACAATCTGCATCCGTTCCATCGGCTCTTGCACGGCGGCAAGCTGAACAAGGGACAGGTGCAGGCCTGGGCGCTGAACCGCTATTATTACCAGAGCACCATTCCGATCAAGGATGCCGTGGTGATTTCGCGCTTCCGCGACCGCGGCATCCGGCGCGAATGGCGGCACAGACTTGAAGATCATGACGGCGGCCTCGGCACCGAAGGCGGCATCGAGCGCTGGCTGAAGCTGACCGAAGGACTGGGGCTCGACAGCGCTTACGTGGAATCCACCGAGGGCATTCTTCCCGCGACCCGGTTTGCGGTCGATGCCTATGTGCATTTCGTGCGCGACAAGACACCGCTGGAGGCCATCGCCTCTTCGCTGACCGAACTGTTCGCGCCGAACCTGCACGAAGAACGCATTTCGGGAATGCTGGCGCATTACGATTTCGTCAATCCCGACACCATGAGCTATTTCAGCCGGCGCATGGAACAGGCGCCGCGCGACGCCAACTTCGCGCTCGACTACGTCAAGACCCATGCCAAGACACCCGCGGAGCGCGAGGCGGTTTGCAACGCGCTGATTTTCAAGACCAACGTGCTATGGGTTCAGCTCGACGCACTATATCATGCCTATGTCGATGGCCACGTGCCGCCGGGCGCGTTCGTGCCCAGGGACGGATAGAGGCGAAGCGATGACAGCCACGCGCAGCCGCAATATCAGTGTCAGTGAGGCCAGCCGGCCGCTGTTGCCGCGGCATGCCAAGCTGAAGTTCGATGAGACCCGGCAGCGCTGGGTCATTCTGGCGCCCGAGCGCGTGCTGGCCCCGGACGAGATCGCGGTCGAAGTGCTTCAGCTCTGCGACGGCGCCCGCAGCGTCGAGGCGATAATCGACCAGCTCGCCGCAAAATACACCGCCGAACGCAGCGCGATCGCAACCGACGTTATCGCCATGCTGCAGAACCTTGCCGACAAGGGATTTTTGACAGAGGCGCGGGAGAGGACTTCATGAGTCCGACGCTTACCGATGCCAGCGCAGTGGCCGGCGCTCCCTCTGACGGGCTCGCGGTGCTGGAGCAGCGCGGCTCGACGGCCGAGACTTTCGGCATTCCGCTCGCGGTGCTTGCGGAAATAACACATCGCTGTCCGCTGCAATGTCCCTATTGCTCCAATCCGATCGAGCTGGAGCGTGGCGGCAGCGAACTGACGACGGCGGAATGGAAGAAGGTGCTCTCTGAGCTCGCTGAAATCGGCGTGCTGCAAATCCATTTCTCCGGCGGTGAGCCCACCGCGCGGAAGGACCTGGTCGAACTTGTGCAACACGCCAGCGATGTCGGGCTGTACTCCAACCTCATCACCTCAGCGGTGCTGTTGACCAAAGAAAGACTTGGCGCGCTGGCCGAGGCCGGGCTGTGTCACGTCCAGATCAGTTTCCAAGGCCACGAACCCGTCGTCGCCGACCGCATCGCCGGCTTCAGAGGCGCGCACGCAAAGAAGATCGAAGTCGCAAGATGGACGCGTGAACTGGATTTGCCGCTGACTGTCAACGCGGTCATGCATCGGCAAAACCTGTTTCAGCTTCCCGACATCATCCAGATGGCGGTCGATCTCGACGCCGACCGGCTGGAAGTCGCCAATGTGCAGTATTACGGCTGGGCACTGAAAAATCGCGCGGCACTGATGCCGACGCTCGCGCAGATCGAGCAGACCAGCCGCATCGTCGAGGAAGCGCAAACGCGGTTGAAAGGCACACTCGCCATCGACTATGTGGTGCCGGATTACTACGCGCTGCGGCCGAAGAAATGCATGGGCGGCTGGGGCCGGCAGTTCTTCAACATCTCGCCGTCGGGAAAAGTCCTGCCCTGCCATGCCGCCGAGACCATTACCGGGCTCGAATTCGAATCGGTGCGCGGCGATCGTTCGATTGCCTGGATCTGGCAGCATTCTAAAGCCTTCAACCGTTACCGTGGCACTGCCTGGATGCCGGAGCCGTGCAAGAGCTGCGAGTTCAGGGAAATCGATTTCGGCGGCTGCCGCTGCCAGGCGTTTGCGCTATCGGGCGACGCCGGCAATACCGATCCGGCCTGCACGCTGTCGCCGCTGCACGAGCAGATCTTCAAGCAAGCCGCGACCGAAGCGGCTGCCGGTGACAACCGCTTGATCTATCGGAATTTTGCCGGGGGCACGCCGGAGACGGGCGGCGACCATGGCGCCTGACGCCGACGCGGGAAAATCCTTAAACTCCCGACCCGACCCGTTTGCGCCGCTGACGTCGCAACTGCTGCCGGTTGGCGACGGCCACGAGATCTACGTCGAGAGCGTCGGCCGGGCGGATGGCATCCCCGCGGTCTATCTGCACGGCGGCCCCGGCAGCGGCTGCCAGCCCGATCATCGGCGGCTGTTCGATCCGGAGCGCTTTCATGCCGTGTTGTTCGATCAGCGCGGCGCAGGGCGAAGCCGCCCCAAAGGCCGCCGCGAGGATAACACGCTGCCGCATCTGATCGCGGACATGGAGATGATCCGCGAGAAATTTGGTTTTGAACGCTGGATCATTGTCGGCGGCTCCTGGGGCGCGACGCTGGCGCTGGCCTATGCGCAGGCGCATCCGCATCGGGTCAGCGGCATCGTCTTGCGCGCGACCTTCCTCGGCACCCGCAAAGAGCTGGAAGCCGCATTCGTCGATGTGCTTCCACGCTTCTATCCCGATCTCAACGGAGATTTCCTGAGCGTGTTGCCAGGAGAAGAACGCGGGCAGCCGCTCGACGCTTACTGGCGCCGCATTCTCGATCCCGATCCCGCGGTGCACGGCGCGGCCGCGCGTGCCTGGCATGACACCGAGCAGATCCTTTCCCAACACGTCTCGACGCGTGTCCGGCTCGATCTTGATGCGCTGAACTCGTCGCGTGCCCTGCCCGCCACGCCGTTCATGGAAGCGCATTATTTTCAAAACCACTGCTTCATGAAGCCAAGTCAGCTTCTCGCCGAGGCCGGGAAGCTCGAACGGATTCCCGGCATCATGGTGCAAGGCCGTTACGATCTTTTGTGTCCGCCGGCGACGTCGCGTGCCCTCGCGGCGCTGTGGCCGGGTTCCGAAGTTCGTTGCGTCGAGGGCGCCGGCCATTCGCTCTACGATTCCGGCATCAGGAACGCGGTGATGAGAGCGGTCGCGGACATGGCCTCGAAGATCGCCGGATAGGGACATCGGAAATGCCGCTCGCCGGAAAGGGAATGCTGCTGACCTCGATGGACATCGATCCATCCGATGAGGCCGAATTCAATCGCTGGTACGACCAGGAACATCTCGAGGAGCGCGTCGCCATCGAGGGTTTTCTCGAGGCGCGGCGCTATGTCGCGCATCAGGGCTCGCCGAAATATCTCTGCCTGTACTCCACCGTGACGTTTGACGTGCTCGACAGCCCCGCCTATCGCGCAAAGCTTGCCAGCCCGACCGATTGGTCGAAAAGGACCATGGCGCGTTTCAAAAACATGATCCGCGCGGTGGCGCGCGTCACGGTCAGCCGCGGACAAGGCCGCGGCGCGGCGCTCGGCATCCTCCGCCTTCGTCCCTCCGCCGAAGGCGAAGACAGATTGCGCGCCGCACTGCGGGAGAGATTCGATCCGGAGCAGCTCGACGGCATCGTCTCGATGCATCTGATTGAGAGCGATCCGGCGCTTTCCAAACCGATCACTGAGGATCCCTCGGCCCCCAATCCTGGCGCGGGCGACTGGTTCGTTCTGATCGACGGAACGCATGTCAACGCGATCTCGGCAGCTATCGCAGCTCGCTTCACCGGTTCCGCATTCGAACAGGGAATAAAGATATCGGCAGGCAGTTATAATCTGATGTGGGACCTGGCGCGGAGCGACCTGCAAAAGTCCTGAATCCACGCCATAGAGTGCGGAACACGTCATTTGTTGCAGTGCCACATGCAGCGGAGCCGCATTAAAGCTGGGGGCCCAGACCAATAGTGAATGCCGATTAGGCAAAAATGGCTTTTCACTGCAGCGCCGATCATATTGAATGGCTTGATTCACTAAGTCCATGATATGGCGGGCGAACCACAAGAGCGCCGTGATGAGCGTTCGCAACAGAAGCTAAAGGCCGCGCGACCTCTCGCTACGTGCGGACAAGGTAGGAATGAAACCGACTGATATTTCGGCACCCGACTACTTTCACAAAGTGGTCGACTGCCAGTGGGCCTGTCCCGCGCATACACCCGTTCCAGAATACATCCGCTTGATCGCCGAGGGCCGCTATAGCGACGCCTACATGATCAATTGGCGATCGAATGTGTTTCCGGGAATTCTGGGACGCACCTGCGATCGTCCGTGCGAGCCCGCATGCCGCCGCGGCCGTGTCGAGGAAACCCCGGTCGCGATCTGCCGGCTGAAGCGCGTCGCCGCCGACTTCAAGGACGACGTCAAGCATCGCATGCCGCGGCCGTCAGCGAAAAACGGCAAGCGTATCGCGATCGTCGGCGGCGGCCCCGCCTCGCTCGCGGTGGCGCGCGACCTCGCGCCGCTTGGCTACCACTGCACGGTGTTCGATTCCGATCCGAAGGCGGGCGGGATGATGCGCACGCAGATTCCGAAATTCCGCCTGCCGGATTCGGTGATCGACGAGGAAACCGATTACATCCTCAATCTCGGCATCGAGTTCAAGGGCGGCCAGCGCATCGACAGCCTGAAGAAGCTGCTCGGCGAGAACTTCGATGCGATCTTTGTCGGCTCCGGCGCACCGCGCGGCCGCGAGCTCGACATTCCCGGCCGCAAGGAAGCGGCAAGCAACATTCACATCGGCATCGACTGGCTCTCAAGCGTGTCGTTCGGTCACACCGACAAGATCGGCAAGCGCGTGATCGTGCTCGGCGGCGGCAACACCGCGATGGATTGCTGCCGCACCGCGCGCCGCCTCGGCGGCCAGGACGTCAAGGTGATCGTGCGTTCCGGCTTCGAGGAGATGAAGGCGTCGCCCTGGGAGAAAGAGGACGCCATGCATGAGGACATTCCGATCCTCAATTTCATGGTGCCTGTCGCGTTCACCCACGACAGTGGCAAGCTCACGGGCGTCACCTTTCAGAAGGTGAAGGCCGAGTACGACGCCAAGGGCCGGCGCAACCTGGTGCCGTCGGGCGAACCGGACCGGACCATCGCGTGCGACGACGTGCTGGTCGCGGTCGGCCAGGAGAACGCCTTTCCCTGGATCGAGCGCGACTGTGGGGTCGAATTCGACCAGTGGAACATGCCCAAGGTCGATGCCAGGACCATGGGGTCGACCCATCCAAAGGTGTTTTTTGGCGGCGACGCCGCGTTCGGCCCGAAGAACATCATCTGGGCGGTGGCGCACGGCCACGACGCAGCGCTTTCGATCCACAAGCTTCTCTCCGGCGAAGACATTACCGAGCGTCCGCTGCCCGAGGTGCAGATCTCGTCGCAGAAGATGGGTATCCACGAATGGAGCTACGACAACGACATCTCCGCCGACAAGCGCTTCAAGGTGCCGCATCGCGACAAGGTCATTGCGCTCAAGGACATCCGTGCCGAAGTCGAGCTCGGCTACGACGTCAAGCTCGCCCTCGGTGAGGCACGACGCTGCCTGAACTGCGACATCCAGACGGTATTCGCCGCACCGCTGTGCATCGAGTGCGACGCCTGCGTCGATATCTGCCCGATGGATTGCATCACTTTCACGGAGAACGGCGGGGAAGCCGATTTGCGCGCGCGGCTGAAGGCGCCGGCGCCGCATCTCGACCAGGACCTCTATGTCGCCGACGGCCTGAAGACCGGGCGCGTCATGGTGAAGGATGAAGACGTTTGCTTGCACTGCGGCCTGTGCGCCGAACGCTGTCCCACCGGCGCCTGGGACATGCAAAAATATCTCATCGATATGACCCTCGCAGGTACATCATGCCCGTCCAGAAGCCGATCAGCAGCGTAAACGCCTTCGTCGTCCGCTTCGCCAACGTCAATGGCTCGGGCTCGGCGAGCGCCAACGAACTGTTCGCGCGCTCGATCCTGCGTCATGGCGTGCCGGTCTCGCCGCGCAACATCTTCCCGTCCAACATCCAGGGCCTGCCGACCTGGTATGAAGTGCGGGTTACCGAGGAGGGCCATCTCGGCGCGCGCGGCGGCGTCGATCTGATGGTGGCGATGAACCCGGAGACCTGGGACAAGGACCTCGCTTCGATCGAGCCTGGCGGCTACCTGTTCTACGACTCGACCAAGCCGATGCCGTCGTCGAAATTCCGCGCCGGCGTCACCGTGGTCGGCGTGCCGCTGACCGCCATCACCAACTCGACCTATACCGACCCGCGTCAGCGCCAGCTTTTCAAGAACATCATCTATCTCGGCGCGCTGTGCGCGCTGCTCGACATGGACCCGAAGCTGATCGAGCAACTGATCGGCGAGCAATACAAGGGCAAGGAAAAGCTGTTGTCCTCGAACGTCCACGCGCTGCATCTGGGCCGCGACTGGGCGCTGCAAAATCTCAAATGCCCGATCGGCCTCCGCGTCAAGAAAACCGACAAGGTCGGCGACCGCATCTTCATCGAAGGCAACAGCGCGGCCGCGCTCGGCGCGGTCTATGGCGGCGCCACCGTGTGCGCCTGGTATCCGATCACGCCGTCGTCGTCGCTTGCCGACGCCTTTGCCAGCCACTGCAGGAAGCTGCGGCACGATCCCGAAACCGGCAAGGCAAAATACGCCATCGTGCAGGGCGAGGACGAACTGGCCTCGATCGGCATCGTGATCGGCGCGTCATGGAACGGCGCGCGCGCCTTCACCGCAACTTCCGGCCCCGGCATCTCGCTGATGACGGAATTCATCGGCCTGTCTTATTTCGCGGAAGTGCCGGCCGTGATCATGAATGTGCAGCGCGCCGGTCCATCGACCGGCATGCCGACGCGCACCCAGCAGTGCGACATCATTGCCTGCGCCTATGCTTCGCATGGCGACACCAAGCACGTGATGCTGTTTCCGGAAGACCCGGCCGAAGCCTTCGAATTCGCGGCCCAGGCCTTCGATCTGGCCGACCGCCTGCAGACCACGATCTTCGTGATGCTCGATCTCGATATCGGCATGAACCATCGGCTCTCCCGTCCGCTGAAGTGGGATGACGCGCGGCAATACGACCGCGGCAAGGTGATGACCGCGGAGATGCTGGACGAGGGACTCGATTTTGGGCGTTATCTCGACGTCGACGGCGACGGCATCCCCTACCGCACCTATCCCGGCACCCACCCGACCAAAGGCTCGTTCTTCACCCGCGGCACCTCGCGCGACCGTTACGCGCGCTATTCCGAGGAAGGCTCGGTCTATGCCGACAACATGCAGCGGTTGGTACGCAAATTCGAGACCGCCCAGGACATGGTGCCGCGTCCGCTGCAGGCCAACGCCGGCAAGCCCACCAAATACGGCGTGATCTATTTCGGCTCGACCGCGCCCGCTATGGACGAGGCGATCGGGCTATTGGAGGCGCGCGGGCATCAACTCGACCGCTTGCGGATCCGCGCTTTCCCGTTCCATTCCAGTGTCGCGAGCTTCATCGCCGATCATGACTTTGTTTATGTGGTCGAGCAGAACCGCGACGCGCAGCTTCGCTCGCTGATTGTCAACGAGAACGGCATCGATCCCGTCCGCCTGGTCCCGATCCTGCATTATGACGGCACGCCGATTACCGCGCGCTTCATCGCCGGCGCCATCGGCGATCACCAGGATCAGCTCAAACTGACCCCGCTCCGCAAGGTTGTGTCATGACCTACATTGCAAAGCCGAAATTCCAGCATCCGGGGCTGCCGAAGAATGATCTCGGCTACACCCACCGCGATTACGAGGGCAAGATCTCGACGCTGTGCGCCGGCTGCGGCCACGATTCGATCACGGCATCGATCATCGAGGCTTGCTACGAGCTTTCGATCGAGCCGCATCGCGTCGCCAAGATTTCGGGCATCGGCTGCTCCTCGAAAACGCCGGACTATTTCCTCGGCAATTCGCATGGTTTCAATTCGGTCCATGGCCGCATGCCGTCGGTCTTGACCGGCGCTAATTTGGCCAACCGCGATCTGATCTATCTCGGCGTATCCGGCGATGGCGACTCGGCGTCGATCGGCTTCGGCCAGTTCGCGCATTCGATCCGGCGCGGCGTCAACATGACCTATATCGTCGAGAACAACGGCGTTTACGGCCTGACCAAGGGCCAGTTCTCGGCCACCGCCGACCGCGGCTCGAAGTCCAAGAAGGGCGTGATGAATACCGACAACGCCGTCGACCTGGTGGCGATCGCGCTTCAGCTCGGCGCAAGCTTCGTGGCGCGGAGTTTTTCCGGCGACAAGTCGCAGCTGGTGCCGCTGATTGCGGCCGCCATCCAGCACCAGGGCGCCGCCTTCATCGACGTGATCAGTCCGTGCGTGGCCTTCAACAACCATGCCGGCTCGACCAAGAGTTTTGACTATGTGCGCGAGCACAATGATGCGGTGAACCGGCTTGACGTGATCACCGGCCGCGACCCGATCACGGTCGATTACGCGCCGGGGACGGTACAGGTGGTCGAGCAGCACGATGGCACCCGCCTGGCGCTGCGCAAGATCGATGCCGACTACGACGCGCACGATCGCGTCGCGGCGATGTCATTTTTGCAACGGCACGCCGCCCAGGGCCAGATCGTCACCGGCTTGCTCTACGTCGATCCGGAACCGGAAGACCTGCACGCCCATCTCGACACTGTGGATATGCCGCTCAACCAGCTC
>Ga0307312_10002047_pt1 | contig 10563 bp, 7 predicted proteins | sample ER_DNA_202_FD_194489 | JGI IMG/M metagenome (GOLD analysis project Ga0307312, IMG submission 194489) | Bulk soil microbial communities from the East River watershed near Crested Butte, Colorado, United States - ER_DNA_202 | ecosystem: Environmental > Terrestrial > Soil > Floodplain | place: USA...
CGCGATTGTGCCGTCCATCGAGAAACAGCCGTCGGTTGCGATCAAACGAAACCGCGCATTTTTCGCGGCGCGCAATTGATCTTCGAGATCGGCCATGTCGTTGTGCTTGTAACGAAACCGCTGCGCTTTGCAGAGCCGGATGCCGTCGATGATGCTCGCGTGATTGAGTTCGTCGCTCATGACGGCGTCCTTTTCCGTGAGCAACGTTTCGAACAAGCCTCCGTTTGCGTCGAAGCATGACGGATAAAGGATTGTGTCTTCGGTCCCGAGGAATCTTGTCAGCGCGGCTTCGAGCTCCTTGTGAATGTCTTGCGTGCCGCAAATGAAACGGACGCTGGCCATGCCGAAACCGTGCGTATCGAGCGCTTTCTTTGCCGCAGCGATCAGGGCCGGATGATCGGCCAGACCGAGATAATTGTTTGCGCACATGTTGAGGACGCGTTTGCCGCCAGCGACGGCGATGTGCGCGTCCTGTGGCGTCGTGATGATCCGCTCGGTTTTGTATAGACCTTGCGATTTAATTTCCTCCAGTGTGCTGGAGATCTGTTGTTTGAATTCGGCGAGCATAATTGAGTCACAGATTAACGCAGATTTTCACGGATTAGAAAATGACAACCGTGGCGAATTTCTTTGAAAAATAGCCTTGCCAAGGGTTGTGAATAACTGTTAATAACTCGCCCGATCTCCCTTGCGTAGCTCCCGAATATACCTTCCATCGCTCGCCGCGACCGGCGCACTCTTCCTCAGTGCCTGCGGGACGACGAGCACGCGTGCTTTGCCGCAATATGAACCACCGCTAGCAAAAACCGATTTTCAAAATGTTCGGACAACCGCTTACACGCACACGGAATCGGATCATCGAGAATACAGCAATCACAACGCGATCGGCGGAGAATTGCAGGCCGCCGGTCCGCCGATTCATCGCGCTGAAAATGTTTTGCGGGCAATTCCGGTTTCCGAAAGCGACGATGTCGAAGTCCGCCGAGTGTCGAACTCAGGCGTAGTTCTCCAACCGTTTTCAATGGATGAAACCAGGACAACCGCCCGCGTCAAAACGACAACACGCGTCACGAGAACGACGCGTCTCGTGAAGCGCGCTACCGCAGTTGCAAAAGCGCCAGTAATCGGCAGCGCCGCGGCTGACTGGTCGCGTTGGCCGATGGGGACGACATTTCGCCTGTTATCGACCGGGCAAATGTATCGCGTCGATGATTACGGTTGGGCGCTTTCCGGCCGTAACACGATCGATCTCTACATGGCGAATTCGCGCGACATGAACACGTGGGGTGCTCGTCAAGAGACGGTCCAGATCCTGCAATGGGGCGATCCGCAACAAAGTTTGCAGTTTCTGCAATCACATCAGGACTACAAACACATCAAACGGATGGTCCTTGAGCTGGAAGGCCGCCATCAACAAGCGGCTGCGCTGCGGTAGGGTAGCACAGGTGTCAGCGTCCCGCTGACGCGAACTATTCTCTGTAGCAGAAAGCGGTCCGTCGCAGCGATCAAAATTTCACCTTGCCGACGGCGCCAAGATCGCATGCGGGACGCGTGCGCTACCCCGAAAAGACATCTCTCTGTAATCCGGGTTTCCGCGTTCAGCGCTCGCTCCAATCGAGGACAATTTTGCCGGAGTTACCGGATTTCATTAGCTCAATTGCTTCATTGAATTGCGTGTAGGGAAAGCGGTGAGTGATGACCGGTGATATGTCGAGGCCGGACTGGATGAGCGCTGTCATTTTGTACCAGGTTTCGTACATCTCGCGTCCGTAAATTCCTTTAATGGTGAGCTGATTGAAGACGACCAGGTTCCAATCGATCGCGGCGCTGCCCGGCATGATGCCGAGCAATGCGATTTTGCCGCCGTGAAACATGTTCGGTAAAATGTCATCGAAGGCTTTCGGGCTGCCGGACATTTCGAGCGCGACGTCGAAGCCTTCTTTCATGGCCAGTTTCTCCATGGCGTAGCCGAGTTTTTCGGTGCGAACATCGAGCGCGAAGGTCACTCCCATTTTGCAGGCGAGACCGAGACGATAGGGATTGATGTCGGTAATGACGACGTGACGTGCGCCGGCGTGTTTGCAGATCGGCACAGCCATGCAACCAATCGGGCCGGCGCCGGTGATCAGCACGTCTTCCCCGACGAGATCGAACGAGAGCGCCGTGTGGACGGCGTTGCCGAGCGGATCGAAACAGGAAAGCACATCGAGCGGGATGGATGGATCGGCGTGCCAGCAGTTTGATTGCGGAATGGCGACGAACTCCGCCCACGCGCCGGGGCGATTCACGCCCACGCCTTGCGTGTTTGGACAAAGATGACGCCGCCCGGCAAGGCAATTACGGCAATGTCCACAGGTGATGTGGCCTTCGCCGACAACGAGATCCCCGGGCGCGAATCCTTTCACGTGATCGCCGACAAGATCGACAACACCGACAAATTCGTGACCGATCGTCATCGGCACTGGAATCGTTTTTTGCGCCCACGCGTCCCAATTGTAGATGTGTACATCGGTACCGCAGATGGACGTTTTGACGACCCGGATAAGAACGTCGTCACCTTTGACTTTCGGAACCGGAACTTCCTCGAGCCACAGTCCCGGCTCGGCCCGGCTTTTTACGACGGCTTGCATCGTCTTTTGCACGGCAAGAAATTAGGCCAATCGGCAACGCAGGAAAGCAGGAAATCAGAAGTCAGAGATCAGGAGCGACAAGCAATCTCGGGGAGATTTCTGTAATCTGTGGACAAACCTGTTTCCGGTCGAGATGATGACAACGATGCCGACAACAATTGAACACGCCGAGCCGAATACCGTCACACCGCGCTCCACTTTCATTGTACGTTTTGTCACGACCATCGTGCTTTGGTCAATCGCGCTGGTTATCGCGTTCTCAGGTTACGAACTCGCGTTTTACGCATTGATCTGCGTGTTTGGCTTGATCGCGCTTTGGGAATTTTACGGCATGCTCGATCATCGCGGTCTGCCAAATTTCAAAGTCACGGGAATGATCTGCGGCGCGGTCATGCTCGTAGGAAGCTTTTATTATTTCGCAAAAATGGGCCCGGCACGCTCGTATGACTTTGAGACCGCGGTCTTGCTCTTCTTTTTGCTAACGGTCTTCGCGCGGCAAATGTTCGCGCGCCTGCGTCAAGATGAACCGCTACAAACAATGGCCTACACGCTCTTCGGTCTGCTCTACGTGCTATGGCTGTTCAATTTCATTACCAAGATTGTTTATGTCATGCCGCGATCGAGTGAGGGTGCAGTCACTGGCCAGTTTTATGTCTTGTACCTCGTCGCGGTGACGAAGTTCAGCGATATGGGAGCGTATCTCACCGGCAGCGTTATTGGCCGGCATCTTATGGTTCCGCACATCAGCGCCAAAAAGACTTGGGAAGGATTGTTTGGCGCAATTCTTTTTGCGCTGCTATGCAGCTTGGCGTTGTTCAAATTGATGCCGGGCCATTTGTCAGTGCTCACTTGGACGCATGCGACTATCCTCGGCTTGCTTCTCGGATTCGCGGCGGTGGTCGGTGATCTGGCCGAATCAATTATCAAGCGCAGCACCGGGGTAAAGGACTCGGGGAATCTACTGCCGGGAATCGGCGGGGCGCTCGATCTTGTGGACAGTCTGCTGTTCACCGCGCCGCTTTTGTTTTTCTATCTGCGGCTGGTGATTCGTGTTCCGTAACAATTACGAATTTCTGACAGAATGAACAAAATTGTCAGAATCGAAGAAGTTCCTGAGGCATACGACTTGTCGGGACAGGTTATCGGTCTTGCAATGAAGGTGCACAGTAAACTCGGCCCAGGATTTCTTGAGTCTGTTTATCAAAATGCGCTTGCGTTGGAGTTACGGCACGCTGGAATCAAAGTCGAGCAAGAGAAACCAGTATCTGTTCTTTACGAAGGCGAACCGGTCGGTGCGTTTATGGCCGACATGCTTGTCGACGAAAGATTGATCATCGAAACGAAGGCGATTCAGGCCCTGGCAAAGGTTCACGAAGTACAACTTGTTAATTACCTCGTTGCGACTCAGATTGATGAAGGGCTTTTGTTGAATTTTGGGGCGGCACGCCTCGAGTTTAAAAAGAAGTTCCGCCTCCCGAAAACGGGTCCAGTTTCGCTCTGAATTCTTTAGCAGAAAGTATTCGGTTGATTTTGTTCATTCTGTCTAAATGAAACGCAAACGTGTCGTTGTTCTGGGGGCGACGGGATCGATCGGCGAAAGCTCACTGAAAGTCGCACGCGACATTCCGGAGCGGATGGAGATTGTGGGCCTTGCGGCGAACAGCAACGCCGAAAAACTGGCGGCGGCGGCGAACAAGGTTAGACCGGAATCGGTTTGCCTCGTCGATAAAACCAAGATCGACATCTTGCGTAAGGCGCTCACCTACCAGCCGCGGATTTTTGCAGGCGAGGAAGGACTGCGCGAGATCGCTGCCCTTACCAATGCGGACATGGTGCTGGTGGCAATAGTCGGTACGGGCGGGCTACGTCCGGCGCTCGCCGCGATTGAAGCCGGCAAAGATCTCGCCGTGGCGAGTAAGGAAATCCTCGTGATGGCAGGCGAGATTGTGATGCGTGAAGCGCGTGAAAATAGCGTGCATGTTTTGCCCGTGGACAGCGAGCACAACGCTATATTTCAGTGCCTCGATGGCCGTTCATCGGACGTGCGTCGGATTATTTTGACGGCTTCCGGGGGACCATTTCGGGAAACGCCCGCGAACGAGTTTGTCGATCTCACGCCGGAGCAAGCGCTGAAACATCCGACGTGGAACATGGGGCCGAAGATCACGATCGATTCGGCCACGCTCTTTAATAAAGGGCTGGAGATGATCGAGGCGCACTGGCTCTTCGGAGTCGAGATGAAGCGCGTCGAAGTGGTGATACATCCGCAGAGCATTGTTCATTCAATGGTCGAGTTCGCGGACGGTTCGACGCTCGCGCAATTGAGTTACTCAGACATGTGTTTCCCGATCCAATACGCAGTGACCTGGCCCGACCGGGTCCCAAATACATTGCCGCCGCTCGACTTTGGAAAATTATCGAAGCTGGAATTCTTCGCGCCGCGTTATGATGATTTCCCTGCACTCAATCTGGCGCGCTGTGCGGGTGAAACCGGCGGCACTTTGCCTGCGGTCATGAACGCGGCGAATGAAACCGCGGTTGCGGCATTCTTGGATCGACAAGTACGTTTTCCGCGGATCTGGCAAGTCGTTCAAGAAGTGATGGACCGGCACACGAGCGTTGCGCATCCCGATCTCGATGAGATATTGCGGGCCGACCAATGGGCGCGCGCGGAGGCAGCGAAGACGTTAAAAACGTTAAAGGGTTAACAGCGTTACAAAAGAAACAGCGTCGAATCGTTAAAACATTTGAACGATTCGCGCGTGGAACCTATCACTAATCACCGATCATCAATCACAATTTGTAATGTTCCTGCACATCGCGCGCGTCATTCTTATCCTCCTTGAGGTTCTCGTCCTTTTTAATCTGCTCATCGTCGTGCATGAGCTCGGTCATTTTCTGGCGGCGCGATGGCGCGGCCTGTATATCGAGAAATTTGGCGTCTGGTTCGGCAAACCGCTCTGGAAAAAGACGATCAACGGCGTGCAGTATTCGTTAGGCTCGCTGCCCTTCGGCGGATTTGTTGCGTTGCCGCAACTTGCACCCATGGACATCATCGAGGGAAAAGCGGACGTGGACCGGGCAAAACTAGCGCCCATTTCCGCGCTCGATAAAATAATCGTGGCGGTGGCCGGCCCGCTTTTCAGTCTGCTTCTCGCGCTTTTTTTTGCCGGTGTTGTCTGGGTGGTCGGGCATCCGGTTGCCGAATCGGATTCCACCACGATCATCGGTTATGTGATGCCAGACTCGCCGGCGCAAAAGGTCGGGCTTCAACCCGGCGACAAAATCCTCGAAGTGGACGGCAAACCGGTCAGGCGTTTTCTCGGGATGAATGACAGCGTGAGCTGGAATGTGGTGCGAAGCGAAGGCGACAAGATTGCCGTGAAATTCCAGCGCGATGGTAACGTGCAGACCGTTTGGGTAGAACCGTACAAGGCCGAGACGCGTGGATGGCGCAGGAAAAGTGTGCGCCAACTGCTCATTTTCCCGGCGGAGACAGCGATCATCGACAAAGTAGAGCCAAACACCCCCGCAGCGTCGGCGGGATTGCGACCGCACGATATCATTCGGGGCTTCAACCAGACGCCGATTTACAATCCGATCGGGTTGCTTGAATACATCAGCAAACATCCCAACGATCAGCTGGTCCTTCATGTGGAAAGGAGTGGAGCGAGATTCGACATTCCTGTGAGGCCAACGCTTCTGCCTACCGAGGGCGAAATGAAGCCGCGTATCGGAATTCAGTGGGACGCGACAGGGACAATGTCGATCGCCCACCCAAATCCGATCGAACAGCTCTACAACAGCGTGGCCAGTACACTGAAGACAATTGGCGCGGTCGCATCGCCGAAGTCGGACGTGAAGTTGCAGCACTTGAGCGGTCCCGTCGGCATCGGGCGCATTTATTATTTGCTGTTTCAAAGTGAGCGCGGTTGGCAGCTCGCGCTTTGGTTTAGTGTGATCTTGAATGTGAACCTGGCGATTCTAAACATGCTGCCGATCCCGGTGCTCGATGGCGGTCACATCGTGCTGGCGATCATTGAGTCGGTGCGTCGCAAGCCAGTGAACATGCGTGTGCTCGAGGTTATCCAGACGAGCTGCGCCATGCTGATTATCGGTTATATGCTCTACGTCACATTTTTCGACGTGCAGGACCTGCCGTTCATTAAGAACAGACTCGACAAATTTGAGCCTGAACGGGCTTCGACAACGCAGAAGCCATAACGGCACCGCGTTGCGCCCTTGGCCGCGATTCCGTAGATTTGGACTCTCGTGAACTACTGCGTTGATCCTTTCAATTATTATCGCCGCGTCAGCCGTCAGGTGATGATCGGCAAAGTTGGGGTCGGCGGGGCGAGTCCGATCCGCGTCCAGTCGATGATCACGTGCGACACGATGGATACCGAGATGTCGATCCAACAGACGATGGAGTTGGCAGCGGTCGGCTGCGAAATTGTGCGCATTACCGCGCCGACTGTGAAAGACGCGCGCAATCTGGAGCACATCGCGAAAGGTTTGCGTGAGCGCGGCTGCGATGTGCCGCTCGTTGCGGACATTCATTTTAAACCGGAAGCCGCCATGGAAGCGGCGAAATGGGTGGACAAGGTGCGGATCAATCCGGGGAATTACGCCGACTCGAAAAAGTTCCTCATTCGCGAATACACCGACGAGCAGTACGCGGCGGAGTTGTCTCGGATTCGCGAACGTTTTACGCCGCTAGTCGAGCTTTGCAAAAAGCGCAGAATCGCGATGCGGATTGGCACAAATCACGGTTCACTCAGTGATCGCATTTTAAATCGCTACGGCGATACACCACGTGGGATGGTCGAGAGCGCGCTCGAGTTCGCGCGGATCGCGCGCGATCTCGATTATCACGCGTTGGTCTTTTCGATGAAGTCGAGCAATCCGAAAGTGATGATCGCCGCCTATCGTTTGCTTGTCGCGCGGTTAAGCGAAGAAGGTCCGGATTGGAATTATCCAATTCATCTTGGCGTAACGGAAGCCGGCGAAGGCGAGGACGCGCGAATCAAGAGCGCGATTGGGATCGGTTCACTGCTCGCTGACGGAATCGGCGACACGATTCGCGTTTCATTGACGGAAGACAGCATTCACGAAATTCCAGTGGCAAAGGCGCTGATCGAGATGACTTCTACTGTAGCGGCGGGCGTGTCGCCCGCGAAGGGAGCAGCCGGCACGGCTGCCACTACAGATGAAGATATCGATCTTTCATTCGATCCGTTCTCCTTTCAGCGACGCGCGACCGAAACGATTGCTGTAGCCGGGGTCGGGGACCCCGGTCAAACCATTCGGCTCGGCGGCGAAGAATTGATTCGAGTCATGGTCCGTCAAGCGAACTTCGAGAAGATCGCGCACAAGATCGACAAGCTGGGCGATTACAAACCAGAGAGCGTTTACGAGAATGCAAACGTTGTCCAAGTCGATCCGCGCGATGAGGACCAGATCGGGCGATTGAATGAAAACTCAGTCGCGCAATTAGTGACCGTGAAGGACGATGTCGATCTCCCGGTGATCGCCGCGTTTCGTTTGCTGGCGGCGAAGTTGCAATCGCGGCATCCGATTCTTCTCAAGGATGTTTTCGATTGCGGGTTGCGGAATAGGGATTGGGGAAAGGATTTCCTCGGCACGCTGCTGATTGCGTCGACCAACATCGGCTCGCTGCTTTGCGACGGAATCGGCGACGCGATCCTCGTGCAAGGCGAGGAAGCGCCGGGGCAAGCCTTGCGGTTGAGTTACAATATTCTGCAAGCGGCCGGTTCGCGGATTTTCAAAACTGATTATGTCGCGTGTCCCTCGTGCGGGCGGACATTGTTCAATTTGCAGACCACCACGGCGAAGATCAAAGCGGCGACGCTGCACTTGAAAGGCGTGAAGATCGCGATCATGGGCTGCATTGTGAACGGCCCAGGCGAAATGGCGGACGCCGATTTTGGTTACGTTGGCGGTGCGCCCGGCAAAGTGAATCTCTACGTCGGCAAGACCGCGGTTAAGTTCAATATTCCAGAAGCGGAAGCAGTGGATCGGTTGCAAGATTTGATTCGGGAGCACGGAAAATGGGTTGAGCCCGCGCCAGCAGACACCGTTCTCGTCTGAAAGCGCGGTTCCAGACACGGCCGACACATGGCCGCACCCCGAAGTAGTTAGAAAGGTTATGAAAAAGAAATTAGTAGCACTCTTTCGCCGCTTTGTCCTGTCTGCGCGGAATATCGGCGCCAATCGCGAATCCCATAATCAGGACGATTCTGGACCCCAATTTGAATGGCCATACGTAATGAGCTCTTCAATTCCAATGCTCGGGCCCATCGTCCCGGAATCTTGGGTTTGGAACCAGCACCCTAAACACTGGCATCACGGCTACTATCGAGTTCGGCGTTAAAGCGCCCTGAAGAATCTATCGCCCTAAACCTGCATTAAGTTCGATCTGCCTTGACGCTGCTATTTGTCCGATCGCCTCGGACAATTCTTGCGCGCATTTGACGCGCGAGAGGCGTGCCACCATATTCGGCGCGCTTCTGTCCCCCTCGAAAGAGCGCCTCTCAATGGATAAGATCCGTAATATCGCCATCATTGCGCACGTCGATCACGGCAAGACGACGCTGGTCGATCAACTGTTGCGCCAATCGGGCACGTTCCGTTCCAATCAAAAGATCGAGGAGCGGGTGATGGATTCGATGGATCTGGAGCGCGAAAAGGGAATCACTATCCGCGCCAAGAACGCGGCGTTCCAGTGGAACGGCTATCGGATCAACATTGTTGACACGCCTGGTCATGCCGATTTCGGCGGCGAAGTTGAGCGAATCATGAAAATGGTGGATGGCGTGTTGCTGGTTGTCGATGCGCACGATGGGCCGCAGGCGCAGACCCGTTTCGTTCTTCGAAAAGCGATGGAGAACAAGGCAAAGCCGATCGTCGTCATCAACAAGATTGATCGCGAGAACGCGCGACCCCACAAAGTGCTCGACATGGTCTTCGATCTCTTTGTCGAACTCAAAGCGAGTGATGAGCAACTCGATTTCCCCATTATTTATGCGAGCGCCAAAAACGGTTACGCCATGCGCGAACTACACGACAGTAGCGACGACATGACACCGCTTTTTGAAGCAATCGTGCGCCATGTCCCGCCGCCGAAGGTTTCCGCAGAGCCATTTTTTCAAATGCTGGTGTCGAACCTGCATTACAGCGATTATCTGGGAAGAATTGCACTCGGACGCATCGTAAGCGGTCGCGTTGCAGTCGGCGATTCGATCGTCTGCATCCATCGCGACGGCCGCCGGGAGCGGGCTACAGTCACGGCGCTTTTTACCTATGCGGGATTGGAGCAGGTCGAAATAAAGCACGCGGCCGCCGGCGACATTGTTGGACTCGCGGGCTTTGAGGATATTTACATCGGCGAAACTCTGACTGATCGCGAGGAGCAGGCGCCACTCCAATTTGTGGATATCGATCCGCCGACGATTCGCATGCACATTTTGGTCAACGATTCGCCGTTTGCCGGGCGCGAAGGAAAATTTGTTACCGCGCGTCATCTTCGTGAGCGGCTCATTCGCGAAACGCGCGGCAACGTCTCGCTCCAAGTCAACGACACGGAAACAGCTGGCGAACTTGAGATCAATGCGCGCGGCGAAATGCAAATCGCAATCCTGGTCGAGCAGATGCGGCGCGAAGGCTACGAAGTGATGGTGTCTCGTCCCGAGGTCATTTTTCACCGCGCCGAAAATGGCAATCTGCTCGAGCCGCTCGAAAATCTATATGTCGATCTGCCGAATGAGAATCTCGGCGACATCTTGCAGTCGATTGCCAATCGCAAAGGCGAGGTTGTTAGCATGGATCATCACGCCACGCGCGTTTCGATCGAGGCGATTATTCCGACGCGCGGTTTGATCGGCTTCGAAACCGATCTCGTAAACCTGACGCG
>Ga0307312_10002052_pt1 | contig 10539 bp, 9 predicted proteins | sample ER_DNA_202_FD_194489 | JGI IMG/M metagenome (GOLD analysis project Ga0307312, IMG submission 194489) | Bulk soil microbial communities from the East River watershed near Crested Butte, Colorado, United States - ER_DNA_202 | ecosystem: Environmental > Terrestrial > Soil > Floodplain | place: USA...
ACCTTTCACCGCGTGCGCCCCGACGTCGTGCTGCTCGACCTGCATCTCCCCGACTCGAGCGGCCTCGTCGTACTCGAGCGACTACGGCGGGAAGGCGCGGCGGTAATTCTGTTGACCGGCCAGGGCGACATCGAGACCGCCGTGAAGGCGATGCAGCTCGGCGCCGAGAATTTTCTGACCAAGCCGGTGGACATGACCCATCTGTCGGCCGCGATCGCGCGCGTCGCCGAGAAGGTGCGGCTGTCGCGGCAAAATGCGCGGCTCCGGGCCCTGGATCACGAGAGCGAGGGACTCGCCTCGCTCGGCGTTTCGCCCCCGATGCAGCAGCTGGCGCGGCAGATCGAGCTGCTGGCCGCGAGCGAACGATCGACGGTCTTGCTCTCGGGCGAGAGCGGGACGGGGAAGGGCTGGGTTGCGCGGGTCATCCACAATCTTTCGCCAAGGTCCGGCGGTCCCTTTGTCGAGGTCAACTGCGCCGGCCTCTCAGCGACGTTCCTGGACTCCGAGCTGTTTGGGCACGAAAAGGGCGCGTACACTGACGCCAAGGAACGCAAAGTCGGTCTGTTCGAGCTGGCCGATCATGGGACGATTTTTCTCGACGAGATCGGCGAGCTGACCCCGGAGCTGCAACCCAAGCTGCTCAAGGTGCTTGAAACAAAGAAATTCCGGCGGCTGGGCGGGACGCGCGAGCTGAGTGTGGATGTGCGGTTGATCGCGGCGACCAACCGGGATCTCGTGCGGGAGGTCGAGGTGGGGCGGTTCCGCGAAGATCTGTACTACCGCCTGAACGTCATGCCGCTCGCGCTGCCGCCGGTGCGCGACCGCTCGCGCGAGGACCGGCTCGATCTAATCACGCGTATGATTGCGGATCTCAAGACGCAACTGCCGGGTTGCCCGAGCGACTGCACGACCGACGTGTTGGATCGCCTGTTGTCCGCGCCGTGGCCCGGCAATGTGCGCGAAATGCGCAATGTGCTCGAGCGGTCGATGATTCTGGGCCGGGGGCAACCGACGATTGGCGTCGAGCAGTTGCCGCCCGACCTGCGGCAGCGCGCCTCGACCGACCGGCGCTACACGGCACAATCACTGTCTGAGATCGAGCGACAGCATATCGAGCGAACCCTGCGGCATCACAGCGGGAATCGCACGCGGGCCGCGGCGGAGCTCGGGATTTCGCGCGCCACCCTGATCAACAAAATCAAAGTCTACAGTCTGAATATCTGAGGTCTACGAACGACGCGGCTTGCGCCGCCGGTTCTCCGGTGGCGGTGGCGGCGGATCTTTTCGCACCGGCTCGATCGCACAGTCCTTGTGCTCCCACCGTTTGGTCGTGATGTGCATGGTCGCGTTCACGGACAGCGGATCGACGGGCTTTTTGCAGTTGGGGCAGAGAAAGGAAACCCCCACGAGGCATCCCCCTTTCGCTGCCTTCTAACCCCCCTTCATTGAAATGGTCCCCATGCCATTCGGGGGGCGCGGGTGGCTCGGCGGAGCGAGAAAGCCTACAATTAGGCCCATGGAAAAGCCCAAGCTCAAGGAACACGATGGAATGCAGTGCCGCGCCTGCGGAAATGAGGAGCGGGCTTCAGAGGGTTATCCCTGCTCGGACTGCGGCACTTTCATCTGTCTGATCTGCACATTCCGCGGCGTGACGCGCTGCAAGGCCTGCGAGGAAAAGGCAAAAGCCGGGAAGGCCTAGGCTCCCGCTCGCCGCCGCTTCAACTCGAGCGCGAGCTCTTCGCGGGGCGCGCCGAGCTCCTCCGCCAGCTTGCTCAGCGCCGCCTCCGTTCCCGCCCAGTCCCGCGCCGCCGCCAACGCGTCGAGCGCCACTTCTTCGATCGCGGCCGAGCGCTCTTCGAGCTCGCGTGTGCGCACCGCCACTTCGCGTGCAAGCCACTGCTCGAGCTCACGCCGGTCTACCTCCAGTTGGCGCTGCCGCAATGCATGCTGCAACGACAACTCCAGCTCCTCGAGATCCACCGGCTTGATGAGGTAATCGTATGCGCCGAGCTTGAGACATTCGATTGCGGTGCGCGGCTCGTCGATCGCGGTGAGCATGAGGACCGCGAGATCAGGATCCTGGGCGAGCACTTTGGGAAGCAGCTCTACGCCGCTCGTTTCGGGCATCCGGATGTCGCACAGCATTGCTTGCGGGTTGTGGGCCGCAAGCCGCTCCAAGGCCTCTTTCGCGTTCGCCGCCGCCTGCACGTTGTAGCCCAGGCGAGTCAAGAAGCGGGTCAGCGCCTGCCGGATGCCGTCCTCGTCGTCCACAACCAGCACGGTGGTGCGATCGGGAGGGGCGGGAACTGGGGCGGGGACGTTTGGAGATGTCATGGCCGTCAACGTTGCCGACGTTATCTTGGCGCGTCAATGAGCACGTCACGGACGAATCTCGCGGCAGTCCCCGGCATCACCGTCGGGCATACGACACTCGAAGACCACGGCACCGGCTGCACCGTGGTCCTCGCGCCCGAGTCAGGGATGCGGGCCGGCGTGTGCGTGCGCGGCCGCGCCACCGGCACCCGCGAGCTCGATGTGTTGGATCCGCGTCATCTCGTCGAGCGCATCGACGCGCTCCTGTTCACCGGCGGGTCGGCGCTTGGTCTCGGCGCAGCGGACGGCGTGATGCGCTGGCTCCGGGAAAGGGGTCGGGGGCTGGAGGTTGAGGATAAGGGGACGATTCCCATCGTTCCATCCGCCGTCATCTTCGATCTCGGCAATGCTGGGAAGCCGTTGGGTTGGCCCAGTCCCGACGATGCCTATCGCGCGTGCGACAATGCCAGCGCCGACTATGCGGACGGGCGCGTCGGCGTCGGTCGCGGGGCGACCTGCGGCAAGGCGGCGGGCCTCGAGAAGATGGTGCCGGCGGGGATCGGGTCCTGGGCCGCGCGGTTCGGCGATGTAATTGTCGGTGTACTGGTCGTGGTCAATGCGGTCGGCGACGTGCGCAATGCGCGCGGCGAAATCGTTGCCGGCAGCGTCGACAGTTTGCGCTATCTCGCCGAAGGTGGTGCGCCCCTCGGCGACCCGGCACGGATGAACCGCAACACGACGCTCGCGGTCGTCGCGACGAACGCCGACCTGGACCGCGTGCAGCTGCAGGCACTCGCGCAGTCGGGGAGCGATGCGCTCGCGCGGCGCATCACGCCCTACGGCACGCTGTTCGACGGCGACGTGATCTTCACGGTCAGCACCGCCACGGTGAAGCCCAAGTCCACCCTGCAGGTGGACGCGATCGCCGCGCTCGTCGTGCCCGAGGCGGTAGAGCGCGCCGTCCGGAGGGGAGGGGGCGGTGGATAAGATCGAGCGCGCGGTCGACGACATCCGGCGCAAATGGGCGCCGGACGGGCGGCTCGCAGTATTCGAGGTCTCGCTGTTGCCCAAAGGCATTGCCGGGATCACGTCGAGCCGCGACGCCCGCGACGCGCTGCGACGGCTCGCCAATGATGCCGAGCTGGTCGACAAAGTCGAGCTGATCCCGGATCAGGGCGTCGACCCCGCCGCGATCATGACGGCGGCCCTGGCTCCGTTGCTCACCGAGCCGCGGCTCTCCGCGCCACGCGCGAGCGAGGTCCTGCATGGGGAAGTGCTCGACGTGCTCGAGGGGCGAGACGAGTGGCTACGCGTGCGCGCGCCCGACGGCTACATCGCCTGGCTCAACGCGGGCTACGTCGCGACTGGTCCCGTGGATTGGGCCGAGGACTGGGCTGAGCGGGCCACGGCGCGCTCGCTGAGCGCCGACATTCTGACCACGGATGGCCGGCGCAGACTGCCGACCGGCGCGCGCGTCTCGTTGCGGCGTGGCGTCGTCGAGCTGGCGGACGGGCAGCGCGGCGCGGTGGCGGCAGGGAACGTCCGCCGCGAGCCGGAGCTGCGCGTCGAGGCACGGCATCTCGCGCTTCCCGAGCTCGCCCAGAAGTGGTATGCCGGCGCGCCGTACCTGTGGGGCGGCCGTACCGAGTGGGGCATCGATTGCTCCGGGCTCACGCAAGCGGTCTACGCCGCACGCGGTATCAAGTTGCCGCGCGACAGCGATCAACAGTTCGTCCAAGGACACGAGGTCGCCCCGACCTCGGACGGCGCCGGTTACGAGGCCGGCGATCTGCTGTTCTTTGCGGAACGGGGGCGCGTGTCGCACGTGGCGCTGTGGGCCGGAGCGGGACGAATCGTGCACTCGGCGCTGTCGCGGGGTGGGGTGGGCGGTGACCATCTGTTTGGTGATGAACCACGCATGGTTCGCTTGCGGGAGAATCTCGTAGGTGTGAGGCGGTTCGGCGGTTAAGCGGTTTGACCGACCGCCCAACCGCCCAACCGCTTAACCGCCTATTTTCAATCCATGCGTCTCATCCTTTTCGATATAGACGGTACGTTGCTCTGGACCGCGGGCGCAGGGCGGCGCGCCATTCACCGCGCCATGCTCGATGAGGTGGGCACCGCGGGTCCGATCGACGGCTACCGCTTCGACGGCAAGACCGATCCGCAGATCGTGCGCGAGCTGCTATCGCTGGCGGGGCATCCAGACGCCGGCTCGGATGATCGTGTGACGGCCGTGTGCCGCCGCTACGTCGAATTGCTCACGGCCGAGCTCGAGAAACCCACACAGACAACAAAGATCTATCCCGGTATCAAGGACCTGCTCAGCGCGCTCGAGCCCTACGAGGCGGACGGCCGCGCGCTCGTAGGATTGCTCACGGGAAATGTCGAGCACGGGGCGCGCTTGAAGCTGCGGTCGGCAGGCCTGGATCCCGCGCGCTTCGTGGTCGGCGCCTTCGGCTCAGATTCGCATCACCGTCCCAATTTGCCCGCTGTCGCCGCGCAGCGAGCGGCGCAGCGCACCGGACGCCCGTTCAGTGGGGCAGATGTCGTGATCATCGGTGACACGCCTGATGACGTCGCCTGCTGCAAGCCGCTGGGCGCGCGCTCAGTTGGGGTTGCGACCGGTTTCTACGCCGTGTCCGCGTTGCGCGCGGCCGGCGCGGACCACGTCTTTGCGGATCTCGGCGACACCCAGGCCGTGCTCGAGGCGCTGTTTTCGTGACCGTCGTGCGCGACGAGCTCGAGCTCAAAGCTCGGGTGGAAGACGCGGAGTCACTCCGCAGCGCGTTGTTGGGGGCCGGCGCCCAGCTGGTCTATCGCGGGGCGATGGTCGACCGCCGCTTCGATCGCAAGGGCCGCTTGGAACGCCGCGATGAAGTTGTCCGGCTGCGCGTCTATCGCCCCGCCGATGGCTCCGGCGACTGGGGCGTGCTCGGCTGGAAGGGGCCGGTGGGGAAGCGGGACGGATATCGCCACCGCGAGGAATGGGAGTCCCGTGTCGACGATCCCCGAGCGGTGCTCGTGGTGCTGCGCCGGCTCGGCTACAAAGTCGTGTTGCGGATCGATCGCGCCATCGAACAATACACGTTGGGCGACGCGACACTCCGGATCGAGTGGTACCCCGCGATGGACGTGCTTCTAGAAGTCGAGGGCGCGCCGGAGGAAATCGAGCGCGCCATCGCGGCGACCGGTTTGCCGCGGGAGGTATTTCTCGCCGAATCGTTGCCGTACTTCAAGGACGCGTACGAAAAACGCACGGGCGGCAAGGCACGCATCTCGCGGGCGGAGCCGGCATGAGTCCAGCGATGAAGCTGTTGATGCCGCTGCGCGTCCCCGAGCTGTCGCCGTCGCTCGGGAGAATCATCGTGCCCCGGCGTCTGCTCGATCCGTGGGTGCCGCTCGACGACATTCGCGAAGAGCTGGCGACGCGCGTCTTGGAATTGGGGGGTGAAGGCCGCGCCGCTGCGGCGCGGGAAGCCGATGGCGACGCGCGCGCGCGTGTCCTCGAGGTCACGGGGCGCCGAGCGTGGACGGCCGCATGGGACCACGCCGTCCGGCGTGCCGGAGCGCGCGTCGCCGACGCGCTCAACGCCGAGATCACGCGGACCGCGCGACAGGTCCGCTTGCCGCGGCGCCGCCTGCGCCGTCTCTTGCTCACCAGCGCCGAGAAGCGCGCGATCGTCGCACGGCTCGGAACGGGCGGCGGCCCGTTCGTCGCGGCGCTCGACGAGCTCGAAGCCGCCGCGACGCGCGCGGGCGACGCGTCCGTGCTCGAAAAAGACGCGCACGCCGCCTGGCAGGAGGCGCTCCGCACGGTGGCGAGACGGCTGGAAGCGGCGTGGCTTGCGCTCGAGACGGAGGTCGAGGCGGAGCGGGACCGGTGGAATCCCGAAATCGAAACCCTCGCGGCCTGGCGACCCTCGCTCTGGCCGATCTTCGTCGTGTGGGCGCCGATTGCCTTCGTGCTGATCTGGCTCGGCCTGATACTCGGCGGCTACGTGTCCGCTCCCGCATGGCTCGCGGCGCGACTGGGCTTCTAGCCCTGCTGCTTGGCGGGGCCGCGGTTGGCTCCGCCCAACTTCGCGTCGTCGAAGTCCCGATCTCGGGGCGCGGCGGTCTCGATTCGCTCGCGCGGCTCGGCTTCGAAGTCTCGGACGTGCGCTCGATCGACGGGACCCTTCGCGCCCTCATCGTCGTATCCCCGGAGACGGAATCGCAGCTCGCGCGCCAGGGCTTCCGAGTGGGGGCGCCCAGCATCGCGCGCGTGACCACGGGCGCGGCCGCCGATACGTTCCGCATGTTTCACTCGTTCGACAAACCGGGCGACGGCATTCGCGCGACCCTGCTGGCCTGGGCCGCGGCCGATTCGATGATCCAGCTGGATTCGGTGGGCGCATCCTACGAAGGCCGTCCGATTCTAACCGTGAAGATCGGACCGCCCGGCGACTCGCCCGACCGGCCCAATGTGCTGTTCATGGGCACGCACCACGCGCGCGAGTGGATCTCGACCGCGATGGCCATGAAGCTGATTCGCTGGCTCGCGGATTCCGGGGGGGGGAGCGCGCTGACCACGTCGCACGACGTCTGGGTGATTCCGGTCGAAAACCCCGACGGGTACCAGTACACTTTTACGAGTGAGCGATACTGGCGGAAGAATCGCAGTCCTAATGCCAACGGCAGCTACGGCGTCGACCCGAACCGCAATTATCCCGCCTTCTGGGGCGCCGACGAGGTCGGATCGAGCGGCTATCAGTACGCGGAGACGTATCGCGGCACGAGTCCCGGATCGGAGCGCGAAACGCAGGCGGTCATGGCGTTTCATGCCGCGCATCCGCCAGTGGTCTCCGTTTCCTATCACAGTTACGCGGGGCTTGTGCTGTATCCGTGGGGATTTCGCGCCGGCGCGCTGGCTCCCGATCTGCCGCGCTTTCAAGCGCTCGCTGGCACGGATCTCAATCCCGCGGTCTCCGACAATGTCCCCGGCTCGTCGCTCGATCACTATCATCCGGGCCCGGGATGGAATCTCTACACCACGAACGGCGAATACACGGACTGGGCCTACCGCACCTACGGGACGATCGCATTCACGATGGAGCTGACGAGCGGCTGCTGTATCGAGGGCGTGTATTACGGCTTCGAATTCCCGGACGACAGCGTGCTGGTCGAGCGCGTCTTTCGCGACAATCTGCCGTTTGCGCGCGCGCTGATCACCGCATCGGGCGATTTGGCGCGCTCGCCCGGCGTCACGGGCGCTGTGCCTGTGCCCGAGGGGTTCATGTCGCTATTCCCAGAGTCGTGGCTCAGTCTCGATGCGTCGGCGGCGCGGCCGCTCCTGACGCTGCGCACGGGCACCGGCGCTCTCGTCTCGCGCGGCTCGGAAACCGACTCGCTGCGACGCGGCACGTTGCGCACAGTGTGGCGGACCGATCTCCGCTTCGACGCCGTGCGGGCACTGCGCGCCGATGGCACGCCGATCAATGCCGAGCTGTTGTCACTCGCAGGCGCCGAGCGGCTCGATGTTGGGTGGCACGGCAGGTGGTGGCAGGACACGGTGCATGTGGCAGGCAAATACTCCTGGGGGATTTCGGGCACCGATACGCTGATCTCTCCGGTGGTAGACTTGCGGGGCCGTACCGCAGTGTGGCTGCAGCTGTGGACCCGGCATTACGGTTCGGCGTTCACACCGACCCAACGCGGCCTCATTCAGTTCTCCGCCGATTCGGGAGCGACGTGGAGCGATGTCGCCGTTGTCGTCGGCGACGGGCCGGGATGGTATCCGCTGCGCGTGGATCTGCCGCAGGCCGAGGGCCGGCGCGGCGCACGGGTACGGTTCATCGCGCAAAACTTTACATGGTGGGTTGACGCCGTCGGCTTCGCGACCGACGCCAGCACGGCGTTCCTGCAGCTCGCGGCGGCGGCGGGGGCGGAGGTTTCCGAGAACCCGGTGCGCAGCGATCAGGTCGTGATCTCGTGGCCTGCTGCTACCGGTGACGCGCGCGTGTCGGTGTTCAGCTTCCTCGGGGAACGGCTGTACCAGGCGGCGGTGCAGGCGCCGGTGAACGAATACGTTTGGGACCTCACCATTGGCGGCGGAGCGCGGCGCGTGGTGAATGGCGCCTACATCATCGTCGTGGATGTCGACGGGCACCGCTACCGGCGGCGCCTATTCGTGGCGCGCCCCGGCGGGACTCCGTGAGCGCGGTGGGAGTCGGCGTTGATCTCATCGAGGTCTCGCGCGCCCGTGCGATGCTTGCGGACAAGGGCGCCCATGTCTTCGATCGCCTCCTCACCTCCGCCGAAGCCGAATACTGCCGCTCCCGGCCCGATCCCGCCGAGCACGTCGCGGTGCGGCTGGCGGCCAAAGAGGCGGTCTATAAGGCGCTGCAGGGAAGTGACGCGGCCCGGGGGATCGGGTGGCGGGATATTGAGGTGACCAGGGCGCCCGACGGACGGCCTGATGTCGCCCTCAGCGGGCTCGCCGAACGGAGGGCCAAGGAGCTGCGCGTGACGCGGATCCTGCTGTCCCTGTCGCATACGCACGAGGCGGCGGTCGCAATCGCAGTCCTATCAACGGATTGAAATTCCGACAAAGTTACTCTAGTATTTGTCGTGCGGTTGTCCAAAACTCTCCTTCTAATCACCGCCTGCCTTGCTCCGTCACTCGCAGGTCAGGCGCCTGACTCTCTGGCCCTGGCGCGCCGGGTGGTTGCCGCCGCGTCCCTGGCGGCCAAGGAGTACGCCCTCGGCGTAGTCCCCGCCGGTGGTCAGATCACGCAGCCCGAGGAAGTCGACGAGGCCAAGCTCTTCATTCAACAGGCGCAATTCGACATCCCGGGGTTGCCTTCGCCCGCTCGTGCGAAATCCCAGCACGCCCTGGCCCACATCGCGCAACTCCTCGAGTCACTTGCTCCGCCCGATTCCGTCAATCGCGCCACCGACAGCCTGGTCGCGCTCATCACGACCGCGGCCGGCGGGCCCAAAGTCGTCGAACCGCTGCCGTTGCGACCGCCGTCGCTCGAACGGGGCGCCGTCGTCTACCGCGAGCGGTGTGTCCAATGTCACGGGGAAACCGGCCGGGGCGATGGTCCCAAAGCGAAGTCGCTGAAGGGTCCAGCCGCGGCGAACCTGACCGATCCGGCCGTCATGGGCAACAAGTCGCTGCTCGACATCTTCCGGCGCATCGCGGTCGGGACTCCCGGCACGGCGATGCCGGAGTTTGCCGAAGACGTTTCGGCCGAGGATCGCTGGGCGGTGGCTTCGTACGTTGCCGCGATGCAGTACGGCGGATCGGCGACCGCGGCCGTTTTCGCGGCGGTGCGGCATCAGATCGATTCGGCACTGGCGCAGCGCTCCGACAAAATCGCCGTCGATGCCTACATGACGTTCGAGCAGGTAGAAACGTCGATTCGCGCCAAGAATGCCGGGCTCGCGAGCGAGCTGGAAGGCAACTTCGCGTGGCTGCGCACCCGCGTCGCGAAAGCCGATCAAGCCGAACGCCACACGATTCGCGAGCGGCTGCTCGCCGGCCTCGAGCGTGCTGAGCGCGTCGTCGCGGACCGGCCGTCGGGGATGAGTCTGTTCATCGCGTCGTTCTTCCTGCTCGTGCGAGAAGGCTTCGAAGCGATCCTGATCGTCGCCGCGCTGATGACCTTCCTCGCAAAGGCGGGAGCATCGGAGCGCCGGCGCGAAGTGGCCCGCGGCGCCTGGGCAGCGGTGGGGGCGAGCGTCATCACGTGGGTGCTGGTCGAGTTGTTGCTCGAGGTGACTCCGGGGCAGCGCGAGACGATCGAGGGCGTGACGATGCTGCTCGCAGCCGCCGTCCTCTTCTACGTGAGCTACTGGCTCCTCTCGAAGATCGAAGCCGATAAGTGGACCGCGTTCGTGCGCGGCAGGATGCAGAGCGCGCTCTCCTCCGGCTCCGGCCTCGCGCTGAGCGCGGTTGCGTTTCTCGCCGTGTACCGCGAGGGATTCGAAACGATCCTGTTCTATAAGGCGCTGTTTACATCGGCGGGCGCCAGCACGGTGCCGGTCGTCGGCGGCATCGCGGCCGGTGCGGTGGGGCTCGTCGCGATCTATCTCCTGGTCAATCAGCTGGGGCTCCGCGTCGCGATGAAGCCGTTCTTCGCCGTCACCGGCGTGATGCTCTACTACATGGCGTTCGTCTTCGCGGGGAAGGGCATCGCGGAGCTGCAGGGCGCTGGGATCATTCCGTTGACCGTGATC
>Ga0307312_10002053_pt1 | contig 10536 bp, 11 predicted proteins | sample ER_DNA_202_FD_194489 | JGI IMG/M metagenome (GOLD analysis project Ga0307312, IMG submission 194489) | Bulk soil microbial communities from the East River watershed near Crested Butte, Colorado, United States - ER_DNA_202 | ecosystem: Environmental > Terrestrial > Soil > Floodplain | place...
TGAACTCGGTTGCCTGGGCGCTTCGGCCGAGGAGCCGCATCGTGATCTTCATGACCCATCCGGCCTTCCGGATCCCGAGACATTCGGGCTGGGGCTTCGACCCGAGCCGGAGGCTCGTCTATCGACGCCTCGACAGCTACCTAAGTCCAATGGACGTCCCGATGAGGTCGGTGGGAGGCGAGCGGCCGACTCGATCCTTCCACCGGCCGCTCAGCAGCTACGTCAACGCCCTGGGGCACGTCGGGTTCGCGATCGACGCCATGCTCGAAATCCCGGACCTACCGCCGGATGAACGGCCATCGGCTGCCCGGAGATCCTCGGTGGCCAACCCCGATATCCCGCTATTTCTCTGCATGCGCGCAGTTCGGGGCTTAACCACGGGGCGCCAGACGGGAGGCCATGAAGTCGCACCGTCGAAGCCCGGCGGAGGCTGGCGTCGAACCGCTAGTCTGCGGGGATGAAACGGCTCGTCGGGTTACTTATCGACTCCGCGCCTGCTTGGGTGTGGAAGCCCGCGAACCTGCGGTTCGTCGGTCCTCACATGCTTCATTTCTGTTTCGGGCATGAAGGCCGTCGTACGGTCGAATGGGACACGCGTGAGATCGCGGTCGGTCGGCGTCAATGGCCCGCCGAGGACTGACCCGCTACGGATCTAGCAGCAGCAGGCGTTCGGTCTCGATTACCCTCCTGAACCGCCCTTACCGAAGCAGTAGTCGGTCCTCCCCGGCTGAAGGAGTGCCGTCGGCGGGTGGAGGCCCTCCTCCCTCGGCTGGGTGGCTGATCCGGCGATGTAGAGTGGCGGGCATTCGCCCGCCTCGTGTCGGAAGGAGTCGTCGATAGGAAGTTCGACCGTCACAACCCATCGAATTGCGCTGGTCTAGCAGCCGCCGGTCCTGCTCAACCGCGAGGGAAGCCTCGCAAGAGCGCTCGCGTCGCTCGATGAGGCCGTCGGCAACGGCGCCGAGTTGGTCACCTTTCCAGAGACCTACCTCCCTGGCTACCCGGAGTACATCTGAATGCCCTGCGCGTACAGCGAGAACCGCGCCAGCGGCATGTAGTTCTCCCGCCAGGGCGACGATCACATGGCGATCGGGTAGGACTGGAGCGTCGAGGGCGACGTCCGCTGGATTCTCAACGGTGCCGAGATTCGCGACTCTTGAGATAGCTATCGGGGCTCACTTAGGACCTGAGCTCGGGACGCGGACGACTGCGCTGCTGATAGCGGCGTTGCCCGTAGGGTCCGTTGCCCGATAGGTCACCGTGTAGACCCGACCGGGACCGGATCTCGAACGCTCCGCACGAAGCGCGAAGGTCGTGTCGGGCGTCCCCAGCGCCGCGCCCGAGATGTCCCCAGAGGTGTCTCCGTCGCCCAGTCCGTTGCCGGGCTCGCTGCTGGTGATCGAGTCCAGGACAACCGGCAGGGCACCGGCGCACGCATCGCCGGCCGCGACCGTGGCCGAAACCTGCACGAGCCGGTGGTCCGGCGGCCACAACCTGTCGGGGGTGAGGGTCACGGTGACCGTCGGCGCAGTGGTGTCGACGACATTGACCGTAAGGGTGTCCGAATCCACGCCGCCGAAGCCATCGGAGACCTTGAGCGTGAAGGATTGCGACCCCAGCGGCACCGTGATTGTGACTACCGCGGTCGTGCCGACCACCGCGCTCGCCGCGTTCCGCCACTCGTACGACAGCGCGTCGGCTTCGGGGTCGGACGAAGCAGATCCGTCGAGGGTCACGTTGGTGCCGCCCGGCCCGGTGCACTCGGCCGTTACTGTGGCCCCGGCGTTCGCTACCGGTGGCCTGTTTGCGGCGATCAGCACCAGGTGGACGGCGCCCGACTGCGAGGCCTCAGCGGGCTCGCCGATCAGCAGATCACTGCCGGCGTCCCCGCCGAGATCGGCGGTCGAGGCCAGCGCGAAGCCGAAACCGAACGCCGATGGCGACCCGCCAGGTGTCGGGTCGGCGATCGTCAGCAGGACCGTGCCACTCCCGTTCACGAGGTAGACCTTGCCGCCGACGGGAGCGCCCACCCACAGGTCGCGCTTGCCGTCGCCGTCGCGATCCTCCGTGGTGGCGAGATCCATCCCGAAGTCGTCCGTCGACGTTCCGGGCGTCGCGATGGTGCCGACGAGCGCGCCGGTCGCACCGTTGAACAGGTGGACGCGCGCTGCGCCCGGGTCGGAGACCGCGTAGTCCTCCACGCCGTCGCCTGTCTGATCGCCGAGAGGGCTCGATCCGAAGCCGAAGTTCTTGCCGGCCGCGCCGAGCGGATTGTCGTGGTGGCGGATCTCGGCGCCGGTCGCACCGGAGGAGAGGTAGGCGCGCCCGACCAGCGTGTCGGTGGGGCCCGGATCGATGTCGTCGAAGTACGCGCCCACGATCAGATCGCGCTTGCCGTCGCCGTTGTGATCGGCGACCGACGTCAACGACGAGCCGAACGACGCCAGCGGCTGGGGTGGCTCGTTGGCGATCCACAGGACCGACCCATTCGCGCCGGAGAACGCGAAGACCTGGCCGATCTTGTTGTTGGTGCGGGTCGGCGCGCCCACGGCGATATCGGGCACACCGTCGCCGTTCACGTCGCCGAGGCTTGCGAGCGCGAAGCCGAATGCCAGGAAGTTCGTATCGGCCGGCGAGAGCTTCCGGATGAGACCACCCGTCGCGCCAGAGAAGACGAAGGCGCGGCCCTGTTCGGGCGCGGCGGTGCAGGGCGGCATGACGCAGGGCAGGGGAAAGTACAGGTCGATCCCCCGCGCGCCGACGGCGAGATCCGCCACGCTGTCGCCGTTGACGTCGCCGACGTCGGCGAGGGCAAACCCGAAGTCGTTGCCGGGGTGGTTCTCGGGATCGACGATCGATCGGATGCGCGTCCGGGTGGTGCCTGAGTAGACGTCGACCCTGTCGGTACCGGGAGCCCCGACCGCGAAGTCCGCGACGCCATCGGCGTTCACATCGCCTGTGGGCTCGACGGCAAACCCGAACTGCGCGCCCGCGGCCGGCGTCGGGTTCGGGATCGTCACGACGGTCGTGTTGATGGGTGCGGCACCAACGGGCGCCGCGATGCCAAAGCTGACCAATCCGGCCGCGATGCTGGTCATCACCGCCACACGGAGCGATCGTCGAACGCGTCTCATCGCAGTCCTCTCCTCAGGGCGGGGCGGCATGCCGTCGGGCAGATGTGACAGTCCTACCCCCAGTCTGCCACGCGGGCGAACGGCGCCAGCTCGAGATGCTCAACCTACGGTGGAGAGCTTCGAGTGGTTCCGCCTTGACCGAATGGCGGCAAGAGTCCAGTCTGGGCTTTTCCGGGGCAGTGGCCGCGTGTTGATGCGCGTCCGGTCGATCTGGGTGTTCTGGGAGGACGCCATGACCAGTTCTCGGAGGCGCCTGTGGGCGCTTAGGCGTTCGCTGCTGGCCGCGATCGTGGCTGCCCTGTTCGCCGTGACAGCGGCACCGGCGTATGCGAGCCACGTCGGCTGTGGGAGCCTGATCACGACCGACACGACGCTCGACAGCGACGTCGGACCGTGTGTCGGCGACGCACTGATCGTCGCAGCGGACGGCGTCACGCTCGACCTCGGCGGTCACACGGTATCCGGAGCCGGCACGGGTGCGGGCGTCCGCGTCGCTCGCCACACCGGTGTCGAGGTGATGAACGGGACGATCGAGGGTTTCGATACGGGATTGGTGCTGGACGAAGCGGACGGAAACCACATCTGGTCGCTGACACTCCGCGACAACCTTCGCCAAGGGATCACGGTGGCTGGCTCTGACGCAAACGTGATCGAAAAGAACTCGATCCTAGACAACGACGGCGACGCGATCCGGTTGGGGCTGTCCGACGGCAACGTGGTCCGGAAGAACGTCGCGGTCGGCAACGTCTTTGGGATCGGTGTCGCTGACGGCTCCGACGGCAACCTGGTCGAAAAGAACAGCGTCTCGGCGACGGATGTCTTCGGGATCGCGGTGTTCTCGAACTCGACCAACAATCGCGTCGAGAAGAACGATGTCGTTGGGACCCTCCTCGGCGACGGGATCATCGTGGCGTCCGACTCCAGCGGCACCCGGATCACGAAGAACGTCGCAAGCGGCAACGCCGACGACGGCATCGACGTCGAAAACCAGACGACGACGGTCACTGCGAACACGGCGAATGGCAACGCCGACCTCGGCATCGAGGCCGTACCGGGTACCACAGACGGCGGCGGGAACCGGGCATCTGGCAACGGCAATCCGGCGCAGTGCACAGGAGTCACCTGCTCGTCGTAGGCGACGCGTGGCCGTACGGCGAGCGCAGGATCGTGAAGAACGCGCCCGGCGAATCGATGCCGACTGGATGTGGTTGAGGAGGGATAGGCTACGCGATTCAGCTACACGCCCGAGAGGGGGCGCGGCTCAGCTCCGTATGCCGCGAGTGTCCATTCCGTGTCGTCCCACACCGTCGGTAGAGCCGCGGCCGGCCGGGGGGCCCATGACGTCGGGTAAGCGCGCTCACTAACCCGACACTATGAGCGGATCGTGACGGGCGAGGCTGTGTGTGCCACCTGATAAGGGTCGATCGGGCTGGTAGGGCAACACAATCAGGAATGGGAAGTGATCGCGGCCAGACTAGGTCGGCAGATCGGCGTTGGCTGGCGCCTTCCGGATAAGAGTCAGCTCGATGACTGGCGGGGCGTCGCCTGTCCTGCTCGTTTCCATGTGAATGGCCAAGTTCGCCGTCCCGCCGTACCTCGAGCACGCCTCCTGATACTCAGCCTCGGTGAACGCGAGTCGGCCGCCGGCGCGCGCGAGCAAGACGACAAGTCCCGATATCTTCATCGCACTCTCTTGCCTGACGCGCTTCGCCTCGTGCTCGTCCATTACAGCTCCCCGAAGGCAGAGACCAATCACGGGCCGGCTCGGCGGCTCGGCTCGCCGGCCTCCCGTATCTCGGTCAAGGTTTGCCCTCGCCCAGCCAGTCTAAGGGTCGCGGGCACGCGACCCGCGGCGAGCATCACTTGATGATGAGTGTTCCGGTCATCGACTCGGGGTGGATCGTGCAGATGAAGAAATAGCTGCCGGCCGGAAGAGCTGGGATGTCGAAGGTGTGGGTCCCCGCTACGTCCGGCACCTGGAAGATCCGCTCCGGGAACGTGGGTCCCGACGCGACCGTGAAGTTGTGCTTCAATGTCGACACATCCTGGTTATCGATATGAACATGCCAGACCTTGCTAGCAGGGGCCGTCAGGGTGGTTGGATTCCACTTGGTCTTGACGGCCACGAGCTGAACGACCGTCCCGCTGTCCGGGGCGCTCGGGATCGGGGTGATCTTCACGATCGCCACGGTCGGTGAAGGCGTGGGCGGCAGTGTGGCTCCCGGCGTCACGACGGGCGCAGCCGTCGGCGGAGCGGCCGCGGTGCTCGCGGCGGGCGCGGCCCCGGCCGAGCAGGCGCCGAGAGCGACGACCGCCGCCACGAGCGTCACGAGTCGCGGAGCCGTGAACGGGAGTCGCGGATTGCCGGTGATCGGTCGCATACCATTCCCTCGCCGGCGGACCGGCCGTCTCGAATTGGGCGGTGACAACCCAATGGGGCTTTTACGCTCCGCGACCCTCTCGGATCGTGCTGTCGGCGCTTGCTCCCATTCGAGGCCACCGTACACCCGGCCCGTATGCCCGCCGTCGCAATTGGTCAGCCTCGACCTTGGCGAAGGCCAACGGCCAGTTGTAGGTCGCCTGGTTCTTGCGAAGATGTTCTGTCAGGACCGCCAGTCTGTGGTCATCGCGAACGGGTATCCGTCGCCCGCCATACGATGAGTGAATGGTGTCGGACCGAGGGCGTCCGCAGATATGCCGTGCCGGGTGCCGGCGTTACTCCAGCCGGCTTAGGCAGGCGGGCCCTTTGACGCGATGGCCTCGTCCGCCCGCTCGCGGATCCCTTTGAGGGTGGCGTCGGCCCTCGCCTCAGCGAGGCGCTGGATCTCATCGAAGTGATCGGCGAGCTCCGCCATAGTCATTTCGGGGCGCAGACCGTCGTCGAAGGCGACGACCGCTTCGCAATGGCCGCGTATCTCGAGGTCGATCGGGTCCGTCAGAGTTTCTCCCGCGCGCACTTCGAGGAACTGGCGTGCGGCCTCACCGGCGTGGACGATCCACGCCCGGAGTTCCTCGTCTTCGAGGATGAGCGTCGTGTCGGCGCTGGCGCCAGCAGCCCGCCGCCGGGCGCGACCTCCTCCGGAGTCAGTCACGGATGTGCCCAGTCGCTCACGAAGCGGACCGCGCACGCCCGCCGCCCGCTCGTCGATCCGAAGTTTTCTCAGCCATTGGTGGGACACCGCAGAGTCCCCGTTGGCGCGATCTAGCCAATCCCCATAAGGGATCGCCGTCGACGTGCGGAGCGGGGGCCCTGCACCACCACGGTACACCTGCTGTCTATGCATGGGTCGTTGCTTGTTATCCGCCGCTACCGAGGCTACGCGCCAACGAGTCAGATTCTACAGGATCCCCCGAGCCGATTCGTGTCCCGGGCAGCAGGATGCAGGAGGCCGAGCACGACACCGAAGAGCGCGTGCATCGTCACCTCGTAAACGAAGACACGGGGGCTCGATACGAGTGGCGGCCACGACCCGCTTCGCCGATCGGAGTGGATCCGATCGAACACGGCCATCGTCGGCCACAGAACGAGATTCTCAAGCTCCGCGGCTATGAGGCCCTGTCGCCAGCCGCCCCCCATCCGGCTGAACGCCGCTCCGAAGAATGCGCCGTTCGCGAGATGCACGACGATGCCGAGCCTGCGCCAGGGCCCACGGGCCGTGAACAGTGCGCCGAGAAGACGGACGTCCGAATACGGCGTTCGGAAGACTCGCTGACCGATTGGCTCCGCCGCTACCCAGACGGCTGCCGCCATCGCTCCCGCCACTGACCCTCGCACCATGGCGTAACGATACGATCCTCGGCCCGATGGGCTTCCGACGAGGGCCGTTGAGTTGTGACTGGGCAGGACCCAGCTTCGTCCAGCGCGGCGCCAGCGCCTTTCACGTCATCGTCACGATGAGCGCATCGTGGCGCGCCACCGCGCCCAAGGCTTGTCCGGTCCATTGCTCAGGCGGAGATGTGTCGCTTGGTGGTCGTGTAATGGCGAGTCAAGTCATCGACCGAGGCCGACGCGCGGTGCCGTTCTTCGCGCCCTAGTGTTTCGAGGTGTCATCGTCAGGATCCCATCCTAGGCCGCCCCACACGACCCTCTCCCAGCCGACTTCCGGCAGGCCCATCGCGGCGCGCTCCTCAGGTGTCATCGCCCTAATCCGAGCGCGAGCCCTGCGCGCCTCCTCGACCCGATACTCGGCAAGCTTCGGGGCCAACCGCTCCTCCAGAGTGCCTGAAACGGCCCACTCTCGCAGCCAGCCGTCGATCGACGGAGAGATCTCGGAGAAGCACCGCTGCCAGTCGCGCTCACCGGAGTGCTCGGTCAACCGCTCGGGGTCCCAGGCGAGCACGCGCCCCGTCGCGACCTCGATGCAGTCGTAACCGGGGTCACGGTCGACGATTGGCAGAATGCCGGGAGGCCAGCTTGATCCCGCCGGCATGACCGGATGGTCCTGGACCTCGTGGTACACGGTCATGATCCGCGAGAGGCCGAACAGCCCCGCGCCTGGACCGAAGCCACCATCCGCTACCTCGAGATAGACGCGGCGGAGCGCAGCCGGTAGCCGGTAGTCAAGCCTTGCCTCCGCGGAGTTGATGTCGGCCTCCGCGGCGGGCCCAGGGACATCGAGTGAGGCGGGCGTCGTCATATCAGCCTCAATCTTGACCGCCAGGTCGTTGCCCTCGGGATCGACACGGCCTTGGCGATTGGCGGCGACGGTGCGGCGCAGCAATCCGGCGATCGAGCCGAGTGGGTTGACCACGCCGCCAAAATCGAGTGCTCGAGTCTGGCCCTCAAACCGGCTCTCCCGCACGTCGGCGCGCCGCTTCGGATCGGCTGCTCGGGCGCGGAGGAGCGCGATTAGGTCGTCGAGTCGTTGGTCGTAGGAATCCATGTGTCCATCATCGCGCCCTGGGGAGCATTCGGATCAGGCAGCTGCAATCGCCTGCGCCATAACAGGGCTCGCAACGCTGCAACCGAGGTTTGCCCGGTCGCCTACGGTCTGCGCCACCGGAACGGGCGGCTCCGGGCCAGCACCCCGGGCTGATCGAGGAAGTCGATCCAGCGGTCTGGCCGGTCGAGGTCGACCCCGAGATGCCGGGCAAAGGGGGGTCCGCCCAGGCGGAGCGTGAATCCTGCATCGCCGAGGATGACGAGCAAGCGTGACTCCGCGAAGACCCGGACCCGTTCGATGCTCGCGAGCTCAGCGTATCCCGGACCGGGCGGTTCGTCCTCGAAGTCGATCGTCAGATCTCCGATGACGAGGCTGCATCGTCGGCTGGCGAAGTAGTCGACAACGAGCACTCGGGTGGCGGCGAGCTGGGCGAGCCGGCCTCGAAGCGCCGGCGCAACACCGAGGCTGATCTCTGAGCGCGGGACGACCTTGCCGGTGTCGACGGACATGACCCGGACAGCATCGCACGTCCTTTGGATGGCCCTCGACGCCATGAAAGAATCGTGTCCGTCGTCCCACCGCGTTGGCGCGGGCCATTGGGACTCGGGACGCCACCTGTAGGCCAGACGGAAGGCGCGGCGGCGGCGCCAGTTGTTCGATGAGCCTGACCTCGGTTGCTGCACGCGTCCGCGCCGTGAGCCGACGACGATGAAGTCACAGATCGCCAGTCTCGTAGCTCCCTCACTGGGATGAGTCGACCGAGCCGACCCCTACCGCTCGGACCGATCGGAGCCGCGAACCCCCATGAGATTGACGACTCCCAAGACCATGGCGAACGACGGAGTTAGGGCGCCGCGACAACCGGCCGGGAAGCGACCTCCGGCTTCAGTATCCAGAACTGCCCGATGAGGTCGGCGCAGGCGCGGCCCCCGAGGCATTCGGCAGGGGTCCTGCTCCGCCGACCGTCGCGAGGGAGAAGCCGTTCACGCCATTGCCAGTCACGTCGCCAGCCTTCGCGTCGCCCTGCCAGTAATAGAGCGGCAGGCCGCCATATGTGACCTGCGTTGTGCCGTCAGCGCGGGTCAGCGTGCCGAGTTGCCCGGTGACCTCGGACCCGGCCGTGGGTTGTCCGGTCGTTGCGAGAGGCGGCCAGGCGGTGGCGCATCCGCCCGTGCATGTCGATGAGGTCGCGCTGTCACCTGCATGGGTGTAGAGCGCCATTCCGTTGGGGCCGGTCAGGTAGGTCCCAAGAGTCGCCGAACTGCCCGTCCCAACTGTGACTCCGGCAGCGCCCGATGCACCCCCGGAACTCGGAGCGGGGCTGGCTGTGCCCGACGTGCAGCCGGCGACGAGGAAGACCGCAGTGAGGAGGGCGGCGATCAAACGAGGAAGGGCCATTGGGTACTCCAGGAGCTGTTGGGTGTCGGTTGGGGCCTGCTGCCGAAACATACGCAGACCCACGAAGCCGCGGTTTTCGCGGACCTGGAGAAGGACGACGCCTCCATTCGCCTCGAGATCCCATCCCGACCAGTCCATGGCGGGGCCATTGATGCCTCTGACATCGAGCCGGGGCACGGATATCGATCCAACGAACTTTGGCTTTGAAAACGGGCATCTGCCGAGTCGCAATTCCCGACACCATGAGTTGATCGTGACGGGACTCGGCTGCGGACACTATGGCCGTGGCGCGACGGTTGATTTCGGCTTGTTTAAGACAACGTGGCCGAGGTCAAACCGTGTGAGGCAGCGCCTCGTCATCCACAGAGACGGAGCGCAGAACACCGAGCTCATCGATCTCGGCCTGAACGTCAGTCGAGAGTTGGTAACGCGAATGACCGTCGCGGATACGTATGTATGCCGCTCCGGCTGCGCGATCGTAGGAGATCGAAACCTGTGCTTCCTCGACGGTTCGGACCCAATCGATAGAGGATGTGACTGGATCTCCAATCAGGAATTCAACTCCTAGGACGTCAAAGTCGTCGTAGTCAATAATCGCTGGCAAGGCCATCTTCTCGAGAAGAGTCCTGACTGAAGAAAGTTGGATCTCAATCACGGCAGTTGGTTCGCACGGGGGCGGCCGTGTGCGCGCTAACTATCGAGTCCCCATGGCACGTGCACTAGTCACGGTTTCCCGGTGCGCTTCGCATCAGATGACATGACATCTGACGCGCGGTCGAATTCCTCGCGGGAGATCTCGCCTCGTCGCAGCCGACCTTCCAGCACCGCCAGTCCGACACCTTCCTCGAGGCGTCGACGCGGGCCGAGCACGGCCCTGGTCCCTCTGGTGACGATGACGAACAGCAGCACGACGACCAACGCAAACACGAGCACGGCGACCATCGGGTCGAGTCGGTCCATCAGGTTGACTCCCTTCGCTGCGGCAGGCGCGCTCGGGTAGCCGACGAGCGACGAAATTGAAGTGGTGGAGATGGGGGAGAGTCGAACTCCCCGTCCAGAACCCTTAACCGGAACCCACTACGAGCGTGTCCGATGGTTTGTCGTCGACCGCCCGGACGAAC
>Ga0307312_10002055_pt1 | contig 10531 bp, 7 predicted proteins | sample ER_DNA_202_FD_194489 | JGI IMG/M metagenome (GOLD analysis project Ga0307312, IMG submission 194489) | Bulk soil microbial communities from the East River watershed near Crested Butte, Colorado, United States - ER_DNA_202 | ecosystem: Environmental > Terrestrial > Soil > Floodplain | place: USA...
CCCGATCAGCATGCCGAGCTCCTCGGCGCCGGTACGAATCTTCTCGGCGACCACGAACGCCCCGACGATCTCCGTCTCGGGCAGCAGGACGACGAACTCGTCGCCACCGTAGCGGTACGCCGTGTCAACGGTTCGAATCGAACGGCGGATCACCGCGCCCAGCTGTCGCAGTACCTCGTCGCCGCGATGATGACCCAGCGAGTCATTCACGACCTTCAGGCCGTCCAGGTCGATCATCAGCAGGCAGAAGCCGCGCTCGCTGCGGCGCGTGCGGCGGATCTCCTGGTCGAGCGTGCCAAAGATCTGCGCGCGGTTGTAGAGACCCGTGAGCGGGTCGGAAAGCGAGAGGGTCAGGATCGCCGAGCGCGCCCGGCGCTCGTGGGCGGCGAAGAAGCCGGCGAGGTAGGCGAGCAGCCAGATCGACCCGAAGTTGACGCCGAACTGGAGCAGATCTCCCGCGGTGAACGACGCGCGCTGAGGGTCGAGCAGCAGGACCCCGACATAGGCGAGCGCGGCGCCAACCACGGCGAGGAACGCCGCCCGCCCTCCACGCGCCAGGGCGACGGCAACTGCCACCAGGAGGTAGACGAAGAAGAACGGGGACATCCCGTAGCCGGTGAGCATCAGCAGGAGGCTCACGAGGAGGAGAGCAATGCCGCCCTCGAGCCAGAATCGCACCGGTCGAAGCCACTCGGCTGGCATCAGCTCATGGAAGACGAGCACCGTCGCGACCGCCGCCCCGCCGAGCGCGTAGATGAGCTGCTGGTTCTCGAGGAAGGCGCCGGAGAGACCGATTCCCACCAGCACCGCGGCGATCGTGAGCCACCACGTGACGCGCAGCACGCGATCGTACGGGTGCTCGCCGGCCTCGGTCCCCGCCTCGTCCTCGATCTCGCCAGGTGCGTACGGCTCCAACGGTGCGGCTTCGGCCCCGGCCCGGGCCCTGTCGCGGCTCGTCCCGGCTCCATCGGGCACGCGGTCGCGGTACGCGGACCAGGCGCCGATCAGGAGCAGCGCCGCTACCGAGGCGGCGACAACGAGATAGGCAGCTTCGATGGGCACCGGTCTAGTCTAGGGTCGCGGCCGGGCATGGTGCAAAGGTACTAACCCATCCGTACTGCCCCATTTGCGCCCCACCGGGACGAAATCCGCCCGATGCTATACTCCGAAATCCCCTGTGCCGAGCCTTTGCCGAGGGTGCGCATTGACGGTCTCGTATCACCCCCGACATCCCGTGGCGGCTGCCGCCCTCTCGTTCCTCTTCCCGGGCCTCGGACAGGCATACGCCGGCCAACGGCGGCTCGCGCTCCTGCTCGCCGGACCGATTGTTCTCCTCATCGTGGCGACCCTGCTGATCGCGCTCCTCTTCGGGGCCCAGATGCGCAACCAGCTCCTCTCGGCGCCGTTCCTGACCGGGCTCCTCGCGCTCGACGTGACGCTCCTCAACTGGCGGCTCTTCGCCATCCTTCAGGCAGGCCTCAGGATCCGGCCATCGACCCGCACGCTCGCCGCGCTCGCGGGGCTGGTGCTGCTGACGCTCGCCATGCACGCCTACATGGCCTTCGTCGTCGGTCGGCTGGACAGCGTCCTCAACCGGGTCTTTGGCGAGGAGCGCAGCGCAGCGGTCGGAGCCGGGAGCGGGCAGGGCGGACCGCTCAATGAGCCGGAATATCGCTGGGACGGGACGGAGCCGATCAACTTCCTCCTGCTCGGCCTGGATACCGGCCCCGGCCGCGACGAGGCGAACACCGACACGATCCTGGTCGTCAGCGTCGATCCTGTCTCGCACCACGCGGTGATGGTCTCCGTCCCCCGTGACACCGGGCTCATGCCGCTCCCCGACACCAGCATCCACCCCGATGGCCTCTTCCCCGACAAGATCAACGCGCTCGCCGCGACCGCCGACAAGGCTCCGGCACGCTGGTGCCCGGACCTGCGCACGGCAGGAAACTGCGGAGTTCGCACCCTGGAGCGGTCCGTCTCGCTGTACCTGGGCATCCCGATCCATTACTACGCGCTCATCGATCTGCAGGGCTTCTCAGAGCTGATTGACTCGCTCGGCGGGCTCGAGCTCTGCCTTCCCGGCCGTCTCATCGACCCTGCCTACTCGGGGCCGGGATGGCCGAAGACCGGGATCGAGCTGCCAGCGGGCTGCCGGCACTACGACGGCGCGGAGGCGCTCGCCTTTGCTCGGATCCGCAAGGGCACGCTGGTGCTGCCCGACGGCTCCACCGAAGCTCAGGACGACTTCAAGCGGTCGGAGCGCCAGCAGGAAGTTCTCCTCGCCCTGCGCCGACAGCTTGCCAGGGCCGATCTGCTCTTCGACCTGCCCGGCATCCTCGACGCGGTTGGGCGCACCGTCACGACCGACTTTCCACGCTCAAAGGCGGGCGACCTCGCCACCCTCATCCCCCTCATCGCAGGTCCGGAGATCGAGCGCGCCGTGCTCGGACTGCCGAAGTTCGTCGATCCTCCCGTCAACCCTGACGTCAACTACCTCCTGATCCCGCGACGCGACGCCATTCGAGCCGAGATGGAACGCCTCTTTGGGTCGAACGGACCGCTGCGCGGGTGGTATGTCGGCAGCGAGGCGACCCTCCCGCCGACCGACAGCCCGCAGCCGAGCCCGTCCGCCTCGTGACCAATCGGCGACCCCGAATTCTTCTGCTGTCCATGTATCCGCTCGACCGCGGGATGTGGGGCGCCACGACTCGCATCACGCAGCTGCGCGACGCCCTCGCACGGATCGCCGATCTCGATGTCGTCTCAGGCGGCCGCTCGGCGCGCGCCGGACAGTTGGCACCCCGCATCCGCACGCTGGCGCGCCTCGACGGGATCTACGTGGAGAATTCGACGACCCTGCCGGGCCCCGCAGACCTTGCCTATTTAGGCCTGGCCCGTGCGCGGCATGTTCCGATCCTGACCTACGTCCGCGACGCGCAGCAGCTCTTCAGCGAGTACGACAGCGCCTCTACGCTCAAGCAGCGTCTCAGCCGGCGCGCCTTCATGCCAGCGCTGCGCCTGCTGATGCGCCTGTCGACGCGGGTTGCGTTCCCGTCGCGTGGCCTTGCGCGGGCGATCAACGGCGACGACCGCGAGGCGCTCCTGCTTCCGCCTGGTGCGCGCCTTGCTCCCGACGTCGCCCCAGATGCCGATGCCCACGCCCTCCTGTTCGTTGGACCGATGAATCGGCCGGCCCATGGGGCCGACCTCCTGGTCGCCGCCGTGGAGGAGGCCAGGCGGCGTGGCGCGGACGTGGAGGTCATATCGATCTCGCGGCAGGGTGAGGAGCTGCCGGGCGAGGTTCCCCGCTGGCTGCATCGGGAGCGGGCGGACGGCTTGGAGATCGATCGATTCCTGCCGCGGGTGATGGCCACAATCACGCCGCGAAGGAAGACTCCTTACAACGACCTGGGTGTACCCGTCAAGGTGCTCGAATACCTGGGTTACGGCCGCCCGATGATCGTGACTGACCTTGAGGAGACGGCTGCGATCGTCGGCGAGGCGGCGTGCGGGGTCATTGTTCCGGACAGCGTCGAGGGCCTCGCCGCAGGGATTCTGGAAGTGGCGAACGCCTCCGCGGATCAGCGAACCGCCTGGGGGGCCGCGGCGCGGCGCGCAGCCGAGCGGAACTCCTGGGACGAGCGGGCGCGCCAGATCATCGAGATCCTGCGCGAGCGCGCGACCAGCTCGCCCGCCACTCGACGACAGGGCTCCGAATCAGAACTGTCGGCCGGTGAGCACCTGCCACAGGGTCCGGAGAATGATCCGCAGGTCGAGCACGAAGGATCGCCCCTCGACGTACTCGATGTCTAGGGCGACCCCCTCGTCGAAGCTGAGGGCCCCCCACGCCCGTGCCTGCCAGAGTCCGGTCAGCCCGGGGAGGACGGCGAGCCTGCGCAGGTGCCACGGCTCGTAGAGCTCGACCTCGTACGGGATCGGAGGCCGCGGTCCCACCAGGCTCATCTCGCCGCGAAGGATGTTCAGGAGCTGCGGCAGCTCGTCGAGGTGCGAGCGGCGCAGGAGCGCTCCGACGCGGGTCACCCGGGCATCGCCCTCGATCGGCAGCCAGGTCGGGTCGTCGCTGGTCGGGTGACCCTGCCGGATCAGCCGGCTGATGTGGACGCGGTGCTCCCGCTCGTCGGCGCGCAGATGCATGCTGCGGAACTTCAGGATCGTGAAGGGACGTCCGCCAAGTCCCAGCCGTTCCTGCCGGAAGAAGACCGGCCCCGGCGACTCGACCTTCACTGCGGCCGCGATGCCGAGCATCAGCGGCGAGGCCACCACCAGACCGATCCCCGCGGCCGCGAGGTCGAGCGCCCGCTTCGCGACGCGGTAGCGCGGCGAGGTTGGAGCAATCGGAATCGTGACCGTCGGTCGCGCGGAATCAATCACGTCGGGAAGAGAGCTCATCGGACGGTGATCGTCGCTCGCGCGCGGCTTACGCCGGCTCGGGCTTCGCGGCGTACAGCGAAGCGATTCCCACCACAAACCAGAACATGAACGCCACGGTGTTGCCTTCCAGGCCCATGGTCGTCCCGGTGATGATCACACCGGCGCAGGTGGCCAGCAGGATCCCCGCCGTCATCACGTAGCGGCTCCCGGCCGCCACGTGCCGCACGCGCCTGAGCAGCCCGACGACGACCACGCCGATGAGCGCGGCGAACGCCGCCGCTCCGAGGATCCCGGCCTCGATCAGGAGGTGCAGCCAGAAGTTGTCGACCGTCTGCTGGAAGCGGAGCAGCTTGTCGGTGCCGTACTGCCGGTGGACCGGCGAGTCGAAGTGGTCCGCCGCGGCACCGCCGTACCGCCCCGGCCCGACTCCCAGCAGGGGATGGTCGCGGAAGATGGGGATGGCGTTCAGGATCAGCTGCGTGCGGAGGTCGCGGCCCGTTCCGACCTTCCCGGCCCGAGCGGTCGTGGTGTCGATGATGTTGAAGTCAGCGGGTGGGACCGCCGTCCCGGGCGCCGGGGCCACCAGCAGGTTGCGCGGCATGACATTGACGAGGAGGAAGGCAAGGACGGCGATCCCGATCGAGGCCAGGAGCACCTTGCGGTCGAGGAAGATGGTGATCGCGACGGTGGCGAAGGTGATGCCCAGCCACGAGCCGCGCGAGTAGCTCAGCAGCAGCGCCATGGCAAGCACAAGCGCGGCTGCCGCCATCGCCCAGCGCATGCGCGGCGTCGGCAGGCGGATCGAGCCGAAGAGAGTAAGCGGTAGGATGAGCGCGATCATCGAGCCGAGCGCGTTCGGGTTCTGGACGATTGAGCCGATGCGGGCCGCCTCTCCCGAGCGGCCCTTCACCACATCCAGGCCGAGGATATTCGGGGCCAGCACGGCCTGGCCCACTCCGATCACGGCCATCACCACCACCGCCGCGCCCACGGCGCCGAGGGCAATCACCGCCTGCCGGTGGGTGAACCCGACCATCCGGCACAGGTAGAAGATGGCGAGCGCGTCGAGGGTGTAGAAGAACCCGGCGGCCACTGTCACGGGCGGCACGCCGTTGAGCAGCGCCGAGATGAGACCCAGGACGACAAATGCCATGAGGCCGATGGTTGCCGGATGCCGCACCGCCGGTATGAGGCGGCCATCCCGCCAGGCCATGACCAGGAGCACCAGCCCGATCACCGCCAGCAGCGCCTCGGAAAGGTATTGCGCCACGGATCCGATCTGCGCCGAGATCAGCGGCGCGATGATGAAGCGGTCGAGGATCGGCGCCAGCACGACCACCACCAGCATCGCGCGCGGCCAGCGCCACGTCGCGAGCGCGACGAGCGCAAAGAGCTCGGCCACGAAGAGCAGGTAGGCGGCGCTCGACGCGCGGGCCAACAGAATGGCTGCCACGACCGCGCCGAGGGCCAGGAGCCCGACGGCCACCGCGGTGGCAGGGGTGCCGGCCAGGAACGTGCGCAGCGGTCGCGAGGTATTCAACCGCGGACCATTATCCGCATTCTTCGCAAGGTCACGCTCCGTCGCCGCGCCGAGTTGCCCCGAGGTGGTCGGGGCGGCCGGATTCGAACCGGCGACCTCCTGCTCCCAAAGCAGGCACGCTGCCAAACTGCGCCACGCCCCGACTCACGCCTAGGATACCGCCCCGGAATCAGCGAATGAGCCGCTCCACCACGGCGAGGTACGCCGGCGCCTGGCGGGCCCAGCCATAGGGCTTCCCCTGGCGGCGTGCGGCGGCGGCCTGGAGCTCGGCGGCACGTGGATCTGCCGCAAGCTTGCGGATCGCGTCCGCCAGCGCGTCTGGGTCGCCACCGGGCACGTACGTGAGCGCACTCGCGTCGAAGTGCGCGCGGAAGGTGGCGAGGTCGCTGGCGATGACCGGGATCCCCATCGCAACGTATTCGAGCAGCTTGGTCGACAGCGAGAGCTGCAGATACGACTCGGGCAGCGAGGGAACGATCCCGAGATCCGCACCGGCGAGGAGCGCGGGGAGCCGGTCGAGCGGGACTGGACCGTGGAGATGCACCCGCGCCGTTGTGCCGGTGCGAGCAATGGCTGCCTCGATCTGGGGCCGATACGGCCCGTCGCCGTAGACGTCGAGCCGCACGCTGGGATCACCTCGGTCTGGCGAGAGGCGCGCGATCGCCTCGACCGCGACCTCGAGTCCGTAGATCCGCTGCAGCGAGGAGTGATGAATGATCCGCAGCTCCCCGTCCTCCATGAACGGGCGACGCGGATGGCGAGTCGGATCGAAGAGTCGCTCATCGGCACCGTTCATGATCACCGTGATCTTCTCAGGGGCGACGCCCCGGGCCACTGCCAGCGCGCGGAGCGGCTCGTGGACCGTCAGCAGCTCATCGGCCATCGCCGAAGAACCGCGGGCCACGCCGCGCACGATCGGGCGCAGCAGCGCTCCGGAGGCTCCGGCAAAGCGGTCCTCGAAGAAAGCCGGCATGTCCTCGTGCAGGTCGAGCAGCAGCGGCACGCCAGAGAGCTTCAGCGGACCCACGGCGAAGACCAGGAAGTCCGGAAGGGTCGCGACCTGCACCAGGCGGTAGCGCCGCCGCCGATGCTCCGCTGTCAGTCGCGCGGCCACGTGGCCCGCGAAGGCCAGGTACTCGGCGAGGTGCCCCGCGAAGCCGCTGAAGCGCCGTCGGACCGGCAGCCGGATCACGCGCAATGCGCCGTCGACCTCGACCGGGAGCTGCCCCGCGTCGCGGAGGGCGAAGACATCGACCTCGTAGCCGGCGGACAGCAGCGCATCCACCTGTCGGCGGATGCGCGGGTCAGCGGGCACCGAGGCGTGCACTACGATGGCGATCGGCCCACCGCCCGTCACCCGTGCTTCGCCTCGTTCCAGAGCGCATCCCGCGCCTCGGGATCGACCGCGGCCAGGTCGATCCCTCGGGCCGCCGCCATCTCCTCCACCGCGCCATGGCGATCGATGAAGCGGCGGTTCGCGGCCCGCAGCGCCTCCTCGGGGTCGAGCCCCAGCCAATGGCCCAGGCGGACAAGGACGAAGAGCAGGTCGCCAAGCTCATGGAGACGAGCGTCGTGGTCGCCAGCCGCACGCAGCTCGTCGAGCTCTTCGGCGACCTTGGCCCAGACCCCCTCCACGTCCGGCCAATCCCAGCCAAGGACGCTGGCGCGATCCTGGATCTCGCGGCTCGCCGGCAGCGCGGGAAGGGCGCGCGCCACGCCGGCGAAGGGGCCGGCATCCTGGCCGGCCTCGTCCCGCTCGGCGGCCTTGATCGTCTCCCAGTTGGCGAGCACCTCGTCCGGGCCCGAGACGATCATGTCGCCGAAGACGTGCGGGTGGCGCCGCACGATTTTGGCGCCGATCCCGCGGTACACGTCGGTCAGGTCGAACTCGCCCGCTTCTGCCGCGAACTGGGCGTGCAGGATCACCTGCAGGAGCACGTCACCAAGCTCCTGGGCAAGATCCGCCGGAGTGCCGCGCTCGATCGCGTCCACGGTCTCGTAGGCCTCCTCGAGCAGATAGCTGCGCAGGCTGGCGTGGCTCTGCCGGCGATCCCATGGACAGCCGTCCGGGGCCCGCAGGCGAGCGCTGATGGCGGCCATGCCGTGGGGAGATGCGAGGTTTTCAAGCGCCGGAAGCGCCGGGACGAACCAGTTGGCGGCGGCCAGCGCCGCCTCGTCGAGCTCGTGGAGCGGGGTGATGGTGCCGGCTGCCAGGTCACGCAGCTCGTGGTGCGGCGGGTAGAGAGCGGTGAGGACCGCGTGCGCCCCATTCCGCGCGTGGCGCCCGGGAAGCGAAGGAAGCGGATCGGCCGATGGATCCGAGCGCAGCACCAGCAGGGGGAGGCTCGGATCGAAGGCGACGGCGGCGAGGCGACCGGCCGAGACCATCTGCACGCCATCCGCGGGCGCAACACCGGCAGCGGCGAGCAGCTCGTCGATGGATTGGCGCGCGCTCACTCGCCCGCCACTCAGCCGGTGGTCGACGAAGCGAACTGCGGATCGATCCAGATCTTGGCCGGACGCTTGATCTCGGTCAGCCATCGGTCGAAGCCGGAGCTCCGAATCGACTTCAGACGGTCGTCCGGCACCGCGCGGCTCTCGCTCACTTCGAGCAGCTTGTAGATGTAGGTCCCGCCGCCCGACAGTGCGATCGGCTCGCTGATATCGCCGACCTTGTCTAGGGCAAAGATGGCGCTCTCCAGCGCGGGGTCGAGCTCGTAGCGCGCCACCCAGCCGAGCTCACCCTCCTTGGCCGCAGTGGTTGCATCCTCGCTCACCTCGCGCGCGACCTTCCCAAAGGTGTCCGGATCCTTACGCAGCTGGATCACGAGATCGGCGGCCTCCTGGTCGGGGCTGTCCCGTTCCGCGCTGACCTCGATCAGGTGATAGCCGAATTGCGTACGCACCGGCTTGCTCAGCTCGCCAACCTTCAGCTTCTTCAGCGCGTCGCCAAACTCGGGCACGAACCCCGTGGAGGTCGGATCCTGCCAGCCGAGGTCGCCGCCCTTGTCCATCGAGCCGGGATCGGAGCTCTCCTTGGCGGCGATCGCGAACCAATCGGCGCCCGGAGCGGCCAGGGATGCACGGACGGCGGTCGCCTTCTGGAGCGCGGCGGCCCACTGCGCGTCGGTGGCGGTGGTCTGGTCCTGCTGGCCGGGGAGCGGCTGAATGAGGACGTGACGGACGCGGACCTCGCGGACCGGCGCAGCGGGACCCGCCGCGATGAAGATCTCGGCGACGCGGCGCTGCGGCTGCGTGGCCGCGACCACCTTCGTCGAGAAGTGATCCTGGTACGCCGTCCGCAGCACCTGGTCTCGGATGTAGGCTCGATACGCATCCCCCGCGACGCCGTTCGTGGTGAGCAGCTGCACGAGGGTCTCGTCGGTGCCCCCCGGGACGCGGCCGTCGACTTTCAGCAATGCGTAGCCCTGATCGGTGCGCACCGGGCCGACCACCGCACCCTTCGCGGCCTTGGCCACATCCTTCGCGTAGGCGCCGTAGGTGGCATCGGCATCGGCCACGAGCCCGATCTTGCCGCCCGCCTGCGCCGTCGTATCGCCGCTGACGTCACCCGCCACCTTCGCGAAGTCCTCGCCGGCGTTCACCCGCTTGAGCGCGGCCGCCGCCGCCTGCTGCGCGACCTTGAAATCCGCCTCGGTCAGCTTGGCCGCCGGCTGGCCGGCGCCCGCATCGGCGGGCTTGGCCACGATGAGGATGAGGCTGAGATCCACCCGCGGTGGCCGCGTGCGACGCTTGGCGATCTCGTCGTCGACCTGCTTGTCAGCGATCGTGATGCCGAGGCCGCCGGCCTGGCTGCGGAGCACCTGTCCCTCCACCAGGGAGTTGGTCGCGGCGCCAGTCACGCTCGCGAGCCCCGCCTGGAGCTGCTGGACCTGCTGCTGGATGATCTGGTCGCGCGCACCGCCAAGCTGGCTCTGCAGGTCGGCGACCTGCGCGGTGCGTTCCGCGGTGATGACCCGCTCGCGAGCCGCGAGCTGCTCGCGGTCGAACTCGGTCCCGCCAACGCTGGCAACCGGCCGCAGGTTGGCCTCCCAGAAGCTGCTCCACGCGGTCGCCCCGAAGATCCCGAGCGCGAGTGCGATCGCGATCGCGAATCCGGCGACGATGAGCCGCTGCGTTCGCAGCTCATCCTGCCAGCGCGGGCGGTGCTTGCGGTCGAGGACCGGGCGATTGCGGAACGACATGCTCGGTGCGACGTACTCCAGGCAGGACTCAGCAGGGAGCCGAGACGGGGGCGGGGCGCCATGCTAGCCGAAGAGGCGTCGGCCCGCCACCGCCGGGAGCCCGCCATGCAGCGGCGATCACTTCACCGCCGAGCGCGGACGCAGCCCTTCGCGGAGCGCTTCCCAGCGGAGTCGGAGAACCATCAGGACGGCCTCGCCGACGATCGATCCAGTCATCTTCGATGACCCGGCGACCCGCTCCCGGAAGATGATCGGGATCTGCACGATCTTGGCGCCGCGCCGGTGCGCCCACCAGGTGGTCTCGACCTGGAATCCGTAGCCGCTGGCGGCCGCCTGCCGCATCCGGATCGACTCGAGCAGCTCGCGCCGCCAGGCCTTGAAGCCGCCGGTG
>Ga0307312_10002056_pt1 | contig 10529 bp, 10 predicted proteins | sample ER_DNA_202_FD_194489 | JGI IMG/M metagenome (GOLD analysis project Ga0307312, IMG submission 194489) | Bulk soil microbial communities from the East River watershed near Crested Butte, Colorado, United States - ER_DNA_202 | ecosystem: Environmental > Terrestrial > Soil > Floodplain | place...
GGGAATTAACAGCTTTTGGCCAATCCGTAATTTGCGCGGATCCTCGATATGGTTGAGCGCCATTAAATCGTCGTAAGGGACCTTTAGTTTTTTTGCGATCGTCACCGGGTTATCTCCCTTTTTCACGACGTATGTTTGTCCAGAAGACACGGGCTTGCCCGCCGCAGCCTCCTGACTCGCCGTAGCCTTGCGCGAAGGCTGGTTGGCAATGGGGGGCGCGTTCGCGTGCGCGTCTTTTAAAGGCAATTTCCCAGGCGAATGTGAAGGTTTCGGATCGTCGCGGGGCGCGTTCTCTTTTTGCACCGCTGCAGTTTGGGGCTTGACCCCATCAGCATGAATTGCCGCGTCCACCGTCGCGGACGGTTTGGGTTCCGCGTTTGTCGAAGATGCGGGAACAAACGGCCTCTCCCGGGTTTTGATCGCGTTGAATGCAATAATTCCCGACACGGCGACAACGTGCAGAAGCAAAACAATCAGCAGCGCTCGCGATAATTTCATGTTCGGCTCCGGCATTTCTTCAAAGTCTATTCCGGCAGACGCCGCCGAGGAGCGACGCGCAGTCGCCGCCCAGAGTTTGTTATGTTTCAGGAGGCGCGGGATTTTCATCGGTCGGTTTGGGGCAGAGCTTGGACGAGCGCACGAAATTGATCGCCTCGATCGATGTAGCTTTTGAACATGTCGAAGGACGATGTGCCCGGGGAAAAAAGAACGATTTCCCCGGCATTTGCGCTGGCATGTGCGCGCTCGACCGCGTCGGCGAGCGAGGTTGCGATTTCGGCTTCGACCACGCCAGCCCACGAGCGGCTGATGCTGTCGGCCATTTCGCCGATTAAAATCGTCGACCTGACCTTCTCCTTCACGAGCGATCGAAGCGGATCAAAGCTAAATCCCTTGTCCTTGCCGCCGGCGATCAGGACGACAGGTTTGCTTTGCGCACGCAACGCTTTGTCCATTGCGTCGAGGTTGGTCGCCTTGGAATCGTTCACATAGGCAACGCCGTTGACTTCGCGCACGAATTCGCAGCGATGCGGACGCGGTTCATAAGCAGAAAGCGACGGCACCATCTCCTGGAACGACAATCCCCGGGCCACGCCGACGGCGAGGGTCGCCATCAAATTCTCGATGTTATGCAAGCCCCGCAGCTTCGTATCCGCCAGTCGCAACACTGATTCGTCGCGGTAAAGAATCGCTCCGTCTGAGACTCGGAAGTCTCCGCCGTTAGCATAAGCGCTAAAGGTGATCGTGCGGGGACGGATATTCGGTATTTTTTCTATGGCATTCACGACAGCCACATCGGCATCAGTTTGATTTTCAAAAATGCGCAGCTTGGCCGCGCGATATTCCGATACCGAGCGATAACGATCGAGATGGTCCGGAGCGAAGTTAAGCCAGAGGCTGATGGACGGATGAAAGGTGCGAATCGTTTCCAGTTGGAACGAGCTCACTTCGACCGTGAGCACATCGTATGGCTGTTTCTCGCGTGCCACTTCGGAAAGCGGTTTTCCAATATTTCCGCAGGCAATCGTTCGCTGGCCACAAGTATTCAACATCTGAGCGAGCAATTCGGTCGTTGTCGTTTTGCCGTTCGTGCCGGTGACTGCGATCACGGGAATTTCGCAAGAACGCCAACCCAGTTCGAGCTCGCCGATGGTGTCGGTTTCGCGCGATGAGAAATTGCGCACCAGCCGGGAAGCCGGATCGATGCCCGGACTTAAGACCGCCATTTGATAAGCGGATGAGTCTTCATCAGCAGCCGCACCGCAGATTACGCGGACATCCTGCGCCCGCAGATTATCGATCGTCGATTTGAGTAAGTTCTTCTCCTCGGCGCTATCGAGCATTGTCACCTTCGCTCCCTCCGACCGAAGTAGCAACGCCGCTGCGCTCCCGCTCAACCCCGCACCAAGAACGGCAATATTCTGATTCTTGTAGTGCACGTTTTACCTCAGTTTCAGTGTCGCAAGACCAAGCAACGCAAAGATGATCGAGAGGATCCAAAACCGAACGATGACCGTGTTTTCCTTCCAACCCGTCAATTCAAAGTGATGATGAAGCGGAGACATGACGAAAATCCGTTTGCCCGTCAGTTTGAAACTCATCACCTGCAAAATCACAGAGACGGCTTCGATCACGAAAACCCCGCCTACGACAACCAGGAGCAGCTCCTGCTTGCAGCAGATTGCAACGACGCCAATCATGCCGCCGATAGACAGCGATCCGGTATCGCCCATGAAAACTTTCGCTGGAAAACAATTAAACCAGAGGAAGCCCAGACCCGCGCCGATCAGTGCAGAGCAGACGACAGTCAGTTCCCCTGCAAAAGGATAAAACGGGACCTGTAAATATTCGGCAATCCGGAAATTTCCAGCTGCATAAGAAAGAAGAGCATATGCAAACGCCACGGTGACGGTGCAACCAATCGCCAGACCATCGAGCCCATCGGTGAGATTGACGGCATTCGAGGAACCAACAATGACGAGGAGAAAAAATACGAAGGTAAACCAGCCCATGTTCGCAATGACCGGCGCCTTAACGAACGGCACGTAGAGCGAACGGGCCTGCACTTCCAGCAGCGGACTGCTGAGAAAAACGGCTGTCACAATTAAGGCAAGAGCGATCTGAAAAACCAGTTTGATCCGGCCGCTGATGCCGTCGGACTTTTTCTTGGTCACCTTGAGATAATCATCAGCGAAACCGAGCGCACCGAGGTAAACCATGCAAAACAGGACCAGCCAAACGAAGCGGTTATCGAGGCGCGCCCAGATCAGACTGGACACAAAGACGGAGCCGATGACCAGCACGCCACCCATGGTAGGCGTTCCCTGTTTACCACCGTGCAGTTCAGCGAGGCGGTGAACTTCCGCTGCCCCGCGAATCGGCTGTCCCAATTTCAGCGCAATCAGTATTCGAATTACGAAGTTTCCAAAAATCAACGTGAGCAGGAACGCCGTCACCGCCGCGGCAATGGCTCGGAACGTGACATAAAGGAAAACGTTGAACCCGATGAACCGGTCGCTCAGGTGATGGAGGAAGTACATCATGGCGAATTGGCGATTGCGGATTGCGGATTGCGGAATGCTTCAATCACTTGCTCTGTGCGCGCCAGACGACTGCCCTTGATGAGAACAAGGTCGCCGGGCGCAGCGAGCTCTGCTAATAATTCAGCGGCCTCAGCAGTTGAGGCCACGGTAGAGCTGTTCTTCAGCCCGGCTCGTTTTGCCGCTTCTGCGATGGTCGCGGCCACATTTCCAATGGCAATCAGGTGATCCACCTTTAACGCAGCGGCGGTTTCGCCTACTTCACGATGTCCGCGCTCCGATTCATCGCCCAATTCACCCATCTCGCCCAACACTGCGATCCGTTGCCCGTCCGCATCCAGTTCAACTAATGTTCGCAATGCCGCTTTCATGGAATCGGGATTTGCGTTGTAGCTGTCGTCTAGAAATTGCACACCGCGGATTTCCTTGACCTGCAAGCGCGCCTTCGTGAGCGGCGCGGCGACCAGGCCGGCGGCGCACTCTTCCAGGGAAAGACCGAAGACCCGACCGGCCGCAACGGCCAGCAGCGCGTTCTGCACCATATGCAACCCAGGCACGGGTAATTGGGCGCGACAGCGATGAGCACCCTCGAGAATTGTAAAATCTGTTCCGCTTCCGCTCTGGTTGATCTCACTGGCGCGAATCGTGCCGGCAGTTGTGCCGGCTAAAATCACTTTGCCGCGCGCGCGAGTCGCGATTCCCTTCGTAAAAGGATCATCAGCGTTCAAGATGACTGTTCCCTCGGCACCAACGGCCTGTGCAAGCGCGCCTTTCTCGTCCGCGATTCTTTCGCGCGATCCCATAAATTCGATATGCGCGACACCAATGTTTGTAATGATGCCAACGTCCGGCGCAGCTATTCTCGCAAGCGCCGAAACCTCGCCGGGGTGGTTCATTCCGACTTCCCAAACAGCGACTTCGTCCTGCGCCGTGGCTTCGAGAATCGTTCGAGGCAAGCCGACATGATTATTGAAGTTCCCCTGTGTTTTCGTCACTCGAAACCGGCGGGCAAGGACCGCGGCGGCGAAGTCTTTTGTGCTGGTTTTGCCGTTGCTTCCGGTAATCGCGACCACATCTAGCTTGAGCGACTTCCGGTAATTGGCGGCGAGCTGCTGGTACGCCTGCAGTGTGTCGTTTGCGCGAATGAGCGCGAAATTCTCCGGCACGTTTCCTTTCCAATTGGAATCAACGATTGCCCCCGCTGCGCCGGCTGTTGCGGTAGCTTCTACATAATTGTGTCCATCGAAATTTTCACCACGCAACGCGACGAATAGTTCGCCGCGCTTAATCGTGCGCGAATCCGTGTTGACCTTATCGATTACAACAGTTCCTTCGCCGGACGAGAGCGACCCTCCGGCCAATTGCGCAATCTGAGAAAGCGGAAGCGGATTCATAACGTGAGAATTGGGGAATGCCCGCCGTGTGTCGGCAAATTTCCAAACAAAAATGTCATGATAAAAACTCCACTGGATGATCTTCGATCGCACGTCGCGCGACTTGAATATCGTCGAACGGAATGGTGTGATCCGCGAACTCCTGATAGTTTTCGTGGCCCTTGCCGGCAATCAAAACAATGTCGCGCGGCCGTGCCAGTTCAATGGCACGATTAATGGCCTGAGTGCGATCGACAATCTTTTCGTAGTGAGTCGATCGAAATCCCTTTTCGATCTCGGTGATGATCGTATCCGGATTCTCTTTGCGCGGGTTGTCGGAGGTAATGATGGCGTAGTCAGCATGGCGGTCCACTATTTCGGCCATCAACGGGCGCTTCTGCCGGTCCCGATTGCCGCCGCAACCAAAGACCGTAATCAACCGATGCGGCTCAAGCTCACGCAGAGTTTTGAGAACATTCCCCAGCGCATCGGGCGTATGCGCGTAGTCGACGAAAACCTGAAATTGCCGCCTGGCCGGAACCAATTCCAAGCGTCCCGGTACTTGCGGTGACTTGCCAAGACTAAACACTGCGTCACGCAGATTAATCCCCAGAGCATTGGCTGCAGCCAGCGCCGCTATGGAGTTTGTAACATTAAACCGACCAATCAACGGGACGCGGACCAGATAACTTTTGCCGCGAGCGTCCAGCTGATAAGAAGTGCCGCTGGACTCAATGCGATAGTTTGAAGCGCGGAAGTCAGCGCGCATCCCCATTCCGTAAGTGATAACTGGGACGCGTTTGTCGATTTTGTCGAGCAGCTGTTCGCCGTAGCGGTCATCGATATTCACAATCGCTACCGGTTTGCGCTTTTTTTTCTGACTCCCGAGTCCGGCGAAGAGCTTCATCTTGGATTCGAAGTAGCTTTTCATGGTCCCGTGAAAATCGAGGTGGTCCTGCGTAAGATTTGTAAAGACGGCGACGTTCCATTCGAGTCCACGCGTACGATCCTGCGCCAGCGCGTGCGAAGAAACTTCCATCGCCGCTGCCTTACAACCCGCGTTGACGATCTGCGCCAGTAGTTCTTGTAAATCGAGTGATTCTGGCGTCGTGCGAATAGCAGGCAGCACCCGCTCACCGATCTCGTAGCGCACAGTTCCAATCAATCCGCAACGCAAGCCGGCATTTTCGCAGATGTGCTTGATGAGAAAGGTAATAGTGGTTTTGCCGTTCGTACCCGTGACCGCTGCCAGGTTCAATTTGCGCTCCGGGTACCCGTAAAAGGTTGCTGCAAAATCAGCGAGCGCGGTCCGCGTGTTCTCGACAACCAGACAAGTTGCGCGCGGATTCTGTTCCTGGCGTTCGGCAACAATTACCGATGCGCCTTTTTCAATTGCCTGACCGATGAATTCGTGGCCATCGGATTTCTCACCCCGCAACGCCACGAACATGCCATTCCTTTGCACACGCCGCGAGTCATACGCGATGTTTTCCACTGTGCGATCAAGTGTCCCGATGACCTGGCGAACTGCAGTCGCGGAGAGGAGAGTCTTGAGCTGCATGAGGCTTTAACATGTCCGCAATGGGACGGATTCGCAGCCGCGAACCATGGCGACGTATTCAATGGTGCGAGGCATTGGTTAAGGCGATTCGTTCCGGCGGCCCAGGCTTGCGAATTCGCTGTGCCGGCGTTGTTTTTTCGACTCGCTCTACGGGAATCGCTTTGCGAATCTCCTCATGCGGCTCAAGATCTAGATAGCGGGCCGCCTTCTCCGCTACTCGGGAAAAAATTGGTCCTGCAATAAGCCCGCCGTAGTTTAGCTCCGGTTTGCTTGTGTGCGCATCATCGAGCACGACCAGACCGACAAACTCAGGATGATCCGCCGGCAGATAGCCAGCGAAAGAAACAACATACTTCCCCTGCTCGTATCCGCCTTTGGGATCAACTTTTTGCGCGGTTCCGGTCTTGCCCGCAATCGTAAAACCGGGAACGGCAGCGGCGGCGGCGGTGCCGCGATCGCTCACTACACCGCGCAGCGCATCACCGATTTCTCGGGCAGTTTCGGAAGATATTACCTGACGCTGCAGTACAGGGGAAAGTGAGCTGACGATTTTCCCTTCCGGCGTGTTAATCGATTTTATGATGCGTGGCGTGACTAATTTGCCGCCATTAGCAATCACCGCCATCGCCACTGTCATTTGTAGCGGCGTGACTCCGACCTCGTGCCCCATCGGAATGCGCGTGATCGAGATTTTGCTCCACGCTTGCGGCGGACGAATGAGTCCACTGATCTCACCCGGCAGCTCAATTCCGGTCCGCTCGCCAAAACCAAATCGACGTATGTATTCGTAGAATCTTTGCTCGCCCACGCTGAGTGCAAGCTTCGCTGCGCCGATATTGCTCGATTTAACGAGAATATCGCGCACGCTCAGATACGAAAACGCGCGATGATCGTGCAGGGCAGCGCCGCCGAAAGTCCAGAGACCGTTCTCGCAAAAGATCGTCGAATCGGGGCGGAGCTTGCGTTCGTTGAGAGCAGCGGCGGCAGCAACGATCTTGAAGGTCGAGCCCGGCTCCATCATGTCGATGATGGCCCGGTTTTTCATTTCTTCAGGCTTCGCCTCGGAGCGAAGGTTCAGGTCAAAATCCGGTCGATTGGCCATTGCGAGGATTTCGCCCGTCTGCGGCCGCATCAGAATAATCGTGGCTTTTTGAGGAGAATATTCCTCCATCGCGGCGTCGATCTCGTTCTCCACAATGTTCTGCAGACTAAGATCGATAGTCAGATGGACCTGATAGCCGTCGCGCTGCGGGCGCTCCTGTCCGCGATAAGGGACGATCTCCTGTCCGGCGCGGTTGTGTTCGATGAAGCGAAAACCATCCTGCCCATGAAGATATTCCTCCATCGACGCTTCCACTCCCTGGATGCCACGATGGTCGAAATCGGTGAATCCAATGACATGGCAAAGCATCGAGCCGTTTGGGTAAACGCGAGTGGCATCGTGCTCGAAATAAATTCCACGGAGATTAGCGGCACGAAGTTTTTCCCGTAGGACGCCTGCCTGCGCCTCGGGCACTTCCCGCTTAACGATGATATACCGGCGCTCGCTGCTTAACTTTTCAGCGACCTGCGCGGGCGGGAGCCTGAGTTCTTCGCTCACGAGATCGACGATCGCTTCCCGGTTGTTAAGATGCGTGGCGTCGGCCACTACCGTTTGAACAGGAATGTTATGCGCGAGGACTTCGTTATTCGCATCGAGGATCGTGCCGCGTTCTGCGTGGATGATTTGCTTGTAAACGTGCTTTTCAGCGGCAAGACCGGCGTATTCGTCGTGCTTGATTGCCTGCAGATAGATTAAACGAAATGAAAAAATGCTGAACAGCCCGATGAAAGCAGCGCACACCAGCACGCAACGGGTTCGGCTGTTTACCTTCATTTTGTGTTGGAAGGATTGACTACTGGTTGGATCGCGTCGTCGTCCGCTGAGCGGGCAGGCATGGTGAGCCGCACAATGTTGGCGTCCGAAATCGGCACCATTTTTAGATAGCCTTCTTTCAAACGGCGCTGCAGCGCAGAGCGCGAGGTCAAAGCCGCGGTTTGTGCGCTGGCGATGTCGTTTTGAGTGCGCAGAGTAGCGAGCTCGTTCTCAACTGCCTTCCTGCGCTCGCCCAGATGATAGAGTTGCAGGGTCAAATAAACGTAACCTAACCCGGCCAGCGCCAGAAACGCCGTCACCACAATCCAGCGCGCCAGCGACGCCGCGTTTACCGTATTGCAATTTTTTCGACGTGAGCGGTTCATTTAAGTCTTTTCGGCCACCCGCAATTTTGCGCTGCGTGACCTGGGGTTCATGCGCCGTTCCTCTTCGGTCGGCTCAACTGGTTTTGGCGTGATCAGTTTAAGATCGTAATCGGGGTTGCGTTGCGGCGCCGGCCACTCGGGCTTGTCCAGCCATTCGCGACTATGATCACGAAAGAAATTCTTCACGATCCGGTCCTCCAGCGAATGAAAAGCGATCACCGCGATCCGCCCGCCGCGCTCAAGCAGTGCAGTTAGCGCTCGCAGGCCCTCTTCGAGTGCGCCAAGCTCATCGTTCACTTCCATGCGCAGCGCTTGAAAGACCTGCGTGGCCGGATGATGACGGCCGTGACGGCCGACGAGCTTCTCAATCGCTCGCGCCAGCGGCAGAGTTTCGCGAAACGGTGCGCTCTTTCGCATCTTTACAATCAGGCTCGCGATGCGGCGCGCTGCCGGCTCCTCTCCCAACTCGCGAAACAACCGCGTCAATTGTTCCTCGCTGTACTCGTTTACGATCGCAGCGGCGGTCAGTTGAGCGCGCGGATCCATGCGCATGTCGAGGGGACCATTTCGCATGAAGCTGAACCCGCGCTCCGAATTTTCGAGTTGCCGGGAAGACACACCAATATCGAGAAGCGCGCCGCCGATTGTGCGAATGCCAAGCTCATCGAGAACGCTGGTTGCGAACCGGAAATTCGCCTGTCGCACCACGAGACGCTCGCCAAAGCGTGCGAGTTGCTCACCGACGTGTTGGATGGCGTCAGGATCACGGTCCAGCGCCAGAACATTGGCCCCGCTCTCCAAAAACGCTTCAGTGTGGCCACCGCCACCGCAGGTTGCATCTACAATGAGCGAACCCGGCTTCGGTTCGAGTAAGTCCATTACTTCGCTCTCCAGCACTGGACGGTGATATATGAATTCCTCCACTTCGGGTGCCTCCTCTTCGGCAGTAAACGGATCAACGGCCACCCACAAAGGCCGCTCAAACCAAAATGTGTTGATAACGTTTTGACCAAGCATCTGATTATAAGCCAATGACGTTTGCCACGTGCTGGTAAGTAGACGTTTCCTCCTCATGCGCTCGTTTCCAGCGCTGCAGATTCCAAATCTCAAAGCGCCCTCGGTTACCGACCAAAGCGACTTCATCCTTCAGCCCGATCTTCCGGCAAAGCTCTTCGGCCAAAACAAGGCGCCCTTGCCGATCCGCGCTCGCGTGTTGCGCGCGCGAATGCAGATGACGCAAGAAAATCCGGCGGTCCCGGGCAGAAACGCCTTGATTTGTTTCTGCTACAGAGCTCATTCGAGCGAACTCCTTCGGCGACATGACGAGGAGAAATTGATGCGTCGCCTCCGGCAAAAGGATGAATTCTTCTGCCTTGTCCCGTCGCCACCGAGAAGGAATCGTGATTCGATTTTTCTCGTCGATAGAATGCCGGAATTCGCCGGCATAAAAACGTTCGGGTGGAGAATCGTTGTCCATGTCTCGAGTGGAGAATTCATCCATTTTCCTCCACTTGACACCACTTTTAACCACCTCCCGACTGCGCGGTCAATAAAAAACTTCAGCCAGTTTGCGCCTACTCACCTCAACCGTAAGCTCCTCGGATCATGAAATTTTTCCAAGCAGGGCCGGCAATGGCTTGTCTCCTTGTCGTCTGTGCGAGCCAAATTGGATTGAGCCAATCCCCAGAACAAGCGCGGAGTGACGCTGTGCGGGTCACCATGTCAATGCACCCGGACGGTTCACGCACAGTTTACAAGTTCGACAACGCGCAGCACAAGGCGGTGGCGACGACCACCGACCCCGATGGTAAACTCCGGGAGACGATTCGTTACGAATTGGATGATGCGGGCCGCTTTTCCAGTGGCGAAATTTCCGGACCCGATGGCCGCCTTCGTTTCAAGAGCCGTTACAAATACGACGACGCCGGACATCTTTTGGAAGAGACTCAAAGTGCCGGAGACGGCACGCTTTTGCATAGGATCGTTTACAGTTACGACGCGGCCGGGAAGCAGACCGGGTATTCTGTGTTCGACACATCCGGCAAATTGATAGGTGGCAAGAGCGCCGGAAAAGCCCGCCCATCTCCTACTCCGAAAGGTGGAGGGAAAGGATCCCGGTAAGAGAAGCTATCTGGAAAAACGCAAGATGTTAGATATTAGATTGAGCAACCAGTTATATGGAACTGCCGCTGTTAGCTTGCCACAGCGCGTAAAGAAGACTACAAAATCGGCGTGATTGATTACATCCAAAAGGGTGGCCTCTTAATGTGGCCAATTCTGGTGTGTAGCATTATCGCGATCGCAGTCTTTGCTGAG
>Ga0307312_10002059_pt1 | contig 10524 bp, 11 predicted proteins | sample ER_DNA_202_FD_194489 | JGI IMG/M metagenome (GOLD analysis project Ga0307312, IMG submission 194489) | Bulk soil microbial communities from the East River watershed near Crested Butte, Colorado, United States - ER_DNA_202 | ecosystem: Environmental > Terrestrial > Soil > Floodplain | place...
TGCTCCCACAGGCCCGCCAGGTCGTGCTGACCGAGTGCGGCCACGTTCCCCAGGTGGAGCTGCCCGAGCGAGCCAACGGGCTGATCCGCGAACAGGTCGAGTCCAGCGCGGGCTCGCAGGCAGCGCCCGCCCGGGCTCGGGCTCTCCTCCGTCGCGCTGTCGTTCAGCGAGCCGACGGTGCCCGGCGGCGCGTGGCGCTCTAAGAAGGCGTCATTCCGTCAGGCGCTCTCAGCGCATAGGATCGCCGGCGATGGCTGACGAGGCGAGGCTCGCCGAGCACGCGAAGCACAACGGGGGCGCCGAAGAGGGCACCGCGCGAAACCGGCTCCCCGCCCTGAACGAGATCGCTCGTGCCGGCGGCGGCGTCTTCAGCGCCGGGCGGGGCGCCGCCGGCGGAATCGCCGAGAGGCTGGCACGGCCCATCCGGCGCCGCCTGACCGCGAACCTCGACGATCGCGACCCCGACTACATCCGCGAGAACCTGGCGCTCTCGTGGCTGCTGACCACGCTCTGGTTCCGGGGCGAGGTGCGGAACATGGGCAACGTGCCCGAGCACGGCCCGGTGCTGCTGGTCGCCAACCACTCCGGCGGCAACGTGACACCCGACACGCTGCTGTTCACGCTCGCCTTCTACACCTACTTCGGCGTCGAGCGCGCCTTCTACCAGCTCGCCCACAATCTGGTGCTCGCCTCCCCCGTGGGCCAGATCCTGCGCCGGTACGGGACCGTCCCAGCCTCGCCGGAGCACGCTCAGAGGGCGCTGGACGCCGATGCGGCCCTGCTGGTCTACCCGGGTGGGGATTGGGAGGTGCATCGCCCGGTCTGGGAGCGAAACAAGGTCGACTTCGCGGGTCGCAAGGGGTTCGTCCGGCTGGCGCTCGACGCCGGCGTGCCAATCGTTCCGGTGGTCTCGATCGGGGGGCAGGAGACGGCGCTCTTCCTCAGCCACGGCGGTCGGCTGGCGCGAGCCCTGCGCGTCGACCGCGCGCTGCGCCTCAAGGTGATCCCGATCTCGCTCGCGCTCCCCTGGGGCATCAACGTCGGCGACCTCCTCGGCCACATCCCGCTGCCGGCGAAGATCACGGTCGAGGTACTGGCTCCGATCGACGTCCGCGAGCAGTTCGGCGATCAGCCTGACATCGACGAGGTGTATGACCACGTCACCACCCTGATGCAGGAGACGCTGGAGACGCTGGCGGCCGAGCGGCGCTTTCCGGTCATAGGGTGATCGAGCATGGGCCGCGAAGCTCGGCTGATCGGATAGGAGGCGGCAGATGAGGCTGAACGAGTCGATCGTCATCTCTGCTCCGCCAAAACTCGTCTGGGACTACCTGGCGGAGCCCTCGAACTACCTGCATTTCATGTCGGGGATCACGCGCTGGGAGGTGACAGGCGAGCGGCGGACGGGTCTCGGCGCCCGCTACCGGATGCTGATCAGGGTGGGCTCGGCGGAGGTCGGCGGACTGATCGAGATCGTCGAGTGGCACGAGCAACGCGACATGGCCTGGAGCTCGGTGCTCGGGGTGGACCAGCGGGGGCGCTGGCGCCTGCGGGAGCTCGACGATGGTCGCACCCGCGTGGAGCTGCGCTTCGCCTATGGCGTCGCCGGCTCCGGAATCCCCGGCTGGATCGCCGAGCTGGTCTCAGCGCCACAGCTGGGCAGCCACCTGCGACGTTCGCTGCGCCAGCTCAAGAGCCAGGTCGAGCACGAACGGCTGCGCGCCGAGGCGGCCCGGCGCAGGGGCGAGCGAGCCGCCGCGGCCGGCTAGGCCAGTTCGCGCTTCAGGATCTTGCCGGTCGCGTTGCGCGGCAGCGAGTCGAGAAACTCGACCTCCCTGGGAACCTTGTAGCGGGCCAGGTTGGACTTCACGTAGCTCTTGACCTCGTCCTGTGTGAGATCGGCGCTTTCGTTGAGGACCACGAACGCCTTCAGCCGCTGGCCGAACTCCTCGTCGTCGACGCCAATCACCGCGACCTCCTTGATCTGGTCGTGGTCGGAGAGCAGGTCCTCGACCTCGCGCGGGAAAACGTTCTCGCCGCCGGAGACGATCATCTCGTCGTCGCGCCCGTCGATGAACAAGCGGCCCTCGGCATCGAAGTGGCCGACGTCGCCCGAGGAGAGCAGTCCGTCGAGCACATCCTTGTTGCCGCCGCCCGTGTAGCCCTCGAAGGCCATCTCGTTGCCGACGAAGACGCGCCCGGTCTTTCCCGGCTCGACGTCGTTGCCGTCGGAGTCCACGATCCGGACCACGGTGCCGCGCGGCGGACGGCCGGCGGTGCCCGGCGCAGCCCGCAGGTCCTCCGGCGTTGCGATCGTCGCCCAGGCGACCTCTGTGGACCCATACAGGTTGTAGAGGTTGTCGCCGAAGGTGTCCATCCATTTGGTGGCGAGCTCGCCCGGGAGCGCCGAGCCGCTGGCGGCGACGACTCGCAGGCTGGCCAGGTCGTACCTGTCCAGCGTCTCGGTGGGTAGCTCCAGGATCCGCTGAATCATCACCGGGACGACCACCAGGGCGCTGGCGCCGCTCTCCTGCGTGGCGCGCAGCGTCTCCTCCGGGTCGAAGCGCCGGCGCAGCACATAGGTGGAGGTGAGCGCCAGGCCGAGCGTGAAGTGGGCAAACCCCCAGGAGTGGAACAGCGGCGCGGCGATCACCGTTCGCTCGCGCGCCCGCAGCGGGATCTTCGAGAACATCGCGGCCAGCGGCCCCAGGGTGTCGGGCTGGCTGCGCTGCGCCCCCCTCGGCGTCCCGGTCGTGCCCGACGTCAGGATCACGAAGCGGCTCGACTCGCCGGGCGGATCGAGGTCCCGGTCGTCGCTTGACTCGATCAGGTCCTCGAGCCGGGTGTCGGTCACCTCCTCGTCGCCATCAGTCCACGAGACGAAGCGGCGCAGGCCGATCTCCTTGCCCGCCTCCGCGGCCTGCTCGAGCAGGCCGGCGAACTCGCCGTCGTAGATCAGCGCCACCGGCTCCTCGCGCGCGACCACGCCTGCGAGCTGCGGCGCGGCGAAGGCCGTGTTCATGTAGAGCCCGTTCGCGCCCAGCTTCGAGACGGCGAGCGTCGCCTCGACGAAGCCGCGATGGTTGCGGCACATGATCGCGATCCCGTCGCCCTCCCTGACGCCCTCTGCGGCAAGCCCCCGGGCGAGCGCGTTGGAGCGGCGGTGGACCTCGGCGAAGGTCAGCGACCCGGCCTCGTCCTCGACCATCGCCTCGTCGGGATGGTTGACCGCCGCTCCGGCGATCCCGGCCGCCGGCGAGGCGCCCCAACGGGCGAGGACGCGGACCATCAGGGCCAGCTTGTCTGGGCGAACCGGGTGGATCACACCGGCCCGGGCGAGCGTCCTGACGTTGAACGGGACCTCGCTCAGGGGCCCGAGGGGGCCGAGCTTGATCTTACGGCCGAGGTAGCTCATCGGGCCGGTGACTTTGTCCGCGGAGAGCTTGCCGGCCATTGAGCGGAGCATCAGGCTCGTAGCCTAGTTGCAGACGCTTGCGCGCCGGCCGGCGAGCCGCCGGGGACATCAGTCGAGCTCCAGGAGCGTGACCGCGAAGCAGGCGATGCCTTCGCCACGACCAATCCAGCCCATGCCCTCGTTGGTCGTCGCCTTGACGGTCACCGGCGCCGAGAGCACCTCGGCGAGGTTCCGCTCCATCTCCGCGTGGTGGGGCGCGATCCGCGGCGACTCGCAGATCAAGGTTGCGTCGACGTTCACCACCCGCCCGTGCAGGTTGGCGAGCGCCACCCTCAGCAGGTCGAGGGAATAAGCGTCTCGCCAGCGCTCGTCGTCTGGCGGGAACAGCGTGCCGATGTCCCCCACGCCGGCACCCCCGAGCACGGCGTCGATCACGGCGTGCGTGAGGACGTCGGCGTCGGAATGGCCTGCGAGGCCGGCGCCGTGCGGCACCTCGACGCCACCGAGCACGAGCCTGCGTCCCGCGACGAAGCGGTGGGCGTCATAGCCGATCCCCGCCCGGGCGCTCACCGCCGGAGGCTCCGTCGTCGTTGGGCGAGCGAAGACCGAGTCATCCGAGGACGCAGGGAGCGTGGCTTACTTGAAAAGTACGCGAGCGACTGAGGACGAAGGATGGCGCAGGTTTGCAGCCGCCCAACCCGGCGGTGCCTCAGGTGGGGAGCGCCAAAGCTCACCGCCGGAGGCTCCGTCGTGGAGCGCCAAAGCTCATCCGAGTGGCTCCAGCCGGCGCTCGCGGCGCTCGAACACGGCGACCTGCTCGATCCCCCAATCGCGCATCACCGGGACCGCGCTCTCGTAGGCGTGGCCGACCTCGGTGGGAACGTGGGCGTCGGAGGAGAGGCTGAACGCGGCCCCGGCCTCGACGCACATGGCGGCCAAGGCCGGCGCCGGGTAGATCTCCTCGACAGGCTTTCGCAGGCCGGCGGTCGAGACCTCGACCGCGATGCCGGACTCGGCGATTGCCTCCACCGCCGGCTCGTAGTAGAACCGCGGATCACGCTCCGGGTGTGGCCTGGCCCGCCCCCACATCTTCACCAGGTCGGGGTGGGCGAGGATGTCGAACAGTCCGCAGCGCGCTGTCTCTGCGAGGGTCTCGAAGTAGCGGCGCCAGACGGCGTCGGGATCGCCGTCCGCCTCCCAGATGTCATAGTCGTCGTCGTCCACGGCCCGATCGCCCAGGAAGTGCACCGAGCCAACCACGTAGTCGAAGTCGTGGCGCTCGAGGAGGTTGGCGATGCGGTCCTCGGCGCCGGGCACGAAGTCGACCTCGAGGCCGAGTCGCAGCGGGGTCGTGCGCACGAACTCACAGTAGGCGTCGAGGTCGTCGCGAGCCTGCTGCTCCCAGAACGGATGCCGCCAGATCTCGAGCGCCGCCGAGAAGCGGTAGACGTGCTCGGAGCAGCCGAGCTCCCCGATCCCCGCGTCCTCGGCCGCGGCCAGATAGCGCTCCACGTTCTCGGCCGTGAACGCGGCGCGCTCTGGGGGCTGGTCGTCGCCATCCGGGCGCAGATGGAGGTGGTAATCGGTGAGCACGGCGCCTGTACGCTAGCTGGCGAAATGGTCCACCTGCGGATCGTGCTCCTATCCGCCACCGGCGCCGGCACGACGACCCTCAAATGAGCGGTGCGGCGGGGAGGCGAACGGCGGGCGACCTCGCGATCCTGCTCGGCGCGTTCGCCATCGCGAGCGCTCTGGCCGGCGCCTTGGGAGCGGCGAACTTCGGCACCGCGCTGGCCTTCGGCCAGATCGGCTTTGCCGCGGCGCTCGTCTGGGTGCTTCTGAGAGCGCGTTAGGTGCTCGAAGGCGCTGAGCGGCGTCGGGGCGCCGCCCGCCGCACGCCCTCCGACGCCGCCTCCCGCCCGCAGCGCAGGCAAACGCAGCGGTGCCCGACCAGCCCCCAGCGATGGCCGTCGACGGCGCAACCCAGTCTGCTCCGAATCCGCCTCATCTCAGGCGAAGTATCAGTGGGCCGGCGGTCGGAACTCAGCGGTCGAGCCTTGCGCAGTCGCATACCCCGGATAACCCCCTGAGAAACCAGTAGTTGCGCTCATGGTGGGGACCGCCGTGACGCCCCGGCCCGGGGGGAATCCGTCCCCGGGTCGCGGCTACGATCCGCGTTCGGCCAGCAAGAGCTCGGCGATCCGCAGGTCGAGCGCTGTGGTCACCTTCAGGTTCTCAGCGGGGGCCGGGTGGATGAGGACCTTGCCGCCGGACTTCTCGACCAGTATCGCGTCGTCGGTGGCGGCGGCGATCCGCTGCGGATCGGTGTCGAGGGCCTCGCGCAGCGCCACCGTGCGGAAGACCTGGGGGGTCTGAGCCGCCCAGAGGTGATCGCGGCTGACCGTCTGGGCCACGGTCGGGCCACCGCGCGGGACCGGTCCGTTGGCGGGGCGCGACTCGCGGGCGCGCTTCACCGTGTCGGCCAGCGGCACGGCGGCGATCACGCCGGCGGCGTCGGGACGCGAGGCGAGCTTCTCCACCAGCGCGTCGATCATCTCCGGCGTGACCAGCGGGCGGGCGGCGTCATGGACCGCCACCAGGTCCGTCTCGACGCGCTCGAGCGCCCGCCCGACGGACTCCGAGCGCGAGACGCCGCCGGCGACCACGCGGAACTCGAGATCGATGCCGCCCGCGAGCTCCTCGACGGCGGCCTCGTGTCCCGGCGGCGCCGCGACGATCGCCACAGCAACGCTCTCCGCCCGCGCGAAGGCTTCGAGCGCCCACACGACGAGCGGCCTGCCGGCGAGCGGCACGAAGGCCTTCGGGCCGCCGGCTCCGAGTCGCTCGCCGGAGCCGGCGGCCGCGATAACCGCCGAAGCTGATGGACGGTCAGGCAGGCGCCGTGGCCCCGAAGCGCTCCTCCAGGAGCTCATCCAGGTACGCCTCGGCCCCGTCCTCATCCTTGCCGAGCGCGTACATGAACTCCGACGCGAGGATCTTCTTTGCCCGCGTATACATCTGCTTCTCGCCGGTGGAGAGACCCTTCTCCCACTCGCGGATGGCGAGGTTCCGGACCACCTCGGCCAACTCGAAAACGTCTCCTGTCTTGATCTTCTCGCGGTTGTGCTTGAACCGGCGGTTCCAGTTCTTCGGCATCTCCGAGACCTCGCCGGTCAGCACGTCGATCACCTTGTCGACCTCCTCGCCGTCGATGACCCGCCGCAAGCCGGCCCGATGGGCGTTCTCGCAGGGGACCATGACCGTCATGTTGTTGTGCAGGATCTTGATTGTCAGGTAGTCCCGCTTCTCGCCGAGGAGGTCCTTGGTTTCCTTCTTGAACACCACCCCAGCCCCGTGGTGCGGATAGACGACGTTGTCGCCAAGTTCGAATGTGCACTCGACGGGGCTGAGCTCCGGTCCGATCTCTATCGCTTCCTCGGTAGCTTGCTCTGGAATTTCGGCCTCCTTACGTAGGACGGCAGCCGGGGCGGCCGTCGGGGTTCACGGATAGCGGTCGACAATGTCGACCTCCTGAAGCCTGCGAAGTCCCTCTCGGATCTCCCTCGCCCGTGCGTCCCCCACGCCCTCGACGGCCTCAAGCTCTTCCTGGGAGGCGTTCAGAATCGCCTCCAGATCGCCGAACCGATGGACGATCTTCTGGACCACGAGGCGCGGCAGCCGCGGGATCCCCGACAGGATCCGGTACCCCCGCGGCGAGACCGCGAACTCGAGCGTGCTCGTCTTCCGGTCGTAGCCGAGCAGCTCAGCGAGGCGACCGAAGTCGAGCAGCTCCTGGTGCGGTAGCCCCGCAAACTCCCCGATGGTGCGCTCGATGTGCTCCTCCCTGTCGTCGACGATGTAGTCGCGAACAAGCGCCGACCGGTCCCCCATCACGCCGACGACCGTCTCCTCGAGCTGCATCTCGATCAACCGACCCTCGGTGCCCAGTTCGATGATGTACCGCTCCACCTCGGCGGCCATCCGAGTCACGAACTCGGCCCGCTGGAGCACGGAGAGGACGTCGTGAAGCGTGCAACCGCCGAGGAACTCGAGATTGGTGAGACGGGACGACAACTGATCCAGGCGGGCGCGGTACTTCTCCAGCGTCGCCAGCCCCTGGTTCGCCTTCGAGAGCACCATGGGGATGTCCTGGAGGATGACCTTCATCCCCTCGATGTAGAGCGAGACGACTTCGCGGCGCTCGGAGATCGAGACCACGAGCGCGCTGGTCTGCTTCGAGACGCGCTCCGCGGTGCGGTGGCGCGTGCCGGTCTCCATCGAGAGGATCGTCGGGTCTGGCATCAGCTGGACATTGGCCCAGCAGATCTTCTTGGCGCCCGGATCGAGGACGATCGCGCCGTCCATCTTCGCCACCTGGTAAAGCAGCGCCGGGGTGTAGTCGATGTCGAGCTTGATCCCGCCGCTGAACAGGAACGAGACCTCGTCCGCCTCGGCGATCAGGATCAGGCCGCCGGTCCGCGCCTGGACGATGTTGTCGATCCCCTCGCGCAGCGGCGTTCCGGGCGCCACCATGTCCAGGGCTCGGAGCAGCCGGGGATCGAGACGGGTCTCAAGCTCGTGCAGCTCGTCCCCGTCGTGCAGAACCATCGTGGGGCCATGATGGCAAAGAGTCCCTGCTCCTCGCGCTCAGCTGAATCCTGTGTGGAGAGGTCGGATTGAGGGTTGTCAAGGGCGAGGCACCGATCGAACCCGGGCCGCGGGGGATCACGCCGCCTCGCGCACCTCGCCGCCGACGCCCGAGATCAGTGCGGTTTTCAACGCCGTCCGCAGGGTCCCCTGCGGGCTCAGGCCCTCGACCCGCTCGCTCGCCGGCGGAGCGACGATCGGCCCGAGGCCGAACTTGAGCGCCTCCGCCACCCGGCGCTCGGGGTGGGCGACGAAGCGCAGCTCGCCGGTCAGGCCGACTTCCCCGAAGCAGGCGAGCGGCTTGCCGCCGCCTCGTAGCGGCTCCCCTCGATGAGCGGATGCGAGGGCGAGCGCCACGGCGAGGTCGGCGCCGGGCTCGTCGACCCTCACGCCACCCGCGACGTTGACGAACACGTCGGCCGAGGCCAGCGATGGCCCGCCGTGGCGAGCGAGAACCGCGAGGATCATCGCCAGCCGGTTTCGGTCGATCCCGGTTGCGACGCGACGCGGTGGCACGATCTCCGTCGGCGCGACGAGCGCCTGGACCTCGACCAGCAGCGGTCGAGTGCCCTCCATGGCACACAGCACGCACGAACCCGGCGCCTGGCTCGCCTCGCCGACGAAGCGCGCCGAGGGATCGGCCACCTCGACCAGCCCCCCCGAGCGCATCTCGAACACCCCCACCTCGCTGGTCGCGCCGAAGCGGTTCTTCAGCGCCCGCAGGGTGCGGAAGCTGCGCTCGCGCTCGCCCTCGAACAGCAGCACGCAGTCGACCAGGTGCTCGAGCGCCCGCGGTCCGGCGACCGTTCCGTCCTTGGTCACGTGCCCGACCAGGGCGACGGCGGTGCCGAGCCGCTTGGCCACCCCCATGATCGCTGCCGCCGCCTCCCGCACCTGCCCCACCGACCCCGGGGCCCCGGTCATCCCGTCGACGTGCAGGGTCTGAATCGAGTCGACGACGCAGGCATCTGGGCGCTCCGCCTCGATCGAAGCCAGGACGGCCTCGACCGAGGTTTCGGCGAGAACCGGCACCGCCAGCGCTTGGTCGCCGAGCCGCTCGGCGCGCACTCGCACCTGAGCGACCGACTCCTCCCCGGAGACGTAGAGGACGCGGCGCCCGGCGGCGCAAAGGTTCCCGAGCGCCATCCCGGTGAGCGTGCTCTTGCCGATTCCCGGCGAGCCCCCGATCAGGACCAGGGAGCCGGGGACCAGCCCACCGCCGAGCACCCGGTCGAGCTCGGCGATCCCGGTGAGCAGGCGATCCGTGGCTGGCGCCTCGACGTCACGTAGGGCGACGGGTCGCGGCGCCCCGCCGACGCCGGACGGTCCGGGACCGCCGCGTCGCCCCTGTCGGGACCCGCGCCCCGACGCTCCGGCCTGCGGCCGCAGCGTTTCGGCCAGCGTGTTCCACTCGCCGCAGCCGGGGCAGCGACCGGTCCAGGCCAGCGCCGCGTGTCCGCACTGCTGACAGACGAACTGGGAGTCACGGCGAGTCACCTCTCTGAGACTAGGAACCCGACCCGACGGCTCCGCGCCCCGCCGGCTCGCCTACGCGCCACGGCGGGGCGGATATGGAACGCGGTCCATGCAGGTGGGAGCGCCGCCTGGGATGCAAGCGACGCTCCCGGAGGGGCGCCATCCCGAAACGTCCAATGGCGGCCCCTCAGTTCCCGCCATGCCCGCACCTTCGACGGCGCCCCGGTCGATCCTTTAGATCCCCGTGGATCCGGCAGCTCACGCCTGCATGGCGGCGGTCCCAGCGAGCCTGTGCGGATCCCGACGTCCGAGGTCTGATGACCCCTGATCTACTTCTGGCGCGAGCGCCTGGCGTACTAAAAGCGGGCCGCTCGGAAGACGACCCGCCTGAGCCCCGCAGAGATGGGCAGACGGGAACTCACGATTGGCTTACCCGCGCGCTCAGCGATGAATCCGAGACGGTGGCTAAAGACGGTGCGTCAGGTTGAGCGATGTGTACAGACGGTGCGAATCCCATATTCGGGATTTCGGATGGGTGAAGTGAGCGCCTTACTCCCGCAGCCCGGCGGCTTCGAGGGCTTCTTGCACGGTGTCGTACTGATCGAGGCGCACGATCTAGCCGTCGCGCAGCTTGTAGGCGTGCACGAGCTCGAGCTCGGCGCGAGCGCCGCTCGTGCTCCCGACGAGCGACGTTGATCCCAGCGAACGGCTCCAAGAACGACCGCACGACCTCAACGTTCTCCTGCGACATCGCCCGCGCAGTATCTCGCGAGCGGCCGCGCGCATTGAATTGGAGGGTAAGCGGCGGACTGGGCCGAGCCTGCCCGGGACCCGGCCCGCCGCCTGGCACTCAGCCTCCGGGGTGGTTGCTCGTCACCTGGAAGCAGGCAACGTCGTACTGCGAGACCGCATGCGTACCCTCGCGGTTCGCGTAGTGGGCTTCGGCGATCTCGAACCCGGGCTTGGTGAAACCGGTGGGCTCACTC
>Ga0307312_10002063_pt1 | contig 10514 bp, 10 predicted proteins | sample ER_DNA_202_FD_194489 | JGI IMG/M metagenome (GOLD analysis project Ga0307312, IMG submission 194489) | Bulk soil microbial communities from the East River watershed near Crested Butte, Colorado, United States - ER_DNA_202 | ecosystem: Environmental > Terrestrial > Soil > Floodplain | place...
TCAGACTGATCCTGTTCGACAAGCGCGGCACGGGGTTGTCCGATCTCGGCGGCCAGTTCCCGGTTCTCGAGACGCGCATGGACGACGTGCGGGCAGTCCTCGACGCCGTCGACTCGCCCGGCGCCGTTTTGCTCGGCGCACACGACGGCTGCTCGATGGCCTCGTTCTACGCGGCGACGTACCCGGAGCGCACCCGCGCACTCGTCCTCTTCCATCCCGTTGCCCACAACCCAGAGGCTCAGACCGAGGAGACTCGGAAAGAGCTGGGCCAGCTGCGCGAGAACTGGGGAACGCAAAAGCTCGCCGACGAGATCCTGGCGGAGGGTTCGCCCTCGCTTGCCGGTGATCCCGAGTTTCGCGAGTGGTTCGCGAACTGGCTCCGCGTCGGAGCGAGTCCCTCAGTCGCATACGCCTTGAACCGCGCCTGGTTCGAGACCGACCTGCGCGACGTCTTGCCGTCGATTCGCGTGCCGACGCTCGTGCTCTACCGCGATGTGCACTCCGAGCCGGCGCGCGATGTGGCCGACCGGATTCCTGGCGCGAAGACGACCCGCGTCTCGGGCACCGACTTCCTCGGAATCTGGCTCTCGCCGGAGATTCCCGAGGAGGTGGAACGGTTCGTCGCGGGCGAGCCGGTCGCCGAGGTTCCCGACTCGGTGCTCGCGACCGTCCTCTTCACCGACATCGTCGGCTCGAGCGCGCGGGCGGCCGAGCTCGGAGACCGGGCCTGGCGGGAGCTTCTGGAGCGCCACCACGCGCTCGTGCGCCGCGAGCTCGCCCGCTACCGCGGCGAGGAGAAGGACACTGCCGGCGACGGCTTCTTCGCGACCTTCGACGGACCGGCGCGCGCGATCCGCTGCGCGCACGCGATCGTCGACGGTGTCCGGACGCTGGGACTGGAGATCCGCGCGGGCGTCCACACCGGCGAGTGCGAGGTGCACGAGGGGAAGGTCGCGGGGCTGGCCGTGGTGATCGGGGCGCGCGTCGCGTCGGCGGCTCCCGGTGGAGAGGTGCTCGTCTCACAAACGGTGAAGGACCTCGTAGCCGGCGCAGGGATCGCGTTCGAGCAGCGCGGGGAGCACGAGCTGAAGGGCGTACCAGGCATGTGGCGGCTGTTCTCGGTCGCCGATGTCAGTGGACACGGCCAGTCACTTCCTCATCGGCCGTGATCGAGCGCGCGTGACGCGGCCTGAGGACGACCCCAAGCTGATCGTCGAACGTGGCTACGACGCGATTGCCGACGAGTTCGCCCGCTGGCAAGCGCGGATCTCCGACGAGACGAGGCTCCGGTACGTGGCGGACCTCCTCGAGCTGCTGCCCGAGCGCCCGGACGTGCTCGAGCTCGGGGTCGGCGCGGGCGTCGAGTCGAGCCGGATCCTCGCAGCCCGCGGCCGGTTGACGGGCATCGACCTCTCTCGCGAGCAGCTGCGTCGCGCGCATGCGCGCTTGCCTGGCGCGATGCTCATCCACGGCGACTTCACAGAAGCCGACCTGTCACCGGCGAGCTTCGACGCGGTCGTCTCTCTCTACGTGCTCAACAACCTGCCGCAACCGGAACTACCACCCCTGCTGCAGCGCATCGGGGAGTGGCTGCGTCCCGGCGGCTGGTTTCTCGCGAGCCTCCCGAGCTCGGACAACCCGGGTTGGCGCGGTGAGTGGCTCGGGATCGAGATGTACTTCGCCGGGTGCGACCCGGAAACGAATCGAGACCTCGTCGAGCAAGCGGGCCTCGAGGTCGTTCGCGACGAGCTCGAGAACATGGTCGAGCCGGAGGGCGAGGTGCGCTGGCAGTGGCTGCTGGCGCAGCGGCGATAGGATCGCGCGCCGTGGAGATCGCTCGCGTTGGGGTTGTCGGGCTCGGCACGATGGGTGCCGGGATCGCGCAGGTCTGCCTGCAGGCCGGCTTCGAGGTCGTCGGCCGGGAGGTAGAGGCCGAGCGCGGGGAGCAGGCCCGCGGTCGGATCGACCACTACCTCGGCCGCGGGGTCGAGAAGGGCCGGCTGAGCCAGGACGACAAGGACGCCGCGCTCGGACGGCTGACGCTGACTGTCGAGCTGGCCGACCTGGCGGACTGCCAGCTCGTGATCGAGGCGGCCTTCGAGGATCTGGCGGTCAAGCGCCAGCTGTTCGGCGAGTTTGACCGCCTCGTCCCGGCCCCCGCGATCCTGGCCACCAACACCTCGGCGCTCTCGGTCACGCAGATCGCCGAGGCCGTCCAGACGCCGGAGCGCGTCGTCGGCATGCACTTCTTCAACCCCGCGCCCGTGCTGCCGCTCGTGGAGGTCGTCCGCACGGCGCGCACGAGCGACGAGTCGTTCGACGCAGCGTTCGACTTCGCGCAGCGGCTCGGCAAGGAGCCGGTCGCCTGCAACGACACGCCCGGCTTCATCGTCAACCGGATCCTGATCCCGCTGCTGAACGACTGCGTGCGCGTGCTCGACGAGGCGCGCGTCAGCCCCGACGACGTCGACCGCGCGATGCGGTTCGGCGCGAACTGGCCGATCGGGCCGTGCGCGCTGATCGACCTGATCGGCGTCGACGTGCACGTGCACGCCTCCGAGGCACTGCACGGCGCGCTCGGCGAGGAGCGGATGGCGCCGCCCGAGCGGCTGCTCGAGCTGCAGCGCGAAGGCAACCTGGGCCGTAAGACCGGCCGCGGCTTCTTCAGCTACGAGTAGGGAGGGCTCGACGGAGCACCGCTGAGGCCCTCGGGCCGCGCTGCTCGCCCCGAGTCGGCGTCCTCAGTCGCACCCGTACCTTCCAGGTACGACCGCTCCCTGCGTCCTTGTCTCGGAACGACCATCGCACCCCGACGGCGTGCGGCGCCCCGTCAAGCCCTCCTAGCGCGCGAGCCGAGCCCAGACGTTCTCGACCAGGCGCGAGACCGCCGGGTCGGTGATCGAGGCGGTGAAGTTGAGCGCGCCGGCGGCGAACACCCGCGCCCCCGAATCGGCCTCGTAGTACGTCATCTCGGCGTCGTGGGCCCCGATCGCGTTCGGGATCCGCGCCAACACGTGCGTTCCCGGCGGCGAGCTCGGCGCACGCGCGTCGATCTCGATCCCGTAGCGCCCGAAGCTCGAGCCGTTGCGCAGCCCGGTTCCCGCGAACGCCCACGGCTCGGTGCCTGCGCCCTGCACGACATACGGCGCCTCCGAGCTCCCGTAGTTGGAGGCCGCCCACTGCACGCCGACGAGTGCCGCTTCCGGCTTGCCGAGCGTGCGCCACATCGCCACGCGCCGCAGCGTCTGTCCCGTGCGCGTCACCTTCCAGAAGAAGTTGTTCGCCGACAGGAACATCAGGTGGCCGCCGAGATCGCGGTAGCGGGTGACGACGTCGTAGGTGTGGCCGCTGACGTACTCCTCGTGCCCGGGAAAGACCACCAGGTCGTACGCCCGGCGCAAGGCGTCGCCGCTCGCCACGCGCTCGAGGTCGTCGTCGGTGAGGAAGTCGACCTGCTTGCCCGTGCGGCTGAGCCAGGAGATGAAGCTGAGGTCCCAGTCGCGGAAGCGGAAGGGAACGCCGAAGTCGAGGAACGGACGCTCGAGGTCGACGGTCGGGCTCGCGCCGCCGACGTACCAGCTGTCGCCCCAGCCGTCGCCGTTCGCGTCGAGGAAGTTGTAGGCCTGCCAGGTGTTCGTCGAGAGCACGACCGCGATCTTGTGCTCGCCGAGCGTCCGTGGGCGCAGGATGAGCGGCGCGTAGCCGACCCGTCCGTCGGTCGAGTTGATTCGCAGGAAGTAGAGGCCGCTCTGGGCGATGCCCGTCGGGCTGATCCCGACGTAGTGGGTCGTGCTCCCGCGCGTGGGCCATGCGAGCTGGACCGACGGCGAGACGGCGGTGCCGCCCGTGCGCAGGTCGTGGACCGTCGGCTTCGGCAGGCTCGCAAAGGAGAAGAGCTGCAGCTTCAGGCGCTTCGCGTCGGTCGAGATCGCGACCGTCGCCGCTCCGCCGACCGGATACGACCGAGCGAGGAAGCCGGCCTGGATTCCCTGGACCCGGACGACCAGGCCGCTCGTCAGGCGGTTCCGGCGCGGCGGTTCGTAGCCGTAGACGCGGCGGGCTCCGTTTGGGCCGGTGACGACGAACCGCACGAGGTACGTGCGGTCGGGTGTCGAGCGAGCCGGGCGCCAGACGATCGTTCGCGGGCCCGCCTTCAGCCGACGTCGCGTGCTCCAGATCGTTTGCACCGGCCGGCGCACCTCGTCGGTGGCGACCACGCGCACCTCGACGGTCGCGGCGCGATCCAGCTTGAAGCGGAACAACGCGCGGTCGCGGAAGCCGTCGCCGTTCGGGCTGACCGTGGTCAGCCAGGGCGTGTCGCCGGCAAACGGCGTCCCACCGTTCGAGATGCGCAGGCCGAGCAGCCGCGGCGGCTCCGTCTGAGCAGGCGCAGAGGCGACCGCGCCGACCGCGATCCCCACCGCCAGACCCGCTATCGCCAAGCGTTTACGCATTCCTTACAACCCGCTGATCCCCAACTCACCTAGGGCGCCGATACTGTCGAGAGATGAGGCGGCTCCTCGTGCTCACCTTGCTCCTCTTGGCCTGCACGGTACCGCTCGGGCTGGCCGCAGGCACCCCGACCGACGGCACGCTCTCGGTCAAGCGCGGTAAGGGCGTGATCACGCTCAAAGTGACCGGCACGATCATCGGCCGGGTCACGAACGGCCGGGTGCAGGTGCGCGACTTCAAGCCCAACGACGGCAACGACCCGCAGTGGAGCTGCAAGCGACACCGGATCTCGCGGCAGGTGAGCTACTGCAAGGGGCGCAACCTCGGCTTCCGGGTCCAGGACGGCCGCTTCACCGTCACCGTCAGGGGCAACGGGATCTCGATCTCGGCCGTCGGGCACGGGCAGGTCGATGTGGACGGCACCGGCGACACCGGCGTGAACGACGGCGTGATGTCGCTGGACGACGGGACGTACCAGTCGCTGCCTGACTTCCTGACCACGTACTACCTCGGGCCCCCGCCGCCCGGGAGCTGACGCCGTCTTTATCCTGAGGCCATGACAGCCCAGGCGCAGACGGTGTTGGTGGTCGAGGACGAGTCCTCGATCGCGTCGTTCGTCGCGCTCTACCTGAAGAACGCGGGCTACTCGGTGCGGACGGCCGCGACGGGCACGGATGCGCTCGCGCAGGCGCAGTCGGAGCGTCCCGACCTGATCGTGCTCGACCTGATGCTTCCCGACATCGACGGGATAGAGGTCTGCCGGCGCATTCGCAAGGACGCCGACGTCCCGATCCTGATGCTGACCGCCCGCGACGAGGACGTCGACAAGATCATCGGCCTCGAGGTCGGAGCCGACGACTACCTGACGAAGCCGTTCAACCCGCGCGAGCTGGTCGCGCGCGTGAAGTCGATCCTCCGCCGAAGCGTCCCCGACCGCCGCGAGTCCGAGGTGAAGCAGCTCAAGCACGGCGACCTCGAGATCGACGCCGGCCGCCGCACGGCGCACGTCGCGGGCGAGGAGATTCAGCTTGCGCCGAAGGAGTTCGACCTGCTCTGGGAGCTGCTCGACCACAACGGCCTCGTGCTGACGCGCGACCAGCTGCTCGAGCGGGTCTGGGGCTACACGTTCGCCGGCGACACGCGCACCGTTGACGTGCACGTCCGTCAGCTCCGCCGCAAGCTCGGCGACGCCTCGCCGATCGTCACCGTCTGGGGGGTCGGCTACAAGGTCGCGCCCGCGCGGGACGCGGCGGTCAGCGCCTAGGCGCCCGAGGCCGCGATGCTGCGGTCGCTGCGCTTCCAGCTCCCGGCCCTCTTCCTGCTCGGCGTCGTCGTCGCGGGCTTCGTCTCTGCGGCGATCGCGCTGCGGCTCTTCCGGTCGTACGCGCAGGACCGCTCGCGCTCGCAGGCCTACACCGAGCTGAAGAAGGAGTCGAGCGGCCTCAAGCAGCTGTACGGCCAGCAGGCCGGGCTGAAGCTGCTCTCGCCGTCGCGACTCGAGCTCGCGACGGGCGACCGCATCTACTACGGAGGGCTCGATCTCTTCCCCGGGCAGCGAGCCCGCTTCCGGCCGCTCTCGCCGAAGGCAATCGACCAGCGCCTCGTGCGGCGGCGCGGGCTGATGCTCTTCGTCTTCCAGCCGCCCGATGCCAAGACGAAGCTGCTTGCGGTGGCCCGGCCGCTGTTCGTCGGCAAGCGGTTCTGGGGGACGATCGTGGTGGCGAAGCCCGAGACCGTCCTCGCCCAGCGCTGGCTTGCCCTGATCGAGCGGCTGCTGATCGCGTTCGCGGGCGGCGTGCTCGTCGCGGCGGCGTTCGCGTGGTACAGCTCGCGCCGGATCACCACGCCGGTGCTGCAGCTCTCGGAGGCCGCGGACGAGGTGGCACACGGCAACTACGACGTCGACGTGCCGAGCGGCGGCGCGGGCGAGATCGGCGTGCTCTCCGAGCGCTTCCGCGAGATGGCCTCGAGGCTCGGCGAGGCCGAGGAGCTCGAGCGCAACTTCCTGATGACGGTCTCGCACGAGCTGCGCACGCCGCTGACCGCCATCCGTGGCCATGTCGGTGCGCTGCGCGAGGGCGTCGTCACCGACGACGAGATGCGGGCAGCGTCGCTGACCGTGATCGCCGCCGAGGCCGAGCGACTCGAGCGTCTCGTCGGCGACGTGCTCGACCTGGCGAAGCTCGATGCGCACCGCTTCACCGTGCTGCAGGAGGAGGTAGACATGGAACGCCTCGTCGACCAGGCCTACGTGACTTTCAGCGACGAGGCTCGGCGGCGCCGGATCGACTACCGCCGCGAGGTCGAGGCAAACCCCGTGATCGTCTCGGACGGCGACCGCGTCCTGCAGATCATCACGAACCTGCTCTCGAACGCCTTTCGGTGGACGCCCGACGGCGGTCGCGTCGACCTGGCGCTGAGCGCGACCGACGGCAGCGTCTACGTCTCCATCGGCGACAGCGGCCCGGGGATCGCGCCCTCGGAACGGGAGCGGATCTTCCGCCCGTTCTGGTCGCGCGGGGGCGGCGGCACCGGCCTCGGCCTCCCGATCGCGCGCGAGCTCGCCGCCGCGCTCGGCGGCCGGATCAGCCTCGAGAGCTCGGCCGAGCAGGGCAGCCGCTTCGAGCTGATGCTGCCGACCCGCCCCAGATAGCCTCCGCGCGTGGTTGCCGCTCCCGAGCTCGTCGAGCTGCCGCGTCGCCGCTCGCCGCTGCGGGCCGCGGTCGTGGCGCTGCGCCCGCGCCAGTGGTCGAAGAACCTGCTCGTCTTCGCGGGCCTGGTCTTCGCGGCCAAGCTCGGTGAGCCGCTGCGCTGGCTGGAGGCCTGCGTCTGCTTCATCGCCTATTGCGCGATCTCGAGCGCCTCGTACCTGGCCAACGACGTGCGCGATCGGCACGACGACCGCCTGCATCCGGTCAAGCGCTCCCGCCCGATCGCCAGGGGCGAGCTCTCTCCGCGCGCCGCGCTGACCATCGCCGGCGCCCTGGCGCTGCTGGCGCCGCTGCTCGTCGCGCCGCTAGGCCTGGCTTCGGTTCTGCTCGTGCTCGCCTTCGCAGGACTGCAGGCCGGATACACGCTGCGCCTGAAGCACGTGGTGTTGCTAGACGTGCTCACGATCTCGGCGCTGTTCGTGATCCGGGCTGCCGCCGGCGCCGAGGCGGTCGCGGTGCCGATCTCGGCCTGGCTGCTGCTCTGCACGGCCATGCTCGCGCTCTTCCTCGCGCTCGCCAAGCGCCGCGGCGAGCTGGTGCTGGTCGGCGCCGAGCGCACGCCCGGGCGGCCGGTGCTCGAGGGCTACTCGCTCGAGTTCGTCGACCAATTGATCGGGATCGTCGCCTCCGCGACGGTGATCGCGTATGCGGTCTACACCCTGACCGCCGGTCACTCGAGGGCGCTGCTCGCGACCGTGCCGTTCGTCGTCTTCGGCGTCTTCCGGTACCTGCTGCTGATGCACCGCCACGATGTCGGCGAGGAGCCCGAGCAGGTGCTGTTGAGCGACGTCCCGATCCTGCTCACCGTCGCCGGCTGGATCGTGACCGCGGCCGCGATCCTCGCGTTCACCTGAAGCGCGGGCTGATCTCCGCCGCCGCGCTCGCGGTGGTCGTGCTGCTCGGGCTCGGGCTCTACGCGGACTTCGGCTCGCTCCGCGCCGAGCTGGCGAGCTTCCGCTGGGAGCTCTTCCCGCTTGCGCTCGCGCTGACGGCGCTGAACTACTTGCTGCGCTTCTTCCGCTGGCAGCGCTACCTGGCGAAGCTGGAGATCGAGGTGCCGCCCCGTCGCAGCTTCGCGATCTTCGTCGCCGGCCTGACGATGACGATCACGCCTGCGAAGCTCGGCGAGCTGCTCAAGTCCGGGCTGCTGAAGCGGGCCTACGACGTGCCGGTGCGGCGCTCCGGGCCGATCGTGCTGGCCGAGCGCGTGACCGACGCGACCGGCGTCGTCGTGCTCGCGGTCGTCGCCGGCGCCAGCGGACGGAACTGGCCGCTGCTGGTCGCGGCGGTGATTGCGGTCGTAGGAGTGGTGCTCGTCGTGCGGAGCCCGCTGCTCGAGCGTTTCGCCCGCCTCGTCGAGGCGCGCGGCGCCGCCCGCGCGCTGCTGGGCGCGCGGCTGCTCGTGGAGATGACGCTGCTCTCGGCGGTGTCGTGGCTCTTCGAATGCCTGGCCGCCTACGTGTGCGTGAAGGGCCTGCGCCTCGACCTCTCGCTCGCGGACACGATCGTCGTCTTCACGCTCGGCTCGCTCGCTGGCGCGCTTTCCTTACTACCCGGCGGCCTCGGCGTGGCGGAGACGAGCATGACCGGGCTGATCAAGGCGCTCGGCGACACGACGAAGGCGCAGGCGGCGGCGGCGACCGTCCTGATCAGGCTCGCGACGCTCTGGTTCGCGGTCGCGCTCGGGCTGGTCGGGCTGGCGGTGGAGGAGCGGCTCTACCGGCGCAGTCAGGAGCCGGTGCGGCGTTCTTCCATGCGGTAGACGATCGCGCCCTCGCCGGTCTGGAGCTTGTGCTCGAGCGTCGTGATCCGCCGCTCGACGGACTTCCAGCTGGACGTGATCAGGTCGACGAGCAGTCCCAGGTCGTCCACGCGCGCGTGGCGCTCCGAGAGCAGGTCGCCCTCGACGCGCTCGAGCCGCCGGATCACCTGGTTCATCAGCCCGCGGATCTCGGCGAGGTTGCGTCCCACCGGGCGCACCTGCTCGGCGAGCCCGTCGCTGACGGCATGCTCGACCTGCGCCGGGATCGTCGCCTCGAGTTGCGCGGCGGTCTGTGCCAGCTCCTCGACCTGGGCGCGCGCGCGTTCGAGCACGGCGTCCACCGCGGCCGCGTCGGGGCGGCCCTCGGCGGCTTCGCGAAGCCGCTCTCGTGCCTTCTCGATCGCTTCGTCAGTCATCGGCGGCAACGGTAACGTCCGGGTCGGATGAGGTCGACCGAGCTGGACTACGAGTTACCCGAGGAGCTGATCGCGCAGCATCCCGCGGCACGGCGGGACGGTTCGCGGCTCCTCGTGCACGACCGCAAGACCGGCGAGACGCGGCACCGGCGCTTCGACGAGCTGCCGGGCGAGCTGGCCGAAGGGACGCTTGTGGTCGTGAACGACACTCGCGTGCTGCCGGCGCGGCTCCGCCTCGAGCGGCCGGGCGGAGGCGAGGCGGAGGTGCTGCTGCTCGAGCAGCTGGGCGAGAACGGGACGTGGGAAGCGCTTGCGCGTCCCTCGCGCAAGCTGCGGCCGGGTCAGCGGTTCGGGCCGGTCGAGCTGCTGGAGCCGCTCGGCGAGGGCCGCTGGCGCCTGCGGCTGGAGGGCGAGCCGGCCGGCGAGGCGCCGCTGCCGCCGTACATCCGCGAGCCGCTCGCCGACCCCGAGCGCTACCAGACGGTTTATGCCCGCGCCGCGGGCTCGGCCGCGGCGCCGACGGCCGGACTGCACTTCACGCCCGAGCTGCTGGCGGGCCTCGAGGTCGAGCGCGTGACGCTGCACGTCGGGCTCGACACGTTTCGCCCGCTCATGGTCGAGGCGCTGGACGAGCACGAGCTGCACAGCGAGCGCTACGAGGTCGCGCCGGAGGCGTGGGAGCGGATCCGCGCCGCCGAGCGGGTGCTCGCAGTCGGCACGACGACCGTTCGCGTGCTCGAGTCACTTGCCCGCGGGGCGCCGCTCAGCGGACGGACGGAGCTGTTCGTCACGCCCGGCTTCAAGTTTCGCCGCGTCAACGCGCTGCTGACGAACTTCCACTTGCCGCGCTCGACCCTGCTGGCACTGGTGATGGCATTCGCAGGTGTCGAGGAGACGCGCCGCATCTACCGGCTCGCGATCGAGGAGCGCTACCGCTTCTACTCGTTCGGCGACGCGATGCTGTTGCTGTGAGGCCGAGCGCGTTCAGCTGGGGGCGAATCGTCACAGCGCAGGCACGATCGGGTCACGGACACGCGCGCGTCTCCTCGATACGCTCGCAGCGGGAGCGAGGGTGGACCGCAAGCCCCACCCAGAAGGGCGGGGGTGCGTCTCTTGGCTGAGCGCTGGCCGACGAACGGTGCTGTCGAATGGCGCGAGTTCTGGCGGGACCGC
>Ga0307312_10002064_pt1 | contig 10511 bp, 7 predicted proteins | sample ER_DNA_202_FD_194489 | JGI IMG/M metagenome (GOLD analysis project Ga0307312, IMG submission 194489) | Bulk soil microbial communities from the East River watershed near Crested Butte, Colorado, United States - ER_DNA_202 | ecosystem: Environmental > Terrestrial > Soil > Floodplain | place: USA...
GGTTGCTGCAGCGTGCGCGTCGCGCGCTCACCGAGCTCGATTTCCTCGAGATCGAGACGCCGAACCTCACCAAACCGACGCCCGAGGGCGCGCGCGACTATCTCGTGCCCTCACGCGTGCACCCGGGCGAGTTCTATGCGCTGCCGCAGTCGCCGCAGATCTACAAGCAGCTGCTGATGGTCTCAGGGTTCGATCGGTACTTCCAGATCGCGCGCTGCTTCCGGGACGAGGACCTGCGCTTCGATCGCCAGCCCGAGTTCTCGCAAATCGATATCGAGGCGTCGTTCGTGGGTCAGGAAGACGTCATCGGGTTCGTCGAAGCAGTGCTCGTCGCGCTGTGGGACGAAGCCGGCCACACAGTCACGCGTTCGTTCCCGCGGATGACGTGGCGCGAGTCCATGGAGCGCTACGGAACCGACAAACCCGATCTGCGCTTCGACTTTCCGATCGCTGACTGGACCGCGCAGGTTCAGCCACTCGGCGTGCCGTTCTTCCAGGGCGCCCTCACGAATGGCGCGCGTGTACGCGGTATCGCGGTGCCCGGCGGCGGCAGCTTGTCGCGCAAGGACGTCGATCAGCTGGCGGAGACGGCAAAAACCCACGGCGCGCCCGGCCTGGCCTGGGTAAAGCGGCAGGGAGAGCAGCTCTCGGGGTCAGTCGGCAAGCACTTCACGGCCGAAGCCCTTGGTGGGATCGGGATCGGCGATGGCGACGTCGCCCTGATGACGGTCGGGCCCGATCACGTGACATCACCCGCCCTCGACAAGGTCCGCCGCGAGGTGATTCGGCGACTCGCGCCACGTCCCAAGAACGCCCATGCGCTCTGCTGGATAGTCGACTTCCCGTTGTTCGAGCCCGACCCGGAGACCGGCAAGCCGGTATTCGCGCATCACCCATTTACTTCGCCGCATCCGGACGATATCGGCAAACTCGACAGCGAGCCCTTCGCGTGCCGGGCGCTGCACTACGACGCGGTCTACAACGGGAACGAGCTCGGTTCCGGCTCGATTCGCATCACTGACCCGGCGGTACAGCGCACCGTGTTCAGGCACCTGGGACTCTCGCCGGCCGAGATCGATGCGCGCTTTGGCTTCCTGCTGACCGCGCTCGCCGCGGGTGCCCCCCCGCACGGCGGCTTCGCGATTGGCTTCGACCGTACCGTGATGCTGATCGTCGGTGCGCCCTCCATGCGCGATGTGATCGCATTTCCCAAGACGACCGCGGCGCGTGCCTTGTTCGAAGGCGCGCCCGCACCGGCGCGGCCAGAGGATCTCGCCGCACTTCATATCAAGGCGGTACCATGAGCGATGACGTCATCCACCGGCTATCTGTGGAGGGCGTAGACCCGCTGGCGTTAGCCGGCGTGAACGATGCCAACCTGCTCGAGCTCGCCCGCCGCTTGGGCGTGCGAGTCTCGCTGCGGGGCGACAGCCTTTCGCTTGCAGGATCCGCCGGCGCAATCGAGCGCGCGGAGCCCGTGGCGCAGGCGCTGATCGATCTCGCACGCATGGGCGAGAACCTCGACATCCACGACGTCGAGCGCCTGATCTCCGACGAGGCACACGGGGAGCTGGGACGCCAGGGAGCGTCGCCCGATCCGGTGAAGATCATCCTGCCGGGCCTGCGCCGCGTCATTCAGCCGAAGACCGCGGGGCAACGCGAATACCTGCGGTCGATCGCCGAGCACGACATCGTCATCGGCATCGGACCGGCCGGTACGGGCAAGACGTATCTCGCCGTCGCCGCCGCGGTCGACGCGCTCGCCCGCAAGCGGGTGCGCCGGATCGTGCTGGCCCGGCCTGCCGTGGAGGCCGGCGAGAACCTCGGCTTCCTGCCTGGTGACCTCCAGGAGAAAGTCGATCCCTACCTGAGGCCGTTGTACGACGCGCTGGAGGACATGATGCCGCGCGAGCGCGTGCAAAAAGCGCTCGAGACGCGCACCATCGAGATCGCCCCGCTCGCCTATATGCGCGGGCGCACGTTGAGCGATGCGTTCGTGATTCTCGACGAAGCACAGAACGCGACCGGGATGCAGATGAAGATGTTTCTCACGCGGCTGGGCGTGAATTCCCGCGCCGTGATCACCGGCGACAAAACGCAGATCGACCTCCCCAACCGCGAGGACTCCGGACTGCTGCAGGTCGAGCGGATCCTCCCGGGGATCGAAGGCATCGGCTTCTGCTACCTCGGCGAGGCCGACGTCGTCCGCCATCGGCTGGTGCGCGACATCATCCGCGCCTATGCCGAGGACGCGCAGGGTTGAGATGAAGCCCCCGACGCAGGAGACGGTGCGCTACCACCTGGTGCGCTGGATCTGGGTCGCGGCGCTCGCGCTGGTCGCCCACGTCGCGTTCCCGTCCGGGGGCGCCGACGTCGCGCCGCTGCTCGAGCCCGGCGCGCGCGCCGACAAGGACATCGTCGCGCCGTTCAACTTCGTCGTGAACAAGTCGGAAGACGAGCTGCAACGCGAGGCCGAGGAGCTCGCCGCCTCCGCCAAACCGATCTACGAATTCCGGCAGCGCACCTACGACAGCGTCGCGACCACGATGGCGGCGTTCTTCGCCTCCGTCGATGCCGCCGGGGATCAGGGTCCGCCGGCGATCACTCGCGCCGCCAGTGAATTCGGTGTGCCGCTGACGCTCCAGGAAGCGGCGTACCTCAGCAAAGGCGGGAAGCGGCGTGCGGTGCAACAGGCGCTCCAAAAGCTGTTCGATCGGACCCTCGCCCAGGGCGTCACCGGACCCGGCGTCATGCAGGGCGAGCAGTCGCGAGAGCTGATCGTGCGGCGCGGCTCAACGGAATCCTCCGTGCAGCGGGACCTGGTGCTGACCTTCGCGCAGTACTTGAACCGCGCGAAGACGCTGCATCCCGATCCGGGCTCGAGCGTGGGAGACGTGCTGTACATCAAGCTCCAGCGGCAGTTCTTCCGGCCGACCCTGATTCCGAAACCGCTGGAGACAGAGCGACGCCGCAACGAGCTGCGCGGCAGCGTCGACCCGAGCAAATACATCGTGCGCGCCGGCGATCGCATCGTGGGCGCCAACGAGATCGTGACGAACGAGGCCCACGAGCGACTGGTGACGCTGCACCAGGAACTGCTCCGCCGCGGCGCCGCGACCACCTACTCGATCCGCGGCGTGATCGGTCCACTGCTCCGCGACTCGCTGATCATCGCGATCTTCTGGGTCCTGCTGGTTTTCTACCGGCGCGAGACGTTCCGCGAGATGCGCCAGGTCGGGCTGATCGGCGGACTGTTCGCCGTACTGCTCACGCAGGCTGGGCTCGTGGCGCGGTTTTATCCGGCGCACCCCGAAGTCATTTTCATGCCGTTCCTCGCGATGATGATGACGGTGCTGTTCAACGGCCGGGTGTCGATGATCGCGGCGATGATCCTGGCCGTCGTGATCGGGCAGCAGCCGGTGCTTCACGACGTTCCCGCAACGTTCCTGTGCGTCGTCGGTGGTGTCACCGCGGCGCTGTCGGTGAAAACGCTGCGCAGCCGCAGCAACTTCTACGCGCCGGTCCTGATCATCGCGACCGGATACCTGCTCGGCGCGCTCGCCCTCGGGCTCTCGAGCGGGTGGCCGATCGCGGAAATCGGACTGCGCGGCCTCTGGGGCACACTGAACGGTCTGGTGTCGGCCGGGCTCACGTTCTTCCTGTTGCCCGTCGCCGAGTCGGTTACGCACATCACGACCGATCTGACGTTGCTCGAGCTGTCCGACCCCAGCCGACCGCTGCTGCGCCGGCTGTCGCTCGAGGCACCGGGGACGTACGCTCACAGCGTGGCTATGGCGAACCTGGTTGAGGCCGCCTGCAACCGCATCGGGGCAAACGGGCTCATGGGACGCGTCGGGTGCTACTACCACGACATCGGGAAGGTCAAGAACCCGCTGTACTTCGTGGAGAACCAGATCCCGGGCAACAATCCTCACGATCGCCTGAAGCCGCTCCAGTCGGCGCAAATTATCAAGGCGCACGTGACCGACGGACTCGCCCTCGCCCGGGAAGCCGATCTCCCGGACGCCGTCGCCGCGTTCATTCCCGAGCATCACGGGACCACCGAGATTACCTACTTCCTCGACAAGGCCAAGAAGGCGGATGGCGGGCAGGCGCGCAACGTCGAGGATTTCACCTACCCGGGTCCAAAGCCGCGCTCGATGGAGACGGCGATCTCCATGATCGCCGACTCCGTGGAGGCGGCGCTGCGCGTCCTCGAGGATCTGACGCCGCAAAAAATCGAGGAAGCGATCGAACACATCGTGCGCACCAAGGTCAACGCCGGTCAGCTCGATGAAGCGCCGCTCACCCTGCAGCAAATCGAGCAGGTGAAATCCGCGTTTCTGGTGGTGCTGAGCGGGATGTACCACAATCGCATCGATTATCCGGAGTCCAGTGGCGGTATCAGTGCGGCCTGGCACTCGGCGGGCGCGCCCGGCGCGCGCTGACGAGCTGATGCGCGTCGCGGAGCGTGTGTTGGCGTGGGAGCGCGCGCCCGCGCGGTCGCATGTCGACGTCACGCTGCTGTCGGCCGAGGCGATGCGGCGCGCCAACCGGCGTGCGACCGGGCGGCGTGGGGTGACCGACGTCATCGCGTACGCGCTGCCGCAACCGGATGGACGGCTCCTGGGTGACGTTTACATCTGCCCGGACGCTGCCGCCGGATTCAAGGACGAGATCGTGCGCCTGGCGGTCCATGGCACCCTGCACGTGTTGGGATACGATCATCCCGATGGCGCCGGGCGGACCCGGTCGCGGATGTGGCAGCTGCAGGAGCGCTACGTCAAAAGATTACTTCGCTAATGCTCACCGAAGCCGCATTGCGCGTCATTGGGCTCGTCGTCGCCATCAGCGCCGGCGTGTGGGCCGCGCTGCTCGCCCTGGCCGAAGAAGCCGCCATGGGCGAGGCCCTGCACACCCTGGGTGATGCCCCGCCGATCGCCGCCGAGCGCCGCGTACCGCTGCATCGTGCGCTCCACGTGGCCCGCCTGGCGCTGCTCGTGCTCGGCGCGGTCGCGACCGCCAACGCCGTGGCGTGGTGGACCCGGCCGTGGGCAGAAGCCCTCATCACGTTGGTGGTCGGAACACTGCTCCTCTTCATCGTTGGCGACGCGCTGCCGCGGAGTGTGGCGCGCATTGCCCCGGAATTGTCCGACGCCGCCCTCCCGCTCGCCCGCCGCACGCTGGCGCCGTTCGGACCATTGCTCTGGCTGCTGGCGTGGGCCGATCGCGGCCTCCATGCCGTCGTCCACACGCCGAGACCGATGCAACCCGATCTTGGCGTGGCGCAGCGGGACATGCTGCTCGGGGTCTTCACCCTGGCGGACACGACCGTGGACGAAGTGATGACGCCCCGCCTCGACATGACCGGCGTGGATATCTCGGCGTCCACTGAGGAGGTCTTGGAGGCATTCCGGCAAAGCCAGCACACGCGGCTGCCGGTGGTGGACGGCTCTCCCGACAACGTCGGGGGCGTGGTGTTCGCCAAGGACCTCGTGCCCATCGCCATGGGGCTCGCCGAACCGGGAACGCGTTGGCAAGCGCTAATCCGGCCGGCGGCATTCGTTCCGGAGACGAAGACGCTCGACAATCAGCTGCGCGACTTCCAGGGAACTCCCGCGCATATCGCCATCGTCGTCGACGAGTTCGGTGGGACGTCGGGATTGATCACCCGCGAAGACATTCTGGAGGAAATCGTGGGCGAGATCCGCGACGAGCACGACACCGAAACCACGCCGACGATTCGCCAGGACGGTGGGCGGCTGTTCGTGGATGGGCGCACCAGTCTCGACGAGCTTTCGGCGGCACTGGGCACCACCATCGCGCATGCCGAAGTCTCGACCGTCGGCGGGCTCGTGTACTCCGTGCTGGGACGCGTTCCCCGGCCGGGGGATGAGCTGACGCTGGACGGCTACCGCGTGGTCGTGGAGCGCGTCGACCAGCGCCGGGTCACGCAAGTGTCGTTCGAAAAGCGATGAGCGTCGCCCTCGCGCTCTTGCTGCTCGGGCTCCTGATGGCCGGCGTGTCGGCGGCGATCGGTGTCGCCGCGGCCACCGTGAGCCAGCACGAGCTGACGCGCTGGGTGGCATACAAGCTGCGTGGCTCGGCGGCCACCGTGAACGTGCTGCAAAACCCGGGGCAGACCCTCGCCACATCCAACATGCTGACGACAGTCGGCGTGCTGCTCGCGGCCAGCGCGATACCGGCGCTGCTCGCCGCCACGACACCCACATTCCTCGGGATCTTCACGATCGCCGTCGGCGTGCCGTTGTTCATCGGAGCGGCGTACCTCGTCCCGCGCGTCCTGGGGAGGCGCTGGGCCGAGCCGCTGGTCGGACACGCCGTGCCGGTGATGGAGCGCTTCGGGGGAGTGCTGTCGCCATTCATCCCACGCCGCGAGGGATCGACGCGGACCACGCTCGCGGCGCTCCTGACGAGCGCTGATACTGACGCGCTGGCCACGACCGACGAGATGGCGGTGGTGTCCGGGGTGCTCGCGTTCGCCGATCGGCCGGTGCGGGAGCTGATGACCCCGCGGACGGCGATCGTCGCGTTCCCGGAAGGCATCCTGACCGCCGAGGCCGCGCACGTGCTGCAGCAGTCGGGATACAGCCGCTATCCCGTCTACCGTGGATCACTCGATGAGGTCGTCGGAGTTGCCCACACGCTCGACCTTCTCGGCCGCCAGCCGGAGGATCCCATCCTGGTGCGGCCGCCGCTGACGGTCCCCGGCACGAGACGCGCCGCTGATCTGATGCTCGAAATGCAGCGCGGCGGGCGCCACCTGGCCGCCGTGCTCGATGAGTTCGGCGGAACGGCCGGACTCGTGACGTTCGAGGACCTGTTGAACGATCTCGTCAGTGAGCTGTTCGAGCCGTCGTCGTCGACTCCCGACACGACGCGAGTCGTCGAAGTCGAGGGCGGCACGCCGACCGCCGAGCTTGCCGAGAAGCTCGGCCTGCCGCTGGGAGGACCCGGCGTAGGGGCCGGGGGGGCCGGGGGCGCCGGGGGGAGCGGGGTGGGCGGCGCGCAGTCGGTCGGCGGATTGCTGATCCAGGCGCTGGGCCGCATTCCGCGCGCGGGGGAGCGATTCACGTACCAGGGGCTCGAGTTCGACATTTTGGCCGCCAGTGCGATGCGCGTCGAGCGCGTCGCGGTGCGTCCTGGTCCGGTGCGGACCATCGCGCTGGGCGGCGGCGGCGGGCCGCCGTGACGGCGCCCGAAGCCCCCGATCTTCGGCTCGACGAGCTCAAAGAGCTCGCCGAGCAGGACGATCTCCATCCGTTCCTGTTGCGGGTTCGCCACGTCCATCCGTCGGATTTAGCCGACGTCCTGTCGGCACTCGAGGAGTCGACCCGCGTCCGCGTGGTTTCCGAGCTGCCCCTGGACGTGGCGTCGAGCGCCCTCGCGGAGATGGAAGCCACGGAGCACCCGGAAGAGATGCTGCTCGCGGTGGGACCGGAGTACGCCGCGGAGCTCGTCGAGGAGATGCCGACCGACGATGCCGCGGACCTCGTCGCGGAGCTCTCGGCCGGCGAGCGCGAAGCCGTGCTCGCAGAAGTCAGTGATCGCACCGACGTCGAGCGGCTGCTCAAGTATCCGGACGATTCCGCCGGCGGGCTGATGACCACCGATGTGGTCACCGTGCGGGACGACGCGACCGTCGCGGAGGCGATCGAGGCGATTCGGCAACAGAGCGACGAGGACGAGAGCCAGCTGTACCAGGTGTACGCCGTGGACGCGCACGGACAGCTGCAGGGGATCGTGCCGATCGCCCGGCTGATCGTGACGTCGCCGGCGCGGCTGGTGCGCGAGGTGATGGAGCAGCCCGTCGTTCAGGTGCAGCCGGAGCAGGACCAGGAAGAAGTCGCTCGCCTCATGGCCCGATACAACGTCGCGGCAGTGCCGGTCGTCGACGCGAACGCCCAGCTGCTCGGACGCATCACGTTCGACGACGTCGTCGACGTAGTGGAAGCGGAGACCACGGAAGACCTGCTGAAGTTCGGCGGTATGGAAGCACTGGACGCGCCCTACCTGCAGGTCGCGTTCTCTCGCATGGTCCGAAAACGCGCCGGGTGGCTGGCCGCGCTGTTTCTCGGCGAAATGCTCACCGCCACCGCGATGGCTTTTTTTCAGGAAGAGATCGCGAGGGCCGTCATCCTCGCTCTGTTCGTGCCGCTCATTATCTCGAGCGGCGGCAATTCCGGCTCGCAGGCCTCGACGCTGGTCATTCGCGCGATGGCGCTCGGGGAAGTCACGCTACGCGACTGGTGGCGCGTGATCCGCCGCGAGCTCGCGGCGGGCGTGGTGCTGGGGACGGTGCTGGGCGCCATCGGGTTTCTGCGCATTACGCTATGGCACGCCATCACCGGCATCTATGGCGATTATTACCTCCTGATCGCCATCACCGTGTTCGGCAGTCTCATCGGCGTCGTGACATTTGGGACGATGACCGGCTCGCTGCTGCCGTTCATCCTGCGCCGGCTCGGATTCGACCCCGCCAGCGCGTCCGCGCCGTTCGTGGCGACCCTCGTCGACGTCACGGGTCTGGTCATTTACTTCAGCGTCGCAAGCCTGGTTCTGCGCGGAACCCTCCTATGACGGCCACTCCGCCGTTATCCTTAGAGCGTATGCGACTCGACGCGGTGCTCGAAGGGTTGGCGCGCGGCGACACCGCGGCGCTCGCTCGTGCGATCAGTCTGGTCGAGAATCAGCGCGAAGGCTTTGAGGGCGTCCTGGCGGCGCTGCATCGGAAAATCGGGAAGGGAAACACGCAGCGCATCGGCATCACCGGGCCACCCGGCGCCGGCAAGAGCACGCTTACCGAGCAGCTGGTGCGCGCCTATCGCGAGCGCGGCCTCAAAGTGGCAGTCATCGCCGTCGATCCGACCAGCCCCTTCACCGGCGGCGCGCTGCTCGGCGACCGGATTCGCATGGAATCAGTGAGCCTCGATCCCGGCGTATTCATCAGATCGATGGCCACGCGCGGGGCCCAGGGCGGGCTCGCCACGACCACCGAAGAGGTCGCCGATGTGCTCGAGGCATTCGGATTCGACCGCATCCTCATCGAGACCGTCGGCGTCGGCCAGACCGAGCTCGACGTCGCCGCGACCGCCGAAACCACCGTGCTCGTCCTCGTGCCCGAATCGGGCGACGGCATCCAGACGTTGAAAGCCGGCGTCATGGAGATCGCCGAGTTGTATGTGATCAACAAGAGCGACCGGCCGGGGGCGGATAAGCTGCGCCAAGAGATCGAGGTCATGCTCGGAATCCGAAGGGGTAATGCGTTTGCGCATGTACGACCGCACCATGGACGGGCGGATGGGCCGATGGGCGGCGGGGCCGTCAAAAACCGCCCATCAGCACATCAGCCCATCCGCCTAGCGGAATGGGAGGCCCCCGTGCTCACGACCGTCGCCTCGAAGGGCGAAGGCATCGCCGGGCTCGTGACTGCGCTCGATCAGCACCATGACTTCCTCGAGCGCACTGGGAAGCTCGTCGAGCGGCGGAGGAGACGGTTAGCAGCTAGGACCCGCGCGGTCGTGAACCGAGCGATCCGCCAATGGGTATGGGATGAGACGCAGGCCGAAGATCTGCTCGCCCGGCGCCTGGACGACGTCGCGGCGGGCACGCGCAGCCCCTACGAAGTTGCCGCCGAGGTTCTCGAGCAAGTCAGAAGGAATGGCAAATGACCATCAACAAAAAGCCGGTCTACACTCCCGCTGACCTGAACGGGTACGATGTCGAGAAGCAGCTCGGGCGCCCGGGTGAGTATCCGTTCACCCGCGGCATTCATCCGACGATGTACCGCGGCAAACTCTGGACGATGCGGCAGTTCGCCGGCTTCGGCAGCGCGGCCGATACCAATCAGCGCTACAAATTCCTGCTCGAGCGCGGGCAGACCGGTCTGTCCGTCGCCTTCGACTTCCCGACGTTGATGGGCTACGACTCCGACCATCCGCGCTCGGAGGGGGAGGTCGGGAAGTGCGGAGTCGCTATTTCGTCGCTGGCTGACATGGAGACGCTGTTCGGCGGCATTCCGCTGGATCAGGTCTCGACCTCCATGACAATCAACGGCCCGGCCGCCATTCTCTTCTGCTTCTACGTCGCCGCGGCGGAGAAGCAGGGCATCCCGATCGCGAAGCTGCGTGGCACGGTGCAGAACGACATCCTCAAGGAATACATGGCCCAGCACGCCTGGGTCTACCCCGTCGAGCCCGCCCTCAAAGTCATCGTGGACATGTTCGAGTGGGGTGCCAAGCACACGCCGCTCTGGAACACGATATCGATCTCCGGCTATCACATCCGCGAAGCGGGCGCAACGGCGGCGCAGGAGCTGGCATTCACCCTCGCCAACGGCTTCACCTATGTCGAGCGCGGGATCGCACGCGGGCTCGATATCGACAGCTTTGCCGCGCGCCTTTCCTTCTTCTGGGACATCCACAACGACTTCTTCGAAGAGATCGCCAAGCTGCGCGCCGCCCGGCGGATCTGGGCGCGGCACATGCGCG
>Ga0307312_10002068_pt1 | contig 10496 bp, 10 predicted proteins | sample ER_DNA_202_FD_194489 | JGI IMG/M metagenome (GOLD analysis project Ga0307312, IMG submission 194489) | Bulk soil microbial communities from the East River watershed near Crested Butte, Colorado, United States - ER_DNA_202 | ecosystem: Environmental > Terrestrial > Soil > Floodplain | place...
TAGCCAAAGCGTTAGAGGGCTATGCAGCCGTTGTTGATTGGCAGCACAAAGAGGACGTGCAGCGCCAAATGCGGCGAGCGATTAAAGGGCGACTTCGAACGATCGGCTTGGACGCAGCAAGTATCGAAGCAGTCACGGCCAAGGTCATGGACGTCGCACGTGCGAGATTGGGGCGATGACGGCTTTGGCTCATAGGCTTGATTTTGGTGGTGAGGTGGTAAACTTTTCAATCGAGCGCACCTCGCGAAGGAAGACCGTTGCAATATCCGTTGGTTACGACGGCGTTCGCGTCCTGGCGCCTTCCGATTTGGACGATGATCGCGTTATGAAGATCGTCCGCCAGAGAGGATCCTGGCTATTGCGCAAACAGGCCGGTTATCGCGAGCTCGGTGGTGCGCCGGTTGTTCGCGAGTTCGTGAGCGGCGAGACCTTCCACTATTTGGGTCGCCCCTATCGCCTGAAAGTCATTCGAAATAAACAGTCTGTGCTAACCCGGATATCAGCAAGAGGATCAACCCTCGTTGCCCCGGTCTTGCCCGATGCTGGCCCATTAGTCCGGCGCGCAGCCGTGAGAAGCGCGCTACGACACTGGTATCGCAATCACGCAAAAATGCATTTTGTCGACCGGGTCGCCTTGATGGCCGAGAGGCTCGGGATTGCAACACCAGCTGTCCAGGTCGTCGACCAATCAAAGCGTTGGGGCAGTTGCGATGCAAATGGGAGGCTTCGACTGAATTGGCGCTTGATCATGGCCCCAATGGCGCTGGTCGACTACGTTATTGCACACGAGGCTTGTCATGTTCTCGAACACAATCATTCACGGCGGTTTTGGCGTTCCTTAGAAAGGATAATGCCGGATTACGAAAGTAGAGTGCGCCGGCTCGACGCTCTGGGTCATCTTTATATTTGGTAAAAAGTCTCTGGCGAAGCAATCCAATTTCCTGCCTCGATTTGCCATCGTGTGTTGCTTCGCTGCACCCGCATCGACGTTCCCACTCATTAACCGCCCGCCGTCACCCCGTGCTCTTCTTCCCCAGCCGCTCGTTGAACGAGGCAAGATCGATCACCATGCGCTGATGGGTGCCGCGGCCGATTTCTTCGATCTCGTCGTGCGCCGAGACCTTGAATTCGATTCGCTTGCCATCAACCTTGACGACCTCGGCTTCGGCGTGGACCTCGTGGCCGAGGGGGGGTGCCAAGTCGCACTCCGGCCGATTTCGGAATTTCAGAAATTTTGCTTGACGGCGGGGGCAAATCAGCACTATAGCGATTCGGTCCCGTCCCTCAGAGGGGCGTTGCGCAACGTCATCAACGCGGGGCGGGATGCGGTGGACGTGGTAGTGCCTTTGACGAATGGCGCTGACGCGGACGGCCAAGTCGTGTCGTTCTGACGCCCCGATGCTGGCGTCAAGTCTGCGATAAGAAGCGCAGGCGACGGTGTCAAACAAGCCTGGTCACCGGGGAGAGCGCGAAGTAAGCCGTAAAACCATTGCGCGGGGAATGCCGGGCGATTCCGGTGTGACCGTGGTGACTAACTCGCGTGTTTTTTATCTACACGCGAGGCTGCGGGCGCATCGAGCGCCCGGCATTCCCTGCGCCCTCTGAATTTCAGAAGGCGGGACGTTCTTGGCAAACCTCGCGCGAAACGTGCGGCGAGATCGCGAAGCCGTGTCTATACACGGCGGCTGTTTGAAAATTGAATCGGTGGCAATGCATGGTGCGCGAACGCGCCAAGATCCGGCGTCGCGGCCATCCTTCGAGACGCATCGCGGAGCCTGTCATCGGGCGCGCATTCGAGCGACCCGTTGGCGACGCTCCTCAGGATGAGGACTCCAGCAGAATGCGAAATCTGGAGGAAGCACCGTATGTTTGCCCTCATGGACCCGCGGTCAGGCCCCGGCGGACGCGACTGAACTGCAACACTTGCCGTAATTTGCCGTGGATTAGCCTGCCGGGTCGGTGACCGCCCGGCCAGTTCGCGATATGTTGATACCGATAGCAGCCTCAGGAACGATTTTTGTAGTAAGAGGTTCAGATCGCGGCACAAATCGACGCCGCCGGGCCGAATTTTGATAATGATTGCGCCTTTCGGGGCTTTTGGAGAACGACAATGATTTCAACCTGGAGCGATTGGAAACGCTATCCCCGGGCCGGGCGTGGCGAAAATATCGAGGCCCCGATCACACCTGGCATCTACGAAGTCCGTTTTGCTGCAACAGGTGCGCTGCATTCGTTCGACGCGGTCGATAATGTCGCCCAGGCTTTGTCGCAGCTTACGGTCGGAGCCAAATCGTGGTTCGGGCGGCGCGAACCGGCTGAAATGCCCGACCTCGAATATCGCACCTGTGCGACCTCTTCGAAGGCGGCCGCCAGGGCCGCGGCGGAGCGCATGATCGGCCGCCGCGAAACCTATATGAGCGGCGCGGCCTGAGCGGGCCTTTCATCGCCTCATCGTTCACTTGCGCGTCCTGGAACCTCGGACGGCACCGAATTGAAAACGCCGTGAGCCGATAGCTCGCCGGCGATGCATCCGGGCCTGTTTGAGCCTATACTCGGTCTTGAGGCCAAAAGAACATCCCAAGAAACATTCGAGGAGCACGCCATGTCCCAGACCGCTGCCGCACGCACTTCGCAGGCTTCCGCACCATCGTTACGCGACCGTCTGAAGGACCCGTCGCTGCTGCGCGACCGCTGCTACATCGATGGCGTATGGACCGGCACGCCGGCCAACCCCGTGACCAATCCGGTCAACGGCGTCGAGCTTGGCAAGGTGCCGAAGATGAGCACGGCGGAAGCAACGCAGGCCGTCGAAGCCGCCGAGCGCGCGTTTCCGGCCTGGGCCAGGCTCACGGCCAAACAGCGCTCCAATATTTTGCGCAAATGGTTCGACCTGATTATCGCCAATCGCGAGGACCTTGCCCTGATCCTCACCTCGGAGCAGGGCAAGCCGCTGGCGGAGGCGCTGGGCGAGGTCGATATCGGCGGCGCCTATGTCGAGTTCTTCGCTGAAGAAGCGCGGCGCGTCTATGGCGAGACCATTCCCACGCAGCGGCCGGACGCGCGGCTGCTCGCGATCAAGCAGCCGATCGGCGTTTGCGGCGCGATCACGCCGTGGAATTTTCCGTGCTCGATGATCACCCGAAAAGTGTCGCCGGCGCTCGCCGCCGGTTGCACCGTGGTGCTGAAGCCCGCCAATGAAACGCCGCTCACCGCGCTGGCGCTGGTGGCTCTGGCTGAGAAGGCCGGCGTACCCAAGGGCGTGTTCAATATCCTCACCGGCAATTCGTCGGCGATCGGCAAGGTATTGTGCGAACATCCCGCCGTGCGTTTCGTCGGCTTCACCGGATCGACCGAAGTCGGCAAGATTCTCTATCAGCAGGCTTCGGTCGGGGTGAAGAAGCTCGGATTGGAGCTCGGCGGCAATGCGCCGTTCGTGGTGTTCGACGATGCCGATATCGACGCCGCAGTCGACGGCGCCATGGTCTCGAAGTATCGCAACATGGGCCAGACCTGCGTCTGCGCCAACCGTATCTACGCCCAGGACAAGATCTACGATCAATTCGTCGAAAAACTCTCGAAGAAAGTTGCCGCCATGAAGATCGGCGACGGCACCGAACAAGGCGTGACCCAGGGCCCGCTGATCAATATGGCGGCGGTCGACAAGGTCGAAAAGCACATCGCGGACGCGGTCAAGCACGGCGCCAGGATCGTCACCGGGGGAAAACGCCATTCGCTTGGCGGCACCTTCTTCGAGCCGACGGTGTTGGCCGATGTGGCGCCCGATGCGCTGGTGTCGCACGAGGAAACCTTCGGGCCCCTGGCGCCGGTGTTCCGTTTCAAGGAAGAGGCCGATGTGATCGCGATGTGCAACAATTCACCGTTCGGGCTCGCCTCTTATTTCTATTCGCGCGATCTCGGCCGGGTCTGGCGGGTGGCCGAAGCCCTGGAATCCGGCATGGTCGGCGTCAACACCGGATTGATCACGACCGAGGTTGCGCCGTTCGGCGGCGTCAAGGAAAGCGGCCTCGGGCGCGAGGGCTCGCACCACGGCATGGAAGAATATGTCGAGATCAAATATGTGATGATGGCGGGGGTGTAGGTTCATTGTCGTCACTTTTTTCGTCGTCCCCGCGAAAGCGGGGACCCCAGCGTGAGCGCACTTGCGCTCATCGCGGCGCCGCGGCCTCACGGCTTGAGCACTGACGGTCGATACCTGTGCGCCTCACGAACACAGGTGGTTATGGGTCCCGGCGTTCGCCGGGACGACAACTTGTATCAGCCATTACCCGCCGTCCCCGCCAAATGCACCATGCCGCCCCACGCCGGAGGCAAATCGCGTGGCGCCGGACAGCGTTTCGCCTGAGGCGATGACCTCAAGCCCGCCGCGCAGTTCGTTGGCGATCGCGTCTTCTTCCGACAGGTCCCATTGCCGCAACGCCGAGCGCCGGTCGGCGCGCAGGCAGGTTTGCGGGAAGCGGGCGATATCCCTGGCCAGCGCAATCGCGTGTGCGCGCGCTTCGCCTTGGGGCACGAGACGATTGGCGAGACCGATGCGCAGCGCCTCGGCGCCACCGACCGGACGTCCGGTTAGAATGAGATCGATGGCCTGCGAGTGGCCGATCAATCGCGGCAGCCGGATGGTGCCGAGGTCGATCAGCGGCACGCCAAAGCGGCGGCAGAAGATGCCGAAGATGGCGTCCTCGGCGACCACGCGCAGGTCGGCCCACAGCGCCAGCTCCATTCCGCCGGCCACCGCAAAACCTTCCACCGCCGCGATCACGGGTTTTGTCAGGCGCAGGCGGCTCGGCCCCATTGGCGCGATCGAATCATGGCCGCCAGGCTCCCGTTTCTTGTTGGGGTCGCCTGCCGCCACGGCCTTGAGGTCGGCGCCGGCGCAAAAATAACCGCCGGTCCCGGTAAAAACCGCAACCGACGCCTCGGCGTCGACATCGAAGGCCAAAAACGCATCGAACAGCTTTCGTGCCGTCGCGCCATCGACGGCGTTACGACAATGCGGGCGGTTGATGGAAACGATCGTCACCGGTCCATCGCGTTCGACAAGGACGGTATCGGCATCGGTCATGGCAGGCGGCTCCCGTTTCGCTATTTGTCTATGCGTGCTCTCGTTGATGAACACGCTTCGAGGGCGAGCCTACCGTCTTGCGTCATTCAATTCCATCGCGAACGAATGCGACCCGGATGGTGGGGTCGCCAATTGCCTCGTGGGCATCCTCGAAGCGAACCCGCCGGGTAATGACATGCTCGGGGTGAAAATGCCCGGCGGCGACATGGGCGACGCAGTCGGGCATTTCGGCACGCACATTGACGCGGCCGACCCGCAGCGTAATTCCGACGCCGTACATATGCCGCAGCGGCACCGGGGTGGTTTCGGCGAAATCGCCGTACATGCGCTGACATATGCCGTTGGGCTCCGCCGAACGAAACGCCAGCAGGATACTGGCGTCGGTCGCCGCCGCATCGACCACGATCGGGAACAGCCCGACCGGCTCCATCACCAGATCCTTTGGCGCTTGGTGAACTTCGGCGCCGAGCGACTTGGCTTTGGCCAGACGCTGCGGATTGTCGTCGAGATAGACGACGCGGCGCGCGCCGCGGCTCAGCGCGGCCTGCACTGCGAACATGCTGATCGATTGCCCGCCTCCGCCGATCACCAGAACCTCCGCGCCCGGCCACTGCCGCAACCAAAAGGCGACCGCGCTGAAAGCATCGGTGGCGCCATCGGCAAGTCCCGCCGTCTGCGACAGCGCATGGCCTGCGGGCTGCCTGACCAGCATGTGATCGGCGAATGGGACGCGGATCAGATCGGACAGCGCGCCGCCATATTCGACGCCGCTGACCGGCTTCAGGCCATAGGACGAGCGGAAGGGGACCGCCGTGCAGGCGTTGGTATGTCCGCGCCGGCAGCGCTCGCAATCACCGCAACTGATCTGGAACGGTACGATGACGAGATCGCCGGGCGCGAAATTTTTCACGGCATCGCCGACATCGACCACCCGGCCGGCGGTCTCATGCCCCAAGGCGAAGGGCCCGGGCAGGCCGGATTTGCCGCTGACGATCATGAGATCGAGATCGCAGCGTGTCACCGCAAGCGGCTGCACCAGCGCGTCACGGTCATCGAGCAATTTTGGCTCCGGCACGTCCCGCCATTCGATGGTGCTGCCGCCAACATAAGTAAGTTGCCGCATCCGGTTCGTCTCCCGTTCTGCGGGGAGACTGCAAAAACTGGAACACGAGGACAAAAGGTTTGTCTTCAACCGCGGTGAAAGCAATTCACCTGTCGGTCAGGATCAGCCGGCCTTTAGCCAAATCCAAGATCGGCGCCGGTAATGCGGCGATAGGCCTCGAGATAGCGCTTGCTGGTGGCGTCCACCACGCTCGCCGGCAACGGCCGTGCGGGCGCCTCGCCGTTCCAGCGGCCGCCGCGGCGCTCGGCGTCGAGATAATCGCGCAGCGGCTGCTTGTCGAAGCTCGGCTGCGGCTGGCCGGGTCTATAGGCATCCGCGGCCCAGAACCGCGAACTGTCGGGGGTCATCACCTCGTCGATCAGGATGATGCGTCCATCGCCATCTCGGCCGAATTCGAATTTGGTGTCGGCGATGATAATGCCCTGGTCGCGGCTGATTTTCTCGCCGAGCGCATAGACCGCGCGGGTCATGCGCTCCAGCCGCTGCGCGACGTCGTCGCCGACAATTTCGCGCATCCGCGCGATCGTAATGTTCTCGTCGTGGCCGATTTCGGCCTTGGTCGCCGGGCTGAAGATCGCGGGCTCAAGTTTCGCGCTTTCGACGAGGCCGGGCGGCAGCTTCTCGCCGGCGAGGGTGCCATGCTGCGCGTATTCCTTCCACGCCGAGCCCGAGAGATAACCGCGGATCACGCACTCGATCGGAAATACTTCAGTGCGTCGGCACAGCATCGCGCGTCCGGCGATGGCGGCGCGGTGATCTCGCAGCGCAGGGACTTGCCTGATGATCGCCTCAGTGTCGGCGCTGATCATGTGATGCGGCACGCTGTCCTTGAGCTGGTCGAACCACCAGGCGCTGATCTGGGTCAGCACCGCGCCCTTCATCGGGATGGTCTCGGCCATGACGACGTCGAAGGCGCTGATGCGGTCGGTGGTCACTAGCAGCAGGCGGTCGTCGCCGACAGTGTAGATATCGCGGACCTTGCCGCGCCCGATTCGTGGCAGGGGCAGGTCGCTGGCGCGCATCGCGGTCATGGATCACACTTTCGAAAACGCGGCGGTTCACGCATCCGCGCGACAGAAAAACAAGAGAGAGGGGGACAGTTCACTCCGGCAGCGGAATGAACTCGGTCTCGTTGGGGACGTGCGCGAAGCGGCCGCTCTTCCAGTCCGCCTTGGCCTGCTCGATCCGCTCCTTGGAGGAGGAGACGAAATTCCACCAGATATGGCGCGGACCTTCCAGCGCATCGCCACCGAGAAACATCATCCGCACAGGTTTTGTCGCCTTGACCGTAATGCGGTCGCCGGGCCGGAAAATCAAAAGCCGCGGCCCTTCATAGCGGTCGCCCGCGATTTCGACTTCGCCATCGACCAGGTAAATGGCGCGCTCCTCATGGTCGGGGTCGAGCGGCACGCTGACGCCCTGCTCCGCGGTCACCTCGGCATAAAACCAGGGCGACACCATCGCGACCGGCGATTTCATGCCGAACGAACTGCCGGCAATGATGCGCGCGGTAAAACCGCGTTCCGCGACGACAGGCAGATCGGTGGCTGCATAATGCTGAAAGGACGGCGTGATCTCCTCGGAGCCGGCGGGCAACGCAATCCAGCTCTGCAAGCCCAGCATCTTCTGGCCGTTCTTTCGCTGCACATCGGGGGTGCGCTCGGAATGGGCGATGCCGCGGCCCGCGGTCATCAGGTTCATGGCGCCGGGCTGAATCTCCTGGATGTTGCCCTCGCTGTCGCGGTGCATGATGCTGCCATCGAACAGATAGGTAACGGTGGCGAGCCCGATATGGGGATGCGGGCGGACATCCATGCCCTTGCCGGACATGAACTGCACCGGCCCGAAATGATCGAAGAAGATGAAGGGGCCGACCATCTGGCGCTTGCCGTGCGGCAGCGCCCGGCGCACCTCGAATCCATCGCCGAGGTCGCGGGTGCGTGGCACGATGACCAATTCGAGTGCGTCGCAGGATTTGGGATCGCCGAGCACGGGATCGTTGGTGGGCATCCAGCTCATGAGGCCTCCGTGATTTTCGTTGATATCATAGCAGCAATTTTCCAGCGCCGTCCAAGCGGCGATATATCATCTCATCGTCGCTTGCGCTCGTCGCAATGACGGCGGTAAGCACTTCCATGCTTTCCAAAGATTGTGAGGACGAAAACCGATGTTACCCCCGCTCAAACCCGGCGTCACGCTTGCCCAACCAAATGGCCCGGTGATCGAGACGGAGCGTCTCAAACTGCGGCAGTGGTGCGGCGCCGACGTCGCGCCCAACGCCGCGATGCTGTCCGATCCCGGCACCGCGCGATTCATTGCCGCCGATGGCATGCCCCCCACCAGTGAATTGGTGGGATGGCGCAACGCGGCAGTGATGGCCGGACATTGGGCGCTGCATGGCGCCGGCATGTTTGTGGTCGAGGAAAAATCCAGCGGAAAATTCGTCGGGCGGGTAGGACCCTGGTTTCCGCCGGGTTGGCCGGGCTTTGAAGTCGGCTGGGGCATCGCCCGCGAGTTTCGCGGCAAGGGCTATGCGCTCGAGGCGGCGCGGGCATCGATCGACTGGTCGTTTGCGACCTTCGAGCTCGATCAAATCATGCACTGCATCGACTGCGAAAATACCGCGCCCCAGGCGGTGGCCCGGCGCCTCGGCGCCGAAAAGCAGGGCGAGATGGACCTGTTCGGCCATGCCGCGGATGTGTGGGTGACGTCGCGAGACAAATGGCAGGGATCGTCACGAACAGCAAATTGAAACCGACGATCGATTGCACTAGATTCAGCGGCATCATGACGGCCGTCGGGAAAATTGTGACGTGATGCTACCCCAGATCGATCTGGCGTTGGCCGCGGGCACGGCAACGCTGCTTGTGTTGCTGGCCGCGCTCTTGTTCCGTGATTTCAGAACGGTCGCCGCCGGCCGGCTGGCGGTGGCCTTTGCGTTGGGTTCTGCCGCCCATGCGTTGACCGCAACGTCCGGATTTGCACCGCCGGTGACGCCGTGGCACGCGGTATTGATTGCGGTTTCCACCGGAAACGTCGTGGTGTTCTGGCTGTTCGCGCGGGCGCTGTTCGACGACGGATTTGAGGTGCGCCGCTGGCATGCCGCGCCATGGGCGGCGGTTGTGATCTTAAGTCTGATCAATTGTCTCGTACTCGTGCCCGCGCAGACGTTGGACCCGCGTATTTTCGCAATCGCCATCAGCGTGATTTCGCTTGTTTTTGTGGCGCTGGCGGTCAGTCAAACCATTGCGTCCTGGTCCACGGATCTTGTCGAGGACCGCCGGCGGCTCCGGGTGTTTGTCGTGGTTGCGACCGCCATCTATGCCGCGGTCAATGCGATCTTGCAGCTTTTCATGCCCGCAAGCGGCTCGCCGAATATTGTGCCCACCGCGAACGCCGCCATTCTCGCCGCCGTTGTGATCGCGATTGCCTATTCGCTGATGGGCGTTGGCGGGGAAACAATATTTCCGGCCGCCGAGCGACCAGCTGCCTCGGCCGTCGCTTCCAACGAGTCGAGCGCTGCCGATCGAAAGCTGCTCGATGCCTTGATGCGCCTGATGTCCGACGACCGCATCTACCGCCATGAGGGCCTGACCATCGGAACGCTGGCAACCAAGCTCACGGTGCCCGAGTACAAATTGCGGCGCTTGATCAACCAGCGGCTTGGGTACCGAAATTTCAATGTTTTCCTCAACAATCACCGGATCGAGGAGGCGAAGGCCGCTTTGGCGGACCCCTCGCAGGCCGAGGTGCCCGTGATCACCATTGCGATGGATGCGGGCTTTCAGTCGCTCGGGCCGTTCAATCGCGCCTTCAAGGCGACCACCGGCGTCACGCCGACCGAATACCGCCGTCTCAACGAGGCTCGCGTCTGACCACCTAACCAATTGGGATAGGTGGCATATTTTGGAATCGGCGAGGCGTTTCAGTCTTCGATCGCTGCAATTTCCGAATACGGCGAGCCCTCGCGCAGCGAACGAGGTCATGTCCGGCACGCCATGATGGCGAGAGACTGCCGGAGACAACCGTGACCCGAAACAAGCGAATCATCATCCTCGTGACGACAATATTTTGCGGCGCGCTGGCGCTGACGGCCGTGCGGGCGCACGACGTACCGCGTGTCGCAACCGGCTTCGTCGTGCATACTCTGTGTTCGGCGGCCTTCGTGTCGGGAGTTGATCCCGATGAGGTCTATGCCGAGACCATGGAGGCGATGCCCGGTGTCGGGCTCATCGCCTGGGCGCTCCGCTACAACGTCGATTGCGAAGCCAAGCAAGTGACAGCAACGCT
>Ga0307312_10002070_pt1 | contig 10490 bp, 14 predicted proteins | sample ER_DNA_202_FD_194489 | JGI IMG/M metagenome (GOLD analysis project Ga0307312, IMG submission 194489) | Bulk soil microbial communities from the East River watershed near Crested Butte, Colorado, United States - ER_DNA_202 | ecosystem: Environmental > Terrestrial > Soil > Floodplain | place...
TCTTCTCCTGGATGGTGCGAAACGAGCGCCATCCGGTGGCCCGCGCTCTCGCCAAGCCCGGGCACGAGCTCCAGCACCGATTTGTCACAGCGGAGCCGACGCCCGAGCAGCTCGAGGTGGCCGAGGCGGCTCTGCGGGAATGCCTCCGCCTAGAATCTCCTGCTAATGGCCACACAAACGGAACGCCGAAGAAAGCGCCTCCCGCCTGAGATCTTCGACCTCCCGGTCGAGAAGATGCGGGAGGGCTACTACACCGACGTCTACTTCAACTTCGCGCGCGAGACGCTGCTCGCGGACGGGCGTCACCCGCGCGTTGTCATGCAGGTCTTCCAGAAGAAGCAGGCCGTCCTCGGTGGGATGGACGAGGCGACCGCCGTTCTCAAGCTCTGCTCGGACGACTGGGATGAGCTCACCGTCCACGCGCTCTACGACGGAGACGACATCTCCTCGTGGGAGACGGTGATGACGATCGAGGGCGATTACACGCTCTTCGCCCACCTGGAGACCGTCTATCTCGGCGTGATGGCTCGCCGGACGCTCGTCTCGACGAATGTGCGCCGAGTCGTTGAGGCGGCCAACGGCAAGCCGATCCTCTTCTTCCCCGCCCGACATGACCATCATCGCGTCCAGACTGGCGACGGCTACGCCGCCCATGTCGCGGGCGCAATCGGCGTCTCCACCGACGCGCAGGCTTCATGGTGGGGTGGCCGCGGTGTCGGGACGGTTCCACACGCGCTCATCGCGGCGTACGGCGGGAACACGGTGCTGGCCGCGACGAAGTTCGCGGAGAACACCGCGGACGACGTCAACGTCGTGGTCTTGGTCGACTTCGAGAACGATTCCGTGAAGACCTCACTAGAGGTCGCCCGCGCGCTCGGCGGCAGGCTCTGGGGAGTCCGCCTGGACACGTCGCGGACGCTCGTCGACCGCTCCCTCTGGCACGAGATGGGCTATTTCGATCCGCGCGGTGTCAACGAGCGTCTCGTCCGCAAGGTGCGCGATGCGCTCGACGAGGCCGGCTTCGAGCGGATCAGGATCGTGGTCTCGGGCGGCTTCGATGCGGAGCGGATCCGCGAGTTCGAGGAGAAGGGCGTCCCCGTGGACTCTTACGGCGTGGGCTCTGCGCTCCTGCGGGGCGAAAACGATTTCACCGCAGACATCGTCCTGACCGACGGACTGCCCTCGGCGAAGGTCGGGCGCTCGTACCGCCCCAACCCCCGGTTGGAGCTAGTGCTTTAGGTCTTTCGCCTCCCGGCCGATGGAAGCCCGGGTGGACCGGTTCGTCGAATTCATGGGGTCGTTGGCCGGGGTTGCGCTTACGTGGCTGCCCCTGGTGTTCTTTGGGCTGATCATCTACCTGCTGTGGCGCACGCTGTCCTTCATGCCGCGCGTCAAGCCGGCAGAGATCGACCCGGATTCGAAATCGGCGGTGGACTGGGACGACATCGCCGGGGTCGACGAGGCCGCCGCCGAGCTGCAAGAGGTCGTCGACTTTCTTCAGCATCCCCGCCGCTTCGGAGCGCTGGGCGCGCGCGTGCCGAAGGGCATCCTCATCTATGGACCCCCGGGCACCGGAAAGACGCTGCTCGCGAAGGCCGTCGCCCATGCCTCGGGAGCGAACTTCTATTCGCAGAGCGCGTCCGCCTTCGTGGAGATGTTCGCCGGCCTGGGCGCAGCCCGCATCCGCAAACTCTTCGAGAAGGCTCGCAAGAACGAACCCGCGATCGTCTTCATCGACGAGCTGGACGCGGTGGGCACCCGGCGCACCGGGAGCGGCTTCAACCGTGAGCAGGACCAGACCTTGAACCAGCTGCTGGTCGAGCTAGACGGCTTCCGCGGTCCCGATCGAGTCGTCATCATCGGCGCGTCCAACCGGCTCGAAGACCTCGACCCGGCTCTTCTTCGGCCGGGCCGTTTCGACCGCCAGATCCTCGTCGCGCCCCCGGACTTGAGCGGCCGGGAGGCAATCCTGCAGGTCCATACCCGCCAGAAGCCCCTCGCTGCCGACGTCGATCTCGAGGCGGTCGCCCGCCAGACCGCGGGCCTGACAGGCGCCGACCTGGCCAACATCTGCAACGAGGCCGCCATCTTCGCCGGCCGCGCCGAGCTGCGGGAGATCCGCCAGGCGGACTTCGAGAACGCGATGGAGCGCGTGATCGCCGGTCTGCAGCAGCGCCGCGTCGTGACGGAGAAAGAGAAGCGGATCCTCGCCTACCACGAGGGCGGGCACGCGCTCATGTCCCACCTCGTCGGCAATCCTCAGCCGGTCCAGAAGGTGACCATCGTCTCCCGCGGCCACGCACTCGGCTACACGCTGAACACGCCGCAGGAAGACCGCTACCTCCACACGAAGGAGGAGCTTCTCGACCTGATGAAGGTGCTCCTCGCCGGCCGCGCCGCGGAGCAGATCGTCTTCGGCGCGGTCACAAACGGGGCGGCCAACGACCTCGAGCGCGTCACCGAGCTCGCCCGCTCGATGGTGTTCGAGTTCGGGATGGGCGAGGAGGTTTCCTCGCGGACGATGCGCGCGGACAACTACGCGCTCTCGGAGCACACGAAGCGGGTTCGCGACGAGGAGCAAGGTCGCCTGTGCGACTACGCGTTCTCCGAGGCGTTTCGCCTCCTCTCGAAGCATCGCCGTACGCTGGACATGCTGGCCTCGGTGCTGCTCGAGAAGGAGACGGTCATGCGCCAGGAGCTCGAGGAGCTGCTCTCCGGGATCGAACCAGAGTCGGACGCCTCGGCCACGGTCGGCAGGGTCGTCCAGCTGCCCGACCACTAGCATCCTCCCTCGATAGGATCGGAGCGTGGAGGTTCGCTCCGTCCATCACGTCGCCTTCGCGGTTTCGGACCTCGAGGAGGCCGTCGCGACCTACGAACGGCTCTTCGGGGCTCGGATCGAACTGCGCGGCCGCATGGAGGACCAGGGCGTGGAGGCCGCGTACCTCAGGGTCGGTGACGGCCGCGTGGAGCTCGTTTCACCGCTCGCGGACGACACACCCGTCGGGCGCTTTCTCGCAAAGCGCGGCCCCAGCATGCACCACGTTGCATACGAGGTCGCCGACGTTGGCGCCGCAGCGCGCTCTCTCGTGTCGGAAGGCGCCGAGATGATCGACGCTGAGCCGCGCCCCGGTCTCGGCGGCCATGAGGTTTCCTTCATCCACCCAGACTCCGTTCACGGCGTCCTCGTCGAGGTGATCGGTGGCTAAAACCCCAGCAGACGGGCGCGTACGCCTGGAGATCGCCTTCGAAGGTGGCCAGATCGTCAGCGGGAACGTCAGCGCTGAGATCGCCGATGATCTCCGTTCCGCGCTCGCGGGTGACGAGTCGGTCTTCGACCTCGACACAGACGAGGGCACCTACGTCGTCGCCCTCCGCAAGGTCGTCTATGTCCGCCGCACGGATAGAGAGATGCACATCGGCTTCGGCTCTGGCGCCTAGGGGAACAGCTCCTCCAGATGGCCGAGGAAGCAATAACGGCGGCTGATGTCCGCCGTCTTGTCGAGCGCGCACAGCAGGGTGACCGGCAGGCGCTCGAGGAGCTCTATCTCATGCATTTCGACCGCATCTACAGCTACCTGCAGATGAGCGTCGGGAACCGCCACGACGCCGAGGATCTGACGAATCAGACCTTCGTGAAGATGCTCGAGTCGATCGACCGCTTCCAGTGGCGAAAGGTGCCGGTTTCCGCGTGGCTCTTTCGGATCGCGCACAACCTGGCCATGGACCATTTCCGTTCCCGCAGGCGCTGGCAGCCCGAGGAAGAACCCCCCGAGCCGCCGGATTCAGAGGAACGCTCCGCGGAGGAAGAAGCGCTCCATTCGATCGGTCGGCAGAGCATGCTCGAGATGATCGAGGGGCTTTCCGAGGACCAGCAGCAGGTGCTGACCCTCAAATTCGTCTTCAACTTCTCGAACGGCGAGGTCGCGACCATCCTGGGAAAGACGGAGGGCGCGATCAAGTCGCTGCAGCACAGGGCGCTCGGATCGCTTCAGCGCCAGCTGACGAGCGCGTAGCTTGCCTCTCGAAGTCGGCATAGTGGGCTTGCCGAGAGCGGGCAAGACGACACTCTTCAACGCCCTGACGGGCGCTGGGGCTGTTATCCCCGGCAAGGAGCACGTCGGGGTTGCCTCCATTCTGGACGAGCGCCTCGGGGAGGTCGCGGAAGTGGTCGGCGCGGCGAAGGTCACGCCGGCAGCGATCCGAGTCGTGGATGTCCCTGGGTCGGGTGCGCAACTCCTCGGCAACCTGCGTCAGGTGGACGCTCTCGTGGTGGTACTCGATGACTGGTCGGGGACTCGCGATCCCGCTGACGACCTGGCGGCCTTGCAGCTGGAGTTGCTCGTCGCCGACCGCGACCACGTCGCGGGCCGGCTGGAGCGGGTGGAGAAGCAGGCAAAGTCCGGCGACCCCGCGCTCAAGACCGAAGTTATCGAGCTCGGTCGGATCCTCGACCACCTGGACACGGAACGTCCGCTCTCCGCCTACGAGGGAGCGCTTCCCGGCGAGCTCGAGCCCTTGACCACGAAGGCGCTCGTCGAGGTCCGCAACGGCCCCGGAGGAATCGACCTGAAGCTGGAGGACGAGCTCGCCGAGCTCTCGGCCGAGGACGCCGCCCAATTCCGCGAGGGCCCCTCCGCGCTCGACTCCGTGGTCAAGCGGCTTTCGGAGGCTCTGGACCTCCTCACGTTCTTCACGGCCGGCGACACGGAGACCCGCGCGTGGACACTGCGGAGGGGTCAGAACGCCCTCGAGGCGGCGGCATCCATCCACACGGACATCGCACGCGGTTTCATCCGCTGCGAGGTGATTCGCTGGGACGACCTGGTCGCCGCGGGATCGCACGCAGAGGCCGCCCGCAGGGGCCTCATGCGTCTCGAAGGGAAGACCTACGCCGTCGAGGACGGCGACGTACTCAACGTTCGGTTCAGCCCACCGCGGTAGACGTCGGCGGGGGTGCAGCGCCGCTGACCCTCCAAGCGGCCACGACCATCACGAGGCTTACGACGAGCACCCACGCGAGGAAGATCAGGATGGGGAAGAAGATGATGGAGAAAAGCATCGAGACCGCCACGATCAGACCAGCCCAGCCCAGCCAGGCCGGGAGGGCGCCGGTTCGAAGGGCGGACATCGAAACGGAAAGAACCATGATTGCGGCGATGGTTACGCCTGAGACGATGAGCATGTAGCCGGCGTCGTTGCAGAGCTCAGCGAGGTTGCCGTCCAGCTTGAAGTGCTTCTCGTCCGCGAGCGCGGCGGGGGCTCTCGAAATCGCGTTACCGGTCAGGAAGAGCGCGACGAACACGATGCCCGGCCCGAAGACGAGCCCGGAGAGTGTTCCAGGGCCCGCTTCGGCTCTTATGACGGCGGCCCTCAGAGTCCCGAGGAACGAGAGGAAGGCCAGCCCTGCGGCCAGGATGAGGAAGAAGGCCACGAATTCCCTCGTCCGATGCCCGCTATCGGTGTAGTAGGCCTGCAGCTTCGCGCTGGTGTCTTCCCCGTTCTCCGAGATCGACCACCCGACCATGAAGAGCGCGACGAACAGAACACCTGCCAGTGCGGACCACCGTTCCCAACGGAACCCGTACACGCATACCCCCTTGTCGGAGAAGGACGCGCAAATCCTGGGGGCTCCGCCGGACGGTGCAGCTAGCAGCAGCCGCAGTCGCAGCTTTCGCAGTCGTCGCAGTCGCAATCGCAGTCACAAGCCATTGGCATCCTCCTTTCCGTGAGCTTGACCGCGAGGCTAGCTGATATATTGATAAATGTCAATGAAGGTGATCGCGGAAATCAGCTGCTGCACGCCGGGTGCGCCACCGCTTCCTGAAGAGGCGCGCGACGAGCTCGCCGGGCGCTTCAAGGCGCTCGCTGACCCGGCTCGAGTTGCGATCGTGAATCTGCTCGCGGGCTCTGACGAGCTCTGCGTCTGCGTTCTCACCGACCAGCTCGGCCTTTCCCAGGGGACGGTGTCCCACCATCTCCGGATCCTGCGCCAGGCCGGCCTCGTCGAGGTGAGCCGTCGCGGGACCTGGGCCTTCTACCGGCTCGTTCCGGAGAGCGTGGCGCAGCTTTCGCGCGCGCTCGCAGCCTGAGCTACCAGGGAATCGGCTCGGGGTCGCGGAAAAAGCCGCCGCGAGGGTCCTTATGCTCGCCCGCCTGAGCTTGGCCTTGCCAGGGCGATACCGCTCGCAGCTTAGACCGTCCTATACTCGGTCCATGACAGCAGCGCAATTGCGTTGTTACGTCCGATTACCTCCGGGCCACAAATGGGAGCAGATAGCGCAAGAGGAGCGGACTTTCCTCCGCTGTCAGCGTTGTGGCAAGGAAAAGTGGCCCTTTTCCGACGAGGCCGCAGAAGAAGCAATCAAGACTTACGCACGCGGATGGGGTAGCGAGTAGTTTCGCCAACCGTTTAGCCAAGCCCTCAGCTAGTCGGTGGGGCGGGTTGCGGCGACCGCGTCGAGCTGGTTCGCGTGGTAGAGGACGGAAGCCTCGGCCGTCCTGGCCGCCCGCGGGTCGTGGTGGCACGCGACCACGTGCAGGAGCTCCGCGCGAACGTCCGTCTGCAGACCACCGGCCTGCTCTTCGATGAGGCGCAGGCCGAGATGGACGTGGCCGAGAAGTCTTCCCTCGTCGGTGGGGAGGAAAAGAGGACCGCGATCGAGCTCTCGTATACGGCCTACGTCGTGGAGCAGGGCTGCCGCGAGCAAGAGGTCGCTGCGCAGGCGCGGATGGACCTGAGCGGCTTCACGGCAGAGGCTGGCGACGGCCACCGTGTGCTCGAGCAACCCGCCGGAGTAGGAGTGATGTGCATCGGGCGTCGCGGGAAGTGTTCGCAGGCGCGCGCGAAAGTCCGCATCGCCGACGAAGCCTCCAAGTAGCTCCCGCAGCCCTGGATGCGAGATCTCGGAGGCGAGGAACTCGAAGAAGCCGTCGAGCTCCTCCACGTCACGACGGGACTCGGGCACCAGCGTCGCCGGGTCTGCTTCCGCGGGCTCGAGCGAGCGAACCTCGAGCTGCAGGCGATCACGGAAGCGTTCCACGCGCCCGAGGACGCGCACGGCGTCGCCCTCGCTGAAACGCTTGTCGAGAAGGTCGACGTCGCTCCACACGCGCGCGTCGATGCGACCGCTCGGATCGACGAGCTCGAGCGCCAGATACGGACTCCCGCCCCGGGTGCGCAGACGCTGCTTGCGGGCGACTGCAAAAGTGCCTTCGACGACCCGGTCCTCGGCAAGCTCCGCAATCGTCACGGGGCGATTCTAGGTCCGGCGTCGGCTGCTAGCCTGGCCGGGATGCCGCTTGTGAAGCCCTTTCGCGCACTCCGCTATACCCCGGAGGTCGCGGGGCCGCTCGACGCGGTGGTCTCCCCTCCCTATGACGTCATTTCGCCCGAGTTGCAGGAGCGGCTGCTGGCGAGGAGCCCCTTCAACAGCGTGCGCCTCGTGCGTCCGGACGACCCCGAGCACGCCGCTCAGCTGCTCCACGACTGGCAGTCGGAGGGCATCCTCGTCCGCGAGGAAGAGCCTTCGGCGTGGCTGCTCGAAGAGGACTTCGCAGGCCCCGACGGGACGGCACGCACCCGCCGCAGCATTGTGGCGCGAGTCGCACTCGTGCCCTACGAGCGCGGCATCGTCTTGCCGCACGAGCGCAGCTTCCCCAAGCCCATGCGGGGGCGACTGCACGTCTTGCGTGCGACGCGCATCAAGCTCTCCCCGATTCTGCTCATGCACGACGGGCCGGCCCCTGGCGAGCACCCCGACCGTCCACCGGACCTCGAGGCCACTCTCGAAGGCGTGACTTCACGCCTCTGGCGCGTCGATCCCGCTGTTCTCGAACGGTTCGCCCCGCCCTTCTTCATCGCGGACGGCCACCACCGCTACGAGGCGGCACGGAGCTTCCACGAGGAGGAAGGGACCGAAGAGACCGCGCACGTCCTCGCCGCTCTCGTGAGCACGAGGGATCCCGGCCTGACGATCTTCCCGACGCACAGGCTGACGGAAGGCGCTCCACCGGAGCTCGACGGAGCCTTTCGCCTCACTCCGGCGCACGGGGCCGAGGAGGCCCTGCAGACGCTTGCTTCCCTGCCACGGGAAACGGCCGCCTTCGCGCTCCTCCGTCCCGAGAGCGTCGTCGTGGCCCAGTCCGACGAACCCGGGCTCGACACGGCGCTCGTCGACCGGTTTGGGCTGGGCGAGGTCCGCTTCACGCCGAGCGCGATCGAAGCGGAGCGAGCTGTTGTCGAAGGGGAAGCGGGTGCCGCATTTCTCGTCAGGGCACCGACGGTCGAGCAGGTGGAGGAAGCCGCCCTTGCCGGCGAGCGCATGCCCGAGAAGAGCACGTACTTCTACCCCAAGCTGGCGAGCGGGCTGCTGTTCTCTCCATTCGACGAGTGACCGACTGGCTCGCCCTTTGCCGCGACGCGACGGCTGCGGTCGAGCGTGCGCTAACCGAGCTGCCGACCCGGCTCGAACGCGAGCCCGTCGTCGGCGACGGTGAAGGCGGTGACGAGACGACCGCGATCGACGCCGCGGCGGAAAGCGGGGTCGTCGGGCTGCTCGAGGAGGTTCATTCGCGGGGCGAGACGTTCACCCTCGTTTCGGAGGAGCTCGGCGAGCGCTCTTTCGGGTCAGGAGAGCTGCGAGTCATCCTCGATCCGATCGACGGCAGCCTCAATGCGAAGCGTGGGATCCCGTTCTTCTCCACCTCGATCGCGGTTGCCGACGGGCCTGCCATGAAGGACGTCTTCTTCGGCTATGTCTTCGACTTCGGGACGCTTGAGGAGTGGACGGCTCGCCGCGGCGAAGGGGCCTTCCTCAATGGAGCGGCGCTCGCCGGGCCCGGCCCGAAGGAGGAGATCGAAGTGCTGTCTCTGGAGGCGACGCGCACGGATCTTGTGGCGGAACGCGTAGCTCATATGGTCGGTTTCGCCTATCGGACGCGCGTCATGGGCTCTCTCGCTCTCTCGCTCTGCCACCTCGCGGCGGGACGCGTCGACGCCGTCTGCTCGCTGAAAGGAGCGCGGAGCGTCGACATCGCAGCCGCCCAGCTCCTCGTGCGCGAGCGCGGGCTGGCGATCGACCTGCCCGAGGCGCCTCCGTTCGGAGATGCTCCACTCGATCTCGAGGCCCGGTCACGGATCGTGGCCGCGGCGACGGACGAGCTCTGCGCTGGCCTCTACGAGCGGCTCAGCGCTTCTCACTGATCCGGCGAAGGAGGTTGGCGCGGACCTCGGGCCATTCGTCGTCCGTGATCGCGTACCAGGCTGAGTCGCGGAGCTCGCCGTCTCGCACGAGCATGTGCTTGCGAAAGATTCCCTCGAACCGCGCCGGGAGAGCTGCGAGCGCGGCTCGGGCGCGCTCGTTGTTCGCGTCCGTCTTGAATTCGACTCGCATGCAGTCGAGCGTGTCGAACGCGTGCTGGAGGAGGAGGAACTTCGCCTCGACGTTCATCCCCTTTCCCCACACACGCGAGGCGTGCCACGTGTGTCCGATCTCGAGGCCCCGGTGCTCGGGCCGGAGAGACATATAACGGGAGCTGCCGATGGGCTCTCCTGTTTCGCGGAGCAAGATCGCGTACGGGGCCTCGCGCCCCTCGTTCGCTGCTCCTAGCGCTTGCTCGAGCCAGCGCGCAAAGCCCTGCGGCTCGTGGGCCGATGCCATGGACCAGCGCCAGATCTCGGGATCGGCGGCAGCCGCCTCGAGACCCTCCGCGTGCTCGGGGCCCAGGGGCTCGAGGATGACCAGCTCGCCATCGAGTCGCTCGGCCAGTCTCTCGAACACCTAGGAGACGATAGAGAGCTGCGGGGTGGCGTGAGCCGGGCCTCGAAGCGCGCCGCGCAGCGACGACCGTGCCCGGTTCAGCCGGGAGGCCACCGTTCCGACCGGAATGCCGAGAATCTTCGCGGCCGCCGCGTAGTCGAAGCCCTCGGCGTCGACGAGGACCAATGCGGCTCGCTCCTCGGGTGCAAGCGCGGCGAGAGCCGTGGCGAGCTCGTCCCGAAGACCCAGGGAGTCTCCGGGCTGGGGCGCTGCGCTTGCCTGCCCGGCGAGCTCGTCCAGCGGCAGGTACGAGACCTTGTTCGCCCGGGCAAGCTCGTCGAGACAGGCGTTGTAGGTGATCCGGAAGAGCCACGTGCTGAGCCTTGCGTCGCCTCGGAACCGGGGAAGGGCGCGAAACGCCCGCACGTAGGCCTCCTGCAAGGCGTCGTCCATCCGGTTCGGATCGCCCAGCACACGGTAGGCCAGGCCGCGCAGACGGCGGTCGTATACCTGGACGATCGTGGCGAACGCTTCCTCGTCACCCTGGCGGGCCCGGTCGAGCACGGCGGTGCCGACGTCTTCCGGGCCCACGTGCTGTAGCGCTAGGGCGCTCACTAGGAGGCCGGCTTGAGGGTCACGGGGATGTGCACCTCGTGCGGCGGGTGCCCGTTGCCGGCCGCGTCGTCATCGTGGACGACAATCGTCCCCTGCTGTACCGCGTCGACCTTG
>Ga0307312_10002074_pt1 | contig 10481 bp, 10 predicted proteins | sample ER_DNA_202_FD_194489 | JGI IMG/M metagenome (GOLD analysis project Ga0307312, IMG submission 194489) | Bulk soil microbial communities from the East River watershed near Crested Butte, Colorado, United States - ER_DNA_202 | ecosystem: Environmental > Terrestrial > Soil > Floodplain | place...
GGAGGAAGGAGGCAGTGGCGGTCGCATCTCAGTGACATCGACCCGTTTTGCCTAATCCACGGTTGCTGGTGTCATCAGGACGGGCGTATCCGGGATCTTCCGTTTCGAACGTCCGCGATCTTCTGCCCGCTTGGAGTCAAGCCGTGCATTGATGATCCGCCGCAGTCGTTTTAGGTCTTTCTTTGACAGCCCGCGCTCCTGCACTAGCTGGGCGACGAGCGCTTCCGCGGATCCGCCGAATATCCGGTCGAGAGTGTGCCTCAATGCGCTCGCTTCGGCCTCCTGTCTATGGACCGCGGCTCGGAACCTGTGCGCGCGACCTTGCTCTTTGTGGTCGACGTGGCCTTTGTCCTCGAGGATGCGGAGAAGGGTGAGTACTGTATTGTAGGCGAGGTCGACGTCCCGATCCGCCAGGGCTTTTTGGACCTCCCCTGCGGTTGACGGCCCCTCATCCCACAACACAGCCATCAAGTCGAGCTCGCGCTCGGTAAAGGCAACACTCATTTCGCCCACCGTCAACTAAAGAATTAGGTGAAGCTTATCGCCCTGTAGGCGGCGTTGTCAACTAGGGCCTTAGTTGCCGCGACGTCGGAAGGGTTGTGCCGACAATCCTACCAGTCCGTCGGTCGATAGTCTTTGAGGAACTTGCCCCAGATGTGAACGCCTGTGTTGAAACCGTTGATGATCGGATCAACGATCCTCGCCGCGCCATCGACAATGTCCAGCGGCGGATGGAACCGGTGCTCGGCGGTCTTCCGCGCGGCGATCTCTTCCGGATCCTCGTCGGTGATCCAACCCGTGTCGACACTGTTCATGTGGATCCCGTCGGCGATATAGTCGGCGGCTGAGGTGCGGGTCATCATGTTGAGCGCCGCCTTTGCCATGTTCGTATGTGGGTGCCGGACGGTCTTGTACGACCGATAGAACTGGCCCTCGACGGCGGAGACGTTCACGATGTGCTTATCCCGCTCCGTAGTCCGGGACATCAGCGGCTTGAGCCGAGCGTTCAAGATGAATGGCGCGATGGCATTCACCAGGTGAACCTCGAGCAGTTCGACAGACGCCACCTCTGCCAGCAGGAGGCGCCAGGAGTTGCGTCCCCTGAGATCGATCTGCTGCAGGTCCTGGTCTAACAGCCCACGCGGAAAGAGGGTGCTCTCCGCCGCAACACTGCTCGCGGAGCGCGAAACCTGCGATTGATCAGCTGAGCGCGGTAGGTCGGCCAGTTCTGATAGACCGCGACCGAGTGCAGCGGGGATCTCCGCTTTCTCCCGCATCACGAGGTTGGCCTCGGCACTCTTGTACGAACCGAGCAGGCGGCGGACGTGTTCGGGCATCGAGCTCAGAGCAGCCGTTTCGGTTTCGCGCATGTGCTCGTAGAACCCGCTCGGGCGGCGTACAGTCTGGCACGCATTGTTGATGATGAAGTCCAGTCGCTGCTCGGTGGCGAGCATCTCCTTGCAGAATGCCTCGACGCTCGGCGTGTGTCGCAGGTCGAGACCGAAGATGACGAGCCGATCGCTCCACTCGGCAAAATCGGGCTCGCGGGCGTAGCGCGTCGCCGAGTCGCGGGGGAAGCGCGTGGTGACGATGAGACGCGCGCCGGCACGGAGCAGCTTGAGGCCTGCCTGGTACCCGATCTTCACCCTGCCTCCGGTGAGCAACGCGACGCGGCTAGTCAAATCGGCAAGCTCGGTGCGTTTCGCGAAGTTTTCTTCGGCGCAGGTGGTGCAAAGCCGGTCGTAGAAATGGTGGACCGTCGAGTATCTCTGCTTGCACACGTAGCAGACACGCGACTCTTCCGTGTCGGGAAGCGGCTCGGCGCGGGCGCGGACCTCTTCTTCCGTTGGCGCGAAGACGTTGGGCGACGTTATCAGGACGCGCTCGCGGCGCAGCTTGCGGATGCCGGTGGAGGCGAGAAGAACTTCTTGTTTTTCAATTTTCTCGTCTCTCCGCTTCCGTTTCATGACCTTCAGGAGTCGACGGCGGTCGAGGGCGTCGGGACGTGAAACGCGCCCGGCGGCATTGAGGAAGCGATTTCGATCGGCTTCTGGAATCTGGGCGAGGATAGTGCGGTCCGCGACGATTTCCTCGAGAAGATCTGCGGCTGCCCGGAGGCGACTCGCGAGAGACTCGCTGCCTGGCTGCCTCACAGGCGAGCGAGTAGACGTGACGGCGGTATGCATGCCCTCAATTTATCTGATCGGACAGTCGCTGAACGAAGCTTTCCTGTGCGGGTAGCCGCCAGAACCAGCGGTTGACAAGAACAACAGCCTGTTTTATACTGAACCATATGGTTCAGTATCCACGGAGGCTCGACTCGACATTTGGCGCCCTGGCCGACCCTACCCGCCGTGGAATTCTCGAGCGCCTGGGGAGATCGGACGCTGGAATCACTGAGCTCGCCCAGGCATTCGACATCACCCTGACGGGCATCAAGAAGCACGTCGGAGTGCTCGAATCAGCGGGGCTCGTGACTACTGAGAAAGTCGGACGGGTACGCCGATGCAGGCTCGGCCCCCGCCGCCTCGATGACGAGACCGCGTGGATCGCGGCGTATCGGCGGATGCTCGAGGGCCGCCTCAACAGACTCGGGGAATTCCTCGAGCGTACAAGGGAGAAACAATGACAACCATCACGGAGCAGGAACCAATGGCAAAGGCGATAATCACGACACCCGGCGATCGCGATGTCCGCATCGAACGAGTCTTCAACGCGCCGCGCGACCGCGTGTGGAGGGCGATGACCGATCCCGAGCTGATCGCCCAGTGGTGGGGTCGTGGCAACAAGGTCGTTGTCGAGCGGTTCGACCTGGAGCGCGGGGGTCACTGGCGATTCGTCGAGCACAGTGACCATGGCGTCCACGGTTTCGAGGGCCGGTTTGCTGAAGTCGCTCCGCCGGAGCGGGTCGTTCAAACCTTCGAATGGGACGGGATGCCAGGCCACGTAGCTCTCGAAACATTGACGCTCGAGGACCTCGGCGACGGACGCACCCGACTTGTCACAACATCGCTGTTCCTGACCGCCGAGGATCGCGACGGCATGCTGCAGTCGGGGATGGAAGGCGGGGTGAACGAGAGCTACGCTGCGCTGGACCGTGTTCTGGCGAAGCTTGGCTGACCGGTCATCATATCCTCCTGACCAGCTTTTGCCCCTTCGCGAGAGCGTTCGCAACCTGCGGTGAGTTGCGAATCTCCGCGAACGGGCTAGGCTCGGGCGGTTCCTTTATGGTCGGAAGCAGCACCCGCTCGAACCACCCGACATCGTGCCACGCTCCGAACTTGTATCCGACGTGGTGGTAGACTCCAACCGGAATGAAGCCCGCCCGACTGTGCATCCCCTCGCTCGCCGAATTCGGCAGAGTGATTCCCGCGTACACGTTGCGATAACCTTGAAGCATGAGAATCTCGAACAGCGCAGTGTATAGCGCCGTTCCGACTCCCCGGCGATGCGCCTCATCGCTCACGTACACTGCAACGTCGACTGACCACCTGTATGCGGCCCGTTCGTGATGCGCGGAAGCATACGAGTATCCGATCACCTTGCCGTCGTATTCGCACACGAGCCACGGAAAGGTTGGTAGGATCTTGTTCATTCGCGACAACATCTCGTCGGCGGTCGGCGCAACGACCTCGAATGACGTGGCCCTCTCCAGAACCGCCGGCGCGTAAATCTCGGCGATTCGTGGCGCATCGGCTGTGGTCGCAACGCGGATGACTGGGCTCATTGTCCCGTGAAGTTGACAATTGCGGCCATGAATGGCGAGACTTCCCTTAGAGCGCATTGGGGCGCCTCCTGTCCGCGGCAAGGGAGATCACTCCCACCAACTGAGGTTTGCAGTCACATCGCTAACCTTTTTCCAGCCTGTCATTCAGCGGACTTCAGGCGTTATGGGAGAAGGTCTATGCCTAGGCAAATCACGCCCAGGACCACCCTCGAGAACCTGAAGAGGGAAGCGAAGCGCTGGCTCAAGGCTCTTCGCGCGAATGTCGCCGATGCACGCGATCGTCTCCGGCGCGTACTTCCAAATTCCCCCGAAGCCCTGACCCTGCGTCAGGTACAGCACGCGCTGGCATTGGAGCACGGCCTGTCGGGTTGGCCAGAGCTTAAAAACCGGCTCCCTCAGAACACGCCGATGCGCTACTACGAAAATGTTGCCGCTGCGCTCGTGACGGCATACCAAACGGGTGAAGACAGGGCGATGCGGATCGTGTGGGACTACTTCGGTCACATGCGAGCGTGGGATGGGATGCGGCGGTACGTGCGCCTGGATCTCGGAAAATCCGAACAGCCGAAACGCCCTGAGGACGACGCGATCACTCTGGTGGAGGCGCAGTATCTCGTTGCCCGCATGCAGGGATTCGAGAGCTGGCGCGCGTTGGCGGACTTTGCGGCCTCGGTGCCGCCCGGAAAGGCGATCGCCGCAAAATCGGTTTCGACGTTTTTTGTCGACGAAGCGGGCGTGATAGCGGAAGGGATAAAATCGCGAGATTGGGACGAGATCATCGCTGCCATGGCAGAGCGTCAACTCCCCGGCCTCCACGCGAGCGGCCAGATGACCGATGCGCTGCTCCATCGCTTCTCGCGGCTCGACCATATAATGGCCCTGGACCTCGCGAGTTCAAAAGGCGTCTCCGACGACGGGCTATCGCATCTCGCGCGCCTGCCGCGACTGCGTCATGTGAACCTGGCGGGCACTGGAATCACGGATCGCGGTCTCGAAGTTCTTCGTCGCTTGCCGGCCCTCGAGTCGATCGTGTTGACCGGGACCCGTGTCACGGACGTCGGAATGACCAATCTCGCCGCGTGTGAGGATCTCAAGGCAATCGATCTCTCCTGGACGCGGACGGGCGACGGCGCCATCCGCGCGCTCGCGGGTAAACGCAAACTCGGGATTTTCAGATCCGGAAACCAAGTAACGGACGCTGGCCTCGAGCTACTCCACGCGCTTCCCGTGTTCAAGATCTGGCAGGATGGTGAGCCGAGAATGTCGCTCCTGGGTTTCGACGCAGGACCGAATTTCCTGATGCTGCGCGGTTCATTCACGGACAAGGGCATAGCCCAACTGGTCGGACTCGATGGGTTGTTCGCGCTCAACGTGGACAGCGACCAGCTAGCCATCACAGGAGCCGGACTCGCGCCGTTGGTAAACCTGCCCAACCTTGGCTGGCTGGCGTTCGACGCCAAGGACGAATCGATGCCGTACATCGCGGCGCTCCCGCACCTCCGCTTCCTCATGTGTCAGGATACGACCGCGGGCGACGAGGGTTTTGTTGGATTAAGCCGCTCGCAATCCATCGAGTACATCTGGGGACGTCGCTGCCACAATCTGCGGCGCCGTGGATTCATGGCGCTCGCCAACATGCCGACGCTCGCCCACTTGTCAGTGAGCTGCAAGAACGTCGACGATGTTGGACTCTCGGCGCTTCCGAAATTCCCGGCGCTTACGGAATTGATGCCGATGGACGTACCGGACGATGGCTATCGGCACATCGGGCGTTGCGAGCGGCTCGAATCTCTGGTGCTCATGTACTGCCGCGAAACGACGGACACGGCCACAGAGCACATTGCGGCCCTTCCCCGGTTGAAAAAATACTTCGCGAGCTACAATCGTATCACCGATCGTACGCCGGTGATTCTGAGCAGAGTGGATTCGCTCGAGGACGTGACTTTCGATTCGTGTGCCGGTCTCAGCAACGTGGGGATTGCGGCGTTGGCCCGGCTCCCTAAGTTGCGAGAGCTGCGCGTTGAGAGTATGCCGGGAGTCACAGCCGACGTTACCGCGGCGTTTCCAGCAACGGTCCGCGTGCGATACTCAACCTGACTACAGCTTCCGCAAAACCGCCCGCGCCGGCGCGCCTTCGTGCCCCGCTACTTTCATCGGCAGGACAATGAGGAAGTATTCGCCCGCGGGCACCGTCTCGAGCTGCAACCCCTCGACGATCGGTATACCTTTGCCGAGTAGGATTCGATGCGTCCGCGGCGCCGGTGCTCCGAACTGTTCGGCCGAGATGTAGTCGATCCCAACCAGTTGCACTCCTGAGTCAGCGAGCAGTTGCGCCGCATCGGGAGCGATGTAAGCAAAATCGTGGTGAAACGTGGGCGACTTCATCCATCCGCGCAGCGAGCTCCTTGTTCGGAAGATCACTCGCGGCGTGCCTTTCCAATTATGCCGGTTGAGCTCCGCGGCGTTGATCGACTGGACGCCATCGGGGATATCGATCACCCGCGCCGGACCGATCAGTGGCTCGAGCGGCACCCGGTCGATCGGTGCGCCGTCGCGCACGAAATGCATAGGGGCATCGATGTGAGTGCCACTGTGCGCGCCCAGAGAATAAGCGGACAGCGTCAGTGGGTCGCCTTTCCGCATGTCCTTCAGGAAGTCGAACTTCATCGGCGCGTCGCCCTCATACACGGGAGTCGTGGCCGGATCGAGTGTCGCTGTGGCATCGATCCACGCGTCCGCCGGTGCGTCGACATCATATGTGTAAATGCGGGCCTGTCCCTGGGTCTTATGGCGGCAATCCGCCGCTGCCAGCACCGCCACCGCAGCAATCGCCCAGCAGGCGGAAATCCTGTTTGTTCGCATTTTTGTCCCGTTCAGAAGCCAGCGTTCAACGTCGTGTAAACACAAATTCGCCCGACGGGTCCGTTTGCTTCAGCACCGTGACCTTTCCGCCCTCGGTCACGAACTCGAACACGACATCGGCGAACTCCTTGATGCGGAAGCGTCGCGGCTGCCAGGGAATGAGATTCTGAAATGTCCCGCTGGGGTATTGGATCGCCAGCGTGCCATCCGGTCTCAACACCACGTCGAATTTCCCCCCGTTCGGCGTGATATAGGTGCCGAGGTACTGGCGGAGAGTTGCGCCACTCGACAGCGCGGCCGGGACTCTGCGCGCGAACGATACTGCTGCTTCATCCAGTGACATCTCGGCGCGATCGAGCTCGCCCTGCGGATTCGTCAGGAAGTTGACCGACCACTTGCCATCCTCCTCATCGTCCGGTGTGTCGAATCGATCGTAATGGAAGTGACTGAGGGGCATCTTAATCTTGTGAAAGTCGAACATCAGCGATGTGTCGCCCTTCGTGATGTTCAGCACGCCGTAGGCGGGATTCTCGAATTCGCCGATGTAATCGTTGATTGGATGCGACGGCTTCGTACCCGCGACTCGCCCCGCACCCGCCTTTGTGCGTGACTGGGTCGAGGCCGCTTTGTTTTTGAGACGAATAGTGTTTTGCCGCTCCGACCACGGTGTCAGCGTCATCCCAAGCAACCGTTCGTAGACATTGAAGGAAACGACGTTATACAGCGGCGCGGCGTGATTGCCGATGACGAACACGATTACACCGATCGAGTCATATGGCATCGTTGAGATCTGAGAGTGGAACCCAGGCAGATCGCCGCCGTGATACGCGATCAGGTGGCCGCGGTACGATGCGGTCCAGCGTCCCATGCCATAGGCGGAGTTGATCAGCTCGCCCCAGCCACGCACCTCGAGCCCCGTGTTGGGCAACGCGATCGACGGCGCGAGCGTCTGCCGGATCACGTTTGCGGGAATGACCTGCTTGCCACCGAGCTTTCCGCCGTTCATGAGGGCGATGAGCCACTTCGAAATATCGACGATGCTCGAGTTCATCGCTCCTGCGGGCGCTACTCCAATCGCGTCGCTGTAATAGGGAATGCGGTACAGCTCGGTGTTGTCGCGCCGCTCTGTGAAGGGAACGCCCGGCTCCGCCTGCTTCACCATGTCCTCGATGGTGAACGTCGTGCTGGTCATCCCGAGTGGTACGAGGATGCGCTCGCGCACGAATGTCTCCCACGGTCTGCCACTCAGCAGCTCGATCGAGTAGCCCGCGCCCGCGTACATCATGTTGTTGTAGAGGAACACGGAACGCGGCGCTTCCACGGGCTCGAGGTATTTGAGGCGCTCGAACAGTTCCTTCTGACTGTAATTCGATTTGTACCAGATACCGTCGTGACGGGTGATGCCTGTGCGGTGCGATAGCATGTCGCGCAGCGTCACCGTTCGATTGAGATCGTCGTTGTAGAACTGAATGCCTGGCACGTATTGGCGGATAGGTTTGTCCAGGTCGACCTTGCCCTCTTCCGCGAGCATGCCGGCCGCGATCGAGGTGAAAAGCTTCGTGTTCGACGCGATCGGCTGAGTGGTGGTCGGTGTGTACGGAATCTTCTTGCCGAAATCGCGATAGCCGTACCCCTTCGCCCAAACGAGTTTGTCCTTGATGACAATGCCGACCCCCAAACCCGGGACATTCCAGTCCTTCATCACTTGCCCCATGTACGCATCGAAGCCCTGCAAGCGCGTCTCGATGGTCGGCTGAGGCTGAGCGGCGACGGATGAGGCAATCGTGAGGAACAGCAGCAGCGTCCACTGGATATGGCGGCGCGACGAGGGGAGGCTGGTCATGTGTTGCTCCGGATGGGGACAAAGGCCTGCCGATGCTTCGTACTCGGCCAAAATAGGAAGGAAACGGAGCCCGGTCGCAATGCGCTCAGACGGCCAGGCTCAGTAGCAATGTGAATCCCAGTCCCGCCACCCCGATAATTGTCTCCGCCACCGTCCACGTTTTGAGCGTTTGCGGGACGGTCATGTTGAAAAACTCCTTGATCAACCAGAAGCCCGCGTCGTTTACGTGTGAGAGCACAAGCGCGCCCGCCCCCGTGGCAAGCACGAGAAGCTCGGCGTTGCTGCCGGGAGTCGCGAGCGCAATCGGAGCGACAATTCCGGCGGCGGCTGTCATCGCCACCGTCGACGAGCCAGTGGCAACGCGTATGAGCGCTGCCACGATCCACGCGAGAATGAGCGGCGAAGCGTGTGAGCCAATTGCCATTTTGGCGATGGCTCCTCCCACTCCGCTTTGCACCAGTACCTGATTGAACCCGCCACCCGCGCCGATCACCAACAGTATCGTTGCGGTCGGAGCCAGGCAGTCGTTGCAGAACTTCATTACCTGCTCTCGCGTGAAATGCCGCGTCCGTCCCAGTGACCAGAAGGAGAACAGCAAGGCGAGAAGCAGCGCCACAATCGGGTGCCCAACGAAGTGCAGCACGGCACGTACCGAGCTGGCAGGATCGAGTGTCATGTCGGCGGCGCTCGCGAGGACTATCAGGATCACCGGAATCAGGACTGTGAACAGGGAGATGGCGAAGCCCGGCATCTGAGTCACTGATTCACCTTCCAGCTGCTTTGCGATCGGGTTCTCCGCCGGAAGAACAATGCGTGGGGAAATCCAGGTGGCGAAGATGGGCCCGGCCAGCGCCGCCGTCGGCAGACCGACGAGCAGCCCGTAGAGAATCGTGCGCCCGAGATCTGCCTTGTACGCAGCCACGGCGAGCATCGCTGCCGGATGTGGCGGCAGCATGCCGTGCACCACCGACAGGCCAGCCACCAGCGGGATTCCGATTTTGACGAGCGACATCCCTGTGCGCCGCGCAATGGTGAACACGAGCGGAATGAGCAGAACGAAACCCACCTGGAAGAAGACGGGGATTCCCACGATGAAGGCGACGACCATGATCGCCCAGTGTACTCGCCGTTCGCCAAAGAGATCGATGAGAGTTGTGGCGATGCGCGTGGCGGCGCCCGACTCCGCCATCATCTTTCCGAGCATCGTTCCGAGCCCGACAACGATGGCGATGAAGCCCAGAACGTTCCCGACACCGTCCTGAAACGCTTTCACGGCGGCGACAGGAGGCATGCCAGCCGCCACTCCCATTGCGAGCGAGACAGAGACCAGAGCGATGAAGGGATGCAGCTTGAGTCGCGCGATGAGCACGACGAGCGCGATCACCGCGAGGAGCGCGTAGAGGAGCAGGCGAGCGTCAGCGCTCATGCGGACGCGCGGGCAACGAGTGCCGTGACGATGTCCTGTGCTGCCTGTGTGATGTCACACACCCACGCGTCTTCGCCGGGCAGCGGCTCCTCGAGGGTGGTGAACTGGCTTTCCAGGAGAGATGACGGCATGAAATGCCCCCGCCGGCCGGCGAGGCGTTGGGCAATGAGCGCTCGTTCCCCTTTGAGGTATATGAAGCGGAGCTCGGGCGCATCGGTACGCAGGATATCCCGATACGATCGCTTTAGCGCCGAGCAGGAAATCACCAGACTGGAACCGGCTTCTTTCGCCTTACGAATTCGCGCGGCGAGCGAGCGAAGCCACCGTGCACGGTCTTCATCCGTGAGTGGAATTCCACGAGACATCCGCTCCACGTTCTCGGCGGAGTGGTACTCATCCCCCTCGACGAAGTCGACGCCGAGCGCACGGGCGAGTCCGGCCCCGATCAAGCTCTTACCGGAGCCGGAGACGCCCATCACGACGTAAAGTCCACTGTCAGCGATTCAATACCTCGCCCAGCGCATCCAGCCGATCCGACCAGTACTGCTTGATTCGATCTGCTGTCTCCTTATCCGGCAGTTTCGTATGACCCAGAGCGACTGAGCTCCTGGATTTGCCTTTCG
>Ga0307312_10002075_pt1 | contig 10480 bp, 10 predicted proteins | sample ER_DNA_202_FD_194489 | JGI IMG/M metagenome (GOLD analysis project Ga0307312, IMG submission 194489) | Bulk soil microbial communities from the East River watershed near Crested Butte, Colorado, United States - ER_DNA_202 | ecosystem: Environmental > Terrestrial > Soil > Floodplain | place...
GCGCGGAGAAGATCGTCGAGTTCCTGCTGGAGCGCAAGGCACTGTGAGCACGCTCGTCTTCCTCGAGCACCACGAGGGCGAGCTGCAGAAGGACTCGCTCGGCGTGCTGGGCAAGGCGGCGCAGCTCAGCGGCGACGTCTCGGCGCTGATCGCGGGTTCCGGCGTCGAGGGCCTGGCCGCCCAGGCCAGCAGGTACGGGGCGACGAAGGTCTACGTCGCAGACAGCCCTGCGCTAGAGGCGCCGTTACCGCAGCCTCGTGTGGACGTGGCCGCGGACTTGGTCCGGAGACATGGCTTCGACACCGTTCTCTTTGGCGCCACGGTGCTCACCGCGGACGTCGCCGCGGGCCTCGCCGCGCGGCTCGATGCCGGCTTGAACTGGGATCTCGTCGACCTGGCGGACGACAACGGGAAGCTCGTCGGCAAGCGGCCGGCCCTCGACGACACCGTCTACGTCGATGTCGGCTGGAAGAGCGAGCCGCGGCTGGCGCTGATCCGCACCGGCACCTTCGAGCCGGTCGAGAGCGGGGGCAAGGCCGAGGTCGAGCAGGTGGCTGTCGAGCTGGAGGACTTCTCCACCCGGGCGAAGATGATCGAGCAGGCGCACGAGGAGAGCGAGGGGCCCTCGATCGAGGACGCCGACGTGATCGTGGCCGGCGGCCGCGGCCTCGGCGGTCCGGAGAACTTCGCGCTGGTCGAGGAGCTGGCGAAGGCGCTCGGCGGAGCGGTCGCAGCGACCCGCGCGGTCGTCGACGCGGGCTGGTACCCGTATTCGACCCAGGTCGGCCAGACCGGCAAGACCGTCGCGCCGCGGCTCTATATCGCCGTCGGCATCTCCGGCGCGATCCAGCACAAGGTGGGCATGCAGGGCTCGAACGTGATCGTCGCCATCAACAAGGACCCGAACGCGCCGATCTTCGAGTACGCCGACCTCGGCGTCGTCGGCGACCTGCACGAGATCGTCCCGAAGCTGACCGAGCTTGTCCGGCAGCGCAAAGCGGCGTGACCAAGCCAAGCGACTTTCCGCCTCCGTTCAGCGTCTCGGAGGCGATCGCCCCGCCGACCGATCCTGAGGACGAGCGGATCGAGGTCGGCGTCGCGATCGTCGGCGCCGGCCCGGCCGGTCTCGCCTGTGCGATCCGCCTCGGCCAGCTTCTCGAGGACGCGCCCGTCGTTGCTGAGCGCCTCGGCGAGGTGCCGGTCGCCGTGATCGAGAAGGGCAAGCAGCCCGGCTCGCATCTGCTCTCCGGCGCGGTCGTCAACCCGCGCGCGCTGCAGCGGCTCTTCGCCGGACGCATGCGGCTGGACGAAATGCCCTTCTACGGGCCGGTCGAGCAGGAGTCCGTCTACTTCCTGACCAGCAACCGCGCCGTTCGGATCCCGACGCCCCCGACGATGAAGAACCACGGCAACCGCGTCGCCTCGCTCGCCGAGCTCGGCCGCTGGCTTGCCGAGCAGGCGGAGGAGGCGGGAGCGATGATCCTGCCGGAGACCGCCGCGACGAGGCTGCTCGTCGACCACGGGCGAGTGCGCGGCATCCGCACCGGCGACAGGGGGCGCGGCCGAGACAACCAGGAGCTGCCGAACTTCGAGCCCGGGTCAGACGTCGTCGCGCGCATCACCGTGCTCGCCGAGGGAACGCAGGGTCACCTGACCGGCGCGGCGATCGAGCGGTTCGGGCTCCAGGGCGAGAACCCGCAGGTCTGGGCACTCGGCGTCAAAGAGGTCTGGCGCGTCGCCAGGCCATTGCGCAGGGTGATCCACACGCTGGGCTGGCCCCTGCGCGCGGGTGCCAAGTACCGCGAGTTCGGCGGCTCCTTCATCTACCCGATGGGCGACGACATGGTCACGCTGGGGATGGTGGTCGGCCTCGACTACCGCGACGTCGAGCTCTCGGTCCACGACCTGCTGCAGGAGCTGAAGACGCACCGGCTCGTCCGCAGGCTGCTCGACGGCGGCGAGCGGATCGCTTGGGGCGCCAAGACGATTCCCGAGGGCGGCTTCCTCTCGCTGCCGAAGCGGCTCCACGCGCCGGGGCTACTGCTGGCCGGCGACGGGCCCGGCTTCGTCAACGTGCCGGCGCTCAAAGGGATCCACTACGCGATCGAGACCGGCGCACTCGCGGCCGAGGCCGCGTTCGCGGCGCTGCAGCGCGGGGAGGCGGTCGGGCGCCGGGGTGCGCTGGCGTCCTACGACGAGGCGGTCAGGCAGAGCTTCGTCTGGCGCGATCTCGAAGAGGTCCGGAACATGCGCCAGGCCTTCGGCCACGGCTTTTGGCTCGGCGGCGCGCTGGCGGGCGCGATGACGGCGAGCCGCGGCAAGTTCCCGCCCGGCGACGCGGGCACCGAGTCCGACGCCGAGCAGGAGCTGCTCCGCACCGACCGGGCCCACAGCTACCCGGCAGCCGACGGAAAGCTCACCTTCGACAAGCTCTCGTCGGTCTTCCTGAGCGGCAACAAGACGCGCGACGACGCCCCGAACCACATCCGCGTCCAGACAGAAGTGCCGCCCGAGCTCGCGGAGTTGTGGACGCGTATGTGCCCCGCCCAGGTCTACGAGCCGAAGGAGGGCGGAGTCGAGGTCACCGCTTCGAACTGCGTCCAGTGCGGAGCGATCACGGCGAAGGGCGGCCGGCTGACGCCGCCCGAGGGGGGCTCCGGCCCTGAGTACACGGTGACATAGCCGACGATCCGTTTTAGAAACGGCGCGGGATGGCGCGCCAAGTGTTTATGGTCGCCGCGGCTAACGAATAACGAGCACCGGGCTGAACGTGTCGTCGAGCAGCGACCAGATCCGGAACCTCGAGCCTGCTCCGGCGAAGACTTGGCGCGTAAAGAAGCCCGCACGGCCGCTGACGGTGACTCCACCCACCGGCAGCCAGCGGCCTCGCCGCTGGCGCTGCAGCAGGTAGGGCTGCGGCCCGGAGCGGGGGCGCACCTGTCCCCAAAGCGTGGTCGCGCTCCCGCGGCGGCTGACCTCCGCGAGCGGGAGCATGAAGGCGAAGAACGAGGGCTTGATCACATCGCGTGCCGTGAAGAAGCCGCTCGACCAGCGGCCGACGACCGGCTCGTCGCGAATCAGGAAGTTGATCAGCAGATCGACCCGTGGGGCCTGATAGACGCGCCGCGCCGCCTCGCCGAGATAGCGCGCCTGCAGAGCGGGCGCAACGCCTCGGTAGCGGTCGGGAGGATTCGTCTTGTAGGCGTACTCGGTCAGCCAGACGTGCTTCGGCCCGAAGTTCCGGGTTACGTCGCGAAGCAGGCACTGGAGGCTGGCCATCGTCAACCAGCGCGTGCAGGGGAGCGTCTGCAGCGGCGTCTCCGGCCGGCCGCGGCCGAACCAGCGCGGGTACGGGTGATGCGAGTAGACGTCGAACCTCGCGCCGGCGCGGCGCATCCCGCTCATGAACGCGACCGCGGAGAGCGCGGTGCGCGTAGCGCGCGGCGAGGTCGCGCCGCCGGCGACGACGTTGCGCGGGTCGGCCGCGTGCAGGGCGGCGACGGCCGGGTTCAGCAGCCGCTGGACGTACAGCCGTGGCGAGTTCGGGTAGAGCCCGCCGAGCTGATTGGGCTCGTTCCAGATCTCCCACTTGTGCACCCACGGGTAGCGCTTCGCGGCCGCGGTCGCGAACAAGGCCAGCGCCGACGGGCTCTTCGGGGCCCAGTTCGGCTTTTGCCGGCCGCTCGCCCAGCCGGGCGTCCCCCAGACCGTCAGGACGATGTCGATTCCATGGGCCTGCAGACCAGCGAGGAGAGCGTCGCTCGGGCTCCAGTCGTAGGCGGGGTCGTCGGGGTTCGCCGGCTTCTTCGGCCGGGAAAGGGCGATGTGGTCCCATCGAAGCGTGTAACGGACGACGTCGACGCCGAGCTGATCCAGCATCGCCAGGCGCTCGTCGAGCGACCACATCATCGTCGACCCGACTTGGAGCCACGCGTCGTCCTGGACGCCGTACTGGGCCTTCGACGATGCGGACGCGGTCGCTGCCGTCGCGGCGAGCGCAACGGTAACGAGTCCAACGACGAGAGCGCAGCGAGCCTTCACAGGTACTGCTTCGGAGTGAAACACCAATTTCTCAAGAGGAAGTAAGGACTAGGGTCAGCTATCCCCTCGCCGCCCGTCACCCGCCAAGACGTTCTCGCCGCCCGCGAGGCGATCGCCGGACAGGTCCATCGGACGCCCACGCTGACCTCGGCGTCGCTGGAGCGTGAGCTCGGCGTCCCCGTTTACCTGAAGGCCGAGCTCGTTCAGCGCACCGGCTCGTTCAAGCCGCGCGGGGTGCTCAACAAGCTCGCCTCGCTTTCGGACGAGGAGAAGGCACACGGCGTGATCGGAATCTCGGCCGGAAACCACGCACAGGCGCTCGCGTACGGCGCTGCCCTCGAAGGCGTCGACACCTTGATCGTGATGTGGCAGGGCGTGAGCGAGCAGAAGCTCGAGGCGACGAGAGCCTACGGCGGCACCGTCGACCTCGAGGCGACCGACCCTCTCACTGCCTTCGACCGCCTCGAGGTACTCGTCGCCGAGACGGGCCGCGCGCTCGTTCACGGATTCGATGATCCGAACGTGATCGCCGGCCACGGGACAATCGCGCTCGAGCTGGAGGAAGACGCCCCCGACGCCGACGTGATCGTCGTCCCGGCCGGCGGCGGCGGACTCGTCAGCGGGATCGCGGCGGCCGCCCGTGGGCGCGTGGTCGCCGTCGAGCCCGAGGGCTCTCGCGCGCTGCACGAGGGTCTACGCGCCGGGCATCCGGTGACCGTCCATCCGCAGTCGATCGCGGACGGCCTCAGCGCCCCCTTTGCCGGCGAGAACTGCATCGTGGTCTGCCAGGCGCGAGGGGTCGAATCGGTGCTCGTCAGCGAGGACGAGATCGAGGCCGGCTTTCGCTTCCTCTACGGCCGCGCCAAGCTCGCCTGCGAGCCGGCCGGAGCGGTCGGAGTTGCGGCGCTCCTGGCCGGAAAAGTCCCGCTGAACGGCGCAACCGCGGTCGCCGCTGTCGTCTCGGGAGGCAACGTGGCAGCCGAGACTGCGGCTGCTATCCTGGCCGGGCGATGAAGGCCGGCATCCATCCCGAATACGTGCTTGCGACCGTCCATTGCGCGTGCGGGAATGAGTTTCAGACCCGCTCGACGAAGCCGGAGTTGCACGTCGAGATCTGCTCGAACTGCCACCCGTTCTATACGGGCAAGCAGAAGCTCGTCGACACCGGCGGCCGGGTCGAGCGCTTCCAGCGCCGGCTCGAGCGGGCGCAGGCCGCGAAGCCGTCTTAGCGGCGAACATGGCTTCTGCGATCGGAGGACAGGCCGTCCTCGAGGGCGTGATGATGCGCGGCCCCTCGAACTGGTCGGTTGCTGTGCGCAAGCCCGACGGCGAGATTGCGCAGATCTCGAAGCCGGTCATCTCCCCGATGACGCGTCATTGGGTGCTCCGCCTGCCGGTGATCCGCGGCATCGTCGCGCTCGGCGAATCGCTGGCGATCGGCTTCCGCGCGCTAGCGATCTCGGCGAACTACGCCGCGCAGGAGGAGGGAGAGGACGGCGAGGTCACGACCGAGCTGACTCGCGGCCAGCTGATCTTCGCGTTCGCGATCGCGATCGGTTTCGCCCTGTTGCTCTTCAAGGTCGGGCCGGCGCTGCTGACGGATTGGATCGGAATCCAGGCGGGCTGGTTCGTGATCGTCGAGGGTGCGATCCGGGTGACCGTCTTCGTTCTCTACCTCGCGCTGATCTCGCTGCTTCCGGACTTGCGGCGCGTCTTTCAGTACCACGCCGCCGAGCACAAGGCGATCAACGCTTACGAGGCAGGCGAGGAGCTCGAGCCGCGCGTCGTTCAACGCTTCTCGCTCATTCACCCTCGCTGCGGGACCGCTTTCCTGCTCTGGGTGATGGTGATCGCGATCTTCGTCTTCGCCTTCTTCGGCCGCCCGGTCTGGTACTGGCTGATCGCGACGCGGATCCTGCTGCTGCCGGTGATCGCGGGGATCGCCTACGAGCTGATCCGCTTCGCCGGCAGGCACACCGACAACCGGATCCTGATGACGCTGCTGGCGCCCGGGCTCTGGCTCCAGCGCCTGACGACACGGGAGCCGACGCTCGACCAGCTCGAAGTCTCGATCCGGGCGCTGCGCGAGGTACTCGAGCGCGAGGGCAAAACGGCTAGCCCTCAGGCCGAGCGCGTCGAAGTCATGGCGTAAAGCCCACAAACTCCTGCATGCCGCTACCGTCTGACCCTTCATGGGACTGCGCGCGGCAGGTCTGGCCGCCGTGCTTGCGCTCGCGGCCATGCTTCTTTCGGGGTCGGCTTCTGCGAAGCCGCCGTGGTCGACCGACCTCGCGTTGATCAACAAGGGGATCGACCGCGCGGTCGCGGCGAACCGGATCAACAGCACGGAAGCTGCCGAGTTCCGCGACGACGCCTCCGCTGCGGCGAGCGTGCTGCCGAAGCTGCCGAGCAGCCGCTACAAGAACCTCGCGGCCGTTGTCCACCAGGTCGCCGGATTCTGGAAGGGCTACGACTCCCCGCGTGGTCTGACGCTCTTCGCGATGCTTGGCTTCAACACCCGCTGGTTCGCGAGCCACTGGGATCAGAAGGCGGGCAAGGACGTCTTCGACGCCTCGGATGGCATCTGGTACCGGGCCTTTCCGGGGATCGGCTTCCAGTTCCACCCGCTGGAGAACTTCGGGAAGCTGAACAACTTCGTCGCGCAGAAGAACACCACGCGAGCCGAGCAGCTCGCGCAGTCGCTGCTCGAGCGCAGCGTCGTCCGTTCCGGCGGCCTGGCCTGGGAGTACTACTTCCGCTTCGAGGGCGGGCAGCCGCCGTGGATCTCTGGGATGGCGCAGGCCGTCGCAGCGCAGGCGCTGTCAGGCGCGGGAACGCTCCTCGCCGATCCAATCTTCACATCGGCCTCGCAACGGGTCTACAAGACCGTCCCGTCGCTGACCCGCTCGGTTCAGGCGGGCCCATGGATCCGGCTGTACGCCTTCAACAATGACACAGTCCTCAACGCCCAGCTCCAGACGATCGTCTCGCTGCAGGACTACGCAGGGCGAACGGGCGACCAGGCCGCAACCAACCTGGCCGCACAGTTGCAAGCCGCGGCCGTCGGGATGCTGCCGCGCTTCGACACCGGTTACTGGTCGCTGTACTCACTCGGCGGCGCCGAGGCGCCGCTCGACTACCACCAGTACGTCGTCCGCCTGCTCGGGATCCTGTCGAAGCGGACGCTGGACCCGACGCTGACGACCTACGCACAACGGTTCGGCAACGACCTGCGCGAGCCGCCGGTCGTCAAGGAGGGCGCGGCCCCTGGGGCGATCTATCCGTGGCCACAGGACGGCTACCGCGACTACGCACGCTACGTCTTCTGGGTCTCAAAACGCTCGACCGTCCGCCTGCAGATCGATCACGCCGGCTCGCCGGTTGTCGTCTCGCGCGGCTGGCACACGCTCGTCTGGAGCCCGGGGCGGATCCAGCCGGGGACGTACACGCCGAACCTGCACGCCGTCGACGTTGCCGGCAACGCCTCCGACACCGACCTGCCGCCGGTGGAAGTCCGCCGCGATACGCAGGCCCCGAAGGTCAGCGCCTCCCTCGCGAGCCGCAGGCTCTACTGGCGTGGCAGCGACGACGCGTCGCCTTGGCTGGCGCTGAAGGTCGTGATCAGACGGTCCGGCGCGGTGCGCACGCTCTGGTTGGGCAAGAAGACGTTCCGAGGCTCGGCGCTGCTTGCGGCGCCGCGTGGTCTTTGGAGCGCGACCCTCTTCGCCGCCGATTCGTCGGGGAACACGATGCAGGTCGCGCTCGGCTCTCTCCGCGGACGACCCGGCTAACCTCTCCGTTATGGCCGCGATGCAGGACCTCGTCGAGGAGGTCGAGCGCTCTTTCGCGGAAACGCAGGAGCGCCTCTCAGACCCCTCCGTCTACAACGACCACCGCGAAGCGGCGGAGGTCGGGCGCCGCCTGAAGGAGCTCGAGGCGGCGCACAAGCTTGCGGCGGAATGGCTGGAGGCGTCTTCTGACCTCGAGGCCGCGCGGGGTGACGGCGACCTGCGCGAGCTCGTGCCGGAGCTCGAGGAACGGGTCGACCAGCTCGAGCAGGAGCTGAAGCTCGCGCTCGTCGAGACCGATCCGGCCGACCGCAAGGACGTGATCGTCGAGATCCGACAGGCCGCCGGAGGCGACGAGGCGGCGCTCTGGGCGGGCGACGTCTTCCGGATGCTGACCCGGTACGCGGAGCGCCGCGGCTTCAAGTGGGAGCAGCTGGAGGCGAGCCCGAACGCGACGGGCGGCTTCCAGAGCATCAGCTTCGCGGTCAAGGGCGACGGCGCCTACTCGATCTTCAAGTGGGAGGGGGGCACCCACCGTGTCCAGCGCGTTCCGGCCACGGAGTCGCAGGGGCGGATCCACACCTCGACCGCAACCGTCGCTGTGATGCCGGAGGCCGAGGATGTCGACGTCGAGCTCAACGACAACGACCTCAAGATCGACGTCTACCGCTCGACAGGCCCGGGCGGCCAGAGCGTCAACACGACCGACTCGGCGGTGCGGATCACGCACCTGCCGACGGGCACGGTGGTCGCGATGCAGGACGAGAAGTCGCAGCTTCAGAACAAGACGAAGGCGCTACGCGTGTTGCGTGCACGGCTGTACGAGCTGGAGCGAGAGCGGCAGGCCGCCGAGCAGGCGGCGACGCGCCGCTCGCAGATCGGCTCAGGCGAGCGCGCCGAGAAGATCCGGACCTACAACTACCCCGAGAACCGGGTCACCGACCACCGCGTAAAGCTGACCGTGCACAACCTCGACCGCGTTCTCGAAGGCGAGTTGAACGAGTTCACCGAGGCGCTGCAGGCCGAAGAGCGGCGCCAGGCGCTCGAAACCGCAGCGGTCTGACGTGACCGTCGGCGAAGCACTCGCGCACGGCACGCACGTGCTTGCGGAAGCGGGCATCGACACTGCGCGCCTCGAGTCCGAGTTGCTGCTCGCGAGGGCCTGCGACGACTGCGCGCGGGCGCTGCTCTACATGGAGCTGCGGCGCGATCTCTCGCCCGAGGCCGCGGAGAATTTCGAAGCGCTGCTCGCGCGCCGGGCGACCCGGGAGCCGCTCGCCTACATTCTCGGCCACTGGGGCTTCCGGCGCCTGACGCTGAAGACGGACCGACGCGCGCTGATCCCGCGGCCGGAGACCGAGATCGTGGTCGAGCGGGCGCTCGAGCACCTGGATGGGGGCGAGCCGTCCGTTCTCGACGTCGGCACCGGAACCGGGGCGATCGCGCTGGCGATCGTCGACGAGCACCCGCGGGCGCGGGTGACGGCGATCGACGCTTCCGAGGACGCACTGGCTCTCGCGCGCGAAAACCTCGACCTGCTGGGGATCAACGGCCGCGTCAGGCTCGTGGAGCACGACCTGACCGAGGGCCTCGGACATGACGCGTTCGATCTCGTCGTCTCGAACCCGCCGTACATCGAGCCGGGGGACATCGAGACGCTCCAGCCTGAGGTGCGCGACTGGGAGCCGCGGATCGCTCTCGTCTCCCACGGCGCGACCGAGGCGGTTGCTCGCGCAGCTACGGAGGCGCTGCGGCCCGGCGGCTGGGTCGTCCTGGAGATCGCGGAGAACCAGGCGGCGAAGGTCGCCGGCTTGCTGCTCGACCTTGGCTACGAGCACCTCAGGGTCTCGCCCGACATGGCGGGGCGCGACCGCGTGATCGAGGCGCAGTGGACTCGCTGAGGGACGGCAACGAGGTCGCAGCGGCGGTCGCCACTCTTCGCGCCGGGCTTCCGGTCATCCTGCCGACCGACACCGTCTACGGCCTCTGTGCAAATGCCTACAGCGAGGAGCCCGTGCGGCGTGCGTACGAGCTCAAGGGCCGCGAGCCGTTGCAGCCGAGCGCGCTGCTCGCGGGCGACGTCGACGTGCTGCTCGAGTGCCTACCCGAGCTGCGAGGCCGTGTCGGGCCAATCTTGCGGGCTCTGTTGCCCGGCCCGTTCACGCTCGTCGTCCCGAACCCGGCCAGACGCTACCCCTGGCTGACCGGCGAACGCGCGGATACGATCGGCGTCCGTGTGCCGGAGCTGCCCGTGCCCGCCGACGTTGTGTTGTCGCGAGCCGGGTTGGTGATGGCGACGAGTGCGAACCTGCCCGGCGGGTCGGACCCCGCGCGACTGGAAGACGTTCCGGACAAGATCCTCGAAGGCTGCGGCGCGGTGATCGACGCCGGCGAGCTCCTGGGCGTTCCCTCGACCGTGATCGACCTCACCGGCGACGAGCCGAAGGTGCTGCGCGAGGGCGCGGTCTCCGAGGCGGAGGCCCTGGAGCGGGTCACCGGCCTGGTCGCCGAGTAGCATCCAACTAACCGACCCAGGAGTGCCCGTATGGCCGTCGCCGAGGAAACTTTCCAGCACCTGCGCACCGCCGGACTGACCGACGTCGATCCCGAGATCGCCGAGCTGCTCGGCCGCGAGCTCGAGCGCGAGCGCA
>Ga0307312_10002079_pt1 | contig 10475 bp, 13 predicted proteins | sample ER_DNA_202_FD_194489 | JGI IMG/M metagenome (GOLD analysis project Ga0307312, IMG submission 194489) | Bulk soil microbial communities from the East River watershed near Crested Butte, Colorado, United States - ER_DNA_202 | ecosystem: Environmental > Terrestrial > Soil > Floodplain | place...
GCCGAACGCCCTCGTTCTCCAGGCATTTCACCAGAAGCTGCGCGACGTTCAACGGGCAGCCTCGCCGATGAGGCGCTCGACGATGACGGTGTCGCGCCACATGCCGTCGAGCTTTGCGTGCCTTCGGTACGTGCCGACCTCGCGGAACCCGACCTTCGCGAGGAGCTTGCGGCTTGGCGCGTTCTCGGGGAACACACGCGAGAGGAGCTTCCAGATCCCGCGGCCCTCGCACTCATCGACGAGCGCGTCCATCGCGGCGCGCCCCGCCCCGGTCCCGCGCGCGTCGCGTGCGACGTACACCGAGAACTCGGCGACCCCCGAGTAGCACGGCCGCGTTCGGTACTCGCTCGCCGACGCCCACGCGATCACACGCCCGTCGCGCTCGACCACCACCGTCGGCCAACGGGCGGCCCGCTCGCGGAGCCCGCGGGCGATGTCGTCGGTCGTGCGCGGGTCGGTCTCGAACGTGGCCAGCCGGTCGGCGATGCCTTCGTTGTATATGCGCGCGATCGCCTCCGCGTCCTCGACGTTCGCCACGCGTGCCCGGGTCACTCGGCTGGCTGGGACGTCGGCTGTTGCGCCTCCGCGGGTCCGATCCAGATCGTCTGGACATTCGTGAACTCGCGCGCACCGAATGCGGAGAGTTCGCGCCCGTACCCGGAGCGCTTGATGCCCCCGAACGGCAGGCGCGGGTCGGACGCGACCATTCCGTTGATGAAGACGCTCCCGGACTCGATCCGGCGGGCGAGGCTTTCGCCCAGGGCGGCGTCGCGCGTCCAGAGCGACGCGCCGAGGCCATACGCGGAGTCGTTCGCGACCCGCACCGCCTCGTCGGCGTCGCGGACCCGCACCACGGCGGCGACCGGTCCGAACGTCTCTTCCTTGAACGCGGGCATATCGGGCGTGACATCGCCGAGCACGGTCGGCCGAAAGTAATAGCCCTTCCCGCTTATGCGCTCCCCGCCGGTGAGGACGCGCGCGCCGGCGCCGACCGATTCGTTGACCTGGCGCTCGAGCGTATCGAGAAGATCGCGCCGAGCGAGCGGACCGATCTGCGTTTTCGGATCCATCGGATCGCCGACGGCGAGATCCTCAACGCCTTTCGCAAACCGTCGCTCGAAGTCGCTCGCGATCGAGTCGACGACGATAAAGCGCTTGGCGGCGATGCAGGACTGCCCGTTGTTCTGGTTACGCGCGCGAACGGCGGTCGCCGCGGCGGCCTCGAGGTCCGCGTCCGCGAGGACGATGAACGGGTCCGATCCGCCCAGCTCGAGCACGGTCTTCTTGAGGGCGCGACCCGCGAGCTCGGCGATCCGCGATCCGGTGTCGGAGCTTCCGGTGAGCGTGACCGCTCGGATCCGGTCGTCGGCGATGATCGGCTCGATCGCGGCGCCCGACACGAGGACGGTGCGGAGCAGGCCCTGTGGGAATCCGGCGTCGCGGATGACCTCTTCGATCGCCAGCGCGCACTGCGGAACGTTCGACGCGTGCTTGAGGAGACCCGCGTTGCCCGCCATGAGTGCCGGCGCCGCGAACCGAACCACCTGCCAGAACGGAAAGTTCCACGGCATCACCGCGAGAACGACGCCCAGCGGCTGAAAGGCGACGAGACTCCGCCGCGCGTTCGAGCGGATCTCCTCGTCGGCGAGGTAGCGGGCCGCCGCGTCGGCGAAGTGCTCGCATGCCCAGGCGCACTTCTCGATCTCGGCCTTCGCCTCGCCGATGGGCTTGCCCATCTCGCCCGTCGCCAGGCGCGCGTAGGGTTCCGCGCGCTCCCGGAGAAGTCGAGCGAGAGCGCGCATGGGAACGGCCCGCTCCGCGATCGGACGCTCGTGCCACCCCAGATAGGCGTCGTGCGCCTCGGCGAGAGCCATCTCGACCTCATCGGGGCCGAACGCGTCGAACGATGCGATCAGCTCCTCGGTCGCCGGATTCACCGCGATGATCTGGCTGATGGTCGTCGCCATATGACTCGAGAATAGTCCCCTTACTTGTTCGCGAACGGATGCACCGGAGTGAAGACCTTCACTTCGATGGGCGATGCAGCTTTCTTGAACCGCTCGCCGTCCGCGGGCACGCCGACGCCGGGGAAGAACCCGAAGTGCATCGGCACCGCGATCTTCGGCTTGAGTGCCTTGGCCATGCCCGCGGCCTCGTCGACGGTCATCACGTAGCCGCCGTCGCCGATCGGCAGGAACGCGACGTCGGTGCGGATCCGGTCGAGCTCGGGCAGGTGGTCCGTGTCGCCCGCGTGGTAGTAGGTGTTGCCGCCGAGCTGCAGGACATAGCCGACCCAGTTGTTTGCCTTCGGATGCGCCTGGAGACGCGCCGGGTCGATGTTGTAGGCGGGGACCGCCTCGATCTTCACGCCCGCAACGTCGAGCCGATCGCCGGGCTTAACTGGCTTGATGTTGCCGGTGAGCTCCTTCGCGACGTCGGCCGGGGCAACGATCACCGTCTTCTGGTTTTTCACGCGCGCAATGTCCTCGGGCACGAAATGGTCCTGGTGCGCGTGAGTGATGAGCACGAGATCGGCCGGCGGAAGGTCATCGGTCAATCCCCACGAGTCGATGTACACGACCAGCTTCTCGCCCTTGTAGCGGAACGTCGACTGCTTGTACCACGTGAACTTGTCGAGCACCTAGGTCCTCCCAGTGACGGTGTTACGCAATACGCCGATGCCCTCGATCTCGATCTCGACGACGTCGCCGATCTTCAGGTACTCGGGCGGTGTCCGAGCGAAGCCGACGCCCGCGGGAGTGCCCGTGATGATCATGTCGCCGGGCCAGAGCTCGCTTCCCGCCGAGATCTCAGCGATGAGACGTGGGATCTTGAACACCATGAACTTCGTTCGCGAGTCCTGCTTGCCGACGCCGTTCACGCGGGAGCGGATCGCGAGATCCGATGGGTCGAGCTCGTCGGCGGTCACGATCCACGGCCCCATCGGCAGGTGCGTGTCGAAGTTCTTGCCCTTGAACCACTGCCCGCCGTGGCGCCGCTGCACATCGCGGACCGATACGTCGTTCGCGCACGTGTAGCCGAAGACATGGCTCATCGCGGCCGCTTCCGAGATATCCCGGCCGCCCTTCCCGATGATGACGGCGAGCTCGGCCTCCCAGTCGAGCTGCTCCGAGTGCGGGGCCGGAAAGAACACCGGCGCGTCGGGGCCGACCACGGTCGCCGGATTCTTCGTGAAGAGCGACGGGAACTGCGGGATCTCCTGCGGCGCCAGCTGCGGGCCGGATTGACCTCGCGCCTGCTTCCCTTCCTCGAAGTGCTCGCTGTAGTTCCAGCCGACGCAAAACACGTTGCGCGGCGGACGGGGGATCGGGGCGAGGAGCTTCGCGCCGCTCAGCGGGATGCCGCCTTTCGCGCCGCGCGCTGCGCGCCGCAGGTCGGCCCACAGCTCCTCGTCCGATAGCAAAAGGTCGAGGACGTCGTCTTCGTCCGTAGCGCCGCCCACGAGGTCGACCGTCGAGACGATGGTGTCATCGGAGGCGACCACGCCCGCCGACGGATTCCCGCGCTGCTCGAAGGTGCAGATACGCACGGCTAGCCCGTTCCCTCGACCGGTGGCGCCGGGCGCTCCGCGGGCCATGCCAGGTACGTCCGCTTGTAGTAGATGAGCGGCGTTCCACCGAGGACCTCACCCGCCTCGACGCTGCCGACGAAAAGCATGTGGTCTCCCGCCTCGTGGATCTCAGTCGCTCGGCACGCGGCATAAGCCAATGAGAGGTCTCGCAGGATCGGCGCCCCGTCCGCGTCTTTCGCCGGCTCCCATTTGACGTTGTTGAACTTGTCGTCGGCCTTCGACGCGAAGAGCGTTGCGGCATCCTCCGCGCCCTCTTTCAGGAAGTTGATCACGAAGGCACGGTGCGTTTGCAGCGCGGGCAGCGTTCGCGCGGTCTTGTCGATCGAGACGAGCATGAGCGGCGGTTCGGTGGACAAGCCCATGTACGCCTGAGTCGTCAAACCCTTGGGCGCTCCGCCCTCGTCGAGCGTGGTGACGATCAACACACCCGTGGGGAACGAACTCGAGATGGCGCGAAACAGATCACGACTGACTGTCACTAGCGGCCGCGAAGGTACGCGTCCTGTCCTTTGATCCAGTCCTCGCGCGGCGGACTGAAGACATCGAGATCGTACGTGTCCTCGAGCGCGGTCGCCTCGTGCGGAACGTTCGCCGGGATGACGAGCACCTCGCCGGCACGGACCTCGTGCACCTCCGACAGGTCATCGCCGAGTCGGAGCCGGAGCGCGCCCTCGACGATGAAGGAGAGCTGCTCGGCCGGGTGCACGTGTCTCGGCACGCTCGTGCCCTTCTTGAGCCAGATCTGCGCGAGCATCGCCTTCTCGCCGAAGAGGAACCTCCTCTGAACGCCGGCCATCAGGTCCTCGCGCGGCGAATCCTCCCAGCGAACGCGGCGCCCCTTTGTGGTCACGTCATCCTCCCCGTCGTGGTGTGGGCGAGGATACCGGCCGGGACGGACGTCGGTTTGTCGGTGTCAAGCTCCCGACCAAGGAACGTAAGGACATGCTGCGCCCACTCGTCAGGGTGCGTGGCGAACGCCTTGACGTGGCCGCAACCGGGCACGATCCATAGCTCCGTCCGCGGGTTAGCGCTGGCCGCCTTCAGATCGTAGGCATGGTGGACGGGCACCAGCTGGTCGTCCGCGCAATGGATGAAAAGGAACGCGCGCGCGGGATGTGCCGCGACCACCCGCGCGGGCGAGACCTGCGAGAGATCGAGCCCGAGAAAGACCCGCGCCATGAGGACCATCCCCGGATTGAACCAACCCGGAAGGTTCGTGTACTGCGTCGCGGCCTCGCTGACGACCGTGCCGGCGTCGGCGAATGCGGAGTCGGTCACGACCGGTCCGATGGACGGATCGGCTTTCACGGTCATGAGCGCGCTGCCGCCGCCAAGAGACTCGCCGATAACGGCGACGCGGTTTCGCTCGATGTCCGCTCTACTCGCCGCGAGATCGATCGCCGCCAGGATGTCTCGCGGCTCCTCGATCCCGAGCGTGTATCTCGTGCCTCCGCTTTCCCCATGGCCGCGCAGATCGAACAGCAGCACCGAGTAGCCATGCACCAGGAGGAGCCGCGCGATCGACGCCTCCATGAAGTCGGAGTTCACGCGGTTTCGTCCCCGACCATGCACGAGGACGGCCGCTCGGTCGGCGCCGGGGACCTCGAACCACCAGCCTTTGAGGACGATCCCGTCGCGGCTGTTGAAGGTGACGTCGTCGTGCGCCGCCGCAATCGAGCTCGCCGGCGGATCGAGCGGCACCCGCTCGACGCGCGTGACCTCTTCCGCGACGCGGAACGAGATCACCAGGTAAGCAACCAGAGCGATAACCACCACGAGCGCAAGGAAATACGGCCAGAGCTTCCCTGCTTGTCGCAACGCGCGACGAATGTATCCCCCGCGGAGTAACGCGCCTCTGCCGGGCCCGTTGAATGTGCGACCCCGACCAATCAGTCCATCCGACCCCCCTGCGTCGAGCGGCCCGCCCCACCAGGCGGGCCGCTCCTTTTTAGGCGCTACCCCGCTGAAACCAAGCGGCCTAATTGCGCTCAGGTCGGGTCGTTAGGCCGTGTGAGAAATCACTTCAACAGCTTCCCCTCCAACGCCGCCGGTCTCTCCACCGGCGGCGTTCTCTGTTTACGGGAGAGCGCGTCGTCGAGCGCAAGGGTGCGCCGGGCCCGCTCGACGATGGGCTTGTCCAGCAGCTTGCCATCGAGCGCGATCGCGCCGTGGCCTTTTGCCTGTCCCTCGGCGAATGCCGCGACCACGCGTCGCGCGTAGGAAACTTCCGCCGCGCTGGGGCTGAAGACCTCGTTGATCGTTTCGATCTGCCCTGGGTGGATGAGTGACTTTCCGGTGAAACCGAGACGGCGGGCCTGCAGCGAGTCCCGTTGAAGACCCTCCGCATCGGTGACGTCGGGCCAGATGCCGTCGATGGCCTGCCGGCGCGCGGCGACTGCCGCGACGACGGCGGCGGAGCGCGCATAGAGGAGCTCCGCGGCCTCGGCCTTGCGTTCGGCCGGAAGCCCCAGATCGCGCGCGAAATCCTCCGCGCCGAACAGCAGCGCGATCACGCGATCCGCGGAGGCAGCGATCGCATGCGCCTCGAGAAGTCCCCGGGCCGACTCGATCGAGGGCACGATGCGGATGGATCCGCGCGTCATCCCCGCCGCCTCTTCCCGTTCGTCAAGATCGCGGCTCAGCCGAACGATCTCGTCGGGATCGTCGATCTTCGGTGCGACGATCCCATCGAGCCCCGGCCGCAAGACCGCGGCGAGATCGGCGTCGCGTGCCGCTGGTTCGCCGTTGACTCGCACGAAGCGCGCAGGACCGTCCCCGGGGGATGGAAGAGCGAGCACCGAGGCGATCGCCGCGCGAGCCCGATCCTTTTCGTCGGGCGGCACCCCGTCCTCGAGATCGAGGATCGCGACGTCGAGGGCGGTGGGCCCGAACTCGCCCAGGCCGAGTGCGCGCTGGACCATCCGCGGCCGGTGTCCCGGAACGAACATGAGCGAGCGCAGGAGGTCCATCAATAGGACCGGGGCATGCCGAGGACGTTCTGCCCGAGGTATGCGAGCACGAGGTTGTTGCTGACGGGCGCGACGAGCAGTAGGCGCGTCTCGCGAAACTTGCGCTCGACGTCGTACTCGGACGCGAACCCGTACCCGCCATGCGTATCGAGCGCCGCGTTCGCCGCGTCCCACGACGCCTGCGATGCGAGCAGCTTTGCCATGTTCGCTTCGGGCCCGCACGGTTTGTCGTTGTCGTAGAGCCAGGCCGCTTTGTCGCGCACCAGGGCCGCGGCTTCTATTCGCGAATGTGCCTGAGCGATCGGGAACTGCACGCCCTGGTTCGCACCGATCGGACGCCCGAACACGACGCGGTCGGTCGCGTACCGGGAGGCACGCTCGACGAACCACCGGCCATCGCCGATCGCCTCGGAGGCGATCAGGATGCGCTCGACGTTCCAGCTGTCGATGATGTGCCGGAAGCCCTGTCCCTCCTGGCCCACGAGGTCGCGCGCCGGGATCTCGAGATCCTGAATGAAGATCTCCGTCGTGTGGTGGTTGAGCATCGTGCGGATCGGCCGGATGGTGATGCGGCCATCCGCGAGCGCTCGCTTGAGATGGACGATGAAGACCGAGAGACCTTCCGTCTTGTCCTTCAGCTCCTCGTACGGCGTCGTCCGCGCGAGGAGCAGGAGCAGGTCGGAGTGCTCGGCGCGCGAGATGAAAACCTTCTTGCCGTTCACCACGTAGCGGCCGCCCTTCGTCTTCACGGCCGTCGTGCGGAGGCGCGTGGTCTCCGAGCCGGCTTCGGGCTCGGTGATGCCGAACGCCTGCAGCCGCGTCTGCCCTTTCGCGAGCGCCGGCAGGTACTTGCGCTTCTGCTCGTCGCTGCCGTGCTTCAAAAGCGTGCCCATCGTGTACATCTGCGCGTGCGCGCTCGCGGCGTTGCCGCCGGAGCGGTTGATCTCCTCGAGGATGGCAGCAGCGTCGGCGACGTCGAGTCCGGACCCACCATATTCGGTCGGGATGAGCGCGCCGAGCCAGCCCGCCTTCGTCAGCGCGCGAACGAACTTCTCGGGATATTCACTCTTTCGATCGACCTCGCGCCAGTACGTATCGCCGAACTCGGCGCAGAGCTTGCGAATGGCGGCGCGGATCTGGTCGCGATCCGGATCGGTCGAGAAATCCATCCTCAGTCCCGCGGCGACGGCGGCTCGCGGCGGGGCGCCGCGGCGCGCGTCGGGACCATGAAGCTGCGCGTCATGACGAGAACGACCGTGCCATCTGGTTTGAACCCACGCTGCCGGACCTTCACGATCCCCCACCCTTTCCGCGACCGCGACTCGCGCGTTTCGAGCACCTCGCTGTCGGCGTAAAGCGTGTCGCCTTCGAAAAGCGGGTTCGGCAGCTTAACGTCGTCCCACCCAAGCGCGAACCCGTTTTGGCTGGTGTGCGGCACCATCAGACCGGTCACGACGCCGATCGTGAACACGCTGTTGACTAGCGGACGCTTGAACTCGGTGGTCGCCGCATAGTGCGCGTCGATGTGGATCGGGTTCTGGTTATTGGTGAGGAGCGAGAACCAGATGTTGTCGGCTTGCGTGATGGTGCGCCCGGCCGACGAGCGCGATATGTCGCCGACCTTGAAGTCTTCGAGAAACGGACCGTCGGTCACCGCGGCGATGCTAGACGCGTCCAGGAGAAATGAGCTTGTTGAGGCTCGCTGCTCCGGCAGGAGGACTCGAACCTCCGACCATCGCCTTAACAGGGCGCTGCTCTACCAGCTGAGCTATGCCGGAACGGGCATTTCAATGTTAGCGAGACGGATTGCGATGAGCCATCCCCCGCGCGCCCCGGTCCGCGGCCTTGCCCGTCTCTCGGCTTCAGCGCCCAAGTGGAGGCAGCCAACGGGTCGCGTTCAGCCCCTAATTTCTGGGACGGCCGTCGTCGCGCTCCGCGAAGCGGCGGCGATAGGCTGGCGCTTGTGGCGACAAATCGGACTTTGCTGCCGGACCACAAAGGTCGGCGCCGGGAGGGCCAGGGGCGGGAGTCATCGACCTCGGTCTCCGCACTCCCTAGGCTCGATTCGCGCACCTTTCTGCGCGGCGTCGTCGAGAGAGCCCTGGGAGAGATGCCAGGCGACCTGCCACCGCTCCACTCAGTCACGTACTCGTACATGGCGCAGCTCTGGTCGGGCAACAAGCAGCTGCACTACGAGGCCTGGATACGCGACCGCCTGGGGGTGATCGAGCTCGGGCTTCACTTCGAGGCCGACGCCCTCACCAACGCGCGTCTCCTCGCCGCATTTCGCGCGCGCGAGCGCTCCATACGCCGGACACTCGGCACCGACACGCGCATCGAAACGTGGGACAGAGGATGGGCGCGCGTGTGGGAGCCCGTCGCGCTGGTCCCGCTCGATCGGGTCTTCCTCGAGAAGATCGGCCGCCGCATCGCCGCCTATGTCACCGCGCTCGAGCCCTTTCTCCGCTCCGAGGTTCCGTCCGACGTCGCGTGGACCGAATCGAGACGGCGTCGCTAGGGCGCGACCGCTTATGCTCCGCGCCGACGTGTACCCGGCGGTGACGCCGCCGAGGAAGGGAGACGCTTTGTGACAGTCCAGGCAACATCATCCGCGCTCGCGCCCGCCGCAGTCGCGACGCGTGTTATCGCTTTGATCATCGACGGCATCGTCCTCGGCCTCTGCTCTCTCGTGCTGGGGGCAATCATCGGGGACACCACGATCGTGGGCAGCATCACGCGAGCGATCCTCTACGCGGCGCTCGGATTCCTGTACTTCGGCTACTCGTGGACCACTTGGCGCGCCTCGCCGGGTCAGCGCATCTTCGGAATGATGACCGTAAACGCCACCGACGGTGCCACGCTCACGTGGAGCCAGGCGACGAGACGCTGGGCTTTCCTCTTCGGTCCGTCGGTCCTGAATTCGATCTTTCAGTTCGGCGGGCTGTCAGCGATCATCGGTCTGCTCGTCTTCCTCTACGGGATCTACCTGCTGTACACGACGGCGACCGATCCGCAGAAGCAGGGCTTCCACGACAAGCAGGCGAACACGCTCGTCATAACGAAGCCAGCGATCTAGCTCCGAACCTTTTCGCGCGAGAAGCACCGGCGGTAGAAGTCGAGCGTGCGCTGCCACGAAGCGCACGCCTGCTCGTAACCGGGCGTCTTCTCGTTCTCGAGCGACGCCTTGAGAAAGCCGTGACCGAGGCCGGGATAGATGTGGAACTCATGTTCCACCCCGGCCGCCTCGAGCCCAACGCGCAGCTTTTCCACGTTGTCCATTCCGGCGCCTTCGTCCTGATCGCCCCAGTGGCCGAGGATCGGCCCGCGCATTTTGGAGGCGACCTCGATCGGCGATGCTTCGGTACGCGCGTCGGCGGGGAATCCGTAGTACGACACCGTTGCGGCGATGTCGTCGCGCCGCGCCGCGAGCAGAAAGGCCTGCGTTCCACCCATACAGAATCCGATCGTTGCGATGGCACCTTTCACATCTGGTCGTCCGCGTAGCCAGTCGAGCGCCGCGGACATGTCACGGCTCCATCGCTTGAAGTCGAGCTGCTTCGCGCGCGCCATCGCGGCCTCGCGCGTGGGCTCGGGAAGCGACCCCTCGCGGAAGAAGTACTCCGGGGTGACCGCGACGAAACCGGCCTGCGCGTGTCGCCGCGCCAACTGGTCGTAGAACGGACTGCGGCCGAAGACGTCGTTGATGATCAGTACGCCGGGCGCGGGCAGACGCTCCGGCAGTGCCGTGAGCCCCGGCATGTTTCAGTCCTCAACCGGGATCACGGCGTCCTCGACGCGCACATCGGGGATCGGCGCGCCGGCGGGTACCTCTGGATGACACATGGTTTGACCACCTCCGGACACGGGAGCGCGACCGCGCGAGTCTAAAGTCCTGCGGGTGGCCGATCCGATCT
>Ga0307312_10002081_pt1 | contig 10473 bp, 11 predicted proteins | sample ER_DNA_202_FD_194489 | JGI IMG/M metagenome (GOLD analysis project Ga0307312, IMG submission 194489) | Bulk soil microbial communities from the East River watershed near Crested Butte, Colorado, United States - ER_DNA_202 | ecosystem: Environmental > Terrestrial > Soil > Floodplain | place...
ATTTGCCGCGGGAGTGCGCCTGGGAGGATTCGAACCTCCGACCCGCGGCTTAGAAGGCCGCCGCTCTGTCCACTGAGCTACAGGCGCCGGAGAAAGAGGGTATCGCGCAAGCGGTCGAGCCCCTGACCCCGCGGCAAATCATCATGGCGGCGCGCAAGCGCCGCCGGATTTGTCGCGGCGACTAGCGTCTGACGCCGAAGTCGGCAGTCACGATGGTGACTTCGCGTCCGCCGTACGCACCGGGAGCTGCCTGCACGTGGACGGCGGAGAGTCCGATTTCCCGCCAGCGTGCGGTGAAGAGAATCTTTCTGTGCTCGGGGCTGTTCAGCCACATGTCGAGCGCAGCCGATGCGCTGACGTCGGGCGACGACCAGAGCAGGTTTTCCCCGACCGACCAGTAGCGCTTGCCGCCCAGTGAATAAAAGCGGGCGATCCGCTTGTCGAACGAGGTGCCGTTGGCTGAGTTGTGACTGAAGTAGCCACGCTGCGCCATCTCGGCAGAATGCGCGCGAGCCGCGGCGGAGAGCTTCGTGGACAGCCGGAGCGCGCCGAGGCCGTGCTGGCGCCGCACAAGGTTGACGTTGGCGAGGACATCCTGTTCGAGCGCTCCCGTAGCGCCGGCGGGGCCTTGACTGGTCGCCCCTGCGGGCATTGCGCCGGCCCAAAGGGCCACGATTGAAACGCCGAGCACGATGACGCGTAGAGCACTTCGGGCCATGCCTTGGAGATCGGCTTACGGCCTGAAAACTTTAGGACCCTGGCGGGATCCGACCGGTTAGGTCGCGCCTGCAGGCTCCTCGCCGCGCCGCTGGCGGAGCCAGTCGCGGAAAATCACCTGCAAGGAGCCCGCAACGGGTATCGCGGCGAGGGCACCCAGGACGCCTGCGAGCTGCGCCCCGACCAGCACGGCGACGAGGACGGCGAGTGGGGAGAGCTGCACTGTGCGCCCGTAGATGACGGGCTGGATGACGTGGTTCTCGAGCTGCTGGTAGAGGACGAAGAACACGACGACGATGATCCCGGCCGGAATCGAGTGGAGGAAGGCCACCGAGCCGACGATGATTGCTGCGATCGTCGCCCCGGCGAGCGGGATCAGATCGAGGATCGCGACGATCAGCCCGAGCGCCAGGGCATACGGAACGCCGGTGACGAGAAGGACGATCGTCGTGAGCGTGCCGGCGATGAGACTGATCAGAAGATTGCCGGTTACATAACCGCCGACCGTGCGGTAGATGTCGCGTCCGACCGCCCGCCAGCGCCGGCGGGATTCCGGCTGCAGAAGCGCGAAGAACGACTCCACCCATCGCGGCCCCTCGAGCAGCATGAAGAACGTCATGAAGGCGATCGTGACTGTCGCAAGGACCACGTTGACGACGCCTTTCGCGAGAGCCAGCGCCGTCCCGGAGATGCCGAAGAGCTTCGAGGCGCCACCGGTTTTCAACGCGTCCCGGGCCTTGTCGACCAGGTGGTACTTGGTTTCGAGGAACCCGAGCCGGCCGCGGCCCTTCGTCAGGTCGTTCAGGTAGTCCGGAACCTTCCCGGCGAAGTCGTTCACCTGATTGACGAGCGTCGGGATGAAAAGGAATCCGATCCCAACCACGGCGCCGAGCGCGGCGAGGTAGACGACCCCAGTCGCGATCCCGCGACGCTTGATGCGCCGCTCGAGGCGGTCAACAGCCGGATTGAGCGCGAGCGCGAGGAAGAGGGCGATGAAGATCCACGTCAGGACGTGGCGTGCAATCCAGACGACCTCGAGCACGATGGCGGTCGCGAGCAGGATTCCGACGATCCGGAACACCGTCCGCGGCAGGAAATCGACGACGCGTACGGGGCCGTCCGGCACCACTGCAGCATCGCGGTCAGGCCGGACGGTAGATTGGCGGCGCGATGCAGGCGATCATCCAGACGAACCACGGCCCGATCAACGTGGAGCTTTACCCGGACGACGCACCGAAGACCGTGGACAACTTCGTGAAGCTCGCGAACGACGGTTTCTACGACCGCGTCATCTTTCACCGTGTGATCCCGGACTTCATGATTCAGGGCGGCGATCCCACAGGCACCGGCTCGGGTGGGCCGGGCTACACGTTCGAGGACGAATTCAACGACCACAAGGTCGACCGGGGCGCGTTGGCGATGGCAAACGCCGGCCCGAATACGAACGGCAGCCAGTTCTTCATCGTGACCACTGAGGCGGCACCGTGGCTCGATGGGAAGCACACGGTCTTCGGGCGCGTCACGGACGGCATGGACGTCGTGGACAAGATCGCCGAGCTACCGCGCGACGCGCGCGACAAGCCGCACGACGACGTCGTCATCGAGAGCGTCTCGGTTTCCGACGGTCCTGAATAGCCGCCGCCAGCGGCAGCCCGTACCAGAGCAGTAGGAAGCACGCCGCGATGAACGCGGTGAACGTCGCTGCCCAGGCACGGTGAAAGAGGAAGTCGGTGATCACGAACACGGTGCTCGTGATCGCGACGGCAAGGCAGGCCAGCCCGGCGATCGTCAGTCGGTTGGAGGCGACGAGCAACCGCTCCTTGTCATGCTGGCGCCAGCGGAGCCTGTGGTACGAGCTCGGGGCGATCAGCAGCACCGTCGACACCGCAGTGGCGATGAAGGCGACGAAGAAGATGTCGCGGTCGAGCTTGCCGAGCCTCGGGAACCCGTTCGCGAACGGAACCGCTAGCAAGAAGGCGAAGAGCACCTGAACGCCCGGGAGCGCCACGCGGAGCTCGTTGAGTAGCTCGATCAGCTCTCGGTTGTGGCGGTCTTCCTTGCTCTCGTCGGCCATGCGCGGCTTTTACCAAGCTCGCCGCGGCTTAAGCGCCCGGCCGGGCTCGAACCGGCGCCAGGAGCTTGGAAGGCTCCTGTGCTACCACTACACCACGGGCGCGTCGCTACTAGCGTAGCGGCGTGGATCCGCATTCGTGGTCGCTCCACTGGGACGTGTTGCTCGCGGTCTGCGCCCTCGCTGCAGCGTATTTCTGGAGCCAGCGTAGGTGGCCGGCGGATGCGACGCGCAGGGTTGCCTTCGACCTCGCCGTGATCCTCCTGCTCGCCGTCTACGTGACGCCGCTGCACACGATCGCGCTGCACTACCTGCTCTCGGTTCATCTGCTGCAGAACGTCGTCACGGCCGAGTGGGCGCCGGGACTCGTCGTCTTCGGCCTGGCGCCCGCATTTGCGCGCGAGCTCGAACGCTCAGCGGTAGTCCGGGTCGTCACCCACCCGCTCGTCGCGTTGCCGGTCTGGCTCGGGACCTACTTCCTGTGGCATGTCCCGCCGATCTACGACAAGGCTCTCGAGCAATCCGGCTGGCTCCTGAACCTCGAGCATCTGACGTACTTCCTTGCCGGTGTCCTGATGTGGTGGCCCGTCATCCACGGCCGCTACTCGGACGGCGTCAAGGCGCTGTACCTCTTTGGTGCGTTCGTGCTCGCTGCGCCGCTGGGGTTGCTGCTCGCCCTTCTGCCGCGGCCGATCTACGACTTCTACAAGGACGCACCGCAGCTGTGGGGCCTCTCCGACGAGACCGACCAGCAGATCGCCGGGGTGACGATGGCCGTCGAGCAGGCGATCGTGTTCTTCGCGGTGTTCGCATACTTCTTCATGCGCTTCCTGCGCACGGAGCACATCGCCGGCGTGTTCAGCGAAAGCTCGAGATGAGCGCGCCGCCGCCGACAACGAGGGCCGCAGCAAGAAGCAGGCGAGGCCCGATCCGTTCCGAGCGGCGCAGCAGCACGATCGAGATCAGCACCGCGAACAGCGACTCGGTTGCAACCAACGGAGCGACGATCGTGACGCGCCCGCGATCGAACGCGGAATAGAGACACGCGTAGCTGATCCCGTAGACGAGCCCTGACGGCACGAACGGACGCGCGGCGAGACGGATGCGCTCACGCGCATTCGGGCGGGACGCAACCACGATCAAGATCACGAGCGTCGCAGACACGAGCGACGCAGTGCCGGCGACGAACCCTGGCACGTCGCTGCCGCGCGCGGCCCAGCGGACCAGGTTGTCACGAACGGAGAACAACACGGCGGCGCCGAGGCTGAGCGCGATTCCCAGCGAGAGCATGCCGGCCGGGCCACCGCGCTCGCCGACGAGCAACGTCCCACCGGCGACCACGAACAGCGTCCCGAGTACGAGCGCCACGTGCAGCGGCTCGCCGAGGACCGTGACCGCAATCGCAGCCGACAGCACGGGAGAGATCCCCACCGCGATGGCGGTACGCGAAGGCCCGATGACGCCGACGGAACGGGTGAACAGGATCTGGCTGATCCCCGGTGCGAACAAGCCCGTGACGAAGAACGGCCACGTGTCCCGCCACGCCACGCCCGAGAAGTCTCCGGTCACGAGCGCGAGCACCGCGCAGATGACACCGGCGATGACGGTGGTGACCAGCGCCGCTGCCTCCGCATCGATGCCGCGGGCGAGCGCGAGACGGATCGTGACGGCGAGGGCGCCGAAGAAAAGCGCCGAGCTCGCGGCAAGGAGTACGACCAAAATCGGGGCGGCGAGATTCGAACTCGCGACTTCTGCCTCCCAAAGGCAGCACTCTAACCAGGCTGAGCTACGCCCCGCTGCACGCAGAGTACATCTGTAGGTTCGCGCGATGGTCCAGCCACGCCCAGGGCTCGGCTACGCGATGGTCGCGATCGCCGCGACGCTCTTTGCCGTCAACGGCACGGTCTCGAAGGTGATCCTTGGCTCGGGCATCGGCTCGGGCCAACTCACCGCAGTGCGCTGCGCGGGTGCACTGATCGGGCTTGCGTTGATCGCAGCGGCGACGCGGCCGCAGTCACTACGGATTCGCACCGGCGACCTTCCGTTGCTGATCGCCCTCGGCATCGGCCTCGCCGTTGTTCAATGGGCCTACTTCTTCGCGATCCACCGGCTCGACATCGGGATCGCACTGCTGCTTCAGTACATCGCGCCGATCCTCGTCGCGCTGTGGGCTCGGTTCGTCTTCCACGAACCGGTCCGTCGGCGCATCTGGGCCGCCCTCGCCCTCTCGCTCGCGGGGCTCACGCTGATCGTCGAGATCTGGCACGGGGGACGCCTCAGCGGTCCCGGCGTGGCCGCGTGCGTGTTGGCAGCAATCAGCTACGCGGCGTACGTCCTGATCGCCGAGCGAGGCGTGCGCCGTCGCGATCCCATCTCACTGTCTGCCTGGGGCTTTCTCTTCGCGACGATCTTCTGGTCGCTGCTCGCCCCGTGGTGGAACTTCCCCGGCCGCCGTGTCGACGACCATGTCTCGCTGCTCGGGAACCTCGCGTCGTCACACCTGCCCCTGTGGCTGCTCATGTTGTGGATGGTCGTCCTGGGCGGGATCGTGCCGTTCGCCCTGATCGTCAGTGCCCTCCGGCACATCTCGGCCACACGGGCCGGGATCACGGCGATGCTGGAGCCGGTCGTGGCCATCATCGTGGCCTGGGCGTGGCTGGGAGAGTCGCTCCGGCCGGTCCAGCTGTCCGGGGCGGCCCTTACCCTCCTCGGGATCGGACTAGCCCAGACGGCCCGCTGAAAAAGCCGCTCTGAGCGGACCAGTTCTACCCCTTTTGGGGGAGGCGACCCCTCAAAGCCAACCTCCAGACTGCCCCGAATGCCAACTAAAACGAAGATTCTCGTAGCCTTTCTGGCAAGTTTCGCCCTCCTGGGGCCCGCAGCCGGGGCTCAAGCCCGGACGCTGAGCAACCCGGAGGCCTCGCTCCTCCAGACGATGAATTCGGTGCGGACGAGCCATCGTCTCGCTCCTCTGCGGTTGGATGTTCGTCTTCTCCGCGCCGCCCGCGGTCACTCCGCGGACATGTTGAATCGCCAGTACTTCGCCCATGGGTCGGTCCTTGGTCGGGCACTCGCTCACGGCGCTCGCGGCCCGGTCTTCGGAGAGGACCTCGCATGGGGCACGAGCGTGACGGCTCAGTGGGTCGTCAGCCAGTGGCTCGCGAGCCCGCCTCATCGGGCCGTGTTGCTCCGCCCGGGTTTTCGCCGGGTCGGGATCGGCATCGCTTTCGGCACCTTTGCCGGGCGCGGTGGTTCAGCTGTCGTCACGGCCGATTTCGCCGGGCGTTAGAGCCGTCGGGAGAAAACCGCATGGGAGGTCGTCCGGGAGGACGGCCTCTCTTGCGTGCGCTCAGTGATGCCCCACGTGGTGACCGGCGTGACGGCAATAGTCGCTCGGTAGGAGCCGGGCCACGCACAACTCGGGTTCGGGCGCGTGCACCGCGAACGCGCTGCGGAGATCGTGCGTGAACCAGATGTGCATCATCTCGCTGCCGTACCTGCCTTTGGTCCCCGGCGGGCACGAGCCGTCGCGACGCGGAGCGACGCCGCGGTGGTTACCGCGCGCGCAGACCCAGTGGGTGTGCCAGCGCGTGATGGGTCCACCCGGTGAGACACCCTGCATTCCACGCGCAAGCGCGAACATGACGCCGATCAGCACCAGCGGACGTCCCGGCGCGTTCGCGTAGATGAGCGTCTCGATGTGCTGCGGGTCGAAGTAATGGTCGTCCTCGAGATAGGCGTGGTTCTCGGAGTGGAACCAGCGCACCGTCGTGTCGGCTGCAAGACGGGGAGCGAGCTTCATGCTGAAACCCCCTGCTGCCGCCGCGCGCGGATTTCTCCACGGCCGGGTCGCCTGTCGTGTCGCCGCGAGCAGCCGCACGGCGGCTGCACGCTGCTCGCTTGTCGCCAGGGAGAGTGTCGGGTATTGCCGTAGACGCTCGATCGGGCCGCGCAGGGCTCCCGCCGGCAGCGGCGTCTGATCTCTCGAAACCGTGCTCGTGAGCGCCGACGAGGAAGCAGCAGCTGCCAGGAAGCATGCGCCGAACACCGCCGCAGCCCTGCGGCCCCAGTGCCGCAACGGCAGCGGCCGCCTGTCCATCCTTGAACCGTACTCCGCGATCGCCCGCCCGAGAAGGGGCGCCGCGGAACTATTCGGAGGCCATCAGGGAGCGGAGCTCCGAGAGCTTCTCGGCCCGCAACTCGTCGCGCTCGCCGCGATCGAGACGGTCGAGAAGGCTCTGCACGAGCGGCGCCAGCTCGAGCGGGTTGAATGGCTTCGTGACGTAGTCGACGCCGCCGATGTCGAGCCCGCGGGCCCGGTCGCGGAATTCGGCGCGCGCGGTCAGGAAGATGATCGGGATGGCAACCGTTCGGTCGTCTTCGAAGAGCTGCTCCGCGACCCGCCACCCGTCGAGCCCGGGCATCATCACGTCGAGAAGGATCACATCCGGCCTCTCATCGCGTGCCTTGTCCACCCCGGACGGGCCGTCTGGAGCCTCGATCACCTCCATGCCTTCTGCCTCGAGATTCACTCGGCAGAGCAGACGAATCGGAGCCTCGTCGTCGATTACGAGAACTTTGGTCATGAGAGAGCCCTCCCGGCGGTCGCCGCCGCTATACCCATACCGGCTGCCATCTACTCACGAGCCGCGGGCAGCTCGAACGAGAAGCTCGAGCCCTCTCCTTCGGTGGACTCGACCCAGATGCGGCCGCCCATCGCAGTCACGAGCTCCTTGGCGATGAAGAGGCCCAGCCCGGTGCCGGCCGCACCGTCCCGCGCGGCCGACTCGGCTCGATAGAACTTCCGGAAGATCCGCTCGCGTTCCGCGGCCGGTATTCCGATTCCCTGGTCGGCGACGCGCACCTCGACGCGATCGTCGGAACGGCGGGCGCCGACGGTGACGGTGCCGCCGCTGGGCGAATATCTGAGCGCGTTCTCGACGAGGATGTTGAAGATCTGGCGCACCTTGTCGGGGTCGGCCTCGGCGGCGAGCGGCTCGTCCGGCAGGTCGATCTCGAAGCGGTGGCCGTTCATGACGCCGCTCTCTTCGACGGTCTCCACCAGCTCCGAGACGACGGAGCCGACGTCGATCCGGCCGAGCTCGACCTGCAAGTCGCCCGCGTCGAGCCGCGCAACATTCAGCAGTTGGTCGACGATCTCCGTCAGGCGCTCCGATTCCGAGGCGATGTAACCGAGGAAGATGCGTCGCTCTTCCTCGCCGAACGGGATGTCCTGTCGAAGCAATGTCTCGGCAAAGCCGTAGATCGATGTGAGCGGCGTGCGCAGCTCGTGCGAGACGGCTGCGACGAAGTCGGACTTGACCTGCTCCACCATCCGATCGGCAGAGATGTCACGGAACGCGAAGATGCGGCCCGCAACCGCTCCGAGCGGGTCGCGCATCACCGCCTCGCTCAGTGACAGCCAGACCTCCTCTCCGCCCCGCGTGATCGAGATCAGCCGCTGCCCCGACGGCATCTCGGCCTCCGCGGACTCGAGCTGGCGTTGCAGGACTTGCACGGTCGTGCGGCCGATCGCCTCTTCCTGAGGCACGCCGCTGATCTCCTCCGCCGCGGAGTTCCAGAGGACGACACGGCCGTCTCGGTCGACCGCGACGATGCCGTCGGCGATGTTCGCGAGGATCGCAACGCTGCGTTCCTTTTCGAGTGAGACGCGCGAGTAGAGCTCGGCGTTCGCCAGCGCCGCGGACGTGTTTCCCGCGAGCGCGAGCAACGCCTCGACTTCCTCTGGCCGCCATTTCCTCGGCTTGCGGGCATAAACGGAGAGCACGCCGGCAAGCGTGCCTTCGGGGCCTGAGAGAGGCACACCGAGAAACGCGGCATACCCGGCAAGGAGGAAGGCATCGGTTCCGACGAGTCGCTGGTCTTCGGTGACGTCCTCGACCGCGAGCGGCGAACGTGACTGGAAGACATCGCCGGAGAGCCGGGCCGTTGCCGATGCTCGGCTGCCGACGGCCTCTTCGGCGCCCTCTCCCGACGCAGCGCTGACGACGAGCTCGTCGTCCTCGAGCGTGCGGACGGCGCAGGCATCGGCCCCGAGCAACGCGGGCGCCTGCTGCACGACCTCCTCCAGGACGGCCGCCGGGTCCAGCTCGGTTGCGAGCACGCCGCCCGTGCGCGCGAGCTGCTGCGACAGCGCGCGCGCTGTGCGCTCGGCTTCGAACAGCTCGCTCCGTTCGAGTGCGCCCCGCGCTGCGTCGCCGAGGTGCCGCGCAAGCTCGAGGTCATCGTCGGTGAACTCGTGCTCCTCGGTGAAGAAAACGACCACCAAACCTGCGTCCTCCGCGCGTGGGCTTGCGGCCGGAACGGCAAGCAGCGCCCGATACCCCGCGGCTTCTGCCTGTTCTCGCCAGGGCTGTTCGAAGCGGTCGTCGCGCGTGATGTCGGGCGAGGCCAACGGGCGCCCCTCCCGCGCTGCGGCCCGGAGACAGTCCGCCGAGGCAGGCAACTTGTCTTCGAGCGCCGCGGCGAGCACCGGTGGCAGGCCCGTCGCGGCGGTGAGCTCGAGCGTCCCGCCTCGTGGCATCAGGACGGCCGAGAAGGCACCTCCGAGGGCGTCGTTCCCTGCCTGCGCAAGCCCCTCGAGAGTGTCCGAGAGCGACAGCGACTCACTCAGGTGCGCGGCAATGCGAAAGAGCGCGCCTTGCTGGTCCATCCGGTGCTCGTTCTCGCGGAGCAACTGCGCGACGCGCACCGCCAGTCCGATCTCCCGGGCCACCGCCTCGGTCAGTGCAATCTCCTCTTCGCTCCATCTTCCGGGCGCATTGCGGTGGAGACCGAGCACGCCGATCAACTCGTCGAAGATCACGATCGGAACGGCGAGAACGGCGCGCGAGCCGAGACTCATCAACATGTCGCGTCCTCCAAGCGAGGCATCGTCCAGCTCCGGCGCGGTCTCGACATTCTCGATGGCCACGGTCTCGCGGCGCTTTACCGCGAGATTCGAAACTGCAAGGCGCCTCCCGGCAGTGACCGGTTCCAATCCACTCTCTTGCCATTGCGCCGTGGGGATGTCGCCGTGAGAGCCCAGGCGGATCAGGCAGCGGTTGACCGCGAGCGCACGACCGGTCTCCTCCACGGCGACCCGCAGCAGCTCGTCGATGTCGAGCTCCGACCGAACGCGTGCCGAGATCCGCGCGACGAAGCGTTCTCGCTCGAGAGCCTCTCCCAGACTGATTGCCACGAGATCGTCGCTGTGCGGAAGAGAGTTCGAGGCGGCGGTGCTCGGCTCCGGGTCATGCTCGGCGGGAGAGGCTGCAGATCGACCCGCGGCCTTTAGAGCGAAGGCTGCGGGCACGCCGACGAAGACCGCGAGGCCGAGCGTGAGCCAGATCCCACCGGGGGGAGCTTCGCGCTCGACCGCCAGCACGATCCCGTAGAGGGCTGCCGCAAGCCCGATGGCCGGAAAAACGGCCAGGATGCCGGGGTCGAGCCTCGTCCGTGGAGGCCTACCCCGGAAAGCCTGGGTCAGAACAGCGGTCGCCCCGAGATAAGCCGCAGCTACGACGAGCAGCGGCACCGCGTTGAACCACAAAGCTTGTTCGGATCGTGACACTGGGCGTCCTGATTGTAGGGAGCGCCCGTCGGGCAGTCGAGCCGCCCAAGGCGCTGACAAGCAGGCCTTTCCGCCAAAAGAGCCGCTTTCCTCTCGCTTCCAAAGATGGGCC
>Ga0307312_10002082_pt1 | contig 10473 bp, 10 predicted proteins | sample ER_DNA_202_FD_194489 | JGI IMG/M metagenome (GOLD analysis project Ga0307312, IMG submission 194489) | Bulk soil microbial communities from the East River watershed near Crested Butte, Colorado, United States - ER_DNA_202 | ecosystem: Environmental > Terrestrial > Soil > Floodplain | place...
CCGCAGCCAATCGCCGTCGAAGGAATGCACGCGCTGATACGGGCGCGAAGCGGAGTTGACGATGAGCGCCGCGCGACGCCCGCGGCTGGCGTGCGCCTTCAGAATCGACCCCGCCGCGCGCACCTGCAGCTCGAAGCTCGAGTCGGGTGCCTCGCCGGCGACCGCGGCCGCATCCGCGTCCAAGAGAACTGCCGTCTCGTCGCGAGGCGCATCCTCGAGCTCCTTCACCATCAGATGGCCGCGCTTCGCAGTCGACGGCCAGTGCACTCGCCGGAGCGACTCCCCTTGCTCGTAGTCGCGCACACTGTGGAGGTCGAAGCCCGTCGGTCTCCTGAGCAGAAGCCGGCGGCCTTCGAGTGCCCGCGCGCCCGAGTCGGAAAAGAGCTGGTCCAAGTCGACCAGGCGCGGATACACGAGCAGAGAATCGCCGCTCGGCAGAGCGGCTTCGACCCTCTCGAGGCCAAATGGATCCTCCAGCACGGCCGAGACGGCCTCAACCGGATAGCGGCCGCGGGGCAAGCTCTCGAGTCTGTAGTTGCCGCGCAGGCGCCCGCGCCGGTTGACCATGACCGTCTCCACCTCCCCGATGCGGGCGATCTCCTCGCGGATCACGAGCGATCCCGAGGGGATGCGTCCGTCCACGTCCACCTCGAGTCGAACGGCGACGTCGTCACCTGCGTAGCGTTGCCCCTCCGGAAGGATCCGGTTGAGCGCCATCGGCTTCGACAGGAAACGAACCCAGAGCGCGGCGGTCGCTACTGCAAGCACCAGGCCGAGCGCGATCGGATAAAGAGCGTCCGAGCCGAACGCCCAAGCGGCCAGATACACGCCGCCGCCGAACGCGAGAATCCAGCGGCCGCGGTCGGTCAGCATCCGCGCCGAGCTAGACGGGGACCGGCGTGCGCTCGAGCACGCTCCGGACGAGGTCCTCGGCGTCGAGGCCTGACGAGCGCGCCTCGGGCGCGAGGATGAGCCTGTGCGCCAGCACGGTCGGGGCGACGACCTTCACATCCTCGGGCTGGACGAATTCGCGGCCGGAGACGAGCGCGCGGGCCTTGGCGACGCGCAGCAGCGCGATGCCCGCTCGGGGGCTCGCGCCGAGGTAGAGGCGAGAGTCAGACCGCGTCTGCCGGAGCAACGCGACGACGTAGCGGTTGAGGCTCTCTTCGACGAAGACTCGTCGTGCGTCCTCGATCGCGTTCATCAGCTCCTCGGCGCTTGCGACCGGCTCGAGGCGATCGAGCAGCGTCGTATCCATCGTCTGCTCCGAGAGCATCTGCGCCTCGTCGGCGAGGGGCGGATAGCCGATCGCGATCCGCATCGTGAAGCGGTCGAGTTCCGCCTCGGGAAGCGGGTAGGTCCCCTCGTACTCGATCGGGTTCTGCGTCGCCATGACCATGAATGGGGGTGGCAGCTGGTACGAGATGCCGTCGACGGTCACCTGGCGCTCCTGCATGCACTCGAGCAGAGCGGCCTGCGTCTTCGGTGACGCACGATTGATCTCGTCGACGAGCAGGATGTTCGCGAAGACTGGGCCAGGCCTGAACTCGAACTCGTTCGAGCGCTGGTTGAAGACGTTGACGCCGGTGACGTCGGAGGGGAGCAGGTCGGGGGTGAACTGGAGGCGGGAAAAGGCGCAATCGATCGAGCGTGCAAGCGCCTTGGCCAGGCTCGTCTTCCCCACGCCCGGGAAGTCTTCGATGATGAGATGCCCCTCGGCGAGTAGGCAGAGAACGGAGAACTGAAGCGTCTCGTCCGGAGCGTGCATGACCCGCTGGAGGTTCTCGATGACCCGCTCCGTCAGTTCGGCGGTGCGAGTCGCCTCGAGTCGCTCCGCTCCAAGCGCCTGCTCGTCCATCATCCCCCTCCCAGTAGGTCCTCGACGTCATCGAGGATAGCCACAGCACATTCTTCCTTACTCCGTCTCCCGATCCGGCGCTCGCCTTGTGACGAGACGAGGACAATCTCGTTGTCCTCGGCCTCGAATCCAACTCCAGATTGGGATACGTCGTTGAAGACGATGAGGTTCCCTCCTTTGTTGGCGAGCTTCTCGCGCGCGCGCTCGAGACCCCGCTCGCCCGCGTCTGCCGCGAAGCCAACCAGAACCTGGCCGTTGGAGCGCCGTCGGCCGAGCTCGGCGAGAACATCGTCCGTCGGCTCCAGGGTGAGCGTCCACATCTCCTTGTCTTTCGGACGCTTTCCCTCTTCCGGATTGCTGGGTCGGTAGTCGGCGACTGCTGCGGCCATCAGAACCACGTCCGCATCGCCCCGCGCGAGCATTTCCCTCTCCATGTCCGCTGCCGTCGGGGCAGGCACCACCTCGACGCCTAGCGGAGGGGGTACGGACCCGTTTGCATAGACGAGGGTCACCTCTGCCCCGCGCCGCTTGGCTTCCTGGGCGAGGGCGACGCCCATCCGCCCTGAGGACCTATTCCCCACGTACCTGACCAGGTCAATGGGCTCCCGAGTCCCGCCGGCCGAGACGACGACTCGTTTTCCGGCGAGCGTGGAGCCGAGACCAAGGATCTCCCGACAGCGCGCGAAGATGGCCTCGGGCTCGGTCATCCGTCCCGCGCCGTGTTCGCCCTCGGCGAGCTCGCCCTCCTCGGGGCCGATGAGCTCCACGCCTCTTTCGAGCAGTCGCGCGACGTTCTCCCTCGTCGCGGGGTGCTCCCACATCCGCACGTTCATGGCGGGCGCTACGAGAACGGGGCCCCGGAAGGCGAGCGCCGCCTGGGTGAGCACGTTGTCGGCGAGGCCGTGCGCGAGCTTGGCGAGGGTGTTCGCGGAAAGGGGCGCGATGACGAGGAGATCGGCCTCGACGAGATGTGGATAGAGGTCGCGCGGCGCTTCTCGCCGGGCCAGGGCCTCGAAGGTGTGTGCCGTGACGAACCGCTCGGCGTCGGGAGTCAGGAGCGGAGTGACTTCGTGGCCGTCCTTGACGAGCAAGCGCACAACCTCGCAGGCCTTGTAGGCCGCGATGCCGCCCGTGACGCCGACGAGAACGCGAGCCATCCGGCTCCTTTCGCAGCTAGCGCGCTACTTGGTGTACGAGACGGTGATCTTGCCCTCGGCGAGCTCCTCGAGGGCCATCGTCAGGTAGTTCTTCGAGCGCGATTCGACGAGAGGCGGCGGAAAATCGTCAAAAGTGCCCTCGCCGAGCTGATGGTGATAGTTGTTGATCTGTCGAGCACGCTTCGCGGCGGCGATGACGAGCGCGTACCGCGAGTAATGCACATTGCGAAGCAGGTCGTCGATGCGGGGATACATCATGTCGCGCTCAGTCTACCTGTCGTTTGGACTTCCTTTGTCACGATGCCGTCGAGCTCGTCGACTGCGCGCTCCACATCGTCGTTGACGACGACGTAATCGAACTCTCCGGCCAGTTGCTGGTGTTCTCGCGCCAGTTTGAGGCGCTCTTCGATCTCGCCGGCGCTTTCCGTCGCCCGTTCTCGTAGCCGTCGCTCGAGCTCCTCGATGGGGGCGGTGACGAAGATCGTCACGCTTCCGGAGACTAGGTCGCGGACGCGCAACGCCCCCGTCGGCTCGAGCTCGAGCAGGCAAGCCTTCCCCTTCTTAGCGATGCGCTCGAGCTCCGAGAACAGCGTGCCGGAGCGCTGATGGAGGAAGGTGACGTACTCGAGAAACTGACCGGCCTCGACGAGGCGGTTGAACTCCTCCTCCGACAGGAAGTAGTAATCGGTGCCCTCGACCTCCCCGGGCCGGCGCGGTCGCGTCGTCGCGGAGACTGCGAGCTCGAGATCGGAGCGGCGCTCGAGCAGCCCCTTGATGAGCGTGCCTTTCCCGGCGCCGGAGGGGCCGGTGACGACGAAGAGCTTCTGCGGGGCGCTCAGCGCCGGAGCAGGCCGACCAGCTCTGCGCGCTGGCGGTCGGAGAGCCCGCCGACCGTCTTCGACTGGCTGATCCGACACTGGTTGAGGAAGCGCGCGGCCTTCACGCGCCCGAACTTCGGGACGGCCATGAGCATGTCGAACACCTTGGCCGTCTCGACGTAGCCGGGTGGGTTACGCAAGATCTCCTCGATCCGCGCGCTGCCGTTCTTCAAGTCCTTCTTCAGCTGGGCCCGCCGGACGCGAATCTCGTTCGCTCGCCGGAGCGCGTCCATCCTCTGGTCCAGAGAGCGTACCGGGGCCTGGACCTGGGTCTTCGTGCTTTGCATTGGCGCGCCATTCTAACAGCGCCCCCTCTCGCTTCAAGTGCGAATTTTCCGCTGCTATTGAGCCCTTTTGCCCAGCTAGGCAACGTGGCGTAACGGGGCGGGAGCCTCGTCGCCGTGCGCAACGGCGTAGGCGTCGGAGGGGTTTTCGAACCCTAACGCCTCCGCTTCGGCCGCGAGTTCGGAGCGGATCCGGCCCGGCGCCTCTGGGTCGAAGAAGAGGATGGTGCCGAGCGCGCATGCGCTGGCGCCCACCGCGATGAGCTCGAGCGCATGGCGGCCCGACTCGATCCCGCCCATACCGACGATTGGAAGCCCGGTGGCGCGAAAGCACGAATAGACGGCAGCGAGGGCGATCGGCCTGAGCGCCGGCCCCGAGAGCCCGCCGGTCGCGGTCGAGAGCGTGGGGGTTAGCGATCCCCGGTCCAGCGCGAGCCCTCTGATGGTGTTGACGAGCGAGAGACCGTCGCTACCCGCCGAGGCCGCCGCCTTCGCCACCGCAGCGATGTCGGGACTCGCGGGCGAGAGCTTCGTGTAGAGCTTCTTCGACGTTGCCTCGCGCGCGGCGCGGACGAGCTCCGCGACAGACTCCACCGGCTCCGCGACATTGGGGCAGGAAACGTTCAGTTCCAGCGCCGCGACTTCGCCGCAACCGTCGAGAGTGGCGCAGACGGTCGCATAGTCGTCGGCTGAAAACCCTCCGACCGACACCCAGATCGGCAGCTCGAGCTCGGCCAGTCGAGGAAGGGTCTCCGCGACGAACTTCTCCACCCCGGGGTTCGCGAGCCCGATCGAGTTCAGCATCCCGAAGTCAGTCTCGGCGATGCGGACAGGCTCGTTGCCACCGCGCGGCAGTGGGGTCACGGTTTTGGTCACGAAGACGTCGAGTTCGCGGGCCACGTCGGGCGCGACGATCGCGTCGAGACAGCCCGAGGCGTTCAGGATCACGCAGCCGCCTCCAGGACCGGGCCCTCCACGCACAGCCGCCTGAGCTCCCCGTCAATTTCCACGGCGCATCCGTAGCAGGCGCCGTACCCGCACGCCATCGGCGCTTCCCACGCAAGCTGCGCCTGCGGTGCGAGCCGGCGGACGGCCTCGAGCATCGGCTCCGGGCCGCACGCAAGGATGTCCGCGCCGGGACGCAGGAGCTCGGTCACGAGCCGGGGTTCGACGACGGTTTCTGCGTTCGGGACGAGTGTGGCGGCTTCAGCATGGGCCTCGGTCCGAAATCCGAGCACCGCCGGTGGACGGCCGAGCCGCTCCGAGAGATACGGGAGCGGCGCCACGCCGATGCCGCCACCGACGAGGAGCGGTCTGTCGATGTCCAGACGGAAGCCGTTTCCGAGCGGTCCGAGCACGCTGATCCGCTCACTCCGAGCAAGCTCGGCGAGCGCGATCGTCCCGGGTCCGATTGGGTCGATCAGGAAGCCGAGCTCGTGCCTGGTGGCAAGGCAAAGGCTCATCGGTCTCGGTAGGAGCCTCCCCGGCGGAGAGAGCATGAAGAACTGGCCCGGCACGCCTGACTCGAGGCCTCCGCGCTTCATACGCACCAGGCTGTATGGCCCGAGCCGCTCGACTCCCGCGACCTCGAGCAATTCCTTACGCACTGAGGCGCTCCTGGAGCGAGACAGCATCCTCCTGCCGGGCGCGTGCGATTGCCTCCACCGCCGCGAACGCGCCGGCCAGCGTCGTGATGCAGGGGATCCGGGCCACGAGAGCCGCCTCGCGAATGAGATAACCGTCCGACCGCGCCCCCCCACCCGCCGGCGTGTTCACGACGAGATCGCAGTGCCGACGGCGGAGAAGGTCGACGACGGTCGCGCCAGGCCCTTCCTCTCCGACCTTGCGGACGCCCGTGACGCGCAGCCCGGCAGCGGCGAGTGCATGGGCCGTTCCGCCGGTCGCGCAAAGCTCGAAGCCGAGCGCGGCGAGACTCCTACCGAGGTCGACGACCACCGCTTTGTCGGCGTCACGGACCGAGAGGAAGGCGGTGCCGCTTTCGGGCAGCGGCCGGCCCGCCGCGCGCTCGGCTTTGGCGAAGGCGGTCGGGAAGTCGGCGGAGCTCGCCATCACCTCGCCCGTGGAGCGCATCTCTGGCCCGAGCACGGGATCGGCTCCCGGGAAGCGCGCGAACGGGAATACGGCGGCCTTCACAGAGACATGGGCCGTCGCCAGGCGACGAGACATGTCCAGATCAGTCAGCTTGGCGCCTGCGGCGAGGCGACACGCTGCCTCGACGAGGTTGAGCCCGATCGCCTTGCTCGCGAACGGAACGGTCCGTGAGGCGCGCGGGTTCGCCTCGAGCACGTACACGTCGCCGTCCTGCACGGCGAGCTGCACGTTCACCAGCCCGACCACGCCGAGAGCGGGAGCGAGCGTGCTCACGATCGTCTCTACTTGAGCGAGCGTCCCCCCGTCGACCGAGATCGGAGGGAGAACGCACGAGGAGTCCCCGGAGTGGACGCCGGCCTCTTCGACGTGCTGCATCACCGCGGCGACGAACGTCTCCTCGCCGTCGCAGAGAGCGTCCACGTCGAGCTCGACTGCGCCCTCGAGAAATCTGTCGACGAGGCCGCCTTCCTTTGCGAGGGCGACCTCTTCAGTGGAGTAACAGACCCGCATGTTTCTTCCGCCCAGCACGTATGAGGGGCGAACGAGTACGGGGTACCCGATGCGCTCGGCGGCCTCGATAGCCTCTTGAGGCCCGCTCGTCATAGCCCACGGCGGCACGGCGATGCCGAGCCGGTCGCACAGTGCCGCGAAGCGCTCCCGGTCCTCCGCGAGGTCGACGGCCTCGAACGGAGTGCCTAGGATGCGGTAACCGGCCGTTTCCAGCTCCTCGGCCAGCTTTAGAGGGGTCTGGCCGCCGAATTGGATCACGACTCCGGCCGGCCGCTCCCGGGCACAGATTTCAAGCACTTCCTCCGTGCGAAGGGGCTCGAAGTACAGCCGGTCGGAAGTGTCGTAATCGGTCGAGACCGTCTCCGGATTGCAGTTCACCATCACGGTCTCGTAACCCAGGGCGCCGAAGGCCTGGGCCGCGTGGACACAGCAGTAGTCGAACTCGATGCCCTGACCGATGCGGTTCGGGCCCGAGCCGAGAACAACGACCGAACGGTTGGGCTCCGGCGCTGCCTCGTCCGCTTCGCCCCAAGTGGAGTACAGATAGTTCGAGCTTGCCTCCACCTCGGCCGCGCAGGAATCGACGCGGCGATAGGACGGGCGGACGCCCCAAGCCAACCTCTTCGCGCGCGCGATTTCCTCGCTCACGTTGACCGCCGCCGCTACGTCGGCGTCCGACCAACCGGCTCGCTTGAAGCGAATCCAATCCTCCGCAACGAGGTCCTCGAGCGACCGCACGCGGGAGAGCTCCGCATGCGCTTCCTCGAGCTGCGCCTTGAACCACGGATGCGCGCCGACCGGAAGCTCAGCCTGCTCGCTGTCTCCCTCGCGTGACCGAGCGGCCTTGAGGAAGGCCTCGGTGAAGGTACGCCCGATACCCATCGCCTCCCCCACCGACTTCATTTGGGTTCCCAGGATCTCGTCGGCCCCGGGAAACTTCTCGAAGGCGAAGCGCGGGAACTTCACGACCACGTAATCGAGAGTCGGCTCGAAGCTCGCCGGCGTCGTCCCCGTCAGATCGTTCGGGATCTCGTCGAGCGTGTAGCCGACCGCGAGCTTCGCCGCGACCTTGGCGATTGGATACCCGGTCGCCTTCGAGGCAAGAGCGGAAGAGCGCGACACCCGCGGATTCATCTCGATCACTCGGAGCTCCCCACTTTCCCGCTCCCTCGCGAACTGGATGTTCGAGCCCCCGGTGTCGACGCCGACCGCCCGGATGACGCGCGCGGCGGCGTCGCGAAGCTCCTGGTAGGCCTCGTCCGGCAAGGTCATCTGCGGCGCGACGGTGATCGAGTCGCCCGTGTGCACCCCCATCGGGTCGATGTTCTCGATCGAGCAGACGATGACGACGTTGTCACGCGCATCACGCATGACCTCGAGCTCGAACTCGTCCCAGCCGATCAGCGATTCCTCCACGAGCACCTGGCTGACCGGGCTTTCTGCGAGCCCCCGTTCCAGCATGCGGTGGAGCTCTGCAGGCGTTTCGGCGATGCCGCCACCGTGGCCCCCAAGGGTGAAAGCCGGACGGAGGATTGCCGGAAAGGACATGCCCTCCGGAAGGTCGGCGGTGGCGGTGGCGATGACGGACTCCGGGACCCGAAGCCCGACGCTCCGCATCGTCTCGCGGAAAAGCTCACGGTCCTCGGCCCGCTGGATCGCATCCTCTCGGGCGCCGATCAGCTCGATGCCGAGCTCGTCGAGCACTCCTTCGTGCGCGAGTCCGCTGGCGAGATTCAATGCCGTCTGGCCGCCGAGCGTCGGCAGCAGCGCGTCAGGCCGTTCGCGGGCGAGGACAGCGGCGACGGCCTCGAGGTCCAGAGGCTCCAGGTACGTGCGGTCGGCGAAGCCGGGGTCGGTCATGATCGTCGCCGGGTTCGAGTTGACGACGATCGTCCGGAACCCCTCCGCCCGCAGCACCTTGAGCGCCTGGCTGCCCGCGTAGTCGAACTCGCAGGCTTGCCCGATCACGATCGGCCCCGAGCCGATCAGGCAGATCGACCGAATGTCACGCCGCTTCGGCAAGCCTCAACTCCTCCACCCAGGCCTCGAGCAGCGGCCAGGCGTCATGTGGGCCCGGGCCGGCCTCAGGATGAAACTGGAGCGACTGCGCGCCTTCACCGCGGATCGCGAGGCCCTCGACGGTTCCGTCGTAGAGGGAGACGTGCGTGACCTCCGGGGCGTCGCCCTCGACCGCAAAGCCGTGGTTCTGGCTCGTGACGAGCACCCGGTTCGTGGCGATCTCGAGCACCGGGTGATTGGCGCCGCGATGACCGAAGGGAAGCTTGAAGGTACGAAGGCCCGCCGCGAGCCCGAGCAGTTGGTGCCCCAGGCAGATTCCGAGGATCGGTGCGCGGCCCAGCAGCTCCTTGACCACGTCCACATGAGCCGGCAGCGCGGCTGGATCGCCCGGCCCATTGGAGAGCAGGACGCCGTCGGGACGCGCTGCGAGGACAGTCTGCGCGTCGACATCGTGCGGAAACACGGTGACGCGGACGTCAGCCTTCGTAATCCGGCCGAGGATGGACTGTTTGACCCCGTAGTCGATCACGGCCAGGTGCGGACCCCCGCGCCCGACGGTGTACGGCTTGGGTGTAGAGACCTCAGCGACGAGGGAGCGGCCGGTCATCGGCGCCTGCGCGCGCACCCGCGCGAGAAGCTCGTCCACGGACGCGATCCCCGCGACCGCAGCCGCTCGCATCGCCCCCCGCTCGCGCAAATGGAGAACGAGGCTGCGCGTGTCGATCTCCTCCAGGGCGACCACGCCTTGGCCTGTCAGCCAACGCGTCCACTCTTCTCCACCCGCGCGACGCATGAAGACCGCCCGGGCGTGGACGGCCCGCGATTCCGAGCGCGCGTCGGCAACGCCGTAGTTTCCGACCATTGGAGCGGTGAAGCAGACGAGCTGCTCGGCGTAACTCGGGTCGGTGACGATCTCCTGGTAGCCGCTCATCGAGGTGGTGAAAACGGCCTCGCCGAAGGCGATCCCCTCGGCTCCAACCGAGCGCCCGCGAAAGACCGCGCCGTCTTCGAGGACCAGGGACCCGCTCACCGGTCACCATCCGAGCAGATCAGGTCGGCCGGGCGCGAGAAGCGAGCGTCGCAAGGATGCAGGGAGCAGTCGTAGCCAGAGGCTACGGGTGCGACTGAGGACGCCGCGAGGCGATGCTTCGCAGCGAATCGGAAGATCTGAGATGCGAGGTTGAGGGCCGTCATTAAGCTCCGAAGACCACCTTGCCGTCGGCGACCGTCTGGACGACCCTGCCCTTGAGAGTCGCTCCGAGGAGCCATGAGTTGACCGAACGTGACCGGAACTCCTCAGGCGCCACGCACCAGGTCGTCTCCAGATCGAGGACGACGAGGTTTGCCGGGGCACCGACCGCAATTCGCGGCGGCTCCAGCCCATAGACCCTGGCTGGGCCCGCGCTCATGCGCTCGAGCACGGTCTCCAGGGGGACGACGCCTGGCTCCACGAGCCGGGTGTAGAGGACAGCGAAGGCGGTCTCCAGCCCCGTGACTCCGAAGGGCGCTTCCTCGAACGGCACGTCTTTCTCGTGCGCTGCGTGGGGGGCGTGATCAGTGGCGATCGCGACAATCGTGCCGTCCTTCAGCCCTTCGATGAGTGCCTGTCGATCCTCCTCGGCCCGCAGCGGCGGGTTGATCTTCAGGTTCGGGTC
>Ga0307312_10002085_pt1 | contig 10468 bp, 9 predicted proteins | sample ER_DNA_202_FD_194489 | JGI IMG/M metagenome (GOLD analysis project Ga0307312, IMG submission 194489) | Bulk soil microbial communities from the East River watershed near Crested Butte, Colorado, United States - ER_DNA_202 | ecosystem: Environmental > Terrestrial > Soil > Floodplain | place: USA...
GGCGAAGCTGTGGTGACGCCGCCGGCGGTGATGCTGGTCGCGCCATTGATCTGCGCTTCACTGAAGTTGGCGCCGAGCGCAACCTTGGCGCGCCATTCGAGCATCCACGGGCCGCGCGAAAACCCGCCGGCAACGCCGAGATCGACCCCGTGAAAATTGCTGCGGGCGTGGAACGAGTCGCTTGCAGCGACCACCGTTCCCGGAGGGATCCCCCCGCCGGCCAAGGCGGTGGACGTACTGGCGATCTCCAATCGGTCGGACGCGTGCAGGAAGCGATAGCCGACCAGCACACTGAAGCGCTCGGCGCCCCAAGGCGTGGCGTAGGAGCCGATGTCGCGGCGGTAAAGCGCGCCGGCCCCGTAAAGGCGGGATATTTCGCTTACGGTCACCGAGCCGGACACCAGGTCAGGAAAAGCGACCAGTACTGAATTTTGCAGACCGGTATTGGCCTCGAGGAATGGCTGCGCAAGAATTGGAGTGCCAGCCGAGCTTGCGCTAAATCCGGCGGAGGCCCGCTCGAGGCCGAAGAAGCTCGCTTCGATGCCGGATCTGTGCTGCGGGTCGAACCAGTATCCGGCGCGCAGTCGCCCGCCCGAGCGCCAACCGCCATTGACGCTGGAATCCCCGAACAGGACCGTTGTGCCTGGAGATCCCAATATCCCGGCCTGTGCCGGCGGAGTGCCCGCCGGGCTCGTGGTGACAAGTGGCGGCAGCCTGTCGCCCTTCACGCTCCAGGCCAGATATTCCATTTCGGCCCAGAACTGGCCCGCGTCAGCCGGCGCCGGCGGCCGCGCCTTCAGGGGTAAATCGGCGGCAGCGGCCCGATCGCAGCAAGCCACCGCCAAAACGGCAAGGCCGGTCAATCGCAAGATCGACACCATGTCTGAAAAGGAACGCTTCATCGTCGCTGCCCCCGGACGATCGGAGCACGCCCGTTTTCAGCTTGGCAAGTGTATTCGCGCCACACTCCCGGCCTTAAATTCGCTCCAGCTTCTGCAGGCAGCGAACCATTGCCGGCATCGGCGTATCCGGGAAACTCGTCTTCCAGTCGGTGACGCCGACCTCGCCGACATAGATGTCGCCCCTGGAATCCAGCGCGACGCCGTGCGGGGCGAGGAATTTGCCGGCCTCGAGTCCCGGACCATTTTCCCCGCCGAGCCGCGCGATGCGCTTTCCCGTCGCGTCGACGATGGTCAGGCGCGGACCCAAATTCGGCACCTTGCGATTGACCGGCATGCCCGGACCAAGCTCGCCAATGACAAAATTCGGCTGCTTGCCGCCGCAGCAATACAGCGCGCAGGGCCGGTGCAGGTTATTCCACTGCGTCTCGTATTTGCCGTTGCCGTCGAACACCTGGACGCGGTGGTTCTCGCGATCGGCGACATAGACAAAGCCGTCGGCGTCGGTTGCGATGTTGTGGACGATGTTGAACTGGCCGGGATCGGTGCCCGGTTCGCCCCAGGTTTTGATCAGTTTGCCGTCGGGCGTGAATTTGTGGACGCAGGCATTGCCGTAACCATCCGAGACGTAGATTTCACCCTTGGGCGAGAGCGCGGTGTGGGTGCAGCGGTGGAAGGGCTCGCCGCTCATGAAGGGCGCGGGCTTGTCCGGGATGCCGATCGTCAGCAGCACCTTGCCGTCGGTCGAGCATTTGCGCACCGTGTGGTCGCCGTCATCGGTGCAATAGAGATTGTCCTCGGTGTCGATGTGCAGCCCGTGCGCGCGGTTGAACAGGCCTTCGCCCCAGCTTGTGATGAAATTGCCCTCGCGGTCGAGCACCACCATCGGGTGGGCGCCGCGATTGAAGACATAGATGCGGTCCTTGCCGTCGACCGCGACCGAGGCGACGTCGGTGAGATTCCATCCCTCCGGCAGCTTCGCCCAATTCTCCACCACGCGATAGCGGTGTTCGCCCGAGCCGAGAATGGTCGGCATGTGTTTTCTCCCTGAAGTGAATGGTTGAGCTCGTCATTCCGGGATGGTCCGAAAGGACCAGACCTCAGATGTGCAATTGCACATCGGGGAATCTCGAGATTCCGGGTTCGTCGCTTCGCGCCACCCCGGAATGACGTGAATGCAATTCACGCGAAGGCTGCGTTGCGCTTTGCAGCGCGCGGGATGCGCGGCAGCAATCCTTCCTCGATCGCCTTGACCTGCAGCGCCAGATATTTCGAATTGATCCGGCACTGCGCCAGGCTGCCGGCGATGAACCACAGCCCCGGCTGCGCGGTGCGGGTGTACATGTTGCGCAGTTCCTGACCCTCGCCGAAACCCCAGATCGGGCCGACGCGGTCGGCAACCGCGTCCCCGAACAGTTTGCGCACCAGATGCTGCTGGCCCTTGTAGCCGGTCGCCAGCACGATCAGGTCGGCGACAAGCGTCTCGCCGCTCTTCAACCGCGCGCCTTCGGTGACAAATGATTCGATATCCGAGAATTGCCGCAGCCCGATCTCGCCGCGCACCACGAGGTCGGAGCAGCCGACGTTGAAATAATAGCCGCCGCCGCGGGTGAGATATTTGAACTGCCAGCCGGTACCGTCTTCGCCGTAGTCGAGCTTGAATCCCTTGAGCCGCAAGCCATCAAGCAGGTCCTTGTCGAGTTCCTTCGACAGCGCCGCAATGGACTGGTGACTTTTTTTAGCGAGCGGCAACGGCATCGAGGTCGCGATCAGGTCGTTATCCTCCAGCGTGCCCTCGTTATACGCCGCATAAGCCAGTTGCGCCGATGGCTCGATGTTGGTGATCAGGGTCGGGCTGCGCTGAACCAGCGTCACGTTAACGCCGCTCGAATAGAGGTCCTGCGCGATATCATGGCCGCTGTTGCCGGTGCCGATCACCAGGGCCTTTTTCCCCTGCCACGCCTCGCCGTCGCCATACTGGCTGGAATGCAGCACCGTGCCGGCGAAGTTTTTCAGACCTGGAATATCCGGCAGGTTCGGAATGCCGCTGACGCCGGTCGCCATCACGACATGCCGCGGATGCATCTCGCGCCTGGAGCCGTCGGTCCGGCGCAGCACCACCGACCAGCGCGCTTCCGCCTCATCGTAAGCACCGCTCTCCAACTCGGTGCCGGTCCAGTAGTTGAGCTCCATGCTCTCGACATAGGCCTCGAACCAGTTGGCGAGCTTGTCCTTCGGGATATAGACCGGCCAGTTCGGCGGGAACGGCATATAGGGCAGGTGGTTGACCTGCACCTGATTGTGCAGCGTCAGCGCATGGTAGCGATTGCGCCAGTTGTCGCCGATGCGCGCCTCGCGATCGACGATGAGTGTGTCAATCTGCAATTGCTTGAGACGTGCCGCGATCGAAAGTCCGGCCTGACCGCCGCCGACCACCAGCGCGTCCGGATCGCGGTCGGCATATTGGGCCGCGGCCTTGCGCAGATCGAGCCAGTTGGGGCCGCGGAAATCCCGCGAATAGGCCTCACCCCGCGGCCGCGATCTTCCCTGCTGCTCCTCAAAACCTTTCAATTCGTCGAGTGCCGTCAGCAGCGTCCAGGCTTTCAGCCTGTTGCCATCGCCGTTGTCGGGGATCAGCCGCAGAATTCCGCTGCCGCGGCCTTGCGCGGTCTCAAATTTGAAAATCGCCTCGATCGCGTTGGTGCCGGCGCGGGCGACCCAGCGCGGCGCGGCGCGGTCGGGGTCGATCTGAAATGTGCTGGGAGCGGCGCGGTGGGCGTGAGCCTTCAGCTCGGTGAGGATCGCATTGGCGCCGTTGATGGTCTGCAGGTTCCAGCTCAGCGCTAGCACGTCGCGCCAATGACTGTCGGGGTGAAACAACGTCTTCAGCAGGCCGTCATCGGGTTCTGCGAGCGCGGTTTCGAATTGCGCCAGCCAATTTTCCGCGGCGATCGAGATATCGTCGGTTCTGTCCAGCATCGGGGTTTCTCTTGACCAGCCGTCTTCGCGGCGTTTCCCAAGGGCGAAGCCTATACCGGTCGGGATCGCGCAGAAAGGGCGCAAGAAGAACTCCGCTATGCCGCCAGCGACAGGATGTGCCCCTGATCCGGCGGAACACGCCCGGCCAGCGTGTCGAGATAAACCTGTTTCACCGGCCCCTCGCCGCGGCCTTCCGTTACCTTCAGCCATCGATCCAGCATCGGAGCGAAGCCCGACCATGCCGCGCCGAACCTGGTGTGATGCCACCTGGACCCCATTCCTTGGCGCGTTTGCGAATCTGGTCGGGCGCGAAGAACCAGGTCGGCTTGGCGCCCGGCAATTGCGGCTCATCCGGCGATGAGCTGCGGTGCGTGAGCCCGATGCGGCCGGAATATTTCATGCGATCGCCGAAATGCCGATGCAGTCTTGCGCGCAACTCGCTGTTGCCCGCCATGTCGACGAACGCGACCGGCTGATCTGCCGGCAGCGAGGTCACGCGATCATAGGTCACCACCTCGTCGTAGCAGCCAAGCGACTTGACGAAATCGCTGTTGGCCGCCGAGGTAAGCCCGATCACCCGTAACGGCTTGCGCAGCGTATGCAGAAGATGCGCAAGGCCGAACGCGGTCTTGCTGGAGGCGCTGGAGAGCATCACGCTGCGTGCGCCGTAAAACTCATTCTCCGCCAAAAAATCGTCGACCAGAAACGACAGCATGAACAGCGGACGCAGCAGCGCCTGATAATCGCCCTGGCGGCCGGCGAAGGCGGGATCGCCGCTGACGCGCGCATAGGCGTTGTAGACCGGCGCGACGCCTTGCCGATGCGCGGCAGCGTCGCGCAAGCCGCGCTTGCTCACGTCGGCTGCCTCGATCACCAGATGTGTCGCCATCGGAAAATAGCCGAACAGACGATCGCCTTCGGAGACACCAGGATGACGCGAGGCAATCACCTCGCCAAATCCCCACACCGGAATGTTGCCGAAATTTTCGGGCGCCGGAAACAGCTGCCAGTATTTTAGCTGGTCGCCGAGAACGGCATAGGTGATGTTGTTGGCGGTGAAGGCGAAGCGGTCGATCTTGACCAGCAGCGCCTCATCGTGCAGGGCGGCGGCGGCCGGCAGCTCCCTCTCGATGAATTTGCATTGTTGCAAATCATGGCGTGCAACGACGAAGTCGGTGGATTTCATGTTTCGATCCCCGGCAGTTTTTTCATTCCTTCATCTTTGCTTTTGCTGGTGGCCGTTTTGCAACAGGTATCTTGTTTAAAACGGCGTTCGCTTTCGGCTCGCCGCCGATCATGCCCTCGCGTTTTTTCACCGCCCGGTAATAGGCCCACCACAGATGCGCCGCGGCGCCGCGCAATGGACGCCACGGTTCCGCCAGCGGCGCCATCTGCTTCGCGGTCGGCCGCGTCCTTAGCCCGAGTCCGATTTTCACCGCCTCCTGCACAGCGAGGTCGCCCGCGGGCCAGGCGTCGCCATGCCCAAGGCAAAACAACAGATAGACGTCGGCGGTCCAGGGGCCGATGCCGTGCAGCGCCGTCAGGGTGTTGTGGGCGGCGTCGGCACCCTCGTTGGCCAGCACGTCCAAATTCAATCGTTCCAAGGCGAGCTCGCGCGCGAGATTTTTCAAGGTCTTGATCTTCGCCGCCGACAATCCGAGCCGGCCCAGCCGGTCGGCGCGGGCGCGGCGCACCGCGTCATGGTGAAATGGATCGAACGCGGTGCTGACGCGGGCCCAGATCGCCGAGGCGCTGGCGGTCGAGAGTTGCTGCCCGCAGATGATCGCGGCCAGGCCGGCATAGCCGGGCTCGCGGCGGCGCAGCGCCGGCATGCCCGCCAACTCAAATATCGGCTTGAGCCGCGGGTCCTGCTTAACCAGCGCGTGGATGGCCTCTTCGAGGTCGGCCTGGGTGTCGAGGTGGATGAGCATTGCAGGATCAACTTGCTGGGGCCGTCATGCGCGGGCTTGACCCGCGCATCCATCTCATATCGTAACAGACTCTTGAAGCATGGATTGCCGGATCAAGTCCGGCAATGACGAGAGTAGAGAACTCAATGCCGCCACGCGTCTTCCGTTTTGCGCCGAGTCCGAACGGCTATCTGCATCTCGGCCACGCCTTTTCGGCGCTGCTGAATTTCGACTTGGCGCGTCAGACCGGCGGCCGCTTGCTGCTGCGCATCGAGGACATCGATTTGACCCGCAGCAAGCCTGAATTCGAGGCCGCCATCCATGAAGACCTCGCCTGGCTCGGCATCGCATGGGAGCAGCCGGTGCGGCGGCAATCGGAGCATCTCGCGGATTATCGCGAGGCGCTCGAGAAACTGTCAGCCCAAGGTCTCGTCTATCCGAGCTTCGAGACCCGCGCCGAGATCGCAAAACTGGTGGCGCAGCGCGAGGCGAGCGACCCGTGGCCGCGCGACCCCGACGGTGCGCCGCTCTATCCCGGCACGGCAAAATTGCTTTCGTCCGGTGAGCGCGCCCGATTGCTCGAATCGGACGCGCCTTACGCGCTGCGGCTCGACATGGCGGCGGCCTGCGCGCGCGCCGGCGATCTCTTTTGGGCCGAGCATGGCGAAGGTCCCGACCGCGAGGCCGGCGCGGTGGCCGCCCGGCCGGAAGCGTGGGGCGACGTCATCCTCGCGCGCAAGGAAACGCCAACCAGCTATCACCTCTCGGTGGTGGTCGACGACGCCCTGCAAGGGGTGACGGAGGTGGTGCGGGGGCAGGACCTGTTCTGGTCGACCAGCGTCCATCGGCTATTGCAGCAGCTGCTCGGCCTGCCGCAGCCGGCCTGCCGTCATCACCGCCTCATCCTCGATGCTGCGGGGCGGAAACTCTCGAAGTCGACCGAGGCCACCGGCTTGCGCGAACTCCGCGCCGGAGGTGCGACGCCGGCCGACATCCGCCGCCTGGTCGGCCAGCCTTGATTGCCACAGGTTTGCCGTGGGCACGCCGCAAACCGAAACGCCTTCGGCGTGACTCCGCCAGCCCGGCCATGGCATGGTGGGGGCGGCCAGGGTCAGGGGAATCATGGCGCCAAAATCGCGCTCACAGCGCACCACGCGGCCGCCGAAAAGGCGGGCGCCGAAAAAACGCGCTTCCCGCGTTACCGCGGACAAGGCGCGCAAGCGCGCTGCCGTGCCTGCTGCGCCCGGTATCGTCGAAGCAGCGCTCGCAGCGTTCGCGCATGAGGTCCGCACGCCGCTTACCGGAATTCTGGCCATCAGCGGCCTCCTGGCGACATCCGACCTCGACGAGCGAGAGCGGCGCTGGGTCGATACCATCAAGGCCGGTGCGGAGCATCTCGCCAGTCTGGCGACATTGTTCGTCGATGCCGCAAAGGGCGGTAACGCCGCGGCCGGCGTGCGGCAGGATTTCTTCGATCTGCGGGTGTTGGCGCGCAACGCCGGCGATTCGCTTGCGGGGCGGGCGGCGGCGAAAGGTCTGCAATCCCAAGTCGATATTTCGGACAAGCTGCCGGCGCTGGTGGTTGGCGACCCGGTCCGCCTGCGCGCCGCACTGGAAAACCTGATCGATAACGCGGTGAAGTTCACCGAAACTGGCGGCGTCGCGCTGGCGGTCGAGCCGATGCTCGGCCAAAGAGGCAAGGTCGCCGTTTCGTTTGCGATTTCCGACAGCGGAATCGGGCTCACGCTCAACGAGATCAAGCGCCTGTTCCGGCCGTTCTCGCAGGCCAATGTCAGCATCGCGTCACGCTTCGGCGGTGCCGGGCTCGGACTGTCGTCGGTAAAAGCGTTGGCACGCGCAATGGGCGGCGACATCGTCGTTGCGCCACGGCGGGGTGGGGGAACCACCTTCACCTTGACCGTGACTTTGAGCCGCGCAAAGGCCTCCCACGCGGCCAGTTCAAATGCGGATGCCGGCGTGGCCTCGGAAGCGGTGCTGGGGCTGCGCGTCCTCAGTGTCGAGGATAATCCGTTCGGCCGCGTCGTGCTCAACACCATCCTCACCGAACTCGGTCATCAATCGGAATTCATCGGACGAGGCGAGGCCGCCGCGGAACGGATTGCGCAAGGCGACTTCGACGCGGTGCTGATGGACATGGTGCTGCCGGGGATTGACGGCATCGAGGCGATCAAGCGAATACGAAGCCTAAGTCCGCCGCTCGGCCGCATCCCGATCATCGGGGTGTCGGGCCGCGGCGATGACGAAGCGGCGTCGCGCGCCGCCGGCGCCGATGCCTTTCTGCTCAAGCCTGTGAGTCCAAGGGCTCTAGCGACTGCGCTGCTTGAAGCGACACGCCGTGCGGCAACCGCGACTTGATGATCGCCGCGTTCAATTCGCCGCCATACACGAAGATCGCGGCGATGAAATACAGAAACACCAGCGCGATGATCACCGACGCAAGGCCGGCATACATGGTGACATAGTTATTGGCGAAGCGTGCCAGATACTGGCCAAACACGATACCCGATATCAGCGAGCCCACCAGGGTGAAGACGATGCCGGGCAGGATCTGCAGGAATCCCCGCCGCCCCGCCGGAAGCCAGGCGTGCAAAATGAACAGCGCGACGATCATTGCCGTAATCGTAATGCCGTAACGCGAAAGGTTGAGAAAATTCTCGTTGGTCTCGACGATCAGCGGAATGTGGCGCCTCGCCGCCTCCAGCAACAGCGGGCCCAGCACGATCAGGAATGCCATCGCCAGCGATGTGATGGCGGCGACCAGCGTGTAGCCGATCGATTCCAGCCGCAGCCAGTACCAGCTCCGCGATTCGATCACCGAATAGGCGCGGTTGAGCGCCACGCGCAGGCTTTCGACGCCGTTCGAGGCGAAATATACCGCCAGCACGGCGCCGATGGTCAGCGCGTCGCCGCGGGTTGTCGTCAGCACGTCGTGAATCTCGCCCGACAGCGAATCGGCGACCTGCCTCGGCCAGACTTGCAGCATCAGCCCCGCCGCCTGATCGGCGAGTTCCTTCGAGCCGAAAAAGCCGGCCAACGACGTCAGCACGATCAGAAAGGGAAACAGCGCCATCAGGGTCGACAGCGCGATATGGCTGGCGATCGCCCAGCCGTCATCGGCGAGAAACGTGTAGAACGCGTCGATGACGACATCGAAGACGTAGCGAAGCTGCTTCACATTTCACCTTGATGGAGCGAAAGACGCATTCGACCGGCGAACAAGCTACCATCTGATATTATTGGGCAAAAAGCCAGATCGTCGGGTACCGCGTGAGCGTGATGGCGGACCGCTTGGCGCGGTGTTATGTACGGCCATGGCTTCATTCCTGAGCACGATCATACTCCCGATCGCGGTAGGCGCCGTCGCGCTGGTGTTGCTGCTTGGCCTTCTCAACATGATGCGGGGCGGATCGCCGAACCGCTCGCAGAAACTGATGCGGCTGCGGGTGTTGCTACAATTCGTCGCGATTGTGATCACCATGCTCGCGGTCTGGGCTATGGGGCGCTGAAGGAGACAGACAATGGTCGTGCTCAATCGTATCTACACGCGAACCGGTGATGACGGCACCACGGCGCTCGGCAGCGGCGAACGCCGCCCGAAATACGATCTGCGCATCAGTGCCTATGGAACCGTCGACGAGACCAACGCCGCCATCGGCGTCGTGCGGCTTTATCTGCAGGATGCGCGCGAGCTTGATGCGATGCTGGGCCTGATCCAGAACGATTTGTTCGATCTCGGCGCCGACCTCGCGGTGCCCCAACGCGAGGGCAAGGCGGAGCGGTTGCGGATACTGTCCAGCCAGGTCGAGCGCCTTGAGCACGACATCGACAGCTTGAATGCGCGGCTGGCGCCGCTGACCTCGTTTGTGCTGCCCGGCGGCACGCCGGCCGCGGCGTATCTGCATCTGGCGCGTACAATTTGCCGCAGGGCGGAACGGATGATGGTGGAACTCGCGGCCAAGCCCAACGAACCGGTCAGCGATGCCGCGATCCAGTATATGAACCGGCTGTCGGACTTCCTGTTCGTCGCCAGCCGGTCGGTGAACGACAACGGCGCCGGGGACGTGCTGTGGGTGCCCGGCCAGAACCGCTAGGCCCGCCTGTCCGGCAGCGATTTTTGGCCTTATCGCGTTGACCGGGGTTGGCCGGACCTTTAGGTTCCGCGCCTTAGCTGCTCAAAGCCGAATTCAAGCGAAAGAGGATCGATGAAGGTTCTGGTACCGGTCAAGCGGGTGGTGGATTTCAACGTCAAGGTCCGCGTCAAAAGCGATGGATCGGGCGTCGAACTGTCCAACGTCAAGATGTCGATGAATCCGTTCGACGAAATCGCCGTCGAGGAGGCGCTGCGCCTGAAAGAGGCCGGCAAGGCGACCGAGGTCGTGGTGGTGTCGGTCGGCCCGGCGCAGGCGGCCGAAACCATTCGCACCGGGCTCGCCATGGGCGCCGACCGCGGTATTCTGGTCAAGGCGGAGGGTAATGTCGAACCGCTGGCGGTGGCGAAAATTCTCAAAGCCATCGTCGACGAAGAGAAGCCCGGCCTGGTTATTCTCGGCAAGCAGGCGATCGACGACGATTCAAACCAGACCGGCCAGATGCTGGCCGCACTGCTCGGGTGGTCGCAGGCGACCTTTGCCTCCAAGCTCGAGGTTGACGGCGCGGATT
>Ga0307312_10002087_pt1 | contig 10465 bp, 7 predicted proteins | sample ER_DNA_202_FD_194489 | JGI IMG/M metagenome (GOLD analysis project Ga0307312, IMG submission 194489) | Bulk soil microbial communities from the East River watershed near Crested Butte, Colorado, United States - ER_DNA_202 | ecosystem: Environmental > Terrestrial > Soil > Floodplain | place: USA...
GCCGCGTTCGGCGGGGCGCTGCTGCTCGTACGGGCCGTGGAACGGCGACCGCGGCTCCATCAGCCCGCGCTGGTCACGGGCGGTATCGGCGCCGTGCTGGTTGCGGTCGCTTCGATTGCGAATACGGGCGCGCTCCGTCACGGACTCCAGTACGCATACGGCTGGATTCCCGCAGGGGCCGCGGTCGCGGCCGTCCTGCTCGTCCGGAAGGCCTGGAGGACGCGTGACGGCGCGCCGGAGAGCCAGCTCGAGCTGGGCACGACGGTCGTTCTCGCCGTCGTCGCGGCCGCAACGTACGCCGCGTTCTACATCCACAACTTCTTCCCGCAGATGGCCGTCTACGCGCTGCCGCTCGCCGCCGTCTTCCTCGCGAGCATCCACCTCCGGCAGCTCGCAACCAGCCGTGGCACAGCCCTGCTCGGGGTGGCCTGGCTCACGTTCCTGGCCACGGCCGGAATCGGCTTGGCGCTGAAGGATTCGCGGGTCGAGTCGGCGACCGTGCACGGTCCCGGAGGGACAATTGCCGCGAAGCCCGAGCAGGCCGCCGTCTACCGGCAGGCACTTGCTTGGATCGAGCGGAGCACGCCGCCACACGGGCGGATCCTGCTAGCTCCGCAGTTGACCTGGCTCTACGCCATCAGTGAGCGCAGGAACCCGCTGCCAGAGCTCTCCCTGCTTCCGGGAACGCTCACCCCCGCAGGCGAGCGCGCCGCCATCCACCGGCTCGCCGGCGCGCGCGTCCCGTTGATCGTGACGGAACGACGCACCTTCACGGGCTACGGGCACACCTACTTCGGCGGATCCTTCGACCGCGACCTTGCGGCGTGGATCCGTTCCAACTACCGACATGCCGCCTCGCTCGGCTCCGCAGGGCCGACGAACAACGCCGTCGACATCTGGCTGAGGAGGTCCACATGAAGCGTGTAGGGGTCACCGGGGCCGCGGGCTTCGTCGGATCGCACCTGTGCGACCGGCTGTTAGCAGACGGCTACGAGGTCATCGGCATTGACGATATGTCGTACGGCTCGATGCTGAACATCCAGTCGTGTTTCGAACAGCCGAACTTCCATTTCGAAGTGCTCGACTGCCGCCACCGGCGTGGGCTGCGGGCCGCATTCCAAGGCTGCGACGCCATCGCGCACCTGGCGGCGAAGAAGATCCCGCGCTACCACGGCGCGCTGTCGACGCTCGAGGTGAACGTCGCGGGCGCAAACGCCGTCTATGGCGTGGCGCTCGCCCTGGGGGCCGACCTCGTCGTTACATCCACCTCAGACGTCTACGGGAATGGCGAGCCACCGTACGCGGAGGACGATCCCCTTGTCCTCGGGCCGCCCACCAGCCGGCGCTGGGCCTACGCGACATCAAAGCTCTACGACGAGCACTTCGCGCTCGCGCTCGCGGAGGAGCGAGGACTCAAGGTCTCGATCCTGCGACTCTTCAACGCCTACGGTCCCCGCAACCACCTGAGCTGGTGGGGCGGCCCGATGGTGACCTTTGTCGAGTCCCTGCTCGACGGGGAGCCGATCGAGATCCATGGTGACGGCCGGCAGACCCGATCCTTCACCTACGTCAGCGACACCGTCGAGGGCATCGTCCGGGCACTCGAGACCCCCGAGGCTCGTGGCGAGATCGTGAACGTGGGCGGATCCCAATCCATCACGATCCTCGAGTTGGCCGAGATCGTGCAGTCGAAGCTCGGAATACCGCCGCCGCTTCGAGCGACGTTCATCCCGTATGAGGATCTGCCGGGGAATTACCAGGATGTGCGCCACCGCGTCGCCGACCCGACCAAAGCACGGGACCTCCTGGGGTTTGAGGCCAAGGTCGAGCTCGCGGAGGGCCTCGCGGCAACGCTCGAGTGGCACCACAAGCTACGACTCGAGGGAAGACAGGCCGTGCTGGCGTGACGCGAATCATCATCCTTGCGCTCGCGGTCGCTACGCTCGCGGCCGGGAGCTCTGCGGGCGCGACCTCCGGCCTCCCGCCGAAAGGCGTGACCGGAATTGCGCTCAACGGACGTGTCGGGCTCGCTTGGCAGAACGCCGGTGGCCAGACCGCTTACAACGTCTACCGAGGGACGAGCCCCTCGTCGATCACCACTCCGCTCACGCCGGTGGGCGGGGTCACGGCGAAGACCTTCACCGACACCTCCGCGGTGAACGGGACGACGTACTACTACACCGTACGCTCGGTCAGCGCGGGGCTGGAATCGAGCGACTCGATCGTCGTGCAGGCAACGCCGGCGCCGCGCTCCTGTTCGAGCGGGAACGCGGTCGTGCTCGAGAATTGCTTCCCTGGAACGACCGACTGGAAGCTTGGGAACACACCGACGGTCGCTGCTGGAGGCATCGAGGGATTTGCCACCACCCAGAGCGTCGACAAGGGTGGGTCGGTCGACCTGAAGATCAGGACGACGCCCGGTGTCAGCTATAGCGCCTACGTCTACCGGAGCGGCTATTACGGCGGAGCGGGCGGCCGCCTGTACTCGGTGCAGACCGGCCTCGTAGGGACCTCACAGGCGGCCTGCACCTCTGCCTCGACGACGACCGGTCTCTACGACTGTTCGAAGTGGTCGGTGTCAACGACCATCACCACGACGAGCGTGTGGCCCACCGGCGTCTACATCGTGAAGCTCGTGCGCGGCGACGATGGCGCGGAGAACATGATCCTGTTCGTCGTCCGTGACGACAGTCGCGCGGCGCCGCTTTTTTACGGCGTTCCGTTTTCAACCTACGAGGCCTACAACAACTACGGTGGGAAGTCGCTCTACGGCTACAACTCGAGCGGGTCGCGGACGGTGGCGGCTGGGCCCCAAGCGGTCAAGGTCTCGTTCGACCGACCCTTCGAGCAGGCACGCACGGCCGCGACCTCCGACTTCCACGACTGGTACACGCGCACGGACTACGAGACCGTCTACTGGCTGGAGAGCTCCGGCTACGACGTCGGTTACCAGTCCAACACGGACATGGAGTTGAACGGCGCCCGAGTCAAGAACCACCAGGCCTACATGCTCGGCTCCCACGACGAGTACTACTCGACGGCGATGCGCACTGCGCTCGAGCAAGCCCGCGACGGGGGGGTCGATCTCTTCGCTCCGGGAGCGAACGGCGTCTACTGGAAGATCCGCTACGAGAACGGGCCGGGCGGCGGTCAGAACCGGGTCGAGGTCTGTTACAAGACCACCGCCACCGGCACGCCGGATCCGAGCGGGATCCCGACCGGGACGTGGCGCGACCCAGCAGGGGCGAACAAGCCGGAAAACGCTCTGCTCGGCGTCATGTACGTCGGCGACAACAGCAGCGCCTTCTTTCCGCTGACGGTTCGCGCCGGAGACAGCAGCGACAGGGTCTACCGCTTCACCTCGCTGCAGAGCAAGGCCGGGGGCTCGACCGACGTCAGCAACTCCCTTGTCGGCTGGGAGTGGGACGCTCGGGTTGCGAACGGCTTCGAGCCGAGCGGCGTGAAGACGCTCTCGGCCTCCAGCGTTTACGGCAATGTGATTCAGAGCCACGGCGCTGGCTACATCTTCGCCCCGGCGACGTCCAACGCCGCGAAATACAAGGCGGCGAGCGGGGCCCTCGTCTTCGCGACGGGAACGAACCAGTGGGCGCGCGGCCTTGCCCTGAACGCCGACGGGGCCGGCGAGCCCGACTTGCGCATCCAGCAGACGACGACGAACGTGCTCCAGGACATGGGCGTGACTCCGGCTACGCCTGGCGGCGGGATCGTCCTCGACAATCCTGCCGACCCCCGCCTCCTGTCGACCTCGCCGCAGGACGCCGGTGCAAACGCCGCTGTGACGACGAAGCTGACGGCGACGTTCGCCGGTGGCATGGACGCCTCTACGATCACCGCCGCCAGCTTCACGCTCGAGGGCTCCGGCATGACACCCGTGGCGGCCAATGTCTCGTACGATGCGACCTCGAAGACCGCGACGCTGGCGCCGTTCGCGGCACTCGGCGGCGGCTCGACCTACACCGCCCGGCTGGACACCGCCGTCAAGGATCTCGCCGGACACGCGCTGCCGTTTCCAACCACCTGGACCTTTACTACGAGCGGCTGCCCATGTGCGCTCTTCTCCGACCTTGCACTGCCGGCCAACCAGTCCGCGTCAGGGACCTACGAGCTTGGGGTCAAGCTCCGCGTGGACCAGCCGCTGACCGTGCGCTCGCTCCGCTTCTACAAAGGAGTCGGCGAGACCGGCAGCCACACGGGCACCGTCTGGACCGCGAACGGCTTCGCCCTGGCAAGCGTCGCCTTCGCCAACGAGAGCGCCTCGGGGTGGCAACAGCAAGCGCTGCCGAGCCCGTTGCAACTTCAGCCGAACACGACCTACGTCGTCTCGGTCAACGCGAACAGCGCCTACGCGGTCAGCTCCTCCGGGCTTGCGAGCCAGGTTTCGAGTGGCCCCCTGCATACGATGGCGGACGGGCTAAATGGCGTCTACAACGCGACGAGAGGGAGCTTCCCCGACCAGAGCTGGAGCTCCAGCAATTACTTCGTGGACGCGGTGATCGGGCCAGGCCTGCCGCCAGCCGTGTCGTCGCAGTCGCCGGCGCCGGGCGCGAGCGGGGTGGACTCGAACGTGCCGGTGCAGGCGTCTTTCTCGCGGCCCTTGGATCCTCAGACGGTGACGGGTACGAGCTTCACGCTGACCGGCCCGGGCGACTCGTCGGTGGCTGCGACAGTCATTTACGACGCGAGCACGCAGTCTGCGAGCCTGACACCCACGGCGCCTTTGGCTCTCTCGACGACCTACACAGCCAGGCTGGCGTCGACGATCACCGCGGTCGACGGCGTTCCCCTCGCCGCACCGGCGTCCTGGAGCTTCACAACGACGGCCCAGAGCACGACTCCGCCGACGGTGACCTCGACCGCTCCGGGCGACGGAGCCCCGAAGGACACAACGGTCTCCGCGGTCTTCTCGCGGGCTCTCGACCCGACCACGGTGACCACCTCGACGTTCACGCTGCGACAGCCGGACGGCTCGCTCGTGCCGGCCCGCGCCGACTACGATCCCGCGACGCTGAGGGCGACGCTGACCCCGACCTCGCCGCTCACCGGCGCGACGACCTACACCGCACGACTCGCCGGTTCGATCAGCGCCGCGGACGGCACGCCGTTGGGAGCCGCCGTCAGCTGGAGCTTCACGACGGCCGCCTGCCCGTGCCAGCTCTTCTCTGACCAGGCCAAGCCCGCCTCGCAGCCGGCCGGCGCCTACGAGCTCGGGGTCAAGCTCCAGGTCGACCAGCCGCTGCAGCTGACGACGCTGCGGTTCTTCAAGGCGGCAGGTGAGTCCGGCAGTCACACGGGCACCGTCTGGACCGCAGCCGGCGTCCCGCTGGCTCGCGTCGCCTTCACCAACGAGAGCGCCTCGGGGTGGCAGCAGCAGGCGCTGCCGAGCCCGTTGCAGCTCCAGCCGAACACGACCTACGTCGTCTCGGTCAACGCCAATAACGCCTACGCCGTGACCCTCTCCGGGCTCGCCGGCCAGGTGGCGAGCGGGCCGCTCCACACGGTGGCGGACGGGCTGAATGGCGTCTACAACGCGACGAGAGGGAGCTTCCCGAGCCAGAGCTACTCCTCGAGCAACTACTTCGTCGATGTCGTGGTCGCGCCGGACGTTGGCGGGGCACCGGCCGTGCTGCTGACCAGCCCCGACGGAGGCTCCACCAACATCCCGCAGACGTCCGCGATCACCGCATCGTTCTCTCGACAGCTCGACCCGGCGACGGTGACCTCGTCGACTTTCCGGCTCGCTGGGCCGGGCGGCGCGATCGTTCCGGCCTCCGTCTCCTATGACGGAGCCTACGTAGCCACCCTGACCCCATCCGCGCCGCTGGCGACGGGGACGACGTATACAGCCAGTGTCGCCTCGCCGCTGGCGGCCACAGACGGGACTCCAATCGCCGCCACGGCGAGCTGGAGCTTCACGACAGCCTCGTGCCCGTGCGCGCTCTTCTCCGACCTCGCCCAGCCGGCCAACCAGTCCGTGGCCGGCACCTACGAGCTCGGCGTCAAGATCCAGGTAGACCAGCCGATGCAGCTCACGTCACTCCGCTTCTACAAGGCGGTCGGCGAGACGGGGAGCCACACCGGCACGGTCTGGACGTCGAACGGCTTCGCCCTGGCAAGCGTCGCCTTCGCCACTGAAAGCGCCTCCGGCTGGCAGCAGACGGCCTTGTCGACTCCATTACAGCTCCAGCCAAACACGACCTACGTCGTCTCGGTCAACGCCAACAGCGCCTATGCGGCAACCTCCTCCGGGCTCGCGAGTCAGATCTCGAGTGGGCCTCTGCACACGGTGGCGGACGGGCTGAACGGCGTCTACAGCGCCACGACGGGAAGCTTCCCCGACCAGAGTTGGGCCTCCAGCAACTACTTCGTGGACGTGGTGGTCGCTCCCTGAGCACTCAGGCCGTTGTCCTCGACCCGCGAGCGGGAGCTCGGCGCAGGACGAGCTTCGCCGGCGCTTGGATGCTCTCTGGGGCGATGGTCGTCTCCGGCGTGCTCACGTATGCCTTTCACGTCCTTGCGGCACGGACGCTCGGGCCATCGGCGTACGGCCAGATCGCCGTGCTCTGGGGAGCGATCTTCCTCGCCGCAATCGTGCTCTTCCGGCCGGTCGAGCAGACGACATCGCGAGCTATCGCCGACCGGCTCGCTCGAGGAGAGGAGACGGCGAGCGTTCTCCGCTCGATGCTTGTCATCTCCGCGGCCCTGCTTCTCGTGATCGTGGCTGGGGCCCTCGCCGCCTGGGGGCCGCTCAGCGACAACCTGTTCGAAGGCGACCAGACGATGACCGCGATGCTCCTGGGTGGAACGCTCGCTTACGGCCTCTCGTACGTAGTCCGAGGACTCGTGGGCGGCGTCCGCTGGTTCAGGGGCTACGGACTTGGGCTGCTCTCCGACGCAATCGGGCGACTGGCGGTCGCGGCACCCCTGCTCTTCGTCGCGTCGAAGGGGCTCGCGGCCTTCGCGCTCGTCGCGGCGGGCCTCGTGGGGGCATTCGTGCCGCTCTACTTCGGCCGCCGCGAGCTCGAGGTGCTGCACAAGCACGGCGGAGGCTCGCGGTTCCGGGCCTTGAGCGCGCTCCGTTTCGCCGCACCGGCCAGTTTGATGGCGGCGTCCGACCAGCTGCTCGTCAACGGCGCGCCCCTCCTCGTCGTCCTGGGAACCGGCCACGCGGGCAAAACCGCCGGAGTGGTCTTTGCCGCAACGATGCTCGTGCGGGCCCCGGTCTACGTCTTCCAGGGACTGGCAGCGTCGCTGCTCCCGAACTTCACCGTCTTGAACGCTGCCGAACGAGAGCGCTTTCGCGCTGCCGTCCATCGCACGGCGCTCGTTCTTTTCGGGGTAGGGGTCTGCATCGTGCTCGGTACGGCGGCCTTCGGGTCCGAGGCGATGGGGCTGCTCTACGGCAACGCCTACGGGGTGGACCGGGGGAGCCTCGTCCTTCTCGGCGCCGGCGTCGCCTGCTACCTGGCGGCGTCCACGTTCTCACAGGGGCTGCTGGCGCTTCATCGGGCCGGCCTGGCCGCAGCCGCCTGGTGCGGCTCGGCGGGAGCCTTCATCGTGCTCTACGCGCTGCTGCCCGGCTCTCAGCTCGGCCGGATCAGCGTAGCCTTCGCCAGCGCCATGCTGGGCGGGCTCGTGGCGCTCTGGGCGCTGCTGACGAGCCGCTCCGGGCGCTAGGCGAACCCGTCTTATGCGATGAGCTCGACCCGTCCGGCGGGGTGGAGCGCCTGCCAGACCTTCACATACGCCTCGACCTCCATCCGGGCCCACTCGTCCCGAATCAAACCGTCAGCCACTTCGTTGCTCCCCTCACGGCAATCGAGGCACAGCGGCGAACCGAGGCCAAACACCGCCGGCTCGATCTCGTCACCGCAGCGGTAGCAGCGGCCGGCGCGAAGGTGGCGAACCGCCGCGTCGACGTCGACCTCATGCCGGACTGAAACCCCCAGCGTGTTCGGGCCGAGATGCTCGACCACGCATTCGCAGCGCCGGAGAAACATCCCCAGCTCCGACGCGAGCGCTGTGTCGTTGAGCTGCAGTTGCACCATTGGCCGCAAACGTGGCTGCCCGTCGAGCCGTGCCACGAACCTTTCAACCAAAGTGTGCTCTTCGGCACGATCATTGCAACCGCCGGAAGGCGAGGAGACAGCCTGTCCCATCGTTTAGTGGACGGAAAACCGCCTGCATAGCAGGATCGACGTGATGGTTGCCCTCGACCGACAGCTCGTCAGCTCCAGCGGACGGGTCGCGCGCTGGTCCTGGGCTCTTGCCGGCCTCGCGGTCGTAGTCCAGACGACCGCGCACCTTGTCAACGAGCTCACGCTCGGAGGCAGGTATCCACAGCTGTCCGCAGCTGTCGACAGTAATGCCTTCGGCCGGGCAAACACCCTCGCGATCGCGCTGAGCGCCCTTTTAACGGCCGTCGGCGCCTTTTCGAGGCGTGGGGTCGACCCTCGGCGTATCGTGCTGTCTGCGTCGCTCGCGTTCCTCGCCGTGGACGACGCTATGGGTCTCCACGACCGCATGCGAGCGCTGGCTGGACCCCGGGAAGCGGCTGCAGCCGTGGGCTTTGCCGGAGTCCTGGCACTCGTATTCGTACTTCTCTCGGCCGAAACCCGACGAATGCGACTCTCGGCGCGGCGGCTCATGATCGTCGGACTGCTCGCGCTGGCCGCGGGGGTCGCCCTCCGGGCGGTCGGGCTCTACGTCACCGTCGCTCAGTGGTTCGGAGACACGATCATGGCCGCGGGCGTAGCCGTCCAGCAGGGGCTCGGGCTCGGCGGGTGGATCCTCGTAGCGGCGGGCCTGCTGGCGGCCCTCGTGGAGCGGGCTCAGCCTTCTTCCCCGCCGCCACACTGGCCGGCGTTGACCGCGACGCTCGACGGGAAGGCCGCATCGGCCAGCATCACGGCTCCGACTTTCCCGGACGGCGCTGCGAAGAGGAGCCGCCGCAGCCGGTAGGCGACCACGACCCGGGCCCGCCTCGTCACCGTGAGGCGGCCGGGGTAGGCCTTCTTCAGTGCGGAAACCGTGGAGCAGGGGCCGACGCCGGCCGGGGTGCGGTACTCCCTCGCCGACGTTAGCACCGCGATCCCACGCCCCTTCCGCGATAGGTAAATCGCCAGCTCGCGGTCTGCGTAGACGAGCCGAGTCATGCCGCTCCCGAACCGGGTCGTGAAGGAGGGCTTGCCAAACCTGTGGATATAGCCGGCCCGAGTCAGACCGAGCCCGGCGCCGCCGATGGCGCGCTGGCTGATCCCGTGGTTGGGCGCGCCTGCCGAACCGCCGGCCAGGACAGAGGCCACCACTGCGACACCGACGATCAGAGCCCCTTGACGCACTAGGAGAACGGTAGCCCTTGGGGGCCTGGCGAACAGGCTAGTTTTGGGTGAGGACAGGATGAAGCAGCCCTAACTGGCCGAGCGGCGAGGAGGTCTTGAGGAGCCGCGCCACACTTCCAGAGTCCACAGAATGTGGACAAAACGTTTTCGGCTGGATCCGTCAGGTTTTCGGCGAGTTTTCCACCGCTTTACACACAAGCCGAAATAAGATATGAACCCATCTACTTGGACTATTGGTGGGGAGAGAAAGGCGGCCCTTTCGATGAGCCCCGACGAACGAACGGCTGTACTAGTCGACCCGTATCCGCTGTGGCTGGATGCGGTCGAGAATGTGATCTCACGTAACGGCGTTACGGTTGTGGGACGCACGACAGATCCCATCCACGCGGTTGCCCTCGTCGAGGAGTTTGCTCCTGACGTGCTGGTGGCCGAACCGGAGCCGGACGGCCTCGGCGCGGTGAGGGAAGCGTGCGAGCGCGTGCCTGGACTCAAAGCGATCGTCCTGTCGGCGACGAGCGATCCCGCGCAGATCCAGGCGGCATTCGCCGCCGGCGCCGTCGCGTACGTACTGAAAACGGCGCAGCCGGAGGATGTGGGAGTCGCCATTCGGCAGGCGTTCGAGCACTCGGTGTTCGTGCCCACGCCGGGGACCGTGCCCGCGTCGTCGAACGGCATCAGCGCCTCGGCGAAGGATGCTGTCGCGGCGTTGACGAAGCGCGAGCTGGAGATCCTCCAACTCGTGGCCGAGGGACACTCGAACAGCCAGCTCGCGCGGATCCTCTGGGTGACGGAGCAAACGGTGAAGTTCCATCTCTCGAACATCTACCGGAAGATCGACGTGGCTAACCGGACGGAAGCGAGCCGGTGGGCCCAGGTGCACGGGCTCCTGGACACAACAGCGCACGCGGTCACCGCCTGAACGGCGGACCGGCGCGTCAGGATGAGCGCGCTCTACCGAACGCGAGGAGAAGGGTCGAAACCTCAGGAACAGCCTCGACGAGCTGAGCCGCGGAGCGATCTTTCCGCATGAAGGCAGCTGCGCCCGCCGCCCGAGCGCGGCCCGAGTCCACCCGCGACTCCGACCCGGTGATGATCACCACCTGCAC
>Ga0307312_10002088_pt1 | contig 10465 bp, 10 predicted proteins | sample ER_DNA_202_FD_194489 | JGI IMG/M metagenome (GOLD analysis project Ga0307312, IMG submission 194489) | Bulk soil microbial communities from the East River watershed near Crested Butte, Colorado, United States - ER_DNA_202 | ecosystem: Environmental > Terrestrial > Soil > Floodplain | place...
ACGGGCCGATCTCAGTCCCGTGTCCGAGCCTGAACGAATGGCGCTCCGCTATCGAGTTCGCCCTGTGAACAAGTGATTCCGTAATGGCGGTCTGTGATTGCCGTACCCGCCGCATGAAACCATTTCTTACCGCTAACTGGCGCTATCTGGCGATGTTGAATTACGTCGTCGACCCTGCTCTGGTCGAACCGCTCGTACCGCCCGGCACCGAGATCGATTATGAAAACGGCGAGACGTTTGTCAGCGTTGTCGGATTTCTCTTTCTCGATACACGTCTTCTGGGTCTTCCGATCCCGCTGCATCGCGATTTCGAGGAACTGAATCTGCGTTTCTACGTGAAAAGAAAATCGGCTGACACCTGGCGACGCGGTGTAGTTTTCGTTCGCGAGCTTGTGCCTCGCCGTGCGATTGCCCTCGTTGCCCGTGCATTTTACGGAGAGCGCTACTTCGCTCTCCCGATGAAGCACAATATAGAGCACGTCGATGCTAAACTGAGCGTCGAGTATTGCTGGCGACGCGGAAAGAAGTGGGAGTTTCTCAAGATGAGCGCATCCGGCGAACCGCAATCTATTTCCGCCGGTTCGCATGCCGAATTTATTACCGAACATTACTGGGGCTACACCTGTATGCGGGACGGTTGCAGCGAGTACCGCGTCGAACACCCTCGCTGGAAAATCTGGAACGCGGCCAACTTCGAATTCCACGCTGACGTGGTAACTCTTTACGGTGAACAATTCGCCGAAACATTGAGTGAGGCTCCTCGCTCAGCATTCATTGCGGACGGTTCCCCAATTACGGTCCAAAAGCGCGAGGTATTGTTATCTCAATAGCAGTTGCCTCAGCACAAACGGCAGAATCCCGCCATGCCGATAGTAATCGATCTCGATTGGCGTATCGATGCGAACCTTCACGCGCAAGGAACGCTTGTGCCGATTCTTGCCTTCGATCTCGAGCGTTACGGTTTGGCCGGGCTTAATTGTTTCAGACAAACCAATGATCGAAAAGATCTCTGAGCCGTCGAGCCCGAGTGATAGCGCTATTGTTCCATCAGGAAATTGCAAGGGCAACACGCCCATGCCGACGAGGTTCGAGCGGTGAATCCGTTCGAAGCTTGCAGCAACAACCGCCTTCACCCCTAACAAACGCGTCCCCTTCGCAGCCCAGTCTCGCGACGAACCGGTGCCGTACTCGTGCCCGGCAAGAATCACCAGCGGAGTATTTGTCTCCGCATATTTCATTGCTGCGTCAAAGATCGACATTTCTTTGCCCTCACCATTCGCAAAATATTTGGTTACGCCCCCTTCAGTCCCTGGTAGCATCAAATTCTTGATCCGCACGTTGGCGAATGTTCCGCGCGTCATCACCAGATCGTTGCCGCGCCGGCTGCCATAACTATTGAAATCGCGCGGCTGAATGCCGCGCGATATCAAATACTTTCCGGCTGGCGAAGTTTCTCTGATTGCTCCTGCAGGCGAAATGTGATCGGTCGTCACTGTGTCGCCGAAAATGCCAAGCGCGCGAGCGCCACGAATCTCTTCAATATGCCCGGGCTCCATCGAGAAATTCTTGAAGAACGGCGGCTCGTGAATGTAGTTGCTCTTCTCGTCCCACTCGTAAATATCGCCGGTGCTTGAGGGAATGTCGTTCCACTTCGGATTTTGATCTGCAAAATCGCGATAGAGTTTGCGGAACGTATCCGGTGCAAGCGCAGTTTGCACAGCGTCCCGGATTTCACTGAGACTCGGCCACAAATCTCGCAGGAAGACTTCCTTTCCGTCTCTGTCTTTCCCTAACGGCTCGCGCGAAAGATTAATGTGCACCCGGCCTGCGAGCGCGAACGCAACGACCAGCGGCGGCGACATCAGGAAGTTCGCTTTGATATGTTGATGCACGCGGGCTTCAAAGTTGCGGTTCCCCGAAAGAACCGAGGCGGCAACCAGATCGTGTTTGTGGATGGCCTTCTCGATGTTGGGGTGCAGCGGTCCCGAGTTGCCAATGCACGTGGTACAACCATAGCCGACCAGGTTGAATCCGAGCTGGTCGAGGTATTTCTGCAGCCCTGTCTTGTGGAGGTAATCGGAAACAACACGCGAGCCCGGCGCCAGCGATGTTTTCACTCCCGGATCGACACGCAGACCCCGCTCGACTGCTTTTTTTGCGAGCAACCCGGCTGCGATCATCACGCTCGGGTTACTGGTGTTCGTGCAACTGGTGATGGCTGCTATCAGGACGCTGCCATGTCCGACGCGAGTGCGCCCGTGCGTGAAAACGTCGCTGGACTCAGCTTCAATTTCTTTGCCAGGATCGGGTGTCGGCCGATTTGAAACCATCTCAATTTTGTTGAGTTCGTCCCCAGGATTAATTCCCTGGTCTTCCATCTTATCGGTCGAAGCCATCTCGCCGTTGCGAGGCGCGCTCCCATTCAATTCCACCAGGTGCTTTTCGCGAAGATCGACATCTTGTTTGCCGTATCCGCCATCACGCACGGGTTTTTCGAGCAACGCCCGAAACGTTTTTCCAAGGTCCGGCAAATTGATTCGGTCCTGCGGCCGTTTGGGTCCGGCGACACTCGGCTGCACCTCGGCGAGATCGAGATCGATATCGACGCTGTAATCAATTTCGCCTTTGAGCGGCATGCCGAACATCTTTTGCGCCCTGAAATAATTTTCGAACGCAAGGCATTGTTCTTCGCTGCGTCCCGTGGCCGTCAAGTAATCGACGGACTCTTGATCGATCGGGAAATATCCCATCGTGGCGCCGTACTCGGGCGACATGTTTCCAATGGTTGCGCGATCGGGAACCGGCAACGATGCGGCGCCTTCACCGTAAAACTCGACAAATTTGCCGACCACTTTTTGAGCGCGCAGTAATTGTGTGATGTGCAAGACAAGATCGGTCGCGGTGACGCCTTCGCGCAATTGGCCGCTCATGTGCATCCCCACCACTTCCGGCGTCAAAAAGTAAACCGGTTGGCCGAGCATTCCGGCTTCCGCTTCGATTCCGCCCACGCCCCAGCCAACGACGCCGAGACCATTGATCATGGTCGTATGCGAATCGGTGCCGACGAGAGTGTCGGGGAAGTAGATAGTTGATGCTTGGTTGTTGCTGGTTGACTGAGCGGAGAGAACGCCTTTCGCGAGGTATTCAAGATTCACCTGGTGCACGATGCCGATGCCTGGCGGGATGAGCTGGAACGTTTTGAATGCCTGCTGTCCCCATTTTAGAAATTGGTAGCGCTCGCGGTTGCGCTTGAATTCCATGTCCAGGTTGAGCTCGAGCGCTCGCGCCGAACCAAAGAAATCAACCTGTACCGAGTGATCGACCACCAGATCGACGGGCACGAGCGGCTCGATAATCTTTGGATCGCGACCGAGTCGTTTCACCGCGCTACGCATCGCTGCGAGGTCGACCACCAGCGGCACGCCGGTGAAATCCTGCAAAACGATGCGAGCAACGACGAATGGAATTTCCTCGTTCGCCGGAGATTTCGCGTTCCAGTTCGCCAGCGCTTCGACATCTTTGCGCCGGACTTTTTGGCCATCGCAATTGCGCAGCACCGATTCGAGAACAATCCGGATACTGATCGGCAACCGCGATATTTTCGCAATTCCCTGTTCCTCCAGGGCCGGAAGCGAATAAAAAGATGCATCGCGCCCTTTGCCGGCATCAAATTTCCTCAGCGTTTTAAATTCGTCGTGCATTTTCCATCCGGTCATCCTGAGCGAAGCGAAGGACCTCGCACAGACTGATAAAATCGCGCAATTTCCTTAGGGTAATCCAAGCTACGATTGTGAGGTCCCTCAGTCCGTTCGGCATGACATTGAGCGCGTGCGTCATTTCAGTTCTTCCAATTTTCCTTTGATCTTCTCGAAATTCGGCAATTGTCTCGCGTCGTCATTGCTCTCCGCGTACTGGACCACCCCATTCTTATCGATGATGAACGCGGATCGCTTCGGCACGCCTCCCATGCCGAGATTCATCTGCGGAAGGAACGCCTCGTACATCACGCCGTAATCCTTCGCGACTTGGTGTTCGTAATCGCTAAGCAGTGGCACGGTGATTTTTTCCTTTTGTGCCCACGCTTCCTGCGCGAACGGATTGTCGCCGCTGATTCCGTAAACGGTGGCGTTCAAACCCGTGTAAGCATTCAAGCCTGCGCTGACTTCGCACATTTCCGTTGTGCAAGTACCCGTGAAGGCCATGGGGAAGAAAAGCAGAAGTGTGTTTTTCTTTCCGAAATTGTCGCTCAGTTTGATTTGCTTGGGCCCGTCAGTGGCCTTGGTCGCTAACATGAAATCTGGCGCTTTAGTTCCGACAGCGAGTGGCATAAATGATTCTCCTGTTTGAGTTCAACATGGGGGACTTTCACTATAGGAATTGAGGTGGCTGGGTCAAAGCCTCGTTAGAGCGATAAAGTGTTTACTCACGAAAGCCTTCGGAGTTGCGGTGCGAATCATTAAATCGCTAAATCGGTAAATCCCTAAGTGCTGTCATGGAATTATTCTGGTGGATAGTCGCGGTGATCCTGTTCGCAGTCGGCTTGATTGGCACGGTGCTGCCTGTGTTTCCGGGGACAATTATCATTCTTGCCGGCGCACTCCTTCACCGGATGATGCTCGGGCCGGAGAAAAGCGTCGGCTGGGGAACGATCACTATCCTTGTGCTGCTCACTGTGGCGGCATATGCGCTCGATTTTCTCAGTGGCTACTTTGGCGCACGATATTTCGGAGCCACAAAATGGGGGATGTTCGGCGCGCTGCTTGGAGCCCTCATCGGTATCTTCTTCGGGATCGCTGGGTTATTTGTTGGGCCGGTGATTGGTGCGGTCGCCGGTGAATTCATTGCCGGCAAACGAATGATAGATGCGGGCCGGGCCGGCTGGGGGAGTTTGCTGGGAAATCTCGGTGCGATGATTGGCAAACTTTTTATCGCGCTCGTGATGATCACGATTTTCTTTGTCATGGTGCCGTCCCCGTTTTGATGGGAGTCATGTCGATCGGGGTCGAGACATCTGCAATTTCCCATGCGATACCTGCTAAACGGCGCTGATTACCGCAAATGAAGGATGGTTTAGCTGTCCGTGTTTCATCCGCCCGATCTTGGGTTCTCTTTTCTTCCTGGCTGGCTGTGATAAGTTATTTGCCGATGGCAGATGATCGCTGGTGAGCCTTTTGGCTTGCTGGAGGAAAGTCCGAACACCATACGGCGGCATGCCGCGTAAAACACGCGGGCGTCACAGTTGAAAAACTGCGGCGACGGAGAGTGTCACAGAAAAGATACCGCCGGTTCTTTGGCAGCAAAGTGCAGGTAAGGGTGAAAAGGCGAGGTAAGAGCTCACCGCTTGCGAAGCAATTCGTGAGGCATGAAAAACCCCATGCGGTGCAAGACAAAACAGAGGAAGGGCAGCCGGCCCGCTAAAAATCCTCGGGTATCGTCGCATCATGGCGAATGAAAGTTCGCCGGACTCTCGGAGAAATCCGGGTGAGATAAATGATCATCCCGGCTGAGAAATTAGCCGGACAGAATTCGGCTTATCGCCATCGAAATATGAAGGGCGCTTTCGGAAACGAAGGCGCCCTTCGCTTTTACAATTCGAGCGGGGAGAGCGCGCTCTGACGCCGATGGCCAGTTTTAGGCAACAGAAGGCTTAAGCTTAGACTTTTTGTGCAGCAGCGGCAGAACTTTTTCTACCAATGCATCGGCGGTGATGCCGTGTTTCTTCCGCAGGATTGGAACCGCGCCGTGCTCGATGAATTGATCGGGCCAGCCTATGCGCACCACGGGCGTGTTGATCATTTGTGAGTGCAGATGTTCCATGACCGCGCAGCCAAAACCGTTGTGCAAAACGTGATCCTCAATCGTGCAAACGACTTCGACGCTGCGTGCGAAAAATTCGAGCGTGCCGGTATCCATCGGTTTGATCCATCGCGGATTGATGAGTGCGACGGAAATTCCTTTCTCCTCCAGTTTGCGGGCGGCTTCCTCGGCCATTTCAAACATGTTGCCAAGCCCGAATATTGCCACGTCGCGCCCGTGCTGCACTACTTCCGCCTTGCCGATCTCGAGAAGCTTGGGTTCCGGTTTGATTTTTGCGCCTGGCCCCGAGCCTCGCGGATAACGAACGGCAATTGGACCGGAGTTGTAGTGCGCCATGGTCCAAAGCATATCGACGAACTCATCTTCATTCTTCGGCTGCATGTGCACCCAATTCGGGATGTGGCGAAGATACCCAATGTCGAACAAACCGTGATGCGTTGGGCCGTCGTCGCCACTTAGTCCGGCGCGATCCATGCACAACTTCACATTCAAGTTCTGGATGGCGATGTCGTGAATCGCCATGTCGTAGGCGCGCTGGAAAAATGTGGAGTAAATTGCGAGGAACGGTTGCAGTCCCTGCGTTGCCAATCCGCAGGCGAAAAGCGTGGCATGTTCCTCCGCGATACCGACATCGAAATAGCGGCCGGGATGCGCCTTGGCGAAATGCGAAAGGCCGGTCCCGCTCGGCATTGCGGCGGTGATGGCAACGATCTTTTGGTTCGTTTCCGCAAATTTGGCGAGCGTTTTGCCGATAATTTCCGAATACGTCGGCGTAGGCGTTGGCGCGGTCTCACCGCTCTCGATCTTGTATTTGCCGAGACCGTGGAATTTATCCGGTTGCTTGAGCGCCGGGGCGTATCCCTTGCCTTTCTGGGTGAGAATGTGCAGCAACACCGGCTCTTCCTGCGTCTTCAGAAATTCGAATGTCCGGATGAGCAATGGAATATCGTGCCCGTCAATTGGGCCGTAATAACGCAAACCCAGCTCCTCGAAGATGACACTCGGCACGAGCAAGCCTTTGACGCTTTCCTCCACTTTGTGCGCGAGGTGCACGCCGGTTTTCCCAAGAATCGCCTGGACGAAATCGCGAGCCTTATCGTGCAGATGCGCATAAGTCGGATTCGTGACGATGCTATTTAGGTAATTAGCTATCGCGCCGACGTTTTTTGCGATCGACCACTCATTGTCGTTGAGCACGACTATGAAACGCTTCGTGTGCGCTTTTACATTGTTGAGTGCTTCGTAGCTGATCCCGCACGTGAATGCGGCGTCTCCCGCTACCACGATGATGTTCTCGTCCCCACCGCGGAGGTCGCGTCCAACCGCCATGCCGAGCGCAGCGGAAAGCGCCGTCCCCGCATGACCCGCGCCGTAGCAGTCGTGTTCACTCTCGGTGCGCAAAAGGAAACCGTTGAGTCCGCCGAATTGGCGCATCGTATTAAAACGATCGAGCCGGCCGGTAAACATTTTGTGGACGTACCCTTGATGACTGACGTCCATAACGAATCGGTCGTGCGGCGTGTTAAAAACCCGGTGCAGGGCAATCGTCAGTTCAACGACACCGAGATTTGGGCCCAGATGCCCTCCGGTTTGGGATAGGACTCCGATCAGCTCTTCCCGCACGTCCTGTGCGAGTTGGGGCAGATCCTGTTCGCGCAGCGCCTTGATATCAGCGGGCGATTGAATCCTATCGAGCAGGCGCGGGGCGGTGGCGGTTGCCTCAGAGGTCTTAGACGAATCAGAAGAGTTTGATTTCATCATTTGTGCTTTCGGATTCATCGACACCTTCGGTCGGAGCAGCCGGTTCCGGTGTGGGCTCGAAATCCCTAACTATCGTCTTTCCTGCGCTGTTGCGAGCTATGATTTCGATCTTTTGCTCGGCCTTCGCAAGTCGTTCCTGACAAACTTTTACCAGATTCATTCCCTCTTCGTATCGTACGATTAGATCCTCGAGCGGGAGTTTGCCGGACTCCATTTGCTCGACAATCTTTTCGAGCCGATCCATCGCGTCCTCAAAGTTAAGCTCTGCCTCGCGCGGCTTCGGTTTGTTGCTCATGGGGAAAACGGAGGAATTAAGCACAGCTTAGCCAGGAGAAAAGGGCGACTTACGCGGTGCACCGCCAAAAGCGGAGCGAATTGCACGCTTTAACGCCTTTAAACGACACACCAAATAAGCATTCGCGTCAATTCAAAGCGCAGCCGAATATTTCCACCCTGCATCCATGAAAAGAATGCCGGCAATTTCGCGTTCGTGGTGGCGTCGACCTAAGGATGCGAATCGGGCCGAGTTATCGCCCGCGCCATCCTATTACGGGACGTGGGACGCGGTCGCACGTTTCGCGGCTGAAATCCGGGCCAGCGATTTCATGGCTGAGATGATCCGGCGCCGCGATGCTTACGGTAGCGAAGGAGCGATGGGAGCGCTCGATTGCGCGACGCTTTATGGATTGACGCGTTGGCTCCGGCCGGCGGCGATCGTGGAGTCCGGCGGATATATTGGAATGTCGTCGGCCTTTATCTTGAAAGCGCTTGCTGACGAAAAGCTCACAGCGGCCAAACTGTACAGCATTGAATTGAGCCAGGAATGCGAGCAAGGCGCTTTGATTCCGGATGAATTGCGATCCGTCTCAGGCGGTTTCGTGCCGATGCGCGGCAAAGTCGAAGATTTCCTTAAGCGCAACGCGCTCCCTTCATCCATCGACATGTTTCTGCACGACAGCTCGCATAGCTACCCGCACATGCTCTGGGAGTTCCGCCAATTTTGGCCGCGACTGCGCGACGGCGGATTACTCGTGTCGCATGACGTGCAGATGAACGCGGCGTTTCCCGAGTTCATAGCCAAGACTTACGCGCACGATAAAAAAACCGGCCGCCGCGACGCGCAACGCACATCCCATTACGAATGGGGCCGCTGGGGTTACATCGGGTTCGCAATTAAGAAAAGCTAACTTTTCCGTTACTAAAGCAGGCGTTTCCCGTTCGCCGATTCTTCGATCAGCTTTTGCAGTCGCTTCAGCCGCGTTGCCTCCTGTTTTGCACTCACGACCCACCACCCGATTGCTTTTCGATACGAAGGTGGCTGAGCATAAAAGAAATCCGAGGCGGCTTTGTTTTGCCTCAGCCTTTTCTCGTAAGGCGCATCGAGATTGGTGCTCCTTTGTTCGTAGGAATAAATCCCCGAGCGGTTTTCTTTTCGCGCGTCAAACGCGGCCATGCCGGGGGGTTTCATCAAACCTTTGTCGCTCACCTCTCGTGCGCGCTTGATGTTGACCGCGCTCCAAATGCTTCCCCGTCTCCGTGGCGTAAATCGAATCGTATAACGCAAATCATCGACGCTCTTGCGGATCCCATCGATCCAGCCAAAGCAGAGCGCTTCATTCACCGATTCCGGCCAAGTCATGCTCGGTTGCCGCGAGCTCTTCTTGTAGTAACCGACCCACAATTCTTGCATGGTCGCATGATTCTTCTCCAGCCATCTGCGAAAATCGTGTGCTGATTTGAAGTATTTGATCTTCATCAGCAGATTCCATTCATGCTGAGCGAAAGACCAAGAACTCGCGTGCGCTACGCGAGCGAGCACTGCGAGCGCTCATTCACGAGGATGGTTAACCGATCTGCTTCTTGTAAGCTTCCGCGTCTTTCAACTGTTTGAGCTCGTCGGCGTTGTCGAGTTTGAGAACGAAAATCCAGCCCTGGCCATAGGGTTCACGGTTGATCAAGCCCGGGTCTGCTTCGAGCGCTTTGTTGACTTCCACAATCGTTCCTTTCACCGGCGCGTAAATGTCACTTGCCGCCTTCACCGATTCGACAACAGCGATTGCTTCTTTCGCATTTGCTTGCCGATCCATTTTCGGTAGCTCGACGAAAACCACGTCGGTCAATTCTGATTGGGCGTGATCGGTAATGCCGACACGGACGTTGTCGCCTTCACGTCTAATCCATTCGTGTGATTCGGTGTAGAGCAGTTCGTCAGGGACATTCATGTTTTTTTGTAGAGCGGTTTCTTTTCTATGGTAGCTGGAAACTTTTGTCCGCGAATTTCGATATCGATTTGGGCGCCGATTTTCGCACGCGCTGTCGAGACATACGCCATGCCCACGCCCCAGTTCAAGCTCGGAGAAAGCGTGCCGCTTGTTACTTCGCCGATGCGTTCCCCGTTCTCGAACACTGCGTAATGCGGTCGCGGCGGCGGTCCTTTCTCTTTCATTCGAAACGGCACGAGCTTTTCGCGCGGTCGTTTTTCTTTTGTTTCGAGCAAAACGTCGCGTCCGATGAAGTTTGATTTTGTCAGATCGACAAAGAATCCCAGCCCTGCCTCGATCGGATTTCGTTCCGGTGACAGATCGGAGCCGTTCAGCGGGTAGCACATTTCCAGACGCAACGTGTCGCGCGCACCGAGACCGCAGGGCTTAATTCCGAACGCGTTGCCTTTTTCGAGCGTGGCGTTCCAAAACTTCACCGCATCCGGTGCGCGAAAGAAAACTTCAATGCCGTCCTCACCTGTGTAACCAGTGCGAGCGACGGAGACAGTCGTCCCCTCGAATGGAAAATCGGCGATCGAATTTCGCGACGGAAGATCGGTATCCGCGCCAAATAGAGCGTGAAATAGCTCCGCGATGCCGGGGCCTTGAATTGCGACTCCGCCAAA
>Ga0307312_10002089_pt1 | contig 10463 bp, 12 predicted proteins | sample ER_DNA_202_FD_194489 | JGI IMG/M metagenome (GOLD analysis project Ga0307312, IMG submission 194489) | Bulk soil microbial communities from the East River watershed near Crested Butte, Colorado, United States - ER_DNA_202 | ecosystem: Environmental > Terrestrial > Soil > Floodplain | place...
AGGTCGTGCTCCAGCGCGAAAGCCTCGATTTCAGCCGGCTCGACGAAACCGCGCTCTTCAGCGCCCTCCACGAATGTGCGGGCATGCTCGGATTCGAGCAACTCGTGCATCTGGTTTTGCGTCAATTTCTCCTCTGACTCTCTAGAAGTTGCGGCTCTATCGATCTTTCGCACTGTAGGTGGAATCTCCTCGGCCGCCTAGGGTCTACCGCGACCCTTAACGACCTCGTTACATCAAAACCAGGTGCGGCGACTTCTTATTCCGCCACCGCGGGCTCTTTGGTTTGCGCACGGGCCGGAAAGTCGAACTCGACCTTCCCTTCATCGTTCAAGACGAGGCGCGCGCGGAAAGGTTTGCCGGCCTTCGACCGAAAACCTGAAAGCACTTCGTTCGTGCGGCCGTTCTCGATCAGCTGGCGCGCGACTTCGGGCGTGATCGTCCGGCCGGCGACGCGCTTCCAGATCACGTAGCCGCAGCCGGGCTCCTCGCGGCTCTTCCAGCTCGTGCAGCCGTACGCACGCGAGTTCTCCTTGATGATCTCGCCCGTCTCGGCGCCGCAGCGCGGGCACGGGCCGAGCTCGACGCGCTCGGGGCGGAGCTTCTCCTTGTCGAGCGCGGCGATCTGCTCGACGGTCTGCGTCGTCAGGTCGACGATGCCCTTGATGAACTCCTTGCGGTCGCCACTTCCGTGCTCGATGTCCGAGAGGCGCTTCTCCCAGTCGCCGGTCAGCTCGGGCGAGGTGAGCGGATGCTCCTCGAGCATCGTGATCACCTGCAGGCCCTTCGGGGTCGGCTGGAGCTCCTTGCCGGCGCGCTCGATGTACTCCCGACGGATCAGCACCTCGATCGTCTCGGCGCGCGTCGCCGGAGTGCCGAGCCCTGAATCCTTCATCGCCTCGCGTAGCTCCTCGTCGTCGATCCGCTTGCCGGCGGTCTCCATCGCGGAGAGCAGCGTCGCCTCCGTGTAGCGCGGCGGCGGCTTCGTCTGCTTGTCCTCGAACTCTGCCTTGACGCACTTGACGCTCTGCCCCTGCTCGAGCTTGGGCAGCTCCGGGCTCTCGTCGCCCGCATCTTCGTCGGCCGTTTTGCCGGCCTGCTTGTCGAGGTCTGACTCGAGCCCGTAGACGCCGCGCCAGCCAGGCTCCAGCGTGATCTTGCCGCGGGTGCGGAAGCGCTCCTCCTCGACGAGCGTGACGACCTCGGTGCGCTGGTAGCGCGCGGCCGGGTGGAAGACCGCCAGGAAGCGGCGGGCGACCAGGTCGAAGATCCGCCGCTCGTCGGGTGAGTAACGGTCGACCTCGTGCTCGACGTCGGTCGGAATGATCGCGTGGTGGTCGTCGACGCGCGCGTCGTTGACGACGCGCTGCAGCGGCAACTGGTCGAGGCCTAGCACGTAGCGGGCGCCGGCGGCGTAGTCGCCGATCGGCAGGAGCGTCTCGGCGGTCGGCTTCAGCTGCGGGACCAGGTCCCCGGACAGGTACCGCGAGGACGTCCGTGGGTAAGTGATCGCCTTCTTGTCCTCGTAGAGCGACTGCGCGGCCTGGAGCGTGCGCCGCGCGGAGAAGCCGAAGCGGCGGTTCGCGTCGCGCTGCAGTGAGGTCAGGTCGTAGAGAAGCGGCGGCCGCTCGGACTGCTCCTTCTGCTCCATCTTCTCGACGGTGCCGTCCTTCCCGGTCACCTTGTCGACGATCTGCTCGGCGCGGGCGAGGTCGCCGAAGATCCGGCTCTCGTCGCCCTCGAACCACATGCCTTCGTAGCGGGGGTCGAACCGAGCGCGGACGAGGCGGTACGGCTCCGGCGTGAAGGCCTGGATCTCGCGCTCGCGCTTGACCATCATCGCCAGCGTCGGCGTCTGCACGCGGCCGAGCGAGACGACGCCGCCCACCCAGGCGCGGCCGCGGATCGTCGCGGCCCGGGTCGCGTTCATCCCGATCAGCCAGTCGGCCTCGGAGCGGGAGCGCGCCGCTGCCTCGAGCGGTTGCAGTTCCTCGCCGGGGCGCAATCTCTCGAAGCCCTCGCGAATCGCCTGCTTCGTCATCGAGCTGACCCAGAGACGCTGCACGGGCTTGTCGATGCCGGCGGTCTCGTAGATGTACGCGAAGATCAGCTCGCCCTCGCGGCCGGCGTCGCAGGCGTTGATGATCCGGTCGACGTCCTCGCGCTTCATCAGCTTGTGGATCGCCTTGAGCTGCTTCTTCGCCTTGGCGTCGCGCGGCGCCAGCTTGAACTCCTCGGGGACGATCGGCAGGTCGGCCATGCGCCATTTCTTCAGCTTCTCGTCGTAGACCTCCGGGTCGACGAGTTGAACGAGATGGCCGACGGCGAAGGTGACGACGTACTCGTCTCCCTCGTAATGGGTCTCCTCGTTCGTGAAGGAACCAGGCAGCGCGTCCGCGAGATCGCGGGCGACGGATGGCTTTTCGGCGACGACTAAAGTCTTCACGCGAGACACAGTAGCGAAGGGCTCGCACGACGCACGATCACGCAAACGAGCCGAAAATGGAACGATCCTTTCGCGCCGTGCTACCCGTTTACCTGCTTGCCGCCACGATCAGCTGGCCCGTCGTCAAGGTCGGCTTCCGCCTGCGTGCGCGCGGAACCGAGCACCTGCCGGAGGGCGGCTTCGTGCTCGCCGCCAACCACACGTCGAACTTCGACCCCTGGCCGCTCGCGCTCCCGCTCTTCCCCCGACGGCAGGTCCGCTTCATGGCGAAGAGCGAGCTGTTCAATCCGATTCTGAAGCCGATGCTCCTCGGCGGCGGCGCCTTCCCGGTTCGCCGCGGCGAGGCCGACATCGAGGCCGTTCGCCGCGCGGTCGAGCTCGTCCGGGACGGGGAGATCGTGGTCATGTTCCCGGAGGGGACGCGGCGCCAAAAGGGGCTGCGCAAGAAGCACGAGGCCCGCGCGCACACCGGCGCGGCGCGGATCGCGCTGACCGCGGGAGCCCCGCTCGTACCGGCTGCGATCAAGGGAACCGACCGCCTCACCCGGCTCGGCCCCCTGCGGGTCGCCTACGGCCCGCCGATCCCGCTGGACGATCTTCGCGGGCAGGAGATCAGCCCCGCCGCTCGTGAGGCGACCGAACGGCTGATGGCTGAAATCCGCGAGCTCGAGGCGTCGCTGTGAAGCGCCCGCTGCTCGTGATCGACGGCGACTCGCTCGCGCACCGCGCCTACCACGCGCTCCCGAAGACGATCCGCCGAGCGGAAGGTAAGCCGTCGAACGCGATCGTCGGCTTCACGAACTTCCTCCTGCGTCTCTGGGACGCCGAACAGCCACGTGCCGTGGTCGTCGGCTGGGACACGCTCGAGGTCCCGACCTACCGGCACGAGGCGCTCGAGGCGTATCAGAGCGGGCGAGAGTTCGACGACGAGCTCCTCGAGCAGCTCGCCCTGCTCCCGCAGCTCGTTGAGGCGTTCGGATTCTCGTCCGCGAAGGCCCCGGGCTACGAGGCGGACGATTTTCTCGCGGCGGCGGTCGCAGCGGAGGAGAAGCGGGGCGGGACGGCGGTCGTCGCCACCTCGGACCGGGACAGCTTTCAGCTCGCGAGCGACCGCACGACGATCATCCAGCCGATCCGCGGGGTCAGCGAGCTGGCCCGGATCGGCCCCGCCGAGGTCCGGGAGCGCTATGACGTCGAACCGGCCCAGGTGGTCGATTTCATCGCACTCCGCGGCGATCCCTCCGACCGTATTCCGGGCGCTCCTGGTTTTGGGCCGAAGAAGGCGGCCGACCTGCTGCACCAGTACGGCTCGCTCGAGGAGGCAATCGCTGCCGGCCGGTTCTCGGCGATCGCGGAGGAACTGCGGCTCTACCGTCGAATCGCGTCGCTAGACGCCTCCGCCCCCCTCCCTCCCCTCGAAGACCAGACACCTACTTGGGCGGAGGCGTCCTCCCTCCTGAGCAGCTGGGGCATGAACGCGGTCGCGAAACGCGTTGCTGGCCGCGCCGAGTGATGTAGATGTACACCTACATCACGTAGGGAGTTCTGGACATGGATCAATGGTTGTCAGACGCGCGCGATGCGCTCGCTCAGGCGAGCGGCGTTCCGGCCGAGCGCCTCGAGCTCGACGACGAACCCGTCCGCGAGCGGCTCGAGCTTGCCCGAGTCGCCGCGCACGACAGCGGCGAACGGACGAACGCGCCGCTCCTCTGCTACCTCGTCGGCCGCGCCCAGGACGGCGCTTCGCTCGACGAGCTCGCCGACGCGGTCCGCCGATCGACGTCCTGAGCCACCCGGCGTTCGCGCGCCTGCATCCGACTCAGAGCCACCCCGAGTCCCAGGAGCGGCTGGCGGTTCTGCTGGAGGCGTTTGAGTACGACACGGTCGAGCCGGCGGCGCTCGAGGCGATCCTCCGCTGTCACACAGACGAGTATGTCGGGCGGATCCGGGAGATCGACGAGCCCACTTGGCTCGACGGGGACACCTTCGCCTCCGAGACGACTTTCGAGGCCGCTTTGCTGGCAGCAGGCGCCGCGATCGCCGCCGCCGAGCGTGGTGGGTTCGCGCTCGCCCGCCCTCCCGGCCATCACGCGCTCGCGGACCGGGCGATGGGCTTCTGCGTCTTCAACAACGTCGCGATCGCCGCGCGTCACGCGCAGGCGGAGCTAGGGATCGGCCGCGTCGCGATCCTCGACTGGGACGTCCACCATGGCAACGGAACGCAGGCGATCTTCTGGGACGACCCGACCGTGCTCTACGTGTCGCTGCACGAGTGGCCGTTCTATCCCGGCAGCGGCGGTCCGGGCGAGGGCAACGAGACGACCGTGAACGTGCCGATGGAGGCACTCTCCGGCGACTCCGAGTATCAGCGCGCGTTCGCCGACGTCGTCGAGCCGGCGATCCGCGCCTTTTTGCCGGAGCTCGTGCTCGTTTCGGCGGGATTCGACGCGCACGGCTCGGACCCGCTCGCCGACATGCGCCTGAGCGACGGTGCCTTCGCGTGGATGGCCGAACGTGCCACGACGGTCGGCCCACGTGTGGCCGCCGTGCTCGAGGGCGGCTACAACATCGAGACGTTGCCGCGGCTGGTGGCGGCGGCGCTCGAGGGCTTCTCAGAATGACGACGGCCGGCTAGTTGCAGCCGGCCGTCCGATCAAGGAAGCACAGTGCCACCGCGCTCCGCACACCACTTTGAGGAGGGGCGTTCAGCCCAGGTATCGGTCGACCTCGCGCCTCCCTCACCGCCCACAGAGCGCGATTTCGAGGTGATTTCGTATCCCCCGCTGTGGGGGATACCCGCGCTAGTTACGCGCCGCGGCGAGAGCTTCGAGCGCCTGGCGGCGGGAGGAGACGCCGAGCTTCCGCAGCAGGCTCTTCACATGCGAGCGAACGGTGTGCTCGGAGATGAACAGCCGGGCCGCAATCTGGTCGGTGCTCAGGTGGTCGTCGAGCAGCAGCAGCACCTCGAGCTCGCGGGCGCTGAGCGCGCGGACGATCGAGTCCGGAACCCAGGCTTCCGCGTCGCGGCCGTCTCGCACTTGCTCGAGCAGGCGCCGCGCTATCGATCCCGAAAGCGCAGCCTCGCCTTCGGCGGCGCCACGCAGGAACTCGACGATCCGCTCGGGCGGCTCCGTCTTCAACAGGTAGCCGGCCGCGCCGCCACGGATCGCGGCGAGCAGGTTCTCCTCAGCGACGGAGGCGGTCAGCATCACGACCTCGCAGCCGGGCGCCGCCTCGCGTAGGAGCGGCAGGGCTCCGAGGCCGCCGATCCCTGGCATCGAGAGGTCGAGCAGGACCAGATCGGGCTGAAGTTCTCGCGCGACCTCGATCGCCTCCTCGCCGCTCGCAGCCTCGCCGGCGACGCTGAAGTCGTTCTGGCCAAGCAGCGCTGCGAGCGCGCCGCGCGTAAGCGGATGGTCGTCGACGATGAGGACACGGGTTGCCATAGGCCTTCGCCGCCCTTATCGGTCGGATCGCTTCTGCCGAATAGAGGGAGATGCGAAAAGAGGAAAACGCGTACCAATCGTGGCTCTGGGGCGAAGTGCTGCTCTTCGGCCTGCTCGGTGCGCTGCTCGCATTGTTCGTGACGTATCCGGGCCTGCGCCCGAGCTTCGACCTCCCTCAGGTCAGGCTCGTGCTCAACACGATGGTTGCGCTCGCTGCGGCACTGGTCGCGGTGCTCGCCGGCGTTCGGTTCTCGGTCGAAGGCCGGCGGCTCGACTGGCTGCTCTGCGCGGGCTTCTCGCTGGCGGCGGGCTCGACGTTCTTCTTCGGGATCGCGCCCATGCTCGGCAACGCGCCGCTGCACAGGCGCGAGCAATGGGCCTTGATCTGGGGCCGCGTGCTCGCCGGAGTGCTGATCGCGGCCGCGGCATTCGCGCGCAAGCGAACGGTGGACCGGCGCAGGGAGATCGTCGAGCTCCTCCTGTTCGTGCCGGCCATGCTCGTTCTGCTGTGGATGTTCGCCGATTCGTTCAGCCACACGCTGCCGGCGCTCGACGGCGGCGATCGCGGCCAGCCGGCGCTCCTGACGGCGGCGCTGGCAGCTCGTGCGCTGGCGAGCCTGCTCGCTGTCGTGGGCTTCGGCCTTCGCTTCCGCGCCCGCGGCAACGATCTCGACCGCTGGCTGGCGCTCGGCGCGACACTGCTCCTCTTCGCCGACCTCTACTACGTCCTCACGCCGCACACGTTGAGCCGCTTCGTCTCGACGGGGGACTTCCTGCGACTGCTCGCCTATGCCGTCCTGCTCGTCGGGGTCTGGCGGGCAATTCGGTTTGCCGAGTTCGGCCGCGCCGTCGCGGAGGAGCGAGCGCGCGTTGCACGCGAGATCCATGACGGTCTGGCGCAATACCTCTTCGCGGTCTCGACCCACGCGACAATGCTCGAGAACGGGGCCGATCCGAAGACGACGCTGCCCCAGCTCAAGGAGGCGGCCGCCGCGGCGCAGCAGGAGGCCCGCTTCGCGATTCTCGCCCTCTCGTCGGCGAGCGGGTCCGCCCCATTCGACGCTGCCCTGCGCCGCTATGTCGACTTCCTGACCGCGGACGGCGAGCTCGAGGTCGACCTGGAGATCGACGAGCGGGTCCGACTCGCGCCCGACGAGCAGATCGAGGTGTTCCGGATCGTCCAGGAGGGTCTGGCGAACGCGCGCAAGCACGCGGGCGCACGGCACGCCGAGGTCCGCATCGGGTTACGCGGCGACGAGCGGGTCGTCAGCATCGTCGACGACGGCGCCGGCTTCGACGACGTGACCGTCACGTCCGGCCAGGGATTGCGGAACATGAAGGCGCGCAGCGCGAGCATCGGCGGCGGCTTCCACCTGCGGTCCCGGCCGGGCCGCGGCACTGCGCTCGAAGTCGTTCTACGGGCCTAAAGCCCGGGGCCGGTGATCCGCCGCAGGCCTGAAGCCGTACGCACGAAGACCTGCCGGGCGTAGTACTCGTAGAAGGCGCGGCGGTTGTTCCGGATCTCGCGCGCGTAGCGGACGACGGCATCGACGTAGAGCGAGGACGGGTTGTAGCGGAGGAGCGCCCGGCGGTTGTCTCGCGGCGCCCCGTTCGCGTGCAGGTAGTTCGCCGCGCCGAGGATCGCGTCTTGCGGATCGTGGACGTCGCCGCCGAGCCCGTATACCCGCCACGTCGCGGGCATGAACTGCATCGGCCCCTGAGCACCGGTGGCGCTGTTGTTGCGGAGCTTGTTGAAGGCGCTCTCGACGAGGTTGACCGCGGCAAGTACGTTCCACCGCACCCCGAATCGACGCTCCGCCTCGCGGTAGTAACGGAGCAGCGTCGCCGGCGGCAATGCGGGTCCGGTCCGGAAACGTCTGCGGTGCGTGCTCGGTGTGAGGCGCCAAAGCTCGCGCTTGGCGGCCAGGTTCGTCCGCACCTGCCGCGCGATTCCGGCGGGAACGAGCCGCAGCGTCGCGCTCGCCAGACTAGGCCGGCCGGCGAGCAGGAGCTCGATCCGCTGGTCGTAGAGCGCGTCGAGCGTGACCTCGCTCGACGGCCGCGAGTCGCCGGTGGCAACCCACGCGTCGATCGCGCGCCCGAGCTCGGTCTTCGTCTCTACAAGCGTCCGGGCAAGCGCCGCGGGCTCCCGCGGAATCGATGCTCGAGGGCCGGGCGCGGCCCGTACGAGGGCCGCCAGAGCGCAAGCCGCAACGCAAGCGAGTCCGCAGCTGACGACGCATCGGCCCATCCGTTCGACCCTAGCGAGCCCCTGAGGCGCCTGCCGACGCCTCGATTTAGCCGCTAGTCGAGGACGGATCGGGACGTTCCGGTTGGAGGGCGCACGGGCGCGTCGCCGACAATCAGTGAGAGATGGCATTGAAGCTCGAGCTCAGCGACGAGAGGCTCCTCGGGGACCTGATGAACGCGCTCGCGCGTCACGGTTGCCTCGCGGACCGGGTCGCGCCGAACACTTGCCGAATCGTCTATCCGCGGGCTTGGACGGCTCGCGAAGCCCAGCTCGAGCTCCGGTTTTTCGTCCGCGCATGGCAGGCCAATCACCCGGGCGTACAGGCGGTTCTCAGCCGCTAGGGGCCTCGGGCGCGTCGGCGGCGAACCCCCGTTCGGGGGATTGCCGCGACCGCGTACAACGGAGCACGATTAGGTTCTGGACCAGGGCCGCGTGTTTTCGGACAACGCGGCATCTGTTAAATCGTCGGGCGAGAGCCTGAACTGCGGACGAGGAGGTACTTCAGCTTGCGGCCAATTCGCCTTCTCCTTGCGGACGACCATGCGCTCGTCCTCCAAGCGTTGCGCTTCGCGCTCGAGCCGGAGCCCGAGATCGAGATCGTGGGCGAGGCAAGATCCGGCAGCGAGGTCTTGCCGCGGGTCGGAGAGACAGAGCCAGATGTGATCCTCCTCGATGTTCGTATGCCAGGGCTCGACGGTCTGCAGCTGCTCGATCGCCTGGGGAAGCAATATCCCGAGACGAAGGTCGTGATCCTTTCCGGCGCGGACGAACCCGAGCTGGCTGCCGAAGCGCTCCGCCGGGGCGCCAGGGCGTTTCTGGGCAAGGGCATTGATCCCGCCGAGGTGGCGCCGGTCCTGCGGCAGGTCTTCGAGGGCAAAGTCGTAAGCGAGTCGTTCGAAACCGCTGCGGTCGTATCGGTGCGGGCCGCCGAAGAGTTCGGACTAACCGGCCGTGAAGGCGAGATCCTCGAGCGCGTCGCGATGGGCCGCTCGAACAAGCAGATCGCCGGCGAGTTCTGGCTCAGCGAGCAGACGATCAAGTACCACCTGACGAACGTCTATCGCAAGCTCGGTGTCAGCAGCCGTACCGAAGCGGCCAGATTCGCCTACGACCACGGGCTTGCTGGAAACCCCTGGCCGGCCGACCAGAACCACCACGAGAGCCCCGGAGTCGGTTAGCTCTCCTTTCGGTCGTCGAGAGCGGCGCCAACGGCCCTCGCTGGCGTTGTCGACTCCGAAGGCGGCTCCGCGAGCGTCGCGGCGGCCGCGGCTCGGCGCGCTTGACGCTGCATGGCCTTCTCGGCGCACTCGACCGAGTCGAACGACCCGAGGCCCCAGACGATCACCTGGTACGCACACTCGTCGAACGATCCGCCGCAGGTCTGACACTCCGCCACAGACTGATCGTCCGCGCTTAACCCGAGTCCGTCCTTAGCCAATGGGTCGGTCGCGGCCGGACCTTCGGTTACGAGTGCTTGTGTCCTTTTGGCCCGCCCGGCGGCGGCGGACGACGAGGTCGAGGTGGCGGCGGCGTGCCGCTGAGTGACGCTTGGAGGCGTTCGAGTAGGCCGGCGAGGGCGTCGGCTTCGCGGGGCGGCAGGTCGGCGAGGAGTCCCGCGAGCCGGTCGCGGAGCTCGGTTTGAGCTGAGCGTAGGGCCTGCCGGCCTTGTTCGGTCAAGGCCAAGGATTGGCGGCGGCGGTCGCTCTCGAGGCGGCCCCGTGCCAGCAGGCCGGTTTCCTCGAGCGTTGCGAGCAGTTGCGAGACTGCCGCCGGAGAGACGGCGGCGCGGCGCGCCAGTTCCGCACCGACGACCTCCCCCTCGGCGATCGCCTGCAGGGCCAGGTACTGGGCCACCGTCAGCGGCGGGTCGTGCGCGGCCAGCAGCCGCTCGATCCAACGGCTCACGAGCGGCGCCGTGCGCACGAGCCCCTCCGCGGCTTGTCGGCTGCCCGTTTGGTGACGCGGTCGTGGCATTAGTTTAGTAACATTAACGGTTAATGGAACTTGAGCACACGATCTTAGCGTCAGCCGGCCAGGCGTGGCCACCGTTCGTGCTCGTCACCGGGTTGCTGTTCATCGGCGCCGTAGCTAGCTCCGACGGTCTGTTTGAGGCGCTCGGGGCCCGACTGGCCCACGCACGCCTCGGCGCACGCGGCCTGCTACTGGCGCTGCTCGGTCTCGTCGCCGCAGTGACCGCGGTTCTCAACCTCGATACGTCGGTCGTCTTCCTCACGCCGGTGCTCGTGCACGCGGCGCGGCGGCGCAGGCTGGACGAGCGGCCGTTCCTGTACGGCTCGGTGTTCATGGCCAACGCGGCCTCACT
>Ga0307312_10002095_pt1 | contig 10447 bp, 5 predicted proteins | sample ER_DNA_202_FD_194489 | JGI IMG/M metagenome (GOLD analysis project Ga0307312, IMG submission 194489) | Bulk soil microbial communities from the East River watershed near Crested Butte, Colorado, United States - ER_DNA_202 | ecosystem: Environmental > Terrestrial > Soil > Floodplain | place: USA...
CGCGCACATCGTGCTCGCAACGCGCACCGCTGACCTCCTCGCCGCACGTTCGGCCGGAACCATGTCGAGCCCACCGTGGGGTGCGCATCTCGATGATCCCGCTGCGGATTGGCACGCCTGGGGAGCTCGATCCGTCGAGGCCCTCGCAAGCGCTCAGAACGCGCTCGGCCGTCTCGAGTACGGTGCTTCGGCCAGCAAGGAAGCAGACGGTTTATGGGGGAGATTCCTCCTGGCCGGACGGATTCCTTCGACTGTCGCCCCCGATGGAAGCGCGACCTGGTATCCCCAGATCGCTTACGGGGTTGGCTCAATCGTTGACGGCTATCTCGCATTGGCGGACATAACTACCGACCCTCGCTACGCCGTCTTTGCCGGTCTCGCCGCGGGCTGGTTCGTAGGCGCCAATCCCGCTGGCGTGAGTATGTACGACGAAAAAACTGGCCGGACGTTCGACGGGATCGATGGCCCTGATCCGGTCAAGTTGAATCGGAACTCCGGAGCGGAATCGACGATCGAGGCGCTGCTCGCGCTCCAGCGGGTGGCAAGCAATCCACAAGCGGCGGAGTACATTCGCTATCGGCCCGTCGGAGAGCTATCGACGTCGCTCACGAACGTGCCCAATCAGCGCGAGTACGTAGGCCCGGGTGGCGCACGGCTCATAGTGCGGCGCGGAGGGTCAGGGCTGGAGATCGCTCGGGGTGATCAGACCGCAGGTCTGCCGGACAGCGGTCAAGCCGCAAAGTCCGTGGGTGCAATCCCCGAAGCGCAAAAGGCGGCGACTCCGATCACACTCACTTACTGGCCCGCCGCGAACCCGGACGAAACTCGCCTCGCCATGCGCCTCACGGCGCAATGGAATCTCGAGAATCCCGATGTTCAAGTCCGAGCGCAGCCACTACCGGCTGGCCGTTCGTCGGAAGAAGTGTTGCTCGCAGCGATCGTTGCGAAGGCAACGCCCGATGTCAGCTCGAACGTTTCCTCGGCACTCCTGGCACGCCTGGTCAGAGCAAGTGGTGTGGTCCGGCTCGACAATCGTGTGGCGACGTCCGCGCGACTCAGGGAGCGCACGAACTCGGCAATGCTGGCGTCACTTCGTTTGCCAGATGGCGGCATCTACGCGTTTCCCTGGAAGACGAACCCCGAGATGCTGATGTACAACGTGGACATGTTCAAGGAAGCGGGGATCGCGCCGCCACGGACGCACACCGAGCTGCTCAACGCATGGCACAAGCTCGCCCGCGATACGGACGGCGACGGTCGTTTGGATCGATGGGCGATGTGGGCGACGCTCAAGACGAGCTGGTACGAGCGCTTCTACGATTTTTACCCGCTGTATCTGGCCAGCTCCGGCGGCACGACCATCGTGAATAACGGCAAGATCGTGTTCGAGAACGACGCCGCGGTATCAGCGCTTGAGCTGTTGCGACGCGGATTCGCCGAAGGTGTACTCCCCAAATCGAATTTCGCGTTGGGGCGGGATCCGTTCACGGATGGAACGGTTGCGATGAAGATCATCGGGCCGTGGTTCATAAAGGAGCTGAACGAGCTCAAGATTCCCGGCTTGCACTACGATGTCACGCCAATCCCCAAGGCTGACAGCTCGGCCTCCGGCGACAGCTTCGCCTTCGCGGATTTGCGGAGCATCGCGATCTTTTCCACGACTCGGCATCCCGACGCAGCGGCGCGCTTCGTCGCCTACCTCACTTCGCCCGCCGCCGACCGCCTGCTCATCGAAGAGGCGAGCCAGCTCCCATACCGGCGTGGCCTTGCCCTGGATTCGCGATTCACGGTGTCACTGGCGAAATGGCAGTCGCTGCCGACCTACGCAAAATACGTTGAACGCTCACGCGACATCGATCTCGACCCTGATGTAGTGGAGATCTTCGACCTTATATCAGAAGCGTACGAGGAGTCCGCGATCTACCAGACCGCATCGGTCAAGGATGCATTGAAGAAGGCTGCAGCCGAAGCGAGGAACGTGGTCAATGCGCGCTGAGCAGAAGTCGGGCTCTCTGATGGCTGCACCCTACGGGCTCTTTCTGCTCGTGTTCGCCGTCTATCCCATGGTGTTCGCTCTCGTGCTCGTGTTCCTGCAGTGGGACCTCGTCACCGCGCCGACCTTCGCCGGGATCGACAACGTAAATCTCCTCGTGCACGATGGGCGCTTCTGGCGCGCGGTCGCCAACACCTTCGTATTTCTCAGCATCCACGTGCCGCTCCAGATCGTCACGGCGCTGGGGCTCGCGATCGCTCTCAACCGGCAGCTGGTGGGTCGCTCCTTCTGGCGCGCTGCGTTTTTCTTGCCGGTCGTCATCTCTGGCGCCGTCGTGGCGATCTTGTGGAGTAACCTCTACGCCACCGACGTCGGACTGATCAACCGCCTGCTCGTAAGGATCGGCATTGCGCCTGTCCCCTGGCTCACGGATCCGACTACAGCGATGCCGGCGATCGCAGTGATGGTCACGTGGAAGAATGTCGGATTCTACGTGATCATCTATCTGGCTGGACTTCAGTACATCCCGCGCAGCTGCCAGGAGGCAATAGCGCTCGAAGGCGCATCCGCTTGGCAGCGCTTCCGGTACCTGACGCTGCCATCGCTCCTGCCGCAAACGATTCTCGTAATCACGCTATCGACGATCAACGGCTTCCAGCTCTTCATCGAGCCTTACGTAATGACGGGAGGCGGTCCGCTCCGGCGCACTTACTCCGTGGTGCTTTACCTGTACACCAATGCCTTTGCGTACCAGAAGATGGGTTACGCCGCCACGATCGGAGTGGCGCTGGCGCTTATCATCGGCATGGTGGTTCTCATCCAGCGGCGGGTGATCGGCAAGGCGGAAGCGCTATGAGGATTGTAGCGACGGTAGAAGCCCGGTGAAACTTCTACGCCGGATTGGCTTGTATGCGGCGCTTGGTCTCGCGGCGCTGACATTCATTTATCCGTTCCTATGGATGGCATCCAGCACATTCAAGCCTCGCGGCGAGTTCGGAAGCCTCGCTCTCATTCCCGAGCATTTCACGCTGGACAACTACCGCACCATGTGGGCGCGGGCGCCATTCGGACGTGCGCTGCTGAACAGCACGCTGGTCGCGACGACGATCACGCTTTCCGTTCTCGTGTTCGGCTCCATAACGGCGTACGCGATGGCGCGCCTTCGATTTCGGGGAAGTCACCTGCTCAACGCAGCCACGCTCGCCATCCTGCTCGTTCCCGGACAGCTCACGTTGATCCCGCTCTATACGCTGATCGTGCAGCTGGGCTGGACCGACACCTACGCAGCGCTGATCGCGCCGTACCTGTTCAACGCCACCGCGATCCTGATGCTGCGACAGTTCTTTCTCCAGATCCCGCAGTCGCTGATCGACGCCGCGCGCATGGACGGAATGAGCGAGCTGAGGATTCTCTTCACGATTTTCTGGCCGCTCTCCAGGCCGGTGCTCTCGATCGTCGCGATCTTTACGTTCATGGGCTCGTGGAACGAAGTCCTGTGGCCGTTGCTCGTCGTCCGCGAGGCGCACCTCATGACTTTGCCGCAGCTGCTGACGGTCTTTGCGCTTGGTGGTGGGGCGGGCTCGGTTGGAGTTTCGCTGGCCTCGGCTATGGTTTTGGTTGTGCCAGTTGTCGTGGCTTACATGTTCTTGCAGCGGAACTTCATTGAGAGCATGGCGGGGGCGGGGATTAAAGGATGAAACACGGATGCTTCGGATTTGGGCGGATGATCCGGATCGCTCCTAGTGGCGTGAAAGGACGTAACACCAGGGCAAGGATTATTTGGGAACAGCCGCTCGGGATGTCTCGGTTCGCCGAACGGCACTCTCCTCCGAAACAACAAAGGAAAGAAAAGCATCGTGGTGAGAGGAGCTATACCACCACGAGCAGCGATCCGAAGTATTCGCTCCAATCCGAAGCATCCGTGTTCAAACTTATCTAGCGATGCCTTCCGTCACCTTCGACCACGTCCGAAAGCAATTCGGCGACGCGACAGTCGTTGAAGATTTCAGCCTGACCGTAGCCGACGGCGAGCTGTTGGTCCTTGTCGGCGGCTCCGGCTCCGGCAAGTCGACGATTCTCCGCATGGTGGCCGGACTCGAGGAAGTCACCTCCGGCACGATCAGGATCGACGAGCGCGACGTCACCCATCTGGCGCCCCGCGAGCGCGACGTCGCGATGGTGTTCCAGGACTACGGACTCTACCCGCACATGACCGTGCGCGAGAACCTTTCCCTCGGCCTGCGTTTGAGAAAAATCGTAGCGCAGGAGATCGACCGCCGCGTCACCTGGGCGGCTGGCATGCTGGGGCTCACGCCACTCCTCGATCGCAAGCCCAAGCAGCTCTCAGGGGGCCAGCGACAGCGTGTGGCGATGGGCCGCGCGATGGTGCGCGAGCCCAAGGTATTTCTGTTCGATGAGCCGCTGTCCAACCTCGACGCCGGGCTGCGCGCGCAGATGCGCATCGAGATCGGCGGGCTCCAGCGACGCCTGAAGACCACGACCATCTACGTCACGCACGACCAGGTGGAAGCGATGACACTCGGCGACCGCATCGTCGTGCTCGCCGACGGCCGCATCCAGCAGATTGGCCGGCCGATCGATCTCTACCGTGCGCCCGTCAACCGCTTCGTCGCGGGTTTCATCGGTACTCCGCCAATGAATTTTGTGGAGGGCAGCCTCCAGGAGAACAATGGCCAGGCGTTCTTCGTCGCCGAAGGCCTCAGCATCAAGCTGCCGCGTGAGAAGACATCAAAGGTAAAGCCCACGGAAGTGCTGACGCTGGGGATACGTCCAGAAGATCTCCGACTCGATTCCTCTCGAGATCCGTCAGCGCAGACGGGACCAGCAGACGAAATGCTTAGAGGGCGCGTCCTACTGGTGGAACGACTTGGCGGTACCAGCCACGTTCATTTCGACGTGGAAGGGGGCCGCACCCGCATGATGGCGTCTGTGTCGAACGATCGACTGCCTGAAGTTGGCGAGACGATCACGGTTCGCGTGCCGCCCGAACGTGTGCACATGTTCGGCGCGGACGGAAAAGCTATCTCCAGCTAGCGTGAATCAATAACCGGGATTCTGCGTTATGGTTCCGTTCGATTTATCGATTTCACCTTGTGGAATTGGATAGAGGTAGTTGAAGGCCTTGAAATTCTTCCCGATTGCGGGCGTCAACACCGCCTGAGCCATTTGCCATCTCTTCAAGTCGTTGAACCGTTGCGACTCGAAACCGAGCTCCACTCTTCTTTCATGCACTAACCAGGCTTTTACCACGGTTGGGCTTGTGGAGGCGGGCCTGTCAGCCAGGGTACCAGCCGGGGGCAAAGTACCGGCAACCGTTACACCCGTCCGGGCCCGTGCCCTGATTGTATTGATTATGGCAATCGCCGCGGCCTGATTCCCCGTTTCGTTGTACGCCTCGGCTTTCCAGAGCAGCACGTCGGCGAGGCGAATGTAGATCCTGTTGCCTGGCGCATCGTCATTCCCTTTATAGGCCTTGATAGTCGTCGAATCGTACGTGCCCAACAGCTTGTGCACGGATTTAGGAACAGCGTTGGCGGTAGAGGCCACATTCACCGTGTATAGTAACCTTGGATCATTGGCTTCGAATTCAGCGATAAAGTTGTCGGTGGGTGCGAAAAACCCCCAATCCAACGGGGCGCAGATTCCGTTACCCTTTCTCGGGCTTTGACCCGATTGGTGATCGTAAGCGAAAATCACCTCATTCTCGGCCCCTTCTTTCGTTACAGCGAAACTGTCGAAATAGTTGGCGTTCAAACTGTAAAAGCCTAGGCCTTCCAATTCGGTCACAGTGCTTATTACTTCCGTCCATTTCTGGTTGTAGAGTGCTACCTTGGCCTGCATCGCCAGGACAGCTCCTTTAGACGCTCTCCACTTTTCAACAGGATCGGAGTATTTGTTGTTTGGCAACAGTGTCTTGGCCTGGGCCAGGTCAGCGCTGATTTGCGCGTAGACGTTGTCTCTTGTTTCCCGCTTGACGCCGGAAGCTTCGCCAAAACTTTGAAGCGGCTTAAGCATCAGCGGTACGCCTCCGAAATTATTTACCAGATCGAAATAGTAAAAAGCCCTCAGGAAATAAACCTCGCCCAGCATCCTGCTTTTTGTGGCTGCATCGAGCCCGATTTTTGTCGTTATTGCCGCATCGGTCAAATAGCTGATGGCATAATTGGTCCGCGCTATCCCTTCATAATCGTAGGTCCATTGGCCGTTAAAAGCCTGGTTGGAAGCGGTGAAATTGAAGCTCTGCACCTGATCCATCCATGACTGGTCCCCATCAGGCGACCATTTCTTGTTGACATCGTCCGAAGCAATGTCCTGCACGATAAAATCGTCTCTGAATACAGTGCCCAATTCCCAATGCCAGTCGCCAAGGAGATTGAGCGTACTGGCAAGCATTTGATAGGACCCTGTCACCGTAGACTTGACAGTGTTCAACGTTGGCTCTGTGCTTATCTGCTCCGGCGTGAGTAAGCCGATCGGATCCTTGTGCAGGTCGGTGCAGCTGAAAGCTGACATAATCAGAATCGCCGCGGCTGCTTTGTGTTTCGTGTTCATGATTGCTCCTGTCGATTTATGAGAGTCGAATAAACCGACTAAAATTTCGCGTTGATTCCGAAGAGGAATGACTTCGATTGGGGATAAGTTCCCCTGTCCAGAAGATCGGTCGATTCCGGATCCAGTCCTGTGTAGTTGGTCGATGTAAAGAGGTTCTGGCCGGAAACGTACAGGCGTCGGACAGGGCTCAGAGCGTATCCGAGCTCGAGGTTCTTGAGGCGGAAATAGGAAGCATCCTCCACAAAAATGCTCGATGTCTTGCTGCTGCCGTTGTCGTTGAAGGTGGTGCGAGGGATGGTGTTGCTGGTGCCTGGCCCATTCCACGCCCCTAGTACCGCGACACTGTGGTTGAAGGGACGGCTGTCGTAGTCCGTGATTTTCTTGCCGTCGTTGTATTTGTCGACTCCGCCTACTCCCTGAAAGAACACCGACAGGTCGAAGCGATGGTAGTCGCCGGAGAGGTTGAAGCCATAAGAAAGCTTCGGAATCGGATTGCCGATGAATGTCCGGTCGTTGTCGTTGATTATTCCATCGCCGTTCAAATCTCTGAACTTGATGTCGCCCGGCTTGTCCGGAGGATTCGTGGTCCCGAACAGGTATGAGTTGATCTCAGGTTGAGTCTGGTAGATCCCGTCCATCACGTAGCCATAGAACGAGCCGAGCGGATGGCCTACCGCCGTCCTGTAAACATCCCCAACGATGTTCGGCAGGAGTGGGTATAGCTTTTCCACCATGTTCCTCACCGTCGCCGCATTCGCGTTTATCCCGTAATTGAAGTCTCCCCGATTGTTCTTGTAATTGAGTGCGGCCTCAAAGCCCTTGTTGCTTACCGAACCCGCATTGACGATAGTCGGAGAGACATTACCGACTACTGAGGGCAAAGAGATAGGCAGCAGGATGTCGGAGGTCTTCTTGACGAAGTAGTCCAGAGACAGGTAGAGGCTGTTACTCAGGACTCCCACATCCAGACCAATGTCTTGTTGTGAAGTGCTCTCCCACCTCAGATCGGGATTGCCGTAACGTGAGATCAGATACTGATCCCCTTGTCGGCGCAGCAACGTCAGGAATGCGTAGTTGTCGATCTCCTGGTTGCCCAACTTGCCGGTGCTAGCTCTCAATTTCAGGTCGGATATCCAGCTGATGTTCTTCATGAAGCTCTCGTTCGAGATTCTCCAGCCCGCGGAAACGGAGGGGAAATAGCCCCACTGGTTGTTCTCCGCGAACCTTGAAGAAGCATCGGCGCGGAAATTGGCCGTGATCATGTAACGCGTGTCGAACATGTAGGTCGCCGAGCTGAACAGCGAGAAGAGTCCCCATTCGGACGCGGAGCCACTGGTGTTCTGATCGAGTGTGCCGCCGTAATTCAGGTACTGGAAGTTCTCCCTCACATAGTCGAAGCGCTGTCTCGATCCGCCGATTGACGACGAGTAGTTCTTGATGTACTCGCTCCCGACGAGCGCGCTCAGATCGTGCCTCTCGAGCTCCTTGGCGTAGTTGAGCGTGTTGTTCCAGGTGACCGTGGTCTCCTGCCCTCTGTCTTCGTTCAAACCGGTTGGACGGTTTTGCCGCCCGGTTCCCTGGTCCAGTGCGTTGCCCCCGCCGTTGTCGTCGCCGAAATTCTGGTTGAGAGCCTTGTTGTGCCGGAGGTTCAGGTCGATTCCAACGTTGCTCTTGAACTTCAGAGCCGGCAGCAACGCGTACTCAGCGAAGATGTTTCCGAAGGTCTTGAAGCTGTCTCTCTTGTCGTTGGCGTAGTACGCGAGCGCCACCGGGTTGGCCCCGAACTCGTAGCGATTGTTGTTGTTGTCCCACGGCTTCGCGAAAAACGGCAGATCCGTGAATGGATCGGCCGCGGTATAAGTCGGATCGCTTGGATTCTTGTAGACGGGGATGATGGGTGGTCTGATGAGCGCGTGGCGGATGATTCCAGGCGCGTCTCCCTTTGACGAAAGCTTGTCCTGCATGGCATAGGAGAGCAGCAGATTGGTTCCAACGTTCAGACGACTGCTCAACCCTGCGTTCATGTTCGTCCTGAAATTCAGGCGCTGATACCGGTCATTCGCGTAAATGACGATGCCGTCCTGCTTGTTGAGCCCGCCCGACATCAGATACTGGATCTTGTCGCCACCCCCGCTCGCCGTCAGCTGCAGGTTCTGGGATTTACCAGAGGTGAACAACTCATCGAGCCAATTGGTGTTGGCGAGATCTGGCCGGCTCTTGTCCGTCGTATAAGGATTGATTCCGGTATTCCCGGAGTTGTTCCAGGCTTCCTCCATCTTGTTCATGTACTGCGTGGCGTTCAACATCGTCGGGAGATTGGTCGCCCGCTGAATGCCGCTGTAGTAGTTGATGTCGAAATTCGACTTTCCGCGTTCCCCACTCTTGGTGGTAATCACGATCACGCCGGCAGAAGCTCTGGAGCCGTAGATAGAAGCAGCAGAAGCATCCTTGAGTACAGTCATTGACTGCACGTCGGCGGGATTAAGGAAGGAGATCTCGCGACTGGGTATTCCGTCAATGATGAAAAGGGGGCTGTTGTTGCCGATCGTCCCCTCGCCACGGATGCGAATGCTGATTTCTTCGCCGGGCGCACCGGTACTCTGCGTTACAGTGAGGCCGGCAACCTGCCCTTGTAAGGCCTGCGCCACATCGGGAACTCGTCGAGACTCGAGGTCACCCATCTCCACAGTGGACACGGCTCCCGTGATGCTCGCTTTTCTTTGCGTGGTATATCCAACGACCACCACTTGATCGAGAACGGCGGCCCGTTTCTCGAGCGAGAACGCGACCGAGACGGTCGCCCCGTCCGTCACGTTGACAACCACGGGCACAGTTCCGTACCCGATTCGGCGGGCGCGAACTGTCTGCGTTCCCGCGGGGACGCCAACGATGGTGAATGTGCCGTCGTCACGTGTGATGGCGCCGAGTCGGGTGCCTTCGACCACCACGTTGACGCCAACGAGTGGCTGCCGGGTCGCGCTGTCGATGACCTGACCCGTGATAGTGCCGGTTGGCTGCTGCGCGATGAGTGGATTGAGGGAGGCTGTGGCGCACAAAAGGGCGCCGGCGAGCAGGAGGATGCGACGGACCGCAGACATAAGGTGGGGGCCCTCCACAGGGTCGGGAGATGACGCTGCCCTGGTTCTGCGGGGCGCAGAGGGAGGGAATTGTACGGTGAGTGACTATCCGCCACCCTTGGGTCAATGTCAAGCAAGGTCGGCGGATAAGGGGTCCGAATGCTCTGTGGGGGTCCCGCGGGCGGAAACTCGGCTGGAGGTTAGTCCTCGCCACTTCCATTTAAGCTGCCGTTGCCCGTCGCCCGTCTTCCGTGACCCGTCGCCCGCTGCCCGTTGTTGCGTTGCGAGCTCGAAGCTATGGGCTATAAGCTGTGAGCTCGAAACGGAATAACGGGCAACGGGTAGCAGAAAACGGAAGACGGGAAACTGGAAACGGAGCAGTTAACAGGCTGTGACAAGGGTGTGACGCCAGATAAGTTGACACTCCCGTGACGCTAGAATAGGTTGCGTACGAGAGCAAAGTACGTCTGATGGTTGTGTTCAGCTCATTTCAAAATGATGATCCTCTTCGCTCATAACCTTTCCAACACGAAGCCGGCCACTGCCATTAATGGTGGTTGCGGGACGCGTGTTGGGCGAAGGCGACGGGGTTAGCGCACTCTGATTATTGCCAAGACTCGCCCCCGCGTTCTGGACCGATGCGGGGGCGTTTTCATTATAAAACACCGGTGAGCGCGGATTCCGACGACCGTCGAAAACGCTCCACCACGAATGGAGGATTGATGAGGAAGTACTACCTGTTGGTGAGCGACTTCGACCAGACCCTGAGCTTCAACGACTCAGGGCTCGTCCTGGCTGAGATGTT
>Ga0307312_10002096_pt1 | contig 10447 bp, 11 predicted proteins | sample ER_DNA_202_FD_194489 | JGI IMG/M metagenome (GOLD analysis project Ga0307312, IMG submission 194489) | Bulk soil microbial communities from the East River watershed near Crested Butte, Colorado, United States - ER_DNA_202 | ecosystem: Environmental > Terrestrial > Soil > Floodplain | place...
AGAAGCCTCTGTCGCGTTTGCTCAAGGAGGTTTTGCGCTGGCAGCCCTTCTGACCTCAGTCAGTTCATTTGAATTGTAAGGAGCAGAGCGGGCTTGGTATTCTCCTGTGATGCACCCGCAAACCCGCCTGCTTTCTTTTCTCGTTATTAACTCCCTGCTTTTCGCCCCGTTTCTTTGCGCCCAGGACAATCCGCTGAACGATCCTGATTTGAAGGAGATGTTAAAGGAAGCGCAGGAAATGCAAAAGGAAGCCAAGAAACTGCAGAACCCGGCGTCGCCGGACACAAAAAAGAAACTCGCGGAATTGCTGTCCAAAGCGAAGGAAGAGGAAGCGCGGCAAGAGGAGCAGGAAAAACGTGAAAAGGAGAAACTGCAGGCCGCGCTGAAGAAGCAACTCGAAGCGCCGGGGCCGGTCGTGTTGCCCGATTGGACACCGGCTACCCCAGAATTCAAGGCTGCTGGAGCGCCAGCGAGAAAAATCGTGGATGACGAAGTAAAAATCGTTCAGACCGGCACCTCGTCCCTTACTCCGGAGAAAATAGCGGACAACTGGCAAGCGGCAGCAGCCGCGGCGAACAATCTCAATCAGAGCCTTAACAAGATCAATGTTAACGGCAAGGTCACGAGGATCTTGTTTCTGAGCACGCGCACCGATCCCAGGCAAGAAGTGGAACTCGAGGCCAGCCGCGAGCCGGACAGCAAGATTACACAGGTGGAAATCTCGTCCCCATTACCAAAACCGGATATCGGGAGCGAGTAAGACGTCACCTGGCAGAACGCAGGAGCTTGCAATTCGCCTGAGGCAGGATTAACAAAACCATACTATGGCCGACAGATATGTTCCAATGATCAGTTCCGGCGTCGCCGGGCCACTTGGGGTTCTCCATCTTCCCAGGCTCTGGCTGAAAGTCTCGCTTGAATCACAAGACAAACTCGCGCCTGGTTATCCGGGGATTGGCAGAGGGTTTGATGCCATGACGTGTACGGCGCTCGGGCTCGAAGAGCAGGCGGTTAAGGATTACATCAAACGAAATAAACCGACCTATCCCGAATTCGAAGCCTGGGTAAGGAAAAACGCCAAGTCACTCAATCGAGACGCGATTGAAACGCATAACGCCGCAGTGCGCGGTTACATTCACGACGATGAAACGCGCAAGGGTGTTTTGGGAGCATGCCGCCTTGCGGATGACGCTTCAGGTCCGAAAGACGCCGTGAACCTGAATAATCTCGACGATTGGTACGAATTTCATCAGGCAGTGTTGAAAGGTTGATGAGTTGTAGAGGTGCTTGTATCAGGCACCTGAATCCGAATTAGGCGCTTGGCACAAGCGCCTCTACACACGGAACGGCCCATCCAACCTTTGACGGATGGGCCTGCCGCGTGCGAGCATTCGAGGATGCCGCTGAGTCAAACAATCGCACCCGCATTTCGCAAGACCGCTGAAACTTTCGCGGCTGGAGCGAAAACTTTAGCACAACAATACTTCGTTTCGCCCGAAGTCTTCGCAAAAGAGCAAGACAAAATTTTCTCGAAGCAGTGGGTTGTGGTTGGGCATCAGAGTCAGCTTGCTGAATTGGGCGATTATTTTGTGGTGGCGGTGGCGGGCGAGAGTCTCATTGTAGTGCGGGATCAAAGATCGGTGATCCGTGGATTTTGCAATGTTTGCCGGCATCGCGGAACGCGCTTGAAGGAGGACACATGCGGGCATGGCTCTGCGATTCGGTGTCCGTATCATGCCTGGACGTACGGGTTGGACGGGCGATTGATCGGCGCGCCGCACATGGATCAGGTGCCGGATTTTGATAAAGGCGACTATTCGTTGCACGCGGTGAACCTGGCACTTTGGGAAGGGCTCATTTTCGTGAATCTGGCAGACTCCCCCGCTCCGCTGGAGGAATGGTTTGCGCCGCTCAACGGGAAATTCTCCCATTGGAACATGTCGATCTTGCGCGCGGCGAAACGGATTGAGTACGACGTGAAGGCCAATTGGAAGCTGATGTTCCAGAATTATTCAGAGTGTTATCACTGCCCGGGCGTGCATCCAATGCTGTCTAAAGTTTCGCCCTACGATTCGGCGGAGAACGATCTCACCGAAGGGCCGTTTCTCGGCGGCTTCATGAAGATCAATAAAGGCGCCGGCCTGACGATGAGCGGCAAAGCGTGCGCGTTGCCGGTCGGGAAGATCGAGAATCTCCAAGAGGTTTTCTATTATTCCATTTTTCCGAACATGCTCCTCTCTTTACATCCGGAATACGTGATGGTGCATCAGCTCTGGCCGCAGTCGCCGGAGCGGACACTAATCTTGTGCGATTGGTTTTTTCATCCCGAAGCGTTCGAGCGAGGAGATTTCAAGCCGGACGACGCGATTGAATTCTGGGACATGACGAACAAGCAGGACTGGCACGTGTGCGAGTTGAGCCAGCAAGGCATTGCCTCGCGCGCGTATGAGCCGGGCCCCTATTCGCCGCGGGAGAGCATCCCAGCGGCGTGGGATCAGGAATATTTGCGTCAGATGGCGTAATCTTCCGGTTCCTCTTCTTTAAATCTTAATCTTGCTCATCCTCGTGCTTGTAATCGGATCTGAGCAAGTTCGCGATGGCGAGGCGCCGTTAACAGGTTGCCGCAGCGCCCGCCTCCAGATCTCGCCGACGCCGCCGGTGCAGCAATCGGCGCACTCCCCACACAATGACGATCAGTACGCCAACCATAATAATCGCCAGCGCCAGAAGGTTGCGAATGGGATTAACAAGAATGTAATTTGGATGTCGGGCATAGAAACCGTTGAAGCCTTCAAATGCCGCTGGCAATGCTGTTAAGTCTTCTTTCGCCAGCTCGAGCCTGTGCTCATTGGGATGGTAGCGCGATCCGAATCGATACGCTTGTCCCGCGGAGTTCAATTCGATGTGCCCGCCGAGGATATGCGTAAGCGGACGAGTCTTCAGAAAGTCGATAACCCGAAGGGCGCTTTCCCGGTAAGCAGCGGCGTCGTCAATGAGCAATCGGCCCGGCATCAGAAAATCTCCGGAAAAAAGAATCCCGGTTCTCTCGTCGTAAAACGCCACGTGAGTCTGATTGTGTCCGGGCGTTGGAATTACGTCGACAGCTCGGCCACCCAAATCCAGGTGGGCAACTCCGTTGGGCCAGTCAGTGAAACCGAAGAACGCTCGAACTCCATCGAAATCTATGGGCACGATCTGAACCGAAGCAAGAGACGCGAACTGAGGATCGCCGGCGCGATGATCCATATGTCTATGGGTATGCGCCACGAGAAGTGGAAGCTTTTTATGGTCCTTATCTGGCAAGAGTGCCAAGATCGTCTTCGCAAGTGGCATCTCTTTCGGGTCCGCGACAGCGCCGGTATCGATTAGGAGAGCTTTGTCGGAGCCGATGAGAAGATAGAGAAAATTGGCTTCGAAACTCGCGCAAGGATTCTGACGCAAGATAAACGTTTGCGGCTCGTATGTGTGGACTTGGAGGGGGGCTTGCATGGTTGCACGGCAATCTGAGGCGCCTTCGTTCCAGTGCACATTCAACGATCCAGACACTGGCTGGGCCCACCCTTCGGTTGCCGTCAGGAAAAACAGCGACACTCCTACCGTCGTCGCCACTTTCCAAGCCGCACAAAGGTACAACGACAGACCGTTATCGGTTGGACACTTATGATTGATCCAATTCATACAATTCGCCTCTTCTATTGAGATGCCCGCAGGAAACCTTCTGGATTCAACAAAACCTGTTGCGGAGCTAACGATTTCAAATCGGACAGGTAGCACCGTGGTTCAATCCGGTATCCAGAATGGCTTCGCCGCGTTGAAGCGTTAAATCGTTGAAACGTTAAAGCGTTGCAGCGAGCATGCCCTTATGCCTTCGCTTACGTATGCCAGTTATCTTGATCTTGAGAAGCTGCTCGCACTTCAGAAGCCACGCTCGAGTCCGCCGGAGCATGATGAGATTCTCTTCATCATCATTCATCAGACGTACGAGCTGTGGTTCAAGCAGTTGCTGCATGAGTTCGAAAAGATAAATCGAGATTTTTCCGCGGGCGATCTTTTCGGCGCCATTCACGCATTCAAACGTGTGCGCACAATCATGAAGGTCCTGGTGGCCCAGGTGGATATTCTTGAAACGATGACGCCGTCGTCGTTCTCAAGTTTTCGCGACCGGCTCGAGACGGCGTCGGGTTTTCAATCCGTGCAGTTTCGAGAAATTGAATTCGCGCTGGGATATAAACGCGCATCGACGCTTCATTATCTGAAGCCGGATTTCCCAGGGTACGATCGGTTACAGAAACTGCTTGGCGAACGGAGTGTGGTCGATCATTTCTATGATTTTCTTGCCACGCGTGGCGCTCAGATTCCGGCAGACTTGAAGAATCGCGACGTGACCAAATCAAATGAAGCCGACGAGCGCGTGCAGGAGGAAATTCTGCGGCTCTACAAGAATTCGCCTGAATGCTCGATTCTCTTCGAGTTGATGACCGATTTTGACGAAGGACTGCAGGAGTGGCGTTACCGGCATATCAAACTGGTGGAGAGAACCATCGGGGCCAAGAAAGGTACAGGTGGCTCACCTGGCGTCCCGTTCCTGAAAGAGTCATTATTCAGGTCCGTCTTTCACGACCTCTGGGCCATCAGACACGAACTGTGACGCTGTCGCCTTGTTGAAGCGTTGAACGGTTGAAGCGTTAAAACGTCAGATCACGCAGAAAATTATACCCGCTTCAACGCTTTAACGAATCACGTTGCCAAGCCGAGAAATTCGCGGGCGGTCCCAGAAAGCAGTTGTGCTTTCTCTTCGGCCGAAAACTCCGTCGATTCGATCAGCTGACCCGATTTGGCTTCGCCTAACGGAAACGGATAATCGGAGCCGAGCGCGACGCGTTGCGGACCAAATAGCTTGAGCAGAATTTTCAATGCCTCGATGTCGTGAACAAGTGAATCGACATAAAACCGCGCAGGCGCTTTGTCAGTCGCCAGGTAACTTCGAGGATTGATCTTGTTGTCAATCGCGACCAAATCGGGGCGAACATAAAACGCGTGCTCGATGCGACCGACGGTGAATGGAAATGCGCCACCGCCGTGGGCGAAGGCGACACGTAATTTTGGAAATCGCTCAAAAACGCCGCCGAAGATCATCGAACAAATCGCAAGACACGTTTCAGCGGGCATGCCGACAAGCCACGGCAGCCAGTATTTGGGCATTCGCTCCTTGCCCATCATGTCCCACGGATGGACAAAGACGGCGGTGTTCAATTGCTCCGCGATTTTCCAGACAACGTCCAGCGATGGATGATCCAGGTTCCGGCAATCTAAGCCATGGCAATGTTCATTTGGGTCGACATGTGTACCGATTTCGACGCCACGCAAACCTAGCTGGCTAACGCAACGTTCGAGTTCCTGAGCGGCCAGATCGACATCTTGCAAGGGGATCGTCCCGAGACCGACGAAGCGATTTGGATTTTGCCTGACGATTTCTGCGATGTGATCGTTTAAGAACCTTGAAAGATCGAGAGCGTCCTTCGGCCTCGCCCAATAACTAAACATCACCGGCACGGTGGAGAGCACCTGCATTGAAACGCCTGCAGAGTCCATCTCCTCGATCCGCCGCTTCGGATCCCAAACATTGTCCGTAATCTCGCGGAAGACACGGTTTCCAATCATCATGCGGGCGCAGCACGGCTTGTAATGATCAAGCCTGATGAATCCACTGTAACCGTATCTTGCGTCGAGGTCCGGCCAGTCGCGCGGCAGAATGTGGGTATGAAGGTCGATCTTCATTCAAAAGAGCAAACGTCCAACGCTCAACGTCCAAGACCCAACGTCGAAATCAGAAAAAATCGCACTGTTATTCCTGCTCTTGATCGAGTTTCTACAGCGATTCCATTGGCGGCGCTTTCTCGACTTTCTTGCCGCACTCCTTGCAGGTACGGCGCGCATCGTCATTCCAGAAATCGAGCATCGCCTGACTGAAATGCTCAACGATGTCTGCGCAGTCGAAATGAATGTCTTCCACCAATGCGCCGCAATTCTCGCAGTAAAAAACAACGTGCTCTTTTTCTCCCGGCGGCCGGCGCCGTTCGACCACGACCCCAATCGTGTCCGGCGGGCGCTGCGGCGAGTGCGGCACATTCGGCGGGATAAAGAATGTCTCGCCTTCTCTGACAATATGGTCCACGATGCGGTCGCCTTCGCGAACGCGTACCTTGATGTCGCCTTTTAGCTGGTAGAAATACTCCTCCGAATCAACGAGGTGAAAATCGTTCCGCGCATTGGGCCCTTTAATCACCATCACGAAAAAATCGCGGCCGTCATAGAGATAACGATTGCTTACCGGCGGTTTAAATTTCTCGCGGTTTTCTTCGATCCAATTCTCCAAATTAATCGGCGGTTGCACAATCTGCATCACGCAGAGCGTATTTGGACAAACGCACAGCGTCAAACGGGATGACGAATGGCAAAATACGTGGGCGAAGCCCCGCCAGACCGGGGGACCATAATTTCAGTTGATGCGGCCTAACTAAACGCGGATAAATATCCGCCTTTATGAATCCTGGCTGTCTCGTCCGCATTGCAAGCGCAGGGCTGATCACCCTGATCGTTTGCGGTTGCGAGACTCTTCCGGAGGGTCCCTTTCCACGTGCCACTCCGGCGGGTTGGTGGCATGACGAGGGCGCGTCCGGCCCGGCAAAAATCGTTGTTCATGTCGGCGAACAAAAAGCGTACTTTTACAAGGGCAAGAGTCTCGTCGGCGAAACGACTGTCTCGACCGGAAAACCTGGGTTTTCCACGCCGCCCGGCCACTACACAGTGGTTTCAAAGGACATAGGCCATGTCTCAACCGTGTTCGGCGATTATGTGGATGATTACGGCAACGTCGTGAGATCAAACATTGATGCCCGAAAAGATCGCCAGCCGTCCGGCACACATTTTGACGGCGCCCGAATGCCGTATGCGATGTTTTTCCGGGGCGGCTACGCGATGCATCAGGGTTACGTTCCGCCTTTTGCCGCGTCGCACGGTTGCATTCGTCTGCCGGGGCAGATGGCGATAAGATTTTTCGAAAACGCTCCAGTGGGTACGCCAGTAACGGTGAAGGAATAGAGTCACGGCAAAATTTGCAGCTTCTCCTCCAGAGATAGCGCGAACTGGTTGTGCTACTATAGGTCGTGGGATGAAGGGAAGCATCATTGATGACGATCGCAGCGGTGCGATGCGATTGAGCGTTGAAGAACTGCAACGCTACTCGCGTCACCTCATCATGCCCGAGGTTACATCCGAGGGTCAGCATCGACTCAAAGCTGCGCGCGTCTTGTGCATCGGCGCCGGAGGACTTGGATCGCCGGCCGCGCTTTATCTGGCAGCCGCCGGCGTTGGGACTCTCGGCATTGTCGATTTCGACGACGTCGATTTGTCCAATCTTCAGCGGCAAATTCTTCACGGAACAAAGGACATCGGTCGGGGCAAACTGGATTCCGCAAGGGATCGGCTGCACGACATCAATCCGCAGATCGGGATCGAATTGCACAAGTGCCGTTTCTCCAGTGAAAATGCGTCTCAAATTGTCGCCAGGTACGACGTGGTTGTTGACGGATCGGATAATTTTCCGACGCGATATTTGTCAAACGACGTCTGTGTTTTCGCGCGCAAGCCGAATGTGTACGGCTCAGTATTCCGGTTTGAGGGACAGACAACGGTGTTCGCCCCTCATCTGGGCGGGCCATGCTATCGCTGCCTTTTCCCGGAGCCGCCTCCACCGGAGTCCGTTCCGAACTGCGCGCAAGCTGGAGTGCTTGGCGTTTTGCCGGGGATTATCGGAATGCTGCAGGCAATTGAGACATTGAAACTAATTTTGGGCATCGGCGAGCCACTTGTTGGACGCCTTCTCCATTTCGATGCGCTTAAGGTAAAATTTCGCGAACTCAATCTGCGGCGGGATCCAGAATGTCCCGTCTGCGGCGACAATCCGACAATCTTATCGCCCATTGATTATGAACAGTTTTGCGGAATGCGAGATGAGGAAGCGATACCGGAGATGTCTCCGCACGAACTAAAGCGGAGGATGGATGCAGAAGAACCATTCGAATTAATCGATGTGCGGGAACCGTTCGAATACGAAATTGCCCGGATTGATGGCGCAAAATTGATCCCTTTGGGAGAAATTACCGAACGATTGGACGAGCTGAGCGGTGAGCAGCTGATGGTAGTTCATTGCCACAGTGGAAAGCGCAGCGCGCAGGCCGCCCGACTGCTGCAGCAGCGTGGCTTTACCAATGTTTACAATCTTGAAGGTGGAATCGATGCGTGGTCGGACCAAATCGATCCAAACGTTCCGAAATACTAAGAGATGTTTCAGTTAACACCGTGGCTTCAGCCCGGTGCATGGCTAGCCTCATGAAAGGGAGGCCGTTTCAACGGCCCCCTTTTGATTCGAGCGGCAAACCGTTAAAACGGTTCAGCCGCACCGTCGCGTTTCTCACCGGGCTGAAGTCACGGCGTCAATGCCACTACTTTACCGCGGCGGCCAATTGTTCGGCACTCGGGACTCCGTGCCATTGAGCGATCAATTCGCTATTTCGTCCGAACACGAAAACGCAGAAATCCGTTGCTCCCTTCGGCTCGCCAAGCTGCGACGACACCGATCCGTCAAAATCGGTCGCAACGAAAATGTCTTTCCGGGCATCACGTACAATCTTCTTTCCGTCGTATCGGGCCTGAAGCCGTTTTGCTTCTTCGCTAACGCCGTGCCGGATGAGCGCGGTAGCGATCCTTCGCCCAACCACAGTATGTCTTCTCGCAAAACGAATAATTGTGATCATCCTGTAATCTGGGTTCCCCAGGCAATGTTCCGGCACGCGGTCACCCACGGTGTGCGCCTTTTCTCTGTCTGCAGGAGTGGTCAGCACGATTACAGTCACATGTCCGTCGGCTGTAGAATGTTTGTTTCCATCAATATCGACAAAACCGAGCGGGTAGGTCGCTCCGATAGAAAGGGCTCCATGTAGACGCGTTGCGGGAAGCAAAATTAATGTTCCAATGACGAAAAAGAATTGAAGTGCGCGCGGGGTCACAAGTAAGCAAATTGGCGACAATGTCGTGCGCTGACAAGACTCGGCCTGCGTGCTCGATTTTTCCATTGTCGGGGACGATAAGTGCGGTCTGTGTTTGGTTGTCGATCCTTTTTGTTTTTGGCTTAACTGCCTGTGATCGCATGGGCGGTTCGCGCCATGCGCAGCTAATCCAGGACGCAGATACCAAGTCCGCCCAGGGAGACTTTGCGCGCGCGATTAACTTGTATGAGGCGGCGCTCGATGACAGCCCGCGCTGTGCTGAGGTTCACTACAAGCTGGCTCTTCTTTATGACGACAAGCTGAACGACCCTGTCAGCGCGCTGCATCATTTCAGGCGTTATCTCGCGTCAAGTCCGACCGGCGCTCATGCCGCTGATGTCAAAAACTCAATAAAACGTGATGAAATCGCCGCGCTGACGGCATTGTCTGGCGATTCCGTCATCACTCGATCGGAGGCGGCCCGTTTGCGAAACGAAAATCTTGATTTGCACAAAGAACTTGAAGCGCGCACCGTGCCCGCGCGAAGTGTGACTGGCAGATCGCAGGAAGGCGATACCAGCCCCAAAAAAACCGTCTCCAAGAAAGGAGACCGAAGCTACGTTGTGCAATCAGGCGATACACTCTTCTCAATCTCGCGAAAGTTTTATAAATCGCCCAAGCGCTGGAAAGAGATCCTGGAGGCGAACAGGAAGAGCATCCGCGATCCCAAAAAACTCACGGTGGGCCAGACCCTCGTTATTCCGTAGGTGCTATGGGGTTGTCCGGGACGGTGATCGAGGAATCTAGAACTTCACCTGGAGGGCCACTGCGCCACCAAGGTTGGCCACTTGGTAATCAAAAACGCTTTGGTTCGATTGGCTGGCTGCCAAGGTACTCACCGCGCTCAAGGTAAGATATTTGTTCACGCGGTAGTTTGCGGTCAGCGCGAGAATTTCGCTGATGTCATCACGGCCTCCTTCATAATACTGCCGCACCACGACAGTACCAACGGCGTTGATGAAAAAGGAACGGGTGAGAGTCGCCGAATAACTGAGATAGGTCCCATAATCGCTTCGCTGCGCTGAAATCGCATTGATGTTTGGCGGCTGACCGGACTCCTCGGCGGCAGCGCTGATATTTGCAAACGCGCCCAAAGTGAGCGTCTGAGCGCGATCAAGCTGAAACGGAACGGAGGCGTCTATGATGAAGGCGTGGTTTTGAAAGAAAGCTGCAAAGCTGTTTTTCTCTGTCAGCCGGTTGTAGTCGTACTCAACGCGCAAAAGCAGATTATGCCACTTCGGCACGAGATATCTGAAGCCGACTTCAACATCAAAGCTTCCAAAATTGAAGTTGTCGAATCGATCGTAATAAAACAGCTGCTCACGGACATCGACCAGTCC
>Ga0307312_10002097_pt1 | contig 10444 bp, 15 predicted proteins | sample ER_DNA_202_FD_194489 | JGI IMG/M metagenome (GOLD analysis project Ga0307312, IMG submission 194489) | Bulk soil microbial communities from the East River watershed near Crested Butte, Colorado, United States - ER_DNA_202 | ecosystem: Environmental > Terrestrial > Soil > Floodplain | place...
TCGCGCTCGACCGCCTCGATCCGATCCTCGACCTCGATGGACAGACGACGCGCCGCTACGGCGTTGTCGGGCTGCCCGTTACGTTCTTCATCGACAGCCAGGGCGTGATCCGGCACGTCGAGCGCGGTGAGGTCATGGACGCGAACGTCATCCGCGACGGGATCGCGAAAGCGCGCTAGCAGGCGCGTTTACCTGGCATTGCTCCCCAAAGGTGGGGCTTTCCATCGCCGCTGTCGGCCCTTAGAACGGGCTGCAGCACCTCCCGCTTTCTTACCCCCACCCCTAGCGCACGGCCCTCTACCACGAGGGCCGTTACCCAATCGCTAGCTGCGGTAGATGATCCGTGCCTCGAAGCTGCGCTGGAACACGCGGAGCTCGTCCTCGAGCTCCTCCGGATCGAACCCCTCCGCCTCAGCGTGCGCCGCGACCTCGCGGAGCGCGAGCCGGAAGCCAAGGCTCACCAACGGCTTCACCGCGAAGCGCTGGAAGCCGGCCGAGCGCAGATCGGTGATGAATGTGCCGGCCTGGTCGAGCAGCACGATGCGTTCCGCATCATCGGCCTCGAGGGCGTCGAGGAACTTCGGCAGGCCGCCGCTGCTGATCGATGCCCACCGCTTGGCGCCTACGGCGCCGTGGCCGAGGAAGTTCGTGGCGCGGTAAGCGTGCCCGAGGGTGCTGTCCTGGATCGCGTCCGCGCGTGGGCGGAGGATGCGGCCCAGAGCCTGACGCCGCGCGGACGCGCGGTCGTATGCGAGATCCCTCGCCCCACCCAATCCTCCGCGGTCGGACAACGCGGCGCACACTATCAGCCGACCGGGTTGACGCAAGTTCCACAATCCATCAATTGCGAAAAGGGGAGGACGTACATGGCGACTGAATTCATCGTGAAGCTACGGGACCGACCGGGTTCGCTCGCGGCCGCCGCGCAAGCGCTCGCCGATGGTGGCGTAAATCTCTGGGGCACATCGGCCTCGACGAGTGCTGGCAAGGGGACCGTCGGGTTCGTCGTCAAGGACAAGGACACCGCCAAGACGCGCCGCGCGCTCAAGAAAGCAGGACTGCGCGCGACCGAGCGCAAGGCGATCGAGGTCCGCATTCAGGACAAGCCCGGTGCCCTCGCGCGCGTGACCTCAAAGCTCGCGAAGGCGAAGGTGAACATCGCGTCCGAGTACGTGCTCGCGCCGGGTCGCGGCAACGTCACGCTCGCGTTCGGGGTGAAGGACGCACGCAAGGCGGAGAAGGCTCTCGGCCGAAGGTAGTACCGGCGTACCGGTCAAGCATGTCATCGCGCACGAGTTGAATTGAAGCGAGCCTCCCGACGACACACGTCGGGAGGTCTCGCATGCGGTCTTTCCATCGCTTCACCACTGAATTGTCTGGTCTGGCCACGATCGAATACGTCATCGGGGCCGCGGTCATCCTCGGCACCCTGGTCATCGGCGTTTCTGCCTGGAACAACGGGCTCGTGACTCGGTTGCAGACGCTCGTCACTCAGCTACAGACCGTCCGATGAGGGCCTTGCGCGGCGACGACCGCGGCATGGCCACGCTAGAGACGACCCTCATGTTGGTGATCCTCGTGCCGCTTCTCTTCGCAATTCTCGAGTTCGGCTGGTTGACGCAGCGATGGCTCGCCCAGGATGGCGTCGCGCTCCAGGCCGCTCGATACGCAGGCGAGCTCGGCGGAGACCGACCTGAGCTTCGCTCATACATTCACGAGCAGCTGCTGCTCGTTGGCATCGAACCTTCCCGCGTCATCGTCGAGATCGAACCCTCCAGCATCGGGTGGCGCGAACCGGTGCGCGTTTCCCTGCGCACTGACGAGCGCGTCGCGATCCCGTTCCTCTTTACAACCAGCGTCGCGGTCCGATCGACTGCCGTCGCGCGCGGCGAGGTCAACCAATGAGGCGCGACGATGGTGGATCCGCGGCGCTCACCACGATCGTGATGCTGCCTCTTCTCCTCGTGGTCCTTGTCGGCGTGCTCGAGCTCGGTGCGCTGCGTGCCGTCGCGTACCGGGCCGGCGCGGCTGCGGACCTCGCGACGATCGTCGCAGTCAGTGATCAGGACCCGATCGAGTTGGCTCATTCCGGCACGCTGCGACTTGCGGTTGACGCTGCTGACGTCGCACGCGACTACTTCGCCCGCAACCTCACGGCGAGCACGCCAGCTCTCAGTGCGAGTGCCACCGCGATTGCTGACTCCGCAGACATCGCAAGCTTTCCGACCGCGCCGAGCTTCGACCCTCGCACGGGTGCACGTTACGATCGTCCGACAGTTCGCCTCATCGCGTTGATCCCAGTCAAGACGCCCGGCTTCGCCGCACTCCTGATGCCGGCCGTTACCACCGTGACCATCCGCTCGGTGAGTTCGCCGCGATGAAGACCCGCATCGCGTTCCTGCTGACCTCGATCCTTCTCCTGTCGAGCATCCCGGCGAATGGACGCGAGCCGCTCGAGGACGAGTGGCCCCCGATACCGGTTCCCGATCCGGTCGCGTTTGTTGTGCCGAGTGGTCTGTATTTCGTGACGGACACCTACGTCGCCGATGTGACCGCCACGAGCGATGCGACAACGGTCTACTCGACCACGACGGTGCACGAATCGACCGGTACCTACGCACGCGTGGTCGACGCCGTTGATACGGGAAGGTCCAGCCCCTTCGATGGGATGGCGTTCAACGGGCGCGGCGCGCTGACGAATGGTCAGGCGCTGGCGGGAACGTACTACGAGAACTTCGTGCTGACCGCAGCCGGTTACCTTCCGGTGAGCATCGTCTTCTTTCAAGACGACTCGGAGACCAAGCGCCGGCAAGGGGTCTCGACCTCGGCCGTGGCCGCGAAGCCCAGCGCGTCTCCTGTGGTTACGGTGACGACGCGGCCACGTGACGAAATCGCGCGCCCGCCTTCGATCAAGGAGCAGGTCCCGGTCGAGCCAGCCCGTCCCACCCTGCGCGCGGGGGTCTCCCTTGCGTCGGATGGTCCAACGCTCGTGTCAGCTGAGGTGCTGCGCGGTCGGCTGGTTCAGTTCTGGCCTCGTGTGTTCGCCAACAACGTCGCCGTTCCGATCCGGTCGTGGCGCTTGGTGTCAGCTCAACCCGACCGCATCTCGGCAAACACCGGCAGCACGCAGCCGCTCGCAGCGCAGTGGATGCGGATGCCGGCTCCCGGCGTGAGTTGGTCGCTGCGGTTCGAGATCTTCTCCGAGGTCGCGCCGACGGAACGGCTCGAGGCTGAGATCTCCGTCACGGTGCGATCTCCTGCGCTCGTCGATTGATCGCCCGCCGATCGCTTCTCGTCCTCGCGCTGGTCGCCGGCTGCGTCGCGGGAGGGCTGTATTACGTTGGCGCGCAGCGCGTCGACATGGTCGTTGCCTCTCGCGATGTCGCGGTGATCCGTCCGTTGACTGGGCAGGATCTCGAGGTGCGATCCGTACCTCCTGACGTGCTGCCGACCGGAGCCGTCTCGAGTGTTGATGACGTGATCGGGCGCGTGCCGATCGCTCCGTTGTGGCAGGGACAACCACTTGTTTTCCAGGCGCTTGCGGACGATGCCGCGTCGTTCCACACCGGCCTAACTCTTCGGCCAGGCGAACGCGCAGTCGCGATTCCGGTCGTGGCCGTCAGCGCCGTGGGTGGGGCAATCGCGCCGGGTGCGCGAGTCGACGTGCTCGCAGTACCGCTCATCGGTCGTGCCCCGGCGGGTCGCACCGTCGAGCTGCTTGCAGCGGAAGCGCTCGTGCTCGACGTCCGCTCGGAGTCCGGTGCGCCGTTTTCGACGCGCCGAGAGGATTCCAAGATCGTCGTGGACCGGATCGGCAGCGTGATCATCGCGATCTCGCCGTCGGACGAACTCCGCTTCGCTGACCGCATCGCAACGAGTACCTTCGTCCTAGCTTTCAGCTCGGCGCATTGAACGTGGCGACTACCCTCCGGCTTGAGGCGGTCCGGCGTGCGGCGTTCGACTGCCGCCTCGCGCGACTTGGAGCGGGAAGACTCACGCGTTCCGGGAACGATACGTACCTCGAGATCGATCGCGGCATCGATGAAGTGACCCACGAACTTGCTCTGGCCGGCGTCCGCGTTACGTGTTGCCCCGCACTGCCTGCGCTGGCCGCTGGCCTGCGACCGTCGATCGCCTTCGATCTGACTCCACTCGGCGAGGGCCTTCAGGCGATCGATGTTGTCGAGGTTCGGGCGCTCCCGCTGAGTGAGGCAAGTGCCGCCCTGATGCGTCGCCGCCTACCTTGGCTGGGGGGCTCGCGTCGGTCCCGCGAGGCGTGCCGCCGTCTGCTTCGTGACGACGACGCCGTGCTGGGTTGGCGACGAATCGTCTGGTGCCCGATGGCCTCGCTTCGTGAGGCACGGGCGCGCGTCCGGCTGCGCCCTGTCGTGTTCGACAGAGACGCCCTGAACGGGCGCGCCCTTCAGTGGACATATGCCGACGATCGGGCGATCGAACGCTGGGCGTTCGCATGAGTCGCATTCGGGCGTGGCTCGACGCGAGCCCGATGGCGGATCTTGCGATCACATTCATGCGGGAAGCCACCGGGCGGTCCGATCCCATCGAACCTTTGCGGCCAACTCGTCCCGCGGCCCTTGCGCAAGGCCGTCGGATCGCGTTTTGGTCCCTGGTCGGTGGCGTTGGTGCCAGCACCACGGCGGGCCTGGTCGCACATCGTTCCGCCGCGGGCGGGCGCGCACCGCTCCTCGTTGACCTCGATCGTTGGGCGCCGTCGCTCGCCCTCCGCGCGCGTATCGAAGCTGCCACGATCGCGGACGCGCTGGTGCAGCCCGGCCGCGAGCGTGCACTCGTATCGCGCTGGTCGGCTGTCCAGTTCTTGCCCGGGTCGCCAGCCCTACGTGGGCGCTTGGACGTCGATCGAACGATCGACGTCATCGAGGCGGTCGCCGGCGAGGCGCCAGTCGTTCTCGATTTGGGCGCTGGGGCCGACGGCCTGGATAGTGGGCTTCTTTCGCGCACCGATCGTCTCTGTGTCGTCGCGGGCGCGCGCGCTTCGCAGCTCCAGGCCGTGTTTTGCGCGCTCGCGCTGGTCCGAGATGTTCCATGTCCTGCCGGCCTGGTCGTGATTGGCGCAGCCGATGACGATGCCGGGCTCATCGCCGAGCGTGCTGGACTCCCTTTGCTTGGCGCCATCCCAACGGACCCGTATCTCGCCGATGATCAGTTCGCGACACGGGGACCTACGTTGCGTGCGATTGACGCCCTCATCCGCAGGATCGGATGATCGATCCGTCACTCCTGGCGCGCGTGCGCGCTGAGGTCGCCACCGGCCTCGATCCGAGCGTGATGCTGACGCTGTACGCCGATCCGGCGCGACGGCTCACGCTCAGGGAGCGCGTGCGTGCCACTGTCGCCGGTGAGCTAACCGAGGATCAGCTCGAGGCACTCTGCGCCGAACTGTTCGGCTTCGGTCCGGTGCAGCGACTACTGGACGACGACGCAGTGACGGACGTGCTCGTGAATGGACCCAAGCAGGTCTTTGTCGAGCGCCACGGGCGCCTCGAGCATGTCGATGTTGGATTCCGCGATGCCGCAGCGGTGAGCGAGCTCGCGCATCGCATCGCGGCGGGAGTTGGACGCGAGCTGACCATCGAGCGGCCGTACGTTGACGCGCGTATGCGTGATGGTAGTCGGGCGAATGCGGTCATCGCGCCCGTTGGCGGTCCGACGATATCGATCCGTAAGTTCACGCGTGTCTCCTTGGCATTGCGCGGCCCCGCGCCCTCGTGGGAGGCGAGCAATGGGTTAGCAGGCGAGGCTGCGGAGCTGCTGGCCCGAGTGGTCGTCGCCCGCGGAAATGTGTTGGTCGCAGGGTCGACCGGCGCGGGCAAGAGCACTTTTCTACGGTCTCTTGCGGGTGAGATCCCCGCGGACGAGCGTCTCGTCGTGATCGAGGATACGAACGAGCTGGTGCTGCCGCACGACCACGTCGTTCACCTGGAGTGTGTTCCAGGTCGGGATGGAGGGATCGGTGTTGCCGATCTCGTGGTGAACGCGCTGCGTATGCGGCCGGACCGGATCATCGTCGGTGAGGTCCGCTCGCCGCGCGAAGCCTCGGCGCTCCTCGAAGCGATCTCGACCGGACACGAGGGCTCGCTGACAACGCTGCACGCCGGCTCCACATTGGGCGCTCTCGATCGGCTCGAGCTTCTTCTAGCCCGGTCAGGCGACGTCGCACCCGACGCGATCTCCCGATTCGTCTCGCGGGCGTTCGATGTCGTGGTACACGTCGCGCGCGCGAAGGATGGCGTCCGCCTCGTTCGTGAGATCGCCGCGGTGGAGAACGCGGGACCGGTCGTGTTGTGGCGCTCTGGTGAGGCCTCGATCCGGCAGCTGCCGAGCCGTTTGGTCGAGCGGCTCTCGTGAGTCTGGAGTTTGCGGGCGCGATCGCCTCCGCAATGGCCGTGACGTGTCTGGTCCTGATCCCATTCGGATCGTCGCGTTTGTGGGAGCTGCCGATGACACATCCGGAACGATCGGTGCTGCGCGAAGCGGGCTGGACGAGATCCGTGCTCACGTGGGAGTGCGTTCGCGCCACCACGATCATCTGCGGGCTAGCGCTCGCCAGCACCGTCGGAGCCACGCCGCTCGGGCTCAGCGGTGCCGTTGTCCCGTCGTTCGTTGCCCGGACGCTTGCCACGCGACGACGCGAGGAACGCGCTCGACAGACCGTCGCGCTGCTACAGATGACGCTCGCCGGACTGAGGTCGGGAGCCGGCCTGACGGAAGCACTGCGTCTCGCTTCTACTTCTGATCCAGAGGTCGAGTTCGGACCGTTCGCCGCGGCGTTGCGTGCATTCGACCTTGGTGCACCGCTAGACGTGGCGCTGCGCGGGGCTCGGGCTCGCACGCGCGACCATCGGCTCCTCGTCGGTCTCGACGCGCTGTCGTTGTGTGTGGCCGAGCAACTTCCCGCCTCGCGCTGCGTCACGCTCGTCGCGAGCACCGTCGAGCGGCTAGTGTTCGAGCAGCGCATCACGGACGACGTTCGTGCTCGCACATCTGGACTCCGCGTGCAGATCGTGTTGCTGGCGGCGCTCGTGCCAGGTCTCGCGCTGTATCTCGCTCTGACAGTGCCCGGCATGGCCGAAACTCTGACAACCCCGCTCGGGCGATTTGTTCTCCTGCCGCTCGCGGCGACCCTCGAGTTGATCGGCATCCTCGCGAGCCGGCGTCTCGCTGGTGACATCGCGTGAGCTTGATCGGAGCGGCTGCGGCCGGGCTCTGCACCATCTTGATCGTTCTTGCGGCCGCGCCACGTTCAGATGTTGCCGCGCGTCTCGACTTCCTTCGCCCTTCGGGCGCGCACCTATTCATGAGACTCCGGGGTCTTCAGCTCATCGAGCCCGCGACCCTCAGGGCAAGTGGGCTCGGCATTGCCATCGAGCACGTCGTGGCGGCAAAGATCGCACTCGCCCTCGTCGGAGCGCTGCTCGCTGCCGTTATCTCGTTGTTCGTGCCGATCGGCGTCATCTTTGTGATCGCTGCCGCCTACGTGGGCTTCGTCCTGCCCTCGCTCGTTGTCCAGCGGCAGGCAGCGCTGCGCCGGCGCGAGGCTGAAGCAGCCACAGCCTCGTTGGTCGAGTGGGCGCACGCGCTCGTGTTATCGGGACGTCCCGTGGACTCCGCTCTTCTCGCGGTGGCACGTCGGGGCAGCGGCGCACCGCTCGTCGATGACGTGCTCTCGCGCGTCGTCGATCTGTACACGCTCGGAGCGCCGCTGTATGTCTCTCTGATCCGGGAAGGTACCGACGCTGCGCTCACCTCTCTCGTGCGGCTCGCGGAGCGCGTCGAGCGTGCTCGCGAGCTCGGGACGGGTTCGGTCAGCGTGCTCGAGGATCTGCGCGAGGAAATGCGGAGCGCCGCGCGCGACCGCCTCGTCCAGTCGGCAGCGCACGTCGAAGGAAAGATGACCTTGATCCTGACACTTTGTTACCTGCCGGCACTCGCACTTCTGGTGGTCATACCGCTGTTCGTTACGCTCCTGGCAGGTCTGTTCGGATGAGGCCCGGCGTGCGTACACTGTCTAGGAGTAACAAGCGCGCTGGAAGCGCGCGGGGAAGTGACGAATGCCGTTCAACCTAGGGGGCCCTGAGCTCGTCTTCGTTCTGGTTATCGTGCTCATCGTGTTCGGAGCAGGGAAGCTCCCGGACGTTCTCGGTCAGCTTGGCAAGGGCGTGAAGACGTTCCGCGAAGAGGCCAACAGCCCCGAGAAGCCTGCAGCCAGCACCGCGACCGCCGCCGAAAAGCCGAAGACGAACTAGACAGTCACCTTCGCGCGCAGCGCGGTCATGCGGCGGTGACGCGCGAGATCGCAGTGCGCCCGCGCCTGCCACTCATCGGGGTCGTCGTCGCGGCAGTCATACGTTCGACAGTGCTCGGGACGTGAGTCATACACCGTGCAGCGCAGATGCTTCTTGTCGAACCCCTGGCATTCCAGCATCGGTTGCCGTCCGTCCTTCTGCGTGTGCCAGCCGACGATCTTCACGTCTGTTCCCGCTTCGAGGTAGATCGGCCGCGCGTCTTTGAGCGTGTACCAGCCGTCGTCGTCCTCCATGTACTGGCGACGACAACATGGTGCTTCGCAACCTTCGCAATCGGGATAGCGCTCACGCGGCATGTGACTCTCCCCTGTGCCAAACTGGCGCTCCCGTCATGGTAGGCACGTTGCTCGAGGCGACCATCAAGACCTTTCTCGATGACCGTTTCGCCCTCGAGCCGGTCGCCGCCACGGTCATGGGCAACCACTCGCACGACCATCGCCTCGGCGATCTCACGGCCAATGGCTTCGCGGCGCGCGACGCGTTCACTGAGGACTGGCTGAGGCGCTTCATCGGCATGGGGGAGGACAGCCTCGACCCATACCAGCGAGTCGACCGCAACCTGGTCCTCTCAGAGCTGCGCGGCGAGCACGCGCTGCAACCTTTCGAGCGCTGGCGCCGGCAGCCGTCGCTCTACTCCGATCTCATCACGCGCGGCGCGTACTACACGCTGCTGCGCGCGTGGAGCAGCGCCGAGGACCGGCTCGCGATGCTCGCCGAGCGTCTCGCGGAGGCGCCGGCCGCGCTGGACGCGGCGCGGGCGAACCTCGACCCGTCAAAGGTGCCGCCGGAGTGGATCGCGATCGCCGAGCGGACCGCGCCGGCCGGCGCCGCGTTCCTGCGCGACGAGCTGCCGAAGGCGCTGCCGGACACCCCGCTCGGTCGCGCGGTCGGCCTCGCGCTCCTTCCCGCCGCGAAGGCTGCGGCCGACGCGCTCGACCGCTACGTCGCGTGGCTGCGCGCGGACCTCCTTCCGAAGGCGCGCGGCTCGTTCGCGATCGGGCGCGAGGCGTTCGAGGCGCTGCTGAAGGAGAAGGAGCTGCTCGACCACGACGCATCGAGCCTGCGCGCGTTCGGCGAGGAGCTGTTCCGCGAGACTGAGGCGAAGATCGCCGATGCGGCGCGAGCGCTCGGCGACGACGACTGGCGCGACTCGGTCGCGCGCCTGCGGAAGGACCATCCCGACGCCGACCAGCTCGTCGACACCTACCGCGTGGAGATGGAGCGCTCGCGCGAGGCGGTGCGCCTCTCGTCTATCGCGTCGATCCCGTACGGCGAGGACCTCGTTGTCGAGACGATGCCCGACTTCCAGCGCACGACGTATCCGTACGCCGCGTACGTCGCGGCGGCGCCGTTCGAGGCGAACCGCCGCGGCCGGTTCTGGGTAACGCTGCCGATGGCCGACGACGACGAGCGCACCCGCCGCGAGCGCCTCGAGGGCCATCCACGCGCGGGCATCCCGGTCATCGCCTGCCACGAGGGCTACCCCGGGCACCACCTGCAGCTCACATACGCAGCCGACAACGCGTCGCTCGCGCGCAAGGCGCTGCGCAGCAACCTGATGGTCGAGGGCTGGGGCCTCTACGTCGAGGAGCTCATGACCGAGATCGGCTTCCTCGATTCGCCCGAGACGCGGCTCCTGCGCCTGAAGGATCTCCTCTGGCGCGCGGCGCGCGTGGTGGTCGACGTCGGTCTCTCGACCGGCGAGATGACCTTCGACGAGGCCGTGGCGTATATGGTCGAGCGGCCCAAGCTCGAGCCGCCGAACGCGATCGCCGAGGTGCGCCGCTACACGCTCACGCCGACGCAGCCGTCGTCATATGCGCTCGGGCGCGCGGCGATCCTCGCTCTGCGAGAGAAGGCGCGCTGGAAGGGGTGGGGGATGCGCTTCTTCCACGACAAGATCCTGGGCGCGGGCTCGCTGCCCCCGGCGCTCCTCGCGAAGGACGTCGATCTCTAGCGCGGCCCGTCGGGCGTTAGATCCATCGATAGGTACTCAACTAAGTAGTGCGTAGGTAATTCCCCGGATGCCGTGAACCATCCAAGTCCGCCAGTCTCGTCTGCATCGCGCCGGACTCGAAGATTCGCCGGCGTCGGAGGGA
>Ga0307312_10002098_pt1 | contig 10443 bp, 11 predicted proteins | sample ER_DNA_202_FD_194489 | JGI IMG/M metagenome (GOLD analysis project Ga0307312, IMG submission 194489) | Bulk soil microbial communities from the East River watershed near Crested Butte, Colorado, United States - ER_DNA_202 | ecosystem: Environmental > Terrestrial > Soil > Floodplain | place...
ATCTCCCGCGGAAAATCCGCTCCGGCGAGGTAGACCGCTGCGTGCTGGGCGATGGTTGAACCCGCGCTGATCTTGATCTCATCCGCAACCGCGGCGACCAAGCTGGAGAGCAAGTCCACAGCGGCGTCGATACCGATGTTTTGGTGATTGGAGCCAGGACCGCGCGCATAGCCGAGGAGCTGCCCATCAGCGGAGATCAAGCACACATCGGTCTTGGTGTTGCCGCCGTCGACCGCCAGGACGGCAGCAGTCACCCGGTCCACCGAAGATGATCACGATTGGCGGCAATCAGCAGGTCGGTCAGTGTGTCGGCGAGATGGTGTTGGCCAATGAGCGGGTGGGCCAGCAACGCTCGGAACACCCGTTCCCGGCCACCACGAATGGCAGCCTCGAGCGCTAGCTCCTCGTACGCCGAGACGTGGGCGATGAGTCCGGCGTACAGCGGATCAACTGGCGCGAGGGGTTCAGCGAGAGGGCCATGCCGGCCGACGCGTGCTGGCACCTCAATAACGTCATGATCAGCGAGAAAGGGAAGCGTACCGTCATTGCGCAGGTTGACGATCTGCACATCACATTGGTCGGCGATCAACGATGCCATGAGATTTACCGCCGCTTCGGAGTAGTAGGCACCGCCACGCCGTTGGAGCAGATCCGGCTTCTGATCGACTCCAGGGTCGGCATAGATCTCCAATAGCTGGCGCTCGATCTCGGCGACTTCTTCGGCCCGAGAAGGTTTGGCGCGTTGCTGCTCCACGACATGATCATGTTCATAGAAGTACCGGAGGTAGTACGACGGCCACACCCCCAGCCGGCGCAGTATCTCAGCGGGAAGCCCTGACCGCGCCGCCAACTCATCCGCTGAAGTATCCAGCAGGCCTGGCAGTTGATCTTGCCCGTCGACCAGGATCCGTCGGGTCCAGCTCAGGTGATTGAGCCCGACGTGATCAAGACCTATATCTCCCGGCTCAACACCGAGCAGACCGGCAGCCGCCCGCTGATTACCAATTCCGATGTTGCAGAGCCCAACGGCCCGGTGACCATGATCAAGCAGGGCACGCGTGACTATGCCGACCGGATTCGTGAAATCCAGAATCCAGGCATCCTTGGCGGCTAGATCGGAAACTCGTTCCGCGATCTCCAATACCACTGGCACCGTACGCAGCGCCTTGGCGAGTCCGCCGGCCCCAGTTGTTTCCTGACCCACGCAGCCACACGTCAAAGGAAGCGTTTCGTCGAGCAGACGCGCCGCCTGGCCGCCAACCCTCAGCTGAATGAGAACGACGGTGGCATCAGCGACTGCTTGCTCAAGATCAGTTGTGATGCTGATCTGGCCGCCGTGACCGTACTTGGCAAAGATGCGCTGCGAGATCCCGCCGACCAGCAACAAGCGCTCCTCAGCCGGATCCGTTAGCACCAATTCGTCAACTTCTACGAGGTGCTGCAGTCTCGCGAGCCCGTCGACCAGCTCTGGTGTATAGGTGGAACCGCCTCCTACGACCGCGACTTTCACACGTACTCCTGTCAGATCTCCGCCTGAGTCACCCCATCCTTACAGGTGCGCTCAGCGCAGCAGGTAGGCGTCATCATGCACGGCGATTGAGCCAGTTTGAGCAACCGTTGCCTTGACACCGAGGATTACCTCATGAATGTCGCCGAGGGCCTTCAAGATCGGCGACTCACAGAGCACACCGACCTGCGGCTGATCGACCATGACGCAACGTGTCATGCCGGACCCGATGCGAAGCACCACCTGCGGCCCAATGGCGAGGTGGAGGCCCTCCCAGGAATCCTCTAGCCAACTGGATTCATCCGCGTCCAGCACGATGTTCGCTCGAGTCCGGAGGTGATCAACCGGACTACCGATGAAGGACTCGATCTGACGAATCGATGAGGTTGTCACAAGATGGATCGGGCAGTCGTCGTAGTGAGACATCGATCTCTCGGGGCGAAGTGTCAGCGGCTGCCCGAAGTTGTGAGTCAGCGCTTCCGCCGCTCGCGGGTCGTCCACTGAGTAGCTGCTACCCCGCGGGCTGTGCAGTTGAGGTACATCGTTGCTGTCAGCTGGCGCGGTCGACCGCCACTTCATTAGTCCGTCGATCTTTCGGAACCGGCGCGAGGTCTTGCCGCTCGCGATGCCGCCATCAGCGGTGTACACGGCCCAGCCACGGTCGCGCACGAATCCACGTTGATCAACTTCGACGGTCTGGACTGCTTCCCCGGCGGTGGACTTCACTGGAAAGCGTGCCAGCGTCAAGACTCGACCAACTCGAACCCGCTCCTGACTCAGATGCACAATGGGCAGCGTAGGGAGCGTTTCACGTCTGGCGCCAGTCATGTGACATACGATCATGCCGACGGCGGCCCGTACGACAGAAAGGGCGATCAAACGGTCTCCAATACCTCTACCTGTCATGTCGTACATGACGAGCAGGTTGGCGACCTGCATCTCAGCCGTGACAACCTCGAACGTCTGCGAGGGAGCGGCAGCTTCTTTTGGATCGACCTTTCTCAGCCGACGGAGGAGGACTTTGCGGTACTCCGTGATGTCTTTCAGTTCCATCCGCTCGCCCTGGAGGATTCCGAGCACTTCGGTCAGCGAGCGAAGCTCGACGACTACGACGACTTCGTCTTTCTCGTCATCTACGGCGCCGTCCCCGACGAAGACCGATTGGTCGAGGTGCACTGCTTCTATTCCGAACGCTTTCTGATCACCGTCCATCGGGATGATGCGCCGGCCTTCGCACTGCTGCGGGATCGCTACCAGAAGCGCAAGGCGCCGATGGAGGGCTCTGCACTATTGCTCTATCGGATTATCGATGCCCTGGTGGACAGCTTCTTTCCGATCTTGGCCGACTTCGATGACCGGATTGATGAGCTTGAGAACCAGACTTTTCTCAACGCCAGCGACGCGCAGCTGCAGGAGATCTTCGCTATGAAGCGACTTCTCGTCGGCATGCGGAAAGCGGTAACCCCCCAGCGCGATCTGTTCGCGGGCCTGCTGGGCGGTGGCGCCGAGCTTCCTGGCATGACAACCGAATCAGAGCGTCACTTCCGTGACGTTTACGACCACCTCATTCGAATCAGTGATCTGATTGACACCTACCGCGACCTGCTCACGAGTTCGATGGATGTCTTTCTGTCCACTGTGTCCAACCGACTCAACGTTGTGATGAAGCAGCTGGCGGTGATAGCGACGATCTTCTTGCCGCTTACGTTTGTTACTGGCTTCTTCGGCCAGAACTTCGGTTGGCTGGTGCGGTATATCGCGGGCTGGCCCGCGTTCCTCGTGCTTGGCATCGGAACACAGATTGTGACCGTCGTGATCTTGATGACCTTCTTCAAGCGCCGCGGCTGGTTCTAGGAATCGCCGCTACAGCAGGACAGTGATTCAAGCGGTCGTTGAGACGTCAGCTTCGCTCGCGCGGGCAGCCTTGCGTAGCTGGACGCCTAGGACGATGAAGATGATGCCCCACACGATGGCCCAAATGCCGATGATCCAGATGATGGTGACCAAGCCGGTGCCTGGCCTAATGAGCACCAGAACACCGAACAGGATTGCCAGCGCGCCGCCGATGACGCCCCAGACCCATCCGCTGTTGGGGGCAGCGCGATGGCCTACCGACGCCATGATCTGAAGGATGCCGATGATGATGGCCCAAATGCCGACGAAGATCGCCAGGATCGCGAGGCTCATGCCCGGCCAGACAAGCACGAGAATCCCGAAGAGAATGCTGACGGCACCCAGTACGATCCGCCACGCCATCGAGGAAGAGCCTCGGTGTCGGATCGCCTCGATGATGTCGAAGACGCCGTCAACGATGGCGTAGACGCCGATCACGATGGCCAGGGCGAACGCGGTGGCAATTGGAGCAAACAGGGCAATGAGACCGAAGATGATCCCGAGAATCCCGCGGATAATGGCGAAGATCCAAATCTTCCTGGCCAAGCTAGGAAAGCCGGCCGCGGTGTTCGGGTTCAGTGTGGCGGACATGAGGAGAATCCCTTCTTAACGTGCTGACCAGCATGGCAGCACACGCGTTCCTAAGTAACGCGCGGCACGCCCATGCGGCACACTCTCGCGGCCAGTGATGGGTCGAGGCAGTTCCTTACGCCGATCTCGGCGGTGTGAGTAGGTCTGAAATGGCGGCCAAGGTTTCGGGCACGAGCCTGTAGTACGCCCACTTTCCCCGCTGTTGCCGCTGCAGGACGCCGGCGTCGACGAGGATCTTGAGGTGATGGGAGACGGTGGGTTGGCTGAGACTCAACGGGATGGATTACGCGAACGCGTGCGGGAGCGGTATGCAGAAGCAGCCACCACAGTTCTAGAGACCGGCCGCCAGGCCTCGTGTTGCGACTCAGATTGCGGCGCCGATCAGGGGAACAGTTCGGTGCCATGTTGCGGCCCAACGGTGATTGAGGTCGATGAGACGTTCGGCGGTGTGCTTTATAGTCTCGCCGAGCGGGACGAGTCGCCGCTGTTGCCGCCAGCTTGGGCTGCGGCAATCCCACCGCCGTCGCGAAACTTCACGAGGGCGAACGTGTACTTGATCTCGGCTCTGGCGGCGGTATCGACGTACTGCTCTCAGCTCGGCGAGTAGGACCGACTGGCTTCGTCTATGGGGTCGACATGACTGACGAGATGCTGGACTTGGCACGCGGCAACGCCGCGAAGGCTGGCGCGTCCAATGTCGAGTTTTTGAAGGGCCTTATCGAAGACATTCCGCTAGCGGACAGCTCAGTGGATGTCGTGATCAGCAACTGTGTGATCAACTTGTCCATCGACAAGCCCAAAGTGATCAAGGAGATGTATCGCGTGCTGGTGCCGGGCGGCCGGATTGGCATCAGCGACATCGTCGCCGAAGATCACCTAACTCCTGACCAGCGGGCCGAGCGCGGTTCCTATGTGGGCTGCGTCGCGGGCGCGCTTTCGCGCAGCGAATATCTCGGCAATCTCGCCGCTGCCGGTTTCTCTGACGCCTCCGTGCGCTTTACTCAGCGAACTGCCGACGGCATGCACAGCGCCATTATTCAGGCCACAAAACCACGGTGACCACACACAATGTCAAAGCCCTCCGTCCTGTTCGTCTGTGTCCACAACGCCGGACGGTCTCAAATGGCCGCCGGATACCTGAAGCAGTTCTCAGGCGGCGCCATCGATGTTCGATCAGCTGGTAGCGAACCGGCCGACAAGATCAACCCCGTCGCTGTGCAGGCGATGGCCGAAGAAGGCATCGACATCGCTGCCGAACAACCCACAATCCTCACCACCGACGCAGTCCAGGCCTCTGACGTGGTCATCACGATGGGATGCGGTGACAGTTGTCCGTACTATCCGGGGAAACGCTAGGAGGACTGGACGCTCGACGATCCGGCCGGTCAGGGCATCGATGTCGTCCGGGCCATCCGTAACCAGATCCGCCAGCGGGTCGAGCAACTGGTCGAGGAGCTGCTTGGATCGATCGCCATGTCTAACGGATCTCAACCGGACTTCCTGGAGCCGCCTGTACGTGCCGATGGGCCAATCCGGCTCGTGGACCCTGACCCGGTATGGGCGGCGCAGTACGCCGGTGAAGAGGAGCGCATTCGGGCGGCGTTGGGCGCTCGGGCGGTGCAGGTCGAACACGTGGGGTCGACGTCGGTACCGGGCCTTGCAGCGAAACCGGTAATCGACATCGTGCTGACGGTGATCGACTCTGCAAGCGAGGCAGGATATCTCCCGGATCTGGAGGCTGCCGGATACGTCCTGCAGTTTCGAGAGCCTGACTGGTACGAGCATCGGTTCCTGCGAGATCACAATCCGGACGTGCAGGTGCATGTGTTCACCGCCGGGAGTCCTGAAGTAGAGCGGATGCTGCTGTTTCGCGATCGGCTGCGAGCCCGACCCGAGGAGCGGGAGCTCTATGAACGCACTAAGCGTGAGCTTGCGGCTCGAAGGTGGAACTACATCCAGGACTACGCAGACGCGAAGTCGTCGGTAGTCGAAGAGATCATTTCCAGAGGCAGATCTGATCAGAAGCGCGAGCGCTGAAAGGGCCCCGACGGCTTCTAAGATCTCGTAGATTTCACCGTCGCAGGATCTGCGCAGCGTAGATGTGCGGTTCCACCCCGGCAGCCGCGGCCTGCCGACGCAGCACTTCATGAGCTTGCTCAATGTCGTGGCCCTGAGCGACCAGCATCCCGATGGCGCGATTCAGAACCGTTAGTTCGGCTAGGCCAGTCAGCCCAGATACGCGAGGGCGCGGTGGAAGATCGACATCGAGCTCAATCACTCTTCGATGACCGTCCACACGCGTGCCATCGTGATCCACGCCATCCGCGGTCGGGGATGCCCGTTCAACGGTGATGCCGCCGAGCGCGTGGCTGAGGTCCGCGGCAAGATCAGTGAATGCGCCGGGATTGCCGGCGAAGAAGACAACTCGGCTGTCCCCATCAACGCTCGAGACCAGCCTGAGGGGAAGACGCAAGGAGGTGCCGACCGGTCCGTCCTGACCGTCGGCGAAGGCGCTTAAGGTGACCGGCCACGGATTCTCGAAAATCGTCAGCTGGAGTCCGCAGTAGGAAGCGGCCGTCGACCGCAATGCCATGGTCAACGCCACCAAGGTGTCGTCCAGATCTTGATCATCCTCGCCGATGCTAAGCATGAGCTCATGAACATGCGCAAGGAGGGTCGCCGGGAGATCCACACTCTCGCTCCGAGGAAAGCGGATCCGCCCGCTCGTCATAACTGCCTGAACTGGCTCGGCAAATCGCTGAGACCACTGGCGGCGGCTGCGCGGACCGGGGAGTCAGATAGCCGCGTCGAATTCGACTCTACGCTCCGGGTGCCAACCGCTCCTAATTAGTACGATTCTGGGTCGCGTCGGTTCCGGGCTCGCGCCCGAGCGACAGCCTCATCCACGATCTGGCGGGCTACCTCGGCCAATTTGCGATGCTCGTGCTGGCTCAGCGAGCGCAGCCGCTCCAGGGCCTCATGCTCGGTAGTGCCGCTCCGGCTCATCAAGATTCCGACAGCCCGGTCAATGACGCCGCGGATTTCTAGGGCCGTCTGCAGCTGGTTGGCCAGCCTTCGGGTCTGTGCCAGGACGTGGGCGTTGTGTACCGCGATCGCTGCCGGAGCGGCGAAGATCTCCCCGAGTTTGGCAGCCCGGTCGTCGAAGACGTTCTTGCCGTGCGCGTAGACGTTCATCGCGCCGACCACGCCGTCAGGAGTGATCAATGGCAACGACACCACGCTGTGGACGCCGAGCCGGGCGACCGAGCCGCCGAAGCGCGGCCACCGCGAATCTCCGCCCAGTGAGCCCGACAGGACGGTCTGACCATCCCGGGCTGCGCTAATGCAGGGACCTTGGCGCATTCCATATTGAATGTCGTCGACCTCGGTAACAAACGGGGCAGTCGCGACGATGGTGTCGGCTCTGTCTTGCTCGAGCAGTGTCAAACCGGCCCCGTCGGCGCCGGGAATGGCTTGCACGGCGTAGGTGGCCACCTGGGTCAGCAGGTCCTCCAGCGGGAGCTGGTCCGACATCAACTGGGACAAACCCAGGAGGCTCTCGCTAAGGTCGTCATCTTCGGCGGACCGGCGCTCGGCGGTTTCCTCTACGGTCTTGTCGTCAGCGTCGTCAGCCGGTGGCCCAATCTGGCCACTGTCCACGGAGTCCATGGTCCTCTTTGATGCTTCCTGGCTATAGCCGGCCGAATTCCGTTGCTATTTCAGACAGCCTATCGCGGTCACGTGACACCGAAAGGTGATCTTCGAGCAACGCTCATAGCAGGATGGGTTTCTGGAGTTGCTGTTGTAGAATTTTGTTACTGCATTTCGCAGTCGGTCTGGGGCCGGAGACGCCGTGTAAACTCGCCGCGGCTCCCGAAGCAATTCCGCTGTCGCCCAGACTCTGTCCGGGAAGTCCGCTACGAACGGAACTCCCGCTATGACGTCTACGCTCGACCAACCTGCACCGGTGACGGTGCCCGAGTCAGCCACCAACGCCCGAGCCGGCAGCTCCTTCACGGCCCTGACGCGCCGCGTGCACGACTTGAATTTGATGCGTCGCCGGTACGGCTACTACTGGACCAAACTGATCGGCGCCTTGGTCATTTTGGCCGCCTGGGTGCTCGCATTCATCTGGATCGGAGACAGCTGGTGGCAAATGATCAGCGCCGCTGTGCTCGCGATCATCATGACGCAGTTAGGGTTCCTCGGCCACGACGCAGCCCACCGCCAAATCTTCAAGTCCGGCCGATGGAACGACTGGACCAGCCTGATCATCGCGAACCTACTCGTCGGCATCAGTTATGGCTGGTGGCGAAACAAGCACAACCGACACCACGCCAACCCGAACAAGGTCGATTCCGATCCCGATGTCGCCTTAGGCGCCATTGCTATGACGCCTGAACAAGCAACCCGCCCCCGTAGCGGATTGATGAAGTGGTTGGTGTCTCACCAAGGCTGGTACTTCTTCCCGATCCTCATTCTCGAAGGGCTCTCACTCCGCTCAGAAGGGTTCCGGCGCGTCGTGAAGCGCGGCGCGGTCGAACGCCGATGGGTCGAGTTCAGCCTCCTGCTGGTCCGCCTCGGCGGCTTCGTCGCTCTCGCGTTCCTGGTGTTGTCGCCAGGCAAGGCCGTCGCCTTTATCGCCATTGAGCTGGCCGTCTTCGGTTTCTACCTCGGCTCGTCGTTTGCGCCGAACCACATCGGCATGCCGCTCGTCTCTCCCCGACTGAAGCTGGACTTCCTCCGCCGCCAGGTCCTGATGAGTCGCAACATCAGCGGCGGGCGCTTCATGTCGATCCTGATGGGCGGCCTCAATTACCAGATCGAACACCACTTGTTCCCCTCGATGGCCCGCCCTTACCTCCGCAAGGTACAACCCCTCGTCGCCGCCTACTGCGCAGCCGAAGGGGTGCCATATACCCAAACGACGTTGTGGCAGTCGTACGGCGTCGTTATCCGCTATCTCAATAGCGTGGGACTGCGCGGAAGAGACCCCTTCCTCTGCCCGCTCGTTGCGCAACGTCGCGCGTTGTAACCGTGGCAGTGCGCGTCGGGGTCGTACGGTCTTGACTAAGGAGTCGGCGCGCGCTGTACTCGTTTTGCTGCATCAACAGCCCGGACTGGGACATCTCGGCCGCTCCTCGAACCGCCGAGATGAGCGGAATCGCGCGGCCAGGGTATCCAGGCGTCACCGTCTTCAAGGTTCTCCCATGACGTCCGTGCAATCCCGAAAACGCATTTCGGGTTCGTCACTGAACAAGACATTCCACGTCTTCGCTCCAGCGACCGATCCGAGTTCCGTCGGCGCCTCTGACCTGATCTACGCCTATGCCCTTCTCGAGGCGATCGAAATCATGCAAAGCCAGCCCAATGTAAATACATTGCTTTCAGTCGTCGCTGACTACGGAATGACGATCATTTCTGCCGACGGGATCGCGATCATCCATAGGACATCCGGCCGATGGCGGCCCGTGATCGTTCGTGAGATTGTGGACGAACCTGACGTCGCCGGGGTGCATCAGGTAGTCCAGTCGCTCGCGGCGGATGGATGGCTACAGCAGTACAGGCGCGTCGACGACCTTGACCAGGACGGCCCCTGGGATGGCCTCCCTGTTTTCAGTAACCTGCGAGCCTGGCGGTCGCTTCTCATCGTGCCCTCAGAGCCCCGCAACGACCATGCCCCAACCCTAATGTGGCCGACCCTCATGTGGTGGTCACGTGAGAGCAGTGCTTTCGAAGACCAGAGCGACATAGCCGAACTGTTCGCCCGGAGTGCGGGCCTGGCAATCTACAATGTCAACGCGCGTGACAATCTGGCGCAGGCAGTCATCGCTCGACACCGAGTTGGCCTCGCTCAGGGGATTCTGATGTCCCGACTTGGTTGCTCCCGCGATCAGGCCATTGCCATCCTGGAAGACCGATCCCAGCGCACCAACCGCAAACTTCCGTTCATTGCTGAGGAGGTCATCCGGATCGGTGACCTGGAACCGGCTTCGACCGAGACTGAACGCGACCGTATCCGGTAAGGCAGCTATTGATCGCTCGGTGCGCTCATTTATCCGACCGTGGTGAGGGCATGGGGTACGCAGTCGATGACTACGTGGGAGTTGGCGTCCGTGTGCAGGACTTCGCCGTCGATCTGGATGGGTGTCGCTTTACTGAGAGTGAAGTCGCAGTGGCTGATCCTCGGTTGCTTTCCTAGGCCCACCGTCGCCGCTCGCAAGACCATAAAGGCAATGCGCCGTCGCCCGCGGTGGGGACAGGACACGACTTCGAAGAGTCCGTCATCCGGTCGTCCTGAGTTACTGATGCGTCCGTATTTCGCCATCCGGGCAACGTTGGCGAAGACGAGGCTGTCGTACAGTTCTTTCTCCCCTGCCGACCGAACGATCTCGACGGGTGCTAGGCGGTTGAAGGTTCGCATGACCGAGATCAACTCCATGACGGCTCCC
>Ga0307312_10002099_pt1 | contig 10442 bp, 9 predicted proteins | sample ER_DNA_202_FD_194489 | JGI IMG/M metagenome (GOLD analysis project Ga0307312, IMG submission 194489) | Bulk soil microbial communities from the East River watershed near Crested Butte, Colorado, United States - ER_DNA_202 | ecosystem: Environmental > Terrestrial > Soil > Floodplain | place: USA...
AGCACGAGCGCGCGGGCAATCTCAACGATCTGCTTCTGCGCCGTGGACAATTGTCCGGCCATCCGCGCGGGATCGATTGCAGTCCCGACTCCGAGACGATCGAAGATCGCAGCGGCCCGCCGTTCGGTTTCACGTCGCGAATAGAACACTCCGCCCAGGCCGGGCTCGCTGCCGAGGAGAACGTTCTCGGCAACGCTGAGGTCGGGAACGATCATCAGTTCTTGGAAGATAGCGACGATCCCGTGGCGCCGGGCGTCGGCCGGGGAAGAAAAGGCAACGTCGGTGCTGTTGATCGAAATCGTTCCGGCGTCGGGCCGGGCATCACCGCAGAGAATGCGGATCAGCGTCGACTTGCCCGCGCCGTTCTCCCCAACCAGCGCGTGGACTTCGCCCCGGCGCAGAACCAGCGAAACATCGTTCAGCGCCCGCACCGACGGGTATTCCTTGGTGATGCCGGTCATCGCGATGACAGGCATCTCCGAGCCGTTCGGAGCGTGCATCACGGCATCCATCCGGGATCAGCGACCCTTTTGCGAAGGGGCACGAGCCGCCCCTTAAAGAGGCAAGGATATCCGCGATACCCAGCCGCGCAAGCCGCTCCGTCGGCGCGCTTGGTCGTTTATTGGTGCCTGCGTCGATTCGCATGGCGGCAAAGGGCCGAACGCCGGAGGAGAAATCCGGCGTCGCCTGGAGGCGGCCTCGTAGGCCGACGCAATCTTGAGGAGAACATCCTCCCTGCCAGGCTTACAGTCGCTGGTCGGTAGCGGGTCGGCTAACTCTCGAAGTCGGGTAGCGGCGGTGCGTGGGGGCGGAACAAAGTCGACGCTAATCCTTCCGTTTCACTGTTCAGCGGATCGCGGGATGGTGCGAGTGTGATCGCGCGACAAAGGATCGATGGCTGGCTGAAGCGGCAGCAGCGGAAAGCGCGCGCCGCTTCACCGTCGACCTGACACTCTCAACTCGTCTATTATTCTGCGTTTCCTGCCCAAAGGATGAAATGCTGCTGCTATCACCAGCTCGACACCGCGCGCGCGGACCTATCCTGTGGGGGCTCAAAATCACATTTCTTTAATCGCCATCGTTCGCCCGGGCACGTGTCGCGGGATCAAGGGACTGCGTCACTAGATCCGGCATAGCCCTGGTCGAGTAGAACTTGTCGTGAATTGCCTCGTCCCGGGGTGGGTGGCGGTGCTTGCCAAAGCCTTGGAGAAGACCTGGGCGAGAATTATTTCTGCGGTCGCGATTGCGGCGAGCGACGCAAAGAGCGCTAACTTGTGCATGTTCCCATGCTGGAGCAAGAACGTCCGGCCAACGGCCGTTCTGAGCCGCTTATCCAACTTGTTCAGCCCTTGCGCCGAGTGGCATCACAACTCGCCGCCCCGAGAGGTGATTCGGGCGCGAACGCTGACGCGAACGCTACGGAGCTTTCGTCTCGCCAACAATGCCAAGACCAACAAAAATCGGTAGCGTGCCAAATTGCACGTCGTTACCGACTAACGAGCTGCACATAAATATATTCCGGCAGGATTTGGAAAGGATATCCGAGGCTTGATCCGGATTGGCTGCCGGCGCATCTTTCGCCCAGCTGGAGGAAACGTCATGAGCGTCACCGACCTGAGGCCGGGCGCTGAGCCGGGCAATATTCCGACTGCCGACGAACTTGTCGCCCGCGCTCGCGCGTTGGCGCCGAAGTTGCGCGAGCGAGCTGTGAGGGCTGAACGCGATCGCAACATTCCTCAGGAATCTGTTGACGAATACCTTGCTGCCGGTCTGATTCACATCCTTCAACCGAAGCGCTGGGGCGGTTACGAACACGATCATGAGGTTGCGTTCAACATAGCCCTTGAGCTCGGCAAATCGACTTGCGGGTCCTCGGCCTGGTGCCTGAACTATCTTAGCGACCATGCTTGCATCCTGGCGCATTTTCCGGAAGAGGCGCAACACGATGTCTGGAGCCGAGACAAAGCCGCCTGCATCGCTACGTCGGCGGCGCCGACAGGAAAAGTGTCCCTGGCACCCGGAGGCTTTATTCTCGACGGGCGTTGGTCGTGGTGCAGTGGGCTGCGCCATTCGCAATGGATCATGATAGGTGGGCTCGTTTTTCGCGAGGGCGAAGACCATCCCGATATGCGGCTGTACCTTGTGCCGGTGTCGCAGGTGAAACAGGAAGACACTTGGTATTGTGCGGGATTGAGAGGGAGCGGCTCTAACACGTCGGTGCTAGATAACGTCTTCGTACCTGCGCACCGAAGCGTGTCGTTTTCGACGCTGCGCGATGCCTGCTCACCAGGATCGAAGCTAAACGACAATCCGATCTACCGCGCGCCCTTCATCGCCGTGCATACCTATGCGCTGCTCGGTCCAGCACTTGGGCTCGCGCGCGGCGGTTACGACGACTTTGTACAATGGACGCGGCAGCGTTACCTGACCTACACTCAGTTGGCTATCGCCCAACACGTGCCAGTGCAAATCGGCATCGCCCGGATCGCGGCGCAGATCGACGCGGCGGAACTTCTGGCGCGGCGTGCGCTCGCCACTGCCCGTCAGGACTACGCCGGCATGTCGATGGAAACACGAACCCTGCTGCGGCGCGATTTCACGTACGCCATGCAGACGCTGCGCGATGCGATGGATGCGCTCATTAAGGTCAGCGGCTCGAGCGGGCTGATGGATGCCAATTCGGTGCAGCGTTGTTGGCGCGACGTGCATGCCATTTCCTCGCACGTTGTCATGAATTGGGATGTGCCGGCCGAAAATTTCGGGCGCATTGTGTTTGGGCTCGGTCTTAACCCGGCTTATCCAATGTTCTAATCATTGATGGTCGCAAGGATTGCGAGGCGTGCAAGGTTCAGTTCCATCGCCAGACCGCGTAGGCATGCCCGTTTTGAATCTGAGGCGCGACATAGCTTGGCTTGTGATTGCCAATAGCACCCAGCATAGCGATCCAGTTCAGGAGTTCGCCTCCGACGTTGCCGGCTTTTAACAACTGATACTGTGTCGACTCGGCGATCAGCTGCTCGATTTTTTGTTCATCGAGATAATTGATAACGCGCATCGCCCAGTCTGGGTCTGGCACTCCATCTGAGCGTCCGGGCGCCATGCGCGGGCCGCCTACTTCAAGTGAGAAGCTGCCGCTGCCCATAATCACGACTCGCAATGAAGCGGGCCAAGATTCAATTGCGCGCCCGACGGCTCGACCAAGCGTATGGCAACGCTGAGCCGTGGGCAGCGGTGGAACGTGGCCATTGATGAAGAACGGGATAACCGGGACTTTCATATCCGGCGTGAGGAAGTGCAGCGGCACGATCACCGAATGATCGACGGAATAGCTCTGCGTCATGCCGACGTCGAATCCGGCCGCAACGACAGCCGCCCGAACGTGTGCGGCGACGTCAGGTATGGATGGCACAATGTAATTCGGGACATCTCTCGGCTCGTCATTCGGTGCCTTAAAGCTCTTATCAATGCCGACCGCGAAGATCGGCAAGTTGTCAAGAAAGAACGTGTTGAGATGATCGGTGTCGAACATGACGATCAAATCCGGTCGTGTGGCGGCGAGTTGCGCCTTCTGAGCGCCGAATAACTTTGCGATCTCGCAATCTGGGCCGTCGCGTTTCACAAAATGGGGAAAGATCGGAGTGTGGGGAACGCCGAAGCCGGCAACAATTTGTGCCATGGAACGCAACCTGATTTGAGACCTCAAGACAAAGCCAAGCGGAGATCAGCGCCAGGTGGGGCAGAAAATTTGCGTCACCCCAAGGGGTTTCCGATCTCGTCGACACGCACCGCGCACATGCGCTCATTATAGATTTGCCCATTGAGCCCGCATACCTCGAAACGCGCAAGATAATTCATGAGGAAAGCGTTGACGCCCATTCGATAGAGGGTACCCACATCGCCAGCGAGCAGGGCGCTTCGCTCATCGTCCGTCAGATCGAGTGGGGCGAGAGCCTTCGCTGGAGCGGATTGCATCGCAGCACGGAAGATATGGTCGCGCAGAACCTCGCGACAAAGATGGTTGACCGCGAAGATGGACATCGTCACCTCCGATCCGGCGGAAGCGATCAGTTGTGCGCAATCCGCCCAAGCTCGACTGCCCCTTTACTTGTTCAGATAGTTTTTCCGGTACCAATCATTGATCTCGCCGCCCGTCGTAACCCAGACCTCCTGGCGCGATTTTATGTGCGCAAGAGCGTGATCGAAATATTTGCTGCGATGGGGATGCCCGATCAGGAACGGGTGCAGGCAGATTGACATGACCCGCCCAGTCTTCGCGCCATCTTCATAAAGCACGTCGAACTGGTCGCAGATCATTCTTCCGAACACTGCCGGGTCCTGGCCCTGGTCGAGGAATACGGGGATGTCGTTAAGCTCGATGGAATAGGGCATGGAGAGCATCGATCCGGACTTCACCCGCATTGGATAGGGTTGCTCGTCGTTGACCCAATCGCCAACATACTGGATGCCATTTTCGGCCAGGATATCGAGTGTGCGATGGGATTCGCTCAGCGCCGGACCGAGCCAGCCGCGCGGCTGCTGGCCGGTGCTCGCGTTGATGGTGTCGACAATAGTCCTTATCAACTGTTTTTCCTCATCCTCGGATTGCCGGTTGATCAGGGTGGAATTGTTGTTGCCGTGGCCCATCCATTCCCAGCCAAGCTGTTTGCCGCCCTCGATGATACGAGGATATTTGGCGCAGACGTCTGAGTTTAGCGCGACGGTTCCTTTGACGCCGTGCTTCTCCATCACTTCCATCATGCGCCAGATGCCGACGCGCACGCCGTAGTCGCGCCAGGAATAGTTCAGCACGTCGGGGACAAGGCTTGTGGTCACCGGGGTGACGGATGTGGACGGCCGGTCGAATAGAAAGTGCTCGATGTTGGGGATGACCCAAACCGCCACGCGTGCGCCATCCGGCCAGCGCAGCGGCTTGCGGTCTACGATGGCCGAATACGGATAGCGGTCTTGCTCCTGCGGAGCCGGCGACGCTTGCGACATGGCTTTCTTCCTTTGAGCCCTAGGCGTTTGAATTGTGGCCGACGGTGCGCATGTACTGCAGAGTCTCTTCAAGCGAGACCACGTCGGCATACTTGGCGTTGAGATCGAAGAGACTTTGGTCGTGCGCGGCGGCTGAGCGGTCGCCAACCGCCTCCCGCACTACCATTGGCCGCAGCCCGGTCTGCACAGCGTCGACCGCGGTGGCGCGCACGCAGCCGCTGGTGGTGCACCCGACGATTATCACGGTGTCGACGCGACGGCTCAGCAGCCGGGACACCAGATCGGTGCCGAAAAAGCAGGAGGCGTATTTCTTTACAAGCAGGCTGTCGGTCTTGTGGAAATCGAGCCGCGGGTCGATCTCCACGCCATCGCTGTCGCCTTTTAGGGTCACCACGCCCTTCTGCTTGAGCGCCCAGATGCCTGCATCCTTGAGGTCGGCGTCGTTATAGATCACCGTAGAGAAGATAACCGGAATATCTCGCTCATGCGCGACGGCAATTAAGGGTTTAATCGCTTCGATTTCGTTGTCGAGGTTGGCGCCGAGCATCATCTGCGGATTGGTGAAGGCCTTGAGCATGTCGATGACAAGCAGTGCCGGCCGCTGGCCGAAGCCAATCTTCAGGCCGAATCCGCGCTGCTTGAAGAAATCCGCGTCGCTCTCGGATGCCCGCTCAGTCATGGTTGATTGTCCCTCTGTGCGTGGCGTGCGGCTCGCGTCAAAACGGATTGCGTGACGGCCAAAGATGGTCGGGGCGGCGTCAGGCGCGCACCGTGCCTCCTAGGCTTAATAGGAGCAGGCCTCTTCCCACTTGGCGATGTTTGCCTTGGTGATGGTCTCGACCGGCAAGATCTCGCTCTTCGGCAATGCCTTTCCATTGAAGTGATCCGCAATCATCTCGGCTGCCCTGGTTCCGGTGCGCGCCGGGACCTGAACACCCGTGCTGTATTGTTCACCGACCTTGATACCCGCAATGCCTTGCTTGAGGCAGTTGCTCCCGACCACGATTAGCTTACCCTTTTCGATACCGAGCGGAATGCTCGCCGACTTCGCCGCCTGAACGATAGCCGCGGCCTGGTTGTCGGCCATGCCGTAGATGACATCTAGGCCGCCCTGCGCTGCGAAGCGCGAAAACAACTGGCCGGCAATGCGCTCGCTGAGGTCGGTCTGCCATTTTGCGTCTTCGACAGCAACGATCTGCGCCTTCGGATTGGCCTTCATCGCTTCGCGAAAGCCCACGACGCGGCGAGGCCCGACGCCTTCTTGCAGCGAGCCCGTGATGAGCGCGATCTTACCGCCGTCGCGACCCCCGTCCTTGAGTGCTTTCAATACCGATTCACCGGTAATGCGACCGAGTTCGACATGGTCTTCTCCGACAAAACTGAGGTAAAGGTCTTCCGAGCCGTCGCGCGGCGGAGAGTTGATAATGATGACCGGTACGCCCGCCTGCTTGGCGCGGGTCAGCGCCGGTATGATCGCCTGCTCGGAGCCAGCGATAATGGCAAGCATGTCAAACTTGCGCGCGATGGCGTCATCGACTTGCTGCGCCTGCAAGGCGGCGTCGAACTGCTGGCTGACAGTATTGACTTCCATACCGTACGAGTTCGCCTTGGCGGTGAAGGTCTTGGCCAGCGTGGCAATAAATGGATGCGTCGGCGAAGTGACGAGAAACGCGACCTTCTTGCCTTTCGGATCGGCGTTCGCATCGGTGGGCGTCAGGAGCGGCAAGCCTAGTGCAGCGATCACAGCAAACGCCAGCCTCATCATGTCTACCTCCCTCGCAGTACGACCTCGTCATCAATTTGTAGGACCAGCGCAATAGGAGCACAACGGCCGAGCTTGCGACAGACCTTCGCATGGCCATTCCAGTCATGCGCCTAGCGCTCGACGTGCCGAGATCAACCGTCGCGCCAGATAGGGGCCGTCGAGGACAGCCACCGTTAGCAGGACCGCACCCATGGTGATGTCGTTGGCGAATGGCGGCGCGCCCACGGCATTGAGGCCGGATCGCAGGACAGCGAGGGTTAACGCGCCAGCCGCGATGCCAAACGGTCGACCGGATCCGCCACCTAGGGAGACACCGCCTAGGATAGCACCAGCCGCAGCCGGCGCTATGACGTCCGATAATCCCGCAGGCGAGGCTGACGCCAGACTATAGCTGAGTAAGACGCCGGACAGGGCGGCGCACAGGCCCGAAAAGCCGAAGACGCCGATAATGAGCGTATCGACCTTGACGCCGGTGGTCATGGCGGCGCGGCGGTCGCTGCCGATGGCCACGATGTCGCGGCCGAGACGCGTCCACGCAAACATCGCCGCCGCGCCGCCGAAGAAGACCAGAGCGATGACGCTGCGAAGTGAGAAGACGCCGCCGATCCGCTCATTAAGCAGCAGCGCGACGCCGAGATTGTCGTAAGGTAGGGAGCGGCTCTCGGTCAGCACGAATGCGATGCCGACGAATACCAAGAGACCTCCAAGCGTCACTCCGACCGACGACACGTGCAGGCGTACGATAAGCAACCCCTGCACGATGCCGGCGGTCAGGCCGATCGCCAGCGCGAGCCAGAGCCCCAGCCAGGGATAATGCGTGCCGGTGAGCACGGCGATACAACCGGCCATGCCGTACATGCCGACCACCGACAGGTCGAATTCACGAATCATCATCGTCAGGCCCAGCCCGAGCGTCACCAAACTAATAGTCGCGAAGGTCTGCAGCGTGCTATAGGCGGTCGCCGCGCTGAGGAACTGGCCGTGGCCCCCATCCACCGCGGTGAGCACGACGATGCAGGCTGCGAGGACGGCGAAAGGCCGGGCATGCGGACCATTGAGATGGTGCCACAACTTCATCGCCCGTTCCCGCGCGCCTGGAGGATGATGACCGCGAGGACGATCAGTCCTGCCGCCAGATATTGCCACTCCTGCCGCAATCCCCTGAGCAGTAACATGACCTGCACCGCGGCGATGACCATTGCGCCCGCGAACGTCCGAACGGCCGATCCGTGACCACCGCCGATCGCGGTACCGCCGACCAGCACGGCCGCGATGGCGTCGTAGTCGTAGGCAACGCCATAATCCATGTTGGCGGCGTCGTACCGGACTGCGAGCATGATACCGGCGAGCGAGGTGAAGAAACCGGCCCACAGATAGGCGCCGGTGATGGTGCGCCAAGTGTTCACGCCAACCGCTTCAGCGGCGCGGAAGCTCGATCCCACCATGAACAGGTTGCGCCCGAACCGCGTGAACGAGAGGATGAACTGCGCGATCAGTGCAGAGAGCACGAACATGATAAACTCGATCGGGACGCCGCCCACCTTTCCTTTGACCGATGCCGGGAAGATGCCCGGATCGGCGTAGATCGTGCCCTTCTCAGCGAACGCTTGGGTGAGGCCGTAGATGAGGGCGAGAGCAGCGATACTGACGATGATCGGATTGGCGCGGACCCAGCCGATCATCAGTCCTTGCAGGCCGGTCAGCAGCGAGCCAAACAGAAGCCCGAAGACCAGACCAAAGTCGAAGCCCAGCCAGTTCGATGCCAGGATGAACACCATCGCGGTCACGCCCACGGTGGCTCCGAGCGCGAACGACATGATGTTGCCGCTGATCGTGATGAGCGTCATGCCGATCGCCACGCAGCCGATAAACGACACCGTGGTGAGAAACGAGAGGATGCTCGGCTTGGCCAGGAAGCCTGGCGTGGCGAAGATTACTGCAAGAAGAACGATTATGCCGATGGTCTGAGCCCATGAGAACACCCGCGCCCGGTCGAAGCGCATCCACCGCAGATCAGCTGCGGCGACAGCGGAATCGGCACCGTTTGGCAAGCGCTCGGTCATGCGATCGCCTGCGTGGGGTGGGTGATGTCGGCTAGGATCGAGGACATAGCGATCCCGTCACCCTCGTAGCGCGCGACAACGCGACCGCGATAAAGAGTGATCACGATATCGGCGATGCCGACGACTTCCTCGAGATCGGACGACGTCATGATCAGCGCTGCTCCACGATCGCACAGCTCGCGCATGATCCGGTAGATCTCGGCGCGCGCGCCGACATCGATCCCGCGGGTCGGCTCGTTCATCAGGAGCACGCCGGCCTCTTTGCTCGCCAACGCGCGGCCAAACAGCAGCTTTTGCTGATTCCCGCCGCTGAGTGTAGTGGACTGCGATTGCAGCCGGTGCCGGTCTACTCCAACACGCTCCGCGAGGCTGACGCCCAGCCGGCGCAGCGCGGGCCAGGACAGCACGCCCATTTGGGAGGAGGCATCGAGCCGGGTGGCGACGAGATTGTCCAGCACTGTCATTTGCGGGAACAGGCCCTCAGCCGCGCGATCGTCGGAGACAAAAAGCACGTTACGCGCGACACAACGTGGTACGGAGCCAAGACGCATGGGCCGACCGTCAATTGTCACGCTGCCGGTCGCCGAAGGGACAAGGCCAGCGAGCGCGCGCGTCACCATATTTGCGCCCGAGCCGATTTGCCCCGCGATGCAGACGATCCGCCCCCGCGGCGCGATCAGGGAGAAGTCTTGCAACACACCGGGGACATGCAGGCCGTCAACTGCCATCCGAATACCCTGGTCCGCCCGTGTGGCCGCTTGGGGATACATGTCCTTGAAAGAACGTCCGAGCATCTGCTCGACCAGATGCTCACGAGTGACCTCGCTGACTGGCTGGGTGGCGACATGCTGGCCATTGCGCAGGACCGTTACTGAATCGCAAAGCTCAAACACCTCGCCCAGCCGGTGCGTGATGTAAATAATAGAGCGGCCTTGCGCCCGCAGGCCCTTGAGGATGCCGAGAATGCGTTCGATGTCGGCATCCGACAGCGTGGCAGTCGGCTCGTCGAGAATGAGCACCCGCGCCTCACGTGCCAGCAGACGCGCGATCTCGATGAGCTGGCGCTGACCTATGGAGAGCGAGTTGACCGGACGATCGAGGTGCCAATCGGCAAGCCCCAGCGTCGCCAGCGCTTGTTGCGCGCGCATGCGAAAGCTAGCTCGCCGGTGCAGAAAAGGCACTTCGGTGCTGCCGAGCCAGATGTTGTCAAGGATCGACAGATGCGGTGCGAGGCTTAGTTCCTGCGCGACCAGGCCAAGGCCCAGGGCTTGAGCCTGCTGCGGCTCGCGCACGAACTGTATTTGGCCGTTGATGGCGATCGAGCCGCTGTCCGGCTGGATAATGCCCATCAAAATCTTGACGAATGTGCTCTTGCCCGCACCATTCTCGCCGCAGAGGGCGCGAATTTCTCCCGGAGCGAGAGAGAATGAGACGTCTCGCAGTGCGATGACCCCAGGATAGGTCTTGCTCACGCCGTGAACCGACAAAACGCTCTGCAAAAACTGTCCTCCCGAGGCGTCAGACCTTCCCAAGCCGGGACCGGCCATCAGTAAGTGCAGGGCGCCTCCCTGCCCCTATCGTAAATTGTATCCGGCTGGCGCGGCGCGAAGAATCGG
>Ga0307312_10002100_pt1 | contig 10441 bp, 7 predicted proteins | sample ER_DNA_202_FD_194489 | JGI IMG/M metagenome (GOLD analysis project Ga0307312, IMG submission 194489) | Bulk soil microbial communities from the East River watershed near Crested Butte, Colorado, United States - ER_DNA_202 | ecosystem: Environmental > Terrestrial > Soil > Floodplain | place: USA...
CTTCCACCATGCGAGGGACTAGACGGGTTTGATCCAGTCGAGTTCGCGAAACCCAGCATCTACCAAGTAGGCATAGGTCTCGTCCAGGAGGCGCATCGATGGCACGAATACGATCGTCGCATCGCGGCCCCTGGTGAGAAGGACCCGGTACGCGTTCTTTCTCAGTTGGAACGGGTCACGAACGTCCGCGGGGCGCTGGTAACCTCGAGAAAGCCGATTTGTCCAGCGACCGCTCTCGCGGATCAGATCCGATCCCCACGCGAGGAGACTGGCGTCAAGTTCTAGACCTTGACATCCAAACTCCGTTACACAGGCACGCAGCTCGCGGCAGGATCGGCTTTTCGGATCGTCGTCGCCTTCGGCAAACCAGGGCCCGTTTTGGACTCGTTTGGTCGACTGGAAGTCGTTCATGACCCCGAACCGAACAAGGTCGCGATCTTTGGAGGACGCGATGAGTCCGTAGCGCGCGTCAGGATCACCCGAATATCGATCCCGCAGATACCGTTTGGCGACGTCGAGATCACGCGTGATCCGAAAGTGATAGCCGTTTTCGTCGAGCGCATGACCGATTCGGCTCATTCGCCCGTCCGAGGCTTCTCCGAGGAGCGTCTGGACGAATAGGTGCACATCGCTAGCGAGGTGGAACCGAAGCTCCTCGTGCAGATGCAGCGCCTGGTGGACTTCGTGCTGGTGCATCCCATCGAATATGTCGGCAACTCCTGGGGGAGCATGAACGGTCCATTCGGATGCGCGTCGGGATCCCTCGACTGCCCGCCGCCATTGGATTAGGCCGCCTTCTTCGCCGACATGAATCTCTTGTCCGGTGCCGATCAGGCCGACAACGACGCACCATTCCGGAACACGCTCTGCGAACTCAATGAAGTGCTCCGGCTCTGAACGGCCGTCGCCACCACCGTCATGCTTTCGGGCAACCTGTTCGGCATCGAAGGCACGCTGCGCCTCGTCGAAGATCAGCACGTGCTCTGGTGGGACAAGATCGGGCCTCTTCGAATAGGTCGAGACGTATGCCTTCACGTCCCGGACGAAGGCCTTGCCCCCGCCGCCCGCACCGCGCAGTTCATATTGAAGAACCTCGACGAGCGGGCCATTACCCGAGAGATACACCGCCGGCGCTGTTGGTTTTCCATCCGGACGTTCAATTGCCAGGTCATCAAGAAATCGCGAATGCGCGAGCTGAAGACCTACGAGCGTCTTTCCTGTTCCTGGCAGGCCAGTCAGGAGTACAAGTCGGCGCGTTCGGGTTCGCGCGGCCTCGCGGGCAATGTCGCTGATGAGCTCCAACGTCGGACGAGTCTTCTCGTCTATCGAACCGATTCTCCTGATCTCCCCGCTTTCGAGCAGCTCCCGAGCCGCTTGCACAAGTGAGGGGAGCGGACGATAGGCAGAGGGATCGAGGAAACGCTCCAACTCGATCATCGGGGCGCGATGAGCATTCGTCAGCGAGGCTGCGAGATCGTCAAGGACGTCGGGCCCGATGATCTCTACCCCTGCGTCCATCGCAACGTAGCCAGCGGCGTTGATAAGGACGAGAACCGGCTGGACGGTGCGGTTTGAACATTCGCGGTGGTACCCGCGGAGGTCGCGGGCATATGCGGCGGCCTGGTCGATGTCAACGCGAGCTGCGAGGGACTTTCCCTTTAGCTCGAGGACCGCAACCGGCCCACCAAGCAGAAGGACGACGTCAGGACGTCGTGCCTCCATTGGAAGCTGATATTCGAGGATCGCCGAGTAGGTATCGGCATCACTTGTGCGCGCGACGAGTTCCCCCGCTTCGCGCTGGAGTTGGGGGATTGAGTCGTCCCAAGCTCGAATCTGCTGAAGAGACGCGTCGCGAACGAAGGCCTGGAGCGAACTGCTGACATAGGCCGCGGACGCCTCATGGAAGCGCAGGAGGTTAGATGACCATCCAGCGTGGGGCGACCGCTCGGGATACTTCTCTCCCGGCACGTTCGCCAGGGTAGCAGCACGGTTAGCGGCTGCTAGCTACCGCCGTCGCGCGACGCTGAGCTGCGACTCCCCCGCGGCGACGGCGGACAGGCCCTCGGGATCGATCGCGCCGATATCGGCGGCGGCAACAGCACCGAGCGGGACCACGCGGGTTCGCTGCACGCCACGGATCCGGCGGAGCCACACCCACGCGCCCAGCCCGACTGCCAGGCTCAGCACGGCCCCGACCATCAGGGCCAGCGGCACGCCCCAGACCGACGCGATCGCGCCCATCAGCAGACCGCCGGCCGGAACGGAGCCCGCGAAGACGGTCGTGTAGACGCTCATCACCCGGCCACGGAGCTGGTCCGGGACGGCCATCTGGATCGTCGTGTTGGCCGTCACCGCCATGCCGATCCCGCCGGCACCGACGATGAACATCGCCACGAGGGCGATCCCGAATGACGACGACGCGGCCAGCAGGATCGAGCCGAGGCCGAGCGCAATGGCGCCCATCACGATTGGCGTCGGGCCGACCTTGCGGGAGAACGCGACCCACAGCGCGGTGATCGTCGAACCGACGCCCGACGCGGCCATGAGGAAGCCAAAGCCGGACGCGCCGACGTGGAGGACGTTGTCGGCCAGCGGCGGGACAAGAACCTGGAAATTCATCCCGAAGGTCGCGACCAGGCCGACCACGACAACGCCAAGCAGCACGAGCGGCGTGTTGCGGACATATCGGGCGCCCTCCGCCAGGTTCTCGAAGACGCCTCGGACGGATGTCGGTCGGGCGATCGGTTCGACCTGTCGGAGCTCGCTGTCACGCATCGCCAGATAGGCGGCGATGACCGCGATGTAGCTGAGGCCGTTGAGAAGGAACGCGATCGAGATGTTGAACGCGCCGATCAGAAGGCCCGCGACCGCCGGCCCGATGATCCGCGAGGTGTTGAACTGGGCCGAATTGAGCCCGACCGCGTTCGTCATGTCCTCGCGGCCGACCATCTCGACGGCGAACGACTGGCGCGTCGGCATGTCGATCGAGTTGTTGATGCCGAGGAGGACGGCCAGGATCATGACGTGCCAGACCTGGACGACGCCCGTCACGGTCAGCCCGAAGAGGATGAACGCGAGGACCATCGCCACGGTTTGCGTCGCGAGCAGGGTCTTGCGTTTCGGCAGCTGGTCGGCGATGACGCCACCGAACAGGCCGAAGATGATGACCGGGCCGAACTGGGCGACCGACACCAAGCCGAGCCACAGCGGATCGTGCGTCAGCTGGAGGACGAGCCAGGCCTGGGCGACCTGCTGCATCCACGTCCCAATGAGCGAGATGAGCTGGCCGCCGAAGAACAGCCGGTAATTGCGATGACGGAAGGCGCGGACGCCGTGAAACCCGCGGATGGCGCCCGAAGGATTCGTCATCGGCGCGGCTCGTGGGCGTGGGGCGCGGACTCCGCACCGGCATCGATCTCGGCGAGATGGTTCTCGAGGTGGGCCCGACGGGCGTGCGCCTCCGCGATCATCGCCTCGAGTCGATCGATCTTCGTCTGCAACGTGGCGACCTGCCGATCGACACGGCCCATGGCGTCCTCGAGGATCGCCCGGCGTTCGGTCGTGTCGGTCGTGGAGCGGAAGCGGCTCCGATTGCGGACGCGGGCGAGGTCGTCCTCGAGCAGCTGACCGATCTCGGCGAGGCTGAAGCCGGCGTCGTCGCGGAGCCCCTTGATGAACCGAAGCCGCTCGAGATCGTCCGGGTCGAACAGCCGATACGAACCCTCCGACCGGGCAGCCGGCTTGAGCAGGCCGAGCTCTTCGTAGTAGCGGATCGTCCGAGTCGTCAGGCCGGTCTCGGCCGAGACCTCGTGGATGCGCAGCAGGTCGGGTTCGGTGGCGGTGGGCGCGTCAAGGTGAGTCACCGCAGGAAGTCTATCACATCCTTGCCGTTAACGTTAAGGTTAGAGTCCCGAACAACGCGCAGAAGTCGCCGGTCATCACATTGGAGAGCCTGCGCGCGGGCGGCGATGGTATTCGGTGGCGTAGCGAAGCCGACCCGGGGTGACCCTGACGACAGCCCGGATGCCAGCGGTGAGGAATCTGTAGACAGTGCGATGCCGCTGCGACCACGGGATGCCGAACGCAGCTCGGACCGAGACCGGGAGAAGTCCGGCTGTCAGCAGCCGGACGACGGGAAGAGCGGGCCGATACGCGACCGGGACAACCGGCCGAAGCACCTCGGTCGCGAGCGCTCGTGCCTCCGACCCGACCGCGAGATCACCTCCAATGAGGACTCCCTCGAACAGCGCCTCGAGTTCCGCGACGCTTCCGGGCAGCTGTTCGCCGGGGATCCCGAACGCGAGCCCGAACGGTCGCGCCTCGACCACAAATGCTTCCCGTGCCTGGCGATCGAGCGGGCCGACGAGGTCGACGTACGCCCGCAGGCTGACGAAGAGGATCGTCGCATAGCCCCACAACAGCAGCTCGGGATCCGACGCGGAATAGAGCGTGCCGGCGGGGAAGCGACCCACGGCGTGCGCGGTCTTGCCCCGCGTCCGCTGGTGGATGTCGATGACCCTTGCGACGGCCGCGGTCGCGTCGGCGTGGGATCCGAAGATCACTGTCAGGTTGGTGGCCCGCGTCGCTCGGAGGCGGGTCATCGGATCGCGCGTCCCGTCTGTGTGAGCCTCGAATGCAGCGGCGATCAGCGGGTGGGCGATCTGCAGCAACGCGACGGCGGGAGCGGCCAAGGCGATGGCAGTCTCGCGCTGGACGCGCAGAAACGCGCCGTCGGGAGGGTAGGCCTCGGCCCCCAGGGCGCGCCAATTCGATGTTCCGCGGGGGGGCAAACTGGCCGCGGCCACATCCTCCTCCTCTCTACAGGATCGTGCCCACAGGATACGGACAGCGCGAAGGGAAGTGGAAGGAGGAATTCGGGCTGGTCCAGCGGCGACCTGAAGACTACATTTGTGGTGGCGAGGCGCCGACCCCTGTCCGAGCTGGATCGACTCCAGGTCGCGGCGCCGCCGCCCGGAGGGCGAGTCGGATGGACGGGTCGAGGGATCGTTCCGATGTGATGCGCGCCACCCGGTGGCTGGCCGCGTTCATCATCCCGTTCCTCATCCTCGCGATCCTCGCCCTCCTTGGGTTTCCCGACGACACTCGCGACAACTTTGCATGGAACATTCAGCCCCCGCTGACGGCGATGGTCCTCGGCGCGACGTACGCGGCCGGGATCTGGTTCTTCGTCCGGGTGATCCAGGCGCAACGATGGCGCCAGGTCCGGGTGGGGTTCCCCGCTATCGGCTCGTTCGCGACACTTCTCGGGATCACGACATTCCTCCACTGGGATCGATTCATCCACCAGAACCCCGGCTTCGTGGGCTGGACTGCGCTGTACATCACGACGCCATTCCTCGTCTTCGGGGCGTGGTTCCTCCAGCGAAGGATCGACAGCGATCGCCACCTGCCGGAGTCGACGTTTCCGCCGCCGGTTCGGCTCGTCCTCGGCGCGCTCGGCGCAGGCGAGATCGCGCTCGCGGTGGCTCTGTTCGTGGCGCCGACCGACATCGGACAGGTGTGGCCATGGACCGTTACCGCCCTCACCGGACGGTCGCTCGCCGCGATCTTCACGCTATCGGGCGTAGTCAGCCTCGAGATCGCCCGCGACGGGCGGTGGAGCGTCGCTCGCTACCTCCTCGAAGCGCAGGCCATCTGGCTCGGAGTCGTGCTCGTGAGCATCGTGCGCGATCTCGCCGATTTCCACTTCACGATCCTCGGTTGGATGTTTGTCGTGGGCCTGGGCGCATTGCTTGCGTTCACCGCCGGCGTGTACATCGCCTTCCTCCGCCTGACGAGCGGGCGGGTTATCCAGATGGGCGCCAATTCCTGACGTTGCAATCGGGGAGGCTCGCCGTGGAGGAGTTCGACGCGCTTGTCATCGGCGCAGGTCCGGCCGGCTCGTCGACGGCCATTCATCTGGCCCGCGGGGGTGCCCGCGTCCTGCTCGTCGACCGCTCCCCGTTCCCTCGGTCGAAGCCGTGCGGAGGCGGTCTCACCGCGCGAGCCGTGCGCCAGTCCCCGGTCGATCCTGCGCCCGTCGTCGAGCACCTCATCGACCGGCTCGAGTTCTCGCATCCGTCGAGTCGCCCCTTCGTGCGCGGCGGCGGACCCACCCTGGTCTTTGCCACCCAGCGGCGCCGTCTCGACGCATTCCTTGCCGCGACTGCCGTCTCGGCCGGAGTGGTGTTCCGAGACGGGGCCCGCGTCGACTTGATCGATCCGGCCGGTCGCCCGGTCGTCCGGGTCAACGGCCAGCCGATCCGGTGCGAGGCGGTCGTCGGAGCCGACGGCGCGAACGGGATCACCGCGAGGGCGTGCGGTCTGAGCCGCCCCTCGACCTACGGTGTCGCGTACGAGGGCACGGTTCCGTTCGGGCGGCAGGAGTCGCGCTTCCGCGGCACTGCTGTGATCGAACTCGGAACGGTCGGCGGCGGGTACGCGTGGATCCTGCCCAAGGGCGATCATCTGAATGTCGGCATCGGCGGTTGGCAGCGGGAAGGCGGCGCCCTGCGACGGCGTCTCGCCGAGTTCTGCGCGAGGCAGGGCGTCGATCCGACGCTTCTCGCCGAGATGCGGGGCCACCGCCTCCCGTTGCGGGCCGTCGGTTGCCGCTTGGGGGGTGGTCGGGCGCTCCTTGTCGGCGACGCTGCCGGTCTCGTCGATCCCCTGTCGGCAGACGGGATGTACGAGGCGTTCGTCAGCGCCAGACTGGCAGCGGCCGCCATTCTCGCCATGCTCGCGGGACGTTCTCCGGACCTTGACCGATTCACGAGGGACGTGGTCACCCGTCTCGGGCCCCTCGCCGCGGCGTCATGGGATGCGCGTGTGGCGCTCGATCGGTTTCCGAGGGCGACCCTTGGCGTCCTGCGCCTTCCGGTGACATGGACGATCGCAGAGCGCGTCCTGACGGGGGACCTCGACGACCCAGCCCAGACGTCGCTGATCGGGCGGGTTGCCCTGCGGGCGGTCGGGGCGCTCGGCCGGCTCGCCGGCGGCCCCGGGTATCAGTACCGACAAGAGGCGCACGAGAACTCATGACTGTGCCGAACTGGTGGCATGCCACAATCGAAAGCCGGCCCCGTTTGGGTCGGCTTTCCATATTCGCCAGATATTCGCCCGGGATTGCGTCGGGCGGTTACCCTGACGAGAGGGCCATTGGTCGGGGCTGTCCAGACCGGTATCGTCATCGCACTCCATCCGTCACTTGGGGGTTCCGTGTCCTTCCGACCCCGGCCGCTCCGTCCGTCGGTCGCCGTCGTGGCGTTCGTCACCGCGACCCTCCTCGTTGGGGCGACCTCGGCCGGCATCGTCGCGGCCCACGCCCCGGATCGAGCGACATCGGTCCGCGCATCCGATGCTTCGGCGCCGGGTGGCCGATTCATCGTCTTCTGGAAGAGCGACCGCAAGCCGAACCTGTCCTTGCCGCTGGTCGCCGCGACCCGGAGCTCGTCTGTCAGTGCGCATCGATCCGTCGTGACGGCAGCCCCAGGCCAGGCCGCTGCGCTCGCGGCGAAGCTACGCGCCGATCCCGATGTTGCTGCCGTCATCCCTGATGTGACCATGAGGGCGCTGGACTGGCCGACAAGCGGCGACCCGGACGACACCTTCTACGCCAGCAATCAGGGTGACTTGCCGCGTATCGGCATGCCGGGCGCCTGGACGACGAGCACGGGCTCCTCATCCGTCGTGGTTGCCATCCTCGACACCGGAACCACCGTCACCCATCCGGATTTGTCCGGAATCAATTTTGTATATCCGTTCAACGTGATCCAACTGACGTCCGACGCCATTGATGACAACGTTCCAGGGCACGGGACCCACGTGACGGGCACGATCGCCGCCCAGGCCAACAACGCGCTGGGCATCGCGGGAATGGCACCGGGCCTGTCGATCATGCCAATCAAGGTCCTCAACGGGTCCGGCGATGGCACATTGGACTCGATTCTCGAAGCGATCGACTACGCGAGAACGCACGGTGCGAACGTCATCAGCATGAGCCTCGGCGGCCAGATGCAGCCGAGTGACGTTGCCGCGGCTCAACCGACCATCGATGCGGCCTACGCCGCTGGGATAACGGTCGTTGCCGCAGCCGGGAACGACGGGAACGGGATCGTCGAATATCCCTGCGCGTTCGTCCACGTCATCTGTGTCGGGGCGACCGACAACTCGGACAATCACGCGAACTTCAGCAACACCAACGCGTATGTCGACGTCAGCGCGCCGGGTGTCGATATTGCGTCGACCATTCGAGGCAGCGGGTATGGCGCGCTCAGCGGGACCAGCATGGCGACCCCGCATGTCGCCGCCCTTGCTGGGCTCATCCTTTCGGCCCACCCGGGCGAAACGCCCGACCAGGTCGAGGCGACCATCCGGTCGACGGCGGTCGACCTCGGTCCGGCCGGTTGGGACGTTCAATTCGGTTACGGGCGCATCGACGCGGCGGCGGCGGTCAATCTCCCGCCGCCCGACCTGACCCCACCGGCGATGACCGGGCTCACTTCGCCGAGCCTCGTCCGGAGCGCCACCCGGGTTTTCACCGCGACCTGGACCGCCGCCGACAACGTCGCCGTCACCGGCTTCGAGATCCGGACGAAGCGGGGCGCCGCAGGTACGTGGTCGGCCGTCTCGAGCCAGGTCGCCACGAGTCAGACGTTCAGTGGCTTGGCCGCCGGTTCGTGGTACATCAACGTCCGGGCCGTCGACGCCGCCGGCCATCGGAGCGCGTGGCGCCAGGTGCTCACGATCTTGCCGAGGGATGATCGCGCCTGGTCGTTCTCGTCGGGCACGATCAGGCGGGCTGGGCTGCCGTATATCGCCGGGACGGACACCACCACATCGCGTGGAGGCGCCCGAATGACGATCCGCTTCACTGGGTCGGCCTTCTACCTCATCGGAACGTCGGCCGTGAAGCGCGGCAAGCTGCGGGTGACCATCGATGGCAGGTCGTGGATCGTCGACGAGGGAACCTTCAGGGGAACACGGGCGAGGACGACGAACTACCGGGTCCTCCTGTTCTCCAGATCGCTCACGAACAGGACCCACACGGTGGTGATAACGAACCTCGCCACGATCGGCCGGCCGACCATCGACGTCGACGCGGTGGCCTGGCGCAACTGATCGTCACCTGGCGCATCTGACCTTCGCGCCCTCGTCCGGCTGAACCCAGGCGAGCTCGGGCCCGTACAAGTTAGTGCCGGGCCCGGACTCCGGCCTCGACGTCGGAAACTCTGCGGTGACGCAGTGCACCGCAGATCAATAAACAACAAACGCGCAGATAACGCGGCTCTTGTATGGTCCGGAATAGCCGCTTAGCGGTTGCGTTCGCCGGGGCCTGTGGGGAGTACTGCGTTCGATGAAGCGCGGTTCGGTCATTGTCGTCGTGACTCTGCTGGCGCTGGCCATGGCCGGATCGATCGTGCCGGCCTCGGTGTTGGCCGCGAGGGCGGCTCCCAAGGTCGTCCTGATCGTCGGGCCGGTCGGTTCGGCAACCGATGGATACCGCCGTCTGGCTGAAGAAGCTGCCGTCGCGGCGGCCCGCTACACGCCAAATGTCGTCCGGATCTACTCGCCGGACGCGACGTGGTCCGCCGTTCGACAAGCGCTCCAGGGTGCTTCCGTCGTCCTCTATCTCGGCCACGGCAATGGCTGGCCGAGCCGCTACCGCGATTCCCTCTACCCGGCGACCCAGGACGGCTTCGGGCTGAACCCGACCGCCGGCGCCGGCGACGCGCACCAATACTTCGGCGAGGACGCCATCGGGCGCGAGGTGAAGCTCGCCCGACACGCCGTCGTCATCCTCAGCCACCTCTGCTATGCCAGCGGCAACTCGGAACCAGGGCTCGAAGAAGGCCCGCTCGAGGTCGGCCAGCAACGGGTCGACAACTATGCCGCCGGTTTCATCCGCGCCGGCGCCGACGCGGTCATCGCCGATTCCTACCTCCGCCCTGCCTATTACGTGAGCTCGATCCTCGCGGGCAAGGGCACGATCGACCGGATCTGGCGGACGGCGCCGAGCTTCAACGGCAACCTCCTCCAGTTCGCCAGCGTCCGCAGCAAGGGCTACGTCGCGCAGATGGACACCGACACGCCGACGCAGGGTTTCCATCGCTCGATCGTCCTGCGTGCCGGTCTCGCGGCCGCCAACGTTCTCGCGAGTGCGACGCGCATCGTCAACGGCTTCCAGCCGCCGCTCGAACCGACGATCGCCGGCCTCGGGCTGAGTTTCGACCAGGCCGATCTGGCGGCTCCGCCAACGGCGGGCTCGACGACGAAGTTGACCTTCCGGGTCTCGGCGACTGATCCCAGTTCGCTTCCGAGCGGCCTGATGGTGGGAGTCCGTTGGGACCCGATCCAGACCGACGACCCGATCGCGGCCGCCGCGGGTCCAGCGTTGACCAACCCCAGCTCGGCCGCGGCCGCGGCCAAGCCGGGTTCTGTG
>Ga0307312_10002107_pt1 | contig 10419 bp, 8 predicted proteins | sample ER_DNA_202_FD_194489 | JGI IMG/M metagenome (GOLD analysis project Ga0307312, IMG submission 194489) | Bulk soil microbial communities from the East River watershed near Crested Butte, Colorado, United States - ER_DNA_202 | ecosystem: Environmental > Terrestrial > Soil > Floodplain | place: USA...
TTGAGAAGCCCGGTGCCGAAGACGATCAGGATGAGACCGAGGAAGAACCCGATCTTGCCCTGGCCCGGGCCGGCGAGTCCGGAGAGCCCGATCGAGATGTGCCCCGCGGAGATGAGACACGCGCCGACGAAGATCGCGCGTCGCAGTCCGAGCAGGCGATCGGCGATCCATCCGCCGGGAAGCGACATCAGGTACACCGACGCCGCGTAGATCCCGACGATCGACGACGCCTCGGTGCGATCGAAGCCGTAGCCGCCGCGGGCGATCGTCGCCGTCATGAACAGGATGAGGAGCGGACGGAGCCCGTAGTAGGAGAACCGCTCCCACATCTCGGTGGTGAACAGCGTCGCCAAGCCGCGCGGATGCCCGAAGAAGCTGCGGTCGTCCGAGACGTGCGGTGGTTGGTCGAGCGTCGTGGCGACGGTATCGGCCGATCTTGTGAATGGCGGCGGTGCAGTCACAGGTCGTCTCGAGGCTTGAAGGTGGGTGCTACGCCGTCACAACAGCTGGCAACGAGATCAGGACGTCGGCAGGACCGGCACATACAGCACTGGCGCTTTGGTCCCGCCCGCCGCGCGCTGCTCCTCCCATGATATAGCCGTCGGTGGCTGCTTGATGCAGGCCACGAGGTGTGTCGTGCGCTCACTCTGACCTGACGCTGACAGTTCGCCCTTCTGCTCGAGGGGTGGCACGAAGCGCGCACAGGCGGCGTCCCTCGCCGGGTGATGACAGCGAGGGTGGAAGACGCAGCCGCTGGGCGGGTTGGCTGGCGACGGCACATCCCCCTGCAGGACGATGCGCTGCTTCTTTGCCGCGGGATCGGGAACGGGCACCGCCGAGAGCAATGCCTGCGTGTACGGCATCAGCGGCTCGCGGTAGAGAACCTCCGCGGCTGCCGTCTCGACGATCTTCCCGAGATACATCACCGCCACGCGGTCGGCGATGTGCTCGACGACGGAGAGGTCGTGAGCGATAAAGAGATATGCCAGCCCGCGATCGCGCTGCAGATCCTGGAGCAGGTTGATGACCTGCGCTTGCACGGACACGTCGAGCGCCGACACCGGCTCGTCGCAGACGAGAAACCGCGGCTCGACGGCGAGCGCGCGAGCGATGCCGACGCGCTGCCGCTGCCCGCCGGAGAGCTCGTGCGGGTAGCGTGACGCGTATTCGCGGCGGAGACCAACCTCGTCGAGCAATCGGAGGACGCGCTCGTCGGCAGCCGCGCCCTCGGCCAGATGGTGGATGACGAGCCCCTCGCGCACGGTCGAGGCAATTGTCATCCGTGGGTTGAGAGAGCTGAACGGATCCTGAAAGACGATCTGCATCTGCCGCCGCAGCTTTCGGAGCGCCTCACTGCCTAGCGTTCGGACATCGACGCCGTCGAACGTGATGCTGCCGCTTGTCGCTTCGACCAGACGCAGCACAGCGCGACCAGTGGTCGTCTTGCCGCAGCCGCTCTCGCCGACGAGGGCGAGCGTCTCGCCCGGGTAGACGTCGAAGTTGACGCCGTCCACTGCCCGCACCGCGCCTTTCGCGCGCCCGAAGAATCCGCCGCGCACGGGAAAGTGAACGGCGAGGTCGCGCACGCTGAGCAGGGGCTTATCGTCGCCAACGAGGGTCATGCCGCCACGTGACCCGCTCTCGGGCTGCAAGCGCACGTTAGGCTCGGCCGCGCTCACCGCTGCGCTCCCGCGTCGGCGGTACCGACCGCAGCGAGCGGAACGTGCGGCTGCGCGCGGCGCTGAGGCTCGACCGCCAGATGGCAGCGCGACACGTGACCGGCGCCGATCTGGTAGAGTGGCGGGTGCTCGCGCTCGCAGCGCTCCCACGAGTACGGGCAGCGATCACGAAAGCGGCAACCCGCCGGCCACGCCGTGGGCGGCGGCACCGAGCCGGGAATGACCGTCAGGCGCTCGCGTATCGCTCCCACGCGAGGCATCGCCCGAAGCAGCCCTTCGGTGTACGGATGATGCGCCGCGGCGAAAATGTCGCGCACGGGAGCCTCCTCCACGACTTCGCCGGCGTACATCACCATCACGCGCGACGCGGTTTCGGCGACGACGCCCAGGTCGTGCGTGATGAGGAGGACGGACATCCCCATGCGTTGCTGCACGTCGCGCAGCAGCTCGAGGATCTGCGCCTGGATCGTGACGTCGAGCGCCGTCGTCGGCTCGTCGGCGATGAGGAGCGACGGGCTCATGACGAGCGCCATCGCGATCACGACGCGCTGGCGCATGCCACCCGAGAGTTGATGCGGGTAGTCGTCGGCGCGCTCCTCGGGCGCCGCGATACCGACCAGGCGCAGCATCTCGATCGCCTTCGCCTTCGCGTCCGCACGCGACGCGCTGGCGTGCACACGCGCGACCTCCGCGATCTGGTCGCCGACCGTGAAGACAGGGTTGAGCGCTGAGAGCGGCTCCTGCCAGACCATCGCGACGCGATTTCCGCGAACGTCGCGCATCTCGCGCTCGGAGAGCGACATCAGATCCCGACCCTCGAGCCGAATCTCACTTCCGCTCTCGATGCGTCCCGGCGCCTGGATGAGCCGGAGTATCGACAGCGCGGTGACGGACTTGCCGCAACCGGATTCACCGACCAGGCCGACCGTCTCGCTCGCGCCGACGTCGAACGACACGCCGTCGACCGCGCGAGCCTCGCCGGCGTCAGTCGAAAACGTCGTGCGCAGATTCCGGAGTTCGAGCAGGGGCTGCGACTGGGGCATGCGAAGCGTCAGGGCGAGTGCGCGGCGGAGCGCCGCCTGGCACCGGCGAAACTAGGGCTCTGTGCGCGAAACGTCCACGTCGGGCTCACGAGCGCCGCTCCTCGCGTGGATCGAGCGCATCGCGCAATGCATCTCCGACGATGTTGAAGCAGAGGACGGTGACGAGCATCGCGAGCCCGGGGAAGAGCGCGATCCACCAGCCGCGGGCGATGTTATCGCTGCCATCCTGGATGATGTTGCCCCAGCTCGCGTGCGGAGGCTGTACGCCAAGCCCGAAGTAGCTGAGTCCTGCCTCGAGCACGATCACGTTCCCGATGCCAAGCGTCGCCGCGACGAGCACCGGAGAGAGCGCGTTGGGCAGCACGTGCCGCCACAGTACTCTGCCATCGCGCGCACCGAGTGCGCGCGCGGCGATCGCGAAGTCCTGAATGGCCAGTGTGCGGACACGCGCCCGGACGAGTCGGCTCGTGCCGAACCAGCCGGTGAGGCCGAGGATGAGAATGAGCGACGGCAGCGCGATCTGCCCCCACAGCGCGAGTGCCAGGATGAGCAGGAGCACGCGCGGGATGGCGAGCAGCGCGTCGATGACGCGCATCATCAGGCTGTCGAGCGGACCCCCGGCGTATCCGGCGATCGCGCCGTAGGCGGTGCCGACGGTGATCGAGAGAAGCACGGCGAGCGTCGCCACGCCTAACGATACGCGCGCGCCGAAGATCACGCGGCTCAGCACGTCCCGGCTGAAGGTGTCGGTGCCGAACGGATGGGCGAGCGACGGTCCGACACGGGCGAGGCCGACGATGTCCGGCTGCGCGTTTGGCGCGTAAGGAGCCACGACGGGGGCGAGCAGTGCGACGAGCACGAAGAGCGCGATGATCGTGAGCGCGACGAGGGCCGCGCGGTTCCGCCGAAGGCGCGTCAGAACGGCCCGCCACGGAGCCGAGGTCGCGACGGAAGCGGGTGCCGGCGTCAGGCGTCGCGCAGCCGCGGATCGGCGGCTGCCGTGAGGATGTCAGCGACGAGGCTGCCTAACGCCACCATCGCCGCACCGACGATCGCGACGGCCGTGACCAGCGCGTAGTCGCGCATTCCGACCGCTTTTGTGGCGAGCGTTCCCATTCCCGGCCACGCAAAGATGCTCTCGACGAACACAGCCCCGCCGAGCAGCGCGGGCAGCAACAGTCCAAGCAGTGTGATCGTCGGACCAAGCGCGTTCCGGAGCGTGTGGCGCCAGAGGATCGTACGCTCGGCGACGCCCTTCGCGCGCGCGGAGCGTACGAAATCCTCGCGCGCCACGTCGAGCAGGGCGGCGCGCTGATGGCGGGCAATGACCGCGGTCGTGAGCAGCGTCAGCGTCAACGACGGCAGGGCGAGATGGCGCACGCGATCGACGATGCGTCCCCATCCACTCATGTACTCGTGCATGACGGGATCGACGATCCCCGACACCGGAAAGATCGGGAGCGCGTAGCCGAGCAGCAGCATCGCCATGAGAGCGAGCCAGAAATCAGGCACGGAGTAGAAAACGAGCAGCACCGCACCCGTGCCGCGGTCCGCGAGCGTGCCGTGGCGCGAAGCCTGGAAGAGAGCGGCGAGGACGCCGAGCGCGAAGCTGAGGACGAGCGCCGTCCCGGTGAGAAGGAGCGTGTTCGGGATCGCTGTCGCCAGCGCGTCCGCGACGGGGCGATGTTGCGAGAAGGACCATCCGAGATCGCCGCGTGCGACGTTTGCCAGGTAGCGAACGTACTGCTCCGCGAGCGGCCGATCGAGACCATACTTCTCTCGCCATCTGGCGCGAATCTCGGGCGCGACGGTGGGTCCGTCGAGTGCTGCCGCGAACGGGTCACCCGGCGCGAGATGGATGAGTGCGAAAGTGACCGTCGCGACGATGGCGACGATCGCGGCCGCTTGGGCGGCGCGCGCGGCGACGAGCCGCCACACGGGCTACTGCGACGCGGCTCGCAAGCCGACCCGATCGCGCTCGATCCGCTGATCGGCAGGGATCGACCAGTCGGCGAGACCGGCCCACCACGCATCGGGGCGGAGCTCGACGAGCTTGATTCGTTTGCTCGCCCCGGCGACGAGCCGCGGCTCGTAGAGCATCACCGCCGGCTCATCGTCGACGAACACCTGATACGCCTTGCGGAAGTACGCCGGTGCGTCGCCGGAACGGGCCATCACCGCGCTGTCGACATACGCGTCGAACGCCGGGCTGTCGTAGCCGCCGTAGTTGCTGCCGTTAGGCGAGCGGGCTGACTCGCCGCCCCAGCTCTGGCGAATGCTCGATGGATTCGGATCGGGGTGCCAGGCGCTCAACACCGCGTCGAAATCGCGGTTACTGAGGCGGGCGATCATCGTGTTGACGTCGAGCTGGTCGACTTGCAGATCAACGCCGCTGCGTTTGAGTTGCTCCTGCAGCAGGATCGCGACGTTCTGCCGGGCTCGACTCGACGACGGTACCATCACCGAGAAGCGGAGCGGCACGCCGTTCTTCTCCCGGATGCCATCGCCATTGGTGTCACGCCAACCAAGCGAATCCAGCGCATGTCGGGCCGCGATCGTGTCATAGGGGGTTTGCCGGATGCTCTTGTCGGCAATGCCGAGCGAGCGCGGTGCCGGGCCATACGGCACGTCAGCGAGTGTGTCGTAGACGTTCTTCACGATCGCCTGCCGATCGATCGCCATCGCCAACGCGCGGCGCAGCCCCTTGTCGCCGAAGATTGTGTGAGCCCTCGCGCGATTCTTTCGGTCGTGCAGGTTGAACTGCAGGAAGGCATAGTCGACGCCGCCGTACATGACGAGCTGCAATGCGGGGTTCTGTTTCGCCTGCTCGAGCTGCTCCCCACGCAGGACCTCGTAGAAGTCGGCCTCGCCGGCGAGCAGTCGCGTTGCCGCCGTGGTCGGGTCGGGAGCGATCGAGAGCACGACACGGTCGAGCTTCGCCCGGCCGCGATAGTTCGCCGTATCGGCAACCAGCTCGAGGAGTTGACCGGGCAGCCAGCGCACGAAACGGAAGCGGCTGTTGCCAACTGGTGACCGTGCGAAGGCAGCGCTTTGCAGGTTGTCGCGGTTCACGTCGCGCAGCAAATGCGCTGGCAGTGGAATGACGTTGTAAGCGGCGGTGAAAAACTGCTCGCTGTTGCGCCGCTTGAACCAGAACACGGCAGTCAACGAGTCGCGCACGGTGACGGAGTCGATCTCGCCGACGTTCGGTGCCTGCGGAGAGTTGACTTTCTTGTCGGCCATGAGGTCGAAGCCGATCTTCACGTCTTCAGCCCGAACAGGTGCGCCGTCGTGCCAACGGGCGCGCGGGTCGAGCTGGAATGCGATCGACAGTGAATCGGGGCCCCATGTCCACTTCTGCGCGAGCCGCGGCCTGTACGCGGCGTCGCGAGTCACATTCATGTCGGGCGGCACCTCGGCCAGCTTGTCGAAGATCAGATCGCTGGCCATCCTGCCCTGCACGTTCGTGATGAGCGGGGGCAGGAGGAAGTCCGGCTCGGCCGCGGTCGAGACGATGACCGTTCCGCCGGCATCGCCGCCAGCTGTGGACCTGCCAGAATCTCGGCAGGAGGCGAGTGAGGCGATCAAAACGAGAACGGCGGCTGCGAAGCGCTTGGGCATCGAGCGAGAGATTTGGAGGGTGTGCCCGTGGAAAAATGCCGTCGGTGCGACCGGCACGTCAATAACGCGCAGCGTACACATTCGTCACGGCGACCAGCGGTGGCCAGAGTCGTGCGTATCGGATGAGGCTGAGCCTTGCTAAACTTAGGACTGGTTCGGCCTCGCAGGCACCACGGCCGGCTCCCATGCGTTGACCTACCGATCAATCTGCGCCGCAATGGCGCTGCTGTCACCCTTGCCGCCCTGGCGCGGCACCGAAGAGGCATTGCATGACGAAGAACACCCCGCTCTCCCTGACCGACGACGGCAGCTTCATCGAGCGCCACATCGGTCCGGGGGAACGTGAGACCTCCGAGATGTTGTCAGCGCTCGGCTACGACTCGATCGACGCGCTGATCGACGTTACGGTTCCGGCGGGAATCCGGCTTGGCAGACCGCTCGCCATCGGCGACGGGCGCGGCGAGGCGGACGTACTGGCCCACATGCGGACGCTGGCGCAAAAGAACCAGATCTTCCGCGCCTGCATCGGCATGGGGTACTCGGACTGCTTCACACCGCCCGTCATCCAGCGAAACGTGCTGGAGAATCCGGGCTGGTACACGGCGTACACGCCATACCAGGCCGAGATCGCGCAGGGTCGTCTCGAAGCACTGCTGAACTACCAGACGATGATCATCGACCTCACCGGCCTGGAGATCGCGAATGCCTCGCTGCTCGACGAGGGCACCGCGGCGGCGGAAGCGATGCACATGGCGCAGGCGGCGCGGGGCAAGGACGGGAAGGAGCTGTTCTTCGTGTCCGAGGATTGCCATCCGCAGACGATCGACGTCGTACGCACGCGAGCGGCGGCCCGCGGTCTTCGCGTCGTGGTCGGCAATCACCGCACGTACAAGCTGGGCCCGGACGTGTTCGGCGCGCTTCTCCAGTATCCAGCGACCGACGGCGCGATTTACGATTACCGCGCATTCGCCGAATCCGCGCACGCGCAGGACGCGCTCGTCGTCGCCGCCTGCGACCTGCTGGCGCTGACCCTGATCACGCCGCCGGCCGAGTGGGGCGCCGACGTCGCCGTCGGCAGCACGCAGCGGTTCGGCGTTCCGATGGGCTACGGCGGTCCGCATGCGGCGTTCTTCGCGACAAAGGACGAGTTCAAGCGCCTGATCCCGGGCCGCATCATCGGTGTCTCGCGTGATGCACGCGGCCGGCCGGCTCTGCGCATGGCGCTCCAGACGCGCGAGCAGCACATCCGCCGAGAGAAGGCGACGAGCAACGTCTGCACGGCCCAGGTGCTGCTGGCCGTGATGGCGGGCATGTATGCCGTGTGGCACGGCCCACAAGGGCTGACGCGGATCGCGCGCCGCACACACCGTCTCGCCACGATGCTTGCCGAAGGCCTGCGCAGGATCGGCTTCTCGGTCGGCGACGCGCCGATGTTCGACACGGTTCGCGTCGAGACGGGCAAACTGACGGCGAAAGAGCTCTGCCAGCGCGCTCGCGAGCGGCGGATCAACCTCCGCATGCTGGGAGAGACGACGATCGGCGTCTCGCTCGACGAGACGACGCGCGTCGGCGACGTCGAGGAGCTGCTGGTGGTCTTCGGCGGCGCCGGGGCGAAAGGAACGCTCGAGCAGCTGGGCGAGATCGACGATTCATACGACGCGCCGGTCGCGCGCACGTCGGCCTTCCTGACACACCCGGTGTTTTCGTCACACCACTCCGAGACGGAAATGCTGCGCTACATCAAGTCGCTCGAGGCAAAGGATCTGTCGCTCACGCACTCGATGATCCCGCTCGGCAGCTGCACGATGAAGCTGAACGCGACGGCGGAGATGCTTCCCATCACGTGGCCAGAGTTCGCCAGGCTGCACCCGTTCGCCCCGCGCGAACAGGCGGCGGGTTACACGGCATTGTTCGACGAGCTGGAGCGGGATCTCGCCGAGATCACCGGCTTCGCCGGCGTCTCGCTGCAGCCTAACGCCGGCTCGCAGGGAGAGTACGCGGGCCTGCTCGTCATCCAGCGCTATCATGCGGCGCGCGGCGAGACGCACCGCGACGTCTGTCTGATTCCGCAGTCGGCGCACGGTACGAATCCAGCGAGCGCTGTCATGGCCGGCATGCGCGTCGTCGTCGTGAAGACGGGAACGAGCGGCGACATCGACATGGCGGATCTGCGCGCAAAGGCGGACGAGCACGCATCCGATCTCGCGGCGCTGATGGTGACGTATCCGTCGACCCACGGTGTGTTCGAGGAAGGCATTCGCGAAGTCTGCGAGATCGTGCACGCGCACGGCGGGCAGGTCTATCTCGACGGCGCGAACATGAACGCGATGGTCGGTCTCGCCCGTCCCGGCGACATCGGCGCCGATGTCTGCCACCTGAACCTCCATAAGACGTTCTGTATCCCGCACGGTGGCGGCGGGCCGGGCATGGGCCCGATCGGCGTCGTCAAGCACCTCATGCCGTTTCTCCCTGGCCACCCGGTCGTGCCGATTGGCGCGCCGACGGCCGTCGGCGCGGTCAGCGCGGCGCCGTGGGGCAGCGCGAGCATCCTGCCCATATCCTACATCTACATCAAGCTGATGGGTGGCGAGGGCCTAACGCTCGCGACGAAGCTGGCGATCCTGAACGCCAACTACGTCGCGAAGCGATTGGACGAGCACTATCCGGTGCTCTTCAAGGGCGCCAACGGCACCGTCGCGCACGAGTGCATCATCGATCCGCGTGGGCTCAAGGGCTCGACCGGCGTCGAAGTCGAGGACATCGCAAAGCGGCTGATCGACTACGGCTTCCATGCGCCGACAGTCAGCTTTCCAGTCCCCGGTACGTTGATGATCGAGCCGACGGAGAGCGAGTCGAAATCCGAGCTCGACCGGTTCTGCGAGGCGCTCATCTCGATTCGTGAAGAGATCGCCGACATCGCCGGTGGCGTGCTCGATCGCGCGGACAACCCGCTCAAGAATGCGCCGCACACGCTCGATCAAGTGGCGGCCGACACGTGGACGCATGGCTACTCGCGCGAGCGTGCCGCGTTCCCGCTCCCCTACATTCGCGAGCACAAGTTCTGGCCAAGCGTCGCGCGTGTGGAGAGCGCGTACGGCGACCGCCACCTCGTCTGCTCTTGCCTGCCCGCCGACGCCTACGCAGAGGCGGTTACGACATGATGGTGTACCGCGCGATGTCGATCGCCCTGGCGATCGCCGTCCTCGGCGCATGCGGCGAATCGTCGAAGGGACCCGTGCGCCGGAAAAGCGTGGTGGAGCAGAACGACAGCATCGTCGTCGTTCGCTGGGCGCGACGCGCGCTCGGTGATTCGCTCCAACTGCGTGTCGACGCGATCACACGTGGAGGCGAGGGATGGCTCGTGCGCCTCATCCCGGAGCGCGGCGGCACGGCGGGAGGGGGCGAAGTGTGGGTCGAGCGCGACTCATCGGCGACGGTCGTGAAGCGCTACTGACCTGGTGAACGGAAACGACGAAGGGCCGCGCATATGCGCGGCCCTTCGTCGCTCGTCGGACCTACTGGCCGACGTGCTTCGAGTACTCCTCCGGACCGAGCAGCGAATCGCGGTCGGCGCTGCTCTTCAGGCGCAGCTTGATCATCCACCCGTCGCCGTACGGATCGCTGTTGACGAGCGCGGGCTCCTTGTCCAGCCGGTCGTTGACGGCGACGACTTCGCCGGCCAGCGGCGAGAAGAGCTCGGAGACCGCCTTCACCGCCTCGACCGTCCCGAAGACGTCGTGCGGCCCGTACTTCGTGCCGACTTTCGGAAGCTCGATGTAGACGACGTCGCCCAGCTCACCCTGCGCGTAGTCCGTGATTCCGATCGTGACGACGTCCGGATCGGGGGTCGGCTTTACGTACTCGTGTTCTTCAGTGTAGAGCAGATCGCTCGGAATGTCGGCCACGAGCTGCCTCGCGCGGTAGAAGGAGACTGATTCGGCGCGAAGTCTACCCGCGCGGAGGCGCGAGTGTCAAGGAATCTGCGCTCTGCCGCGCGCCCATTTCATCGGTGAGCGCGTGCCACACTTCGTCGACGCGCGTCGCCAGCGCCTGACGCGTGCCGTCGTTGTCGATCA
>Ga0307312_10002108_pt1 | contig 10418 bp, 10 predicted proteins | sample ER_DNA_202_FD_194489 | JGI IMG/M metagenome (GOLD analysis project Ga0307312, IMG submission 194489) | Bulk soil microbial communities from the East River watershed near Crested Butte, Colorado, United States - ER_DNA_202 | ecosystem: Environmental > Terrestrial > Soil > Floodplain | place...
GGGGGAGTTGTTGGTGTAGTGAATCGTCTCCTTGCCCTGGAGCTCCCGCCGGGCGGTATCCAGCGTGGCCGCGATCCGGTAGTCCGCTCGCTGCTGCCAGTAACTCGGACCAGGCCGGCCCGCGCCGGTGCGGTATTCGTTGGGACCGGGCAGGGCCAGCGAACGGAATACGGACGGGGGAACCGGCATCGTGTCGCCGCCGGCCCGCGCCTGTGCTGCGGCTGAACCCTGGAGAGCAAACGAGAGTACGAGGACACCAAGCATCAGACGAGCCATTGAGAGCCCCATCGGGTTGGGTGGATGGCGACAACATACCCCGAGCCAACCGAGTAGCAAGCAGGTGGCCACTGGCGGATCCGAGCGCGAATGTTCATGTTTGCGCGCCCCTTCACCCCTCACAGGAGATAGCATGCTCTGCTTTCGTTCTCTGCCCGTTATCGGGCTGATCGCCGCCGGAACCTTCGCTGGCTGTAAGTCCGACCGCCCCGCGGGAGGAACCGGCACCTCGCCGGCGACGGCGACCGAGCCCGCGAAGGCGGCTCCGGCCACCGTGACTGTCACGGCGACCGACTACCGCTTCGATGCCCCTGCCACAGCGCCGGCCGGCGCGGTCACGATTCACCTGGTAAATCACGGGAAGGAGCTGCACCAGGTTCAGCTGATCAAGCTGGAGGGTGGAAAGACCGCCGCCGACCTGACGAAGGCGCTGCATACTCCCGGCCCCCCGCCCTCGTGGATCAAATTCGTCGGCGGGCCCAACGGAGTCGCTCCCGGCCAGGAGGCGCGGGCGACATCGGTGCTCGCTCCAGGGAGCTACGTGTTCCTCTGCTTCATCCCCAGTCAGGACGGTGTCATGCACGCCGCCAAGGGCATGGTCCGCCCCTTCGAGGTCACCGCCGCATCCGGCGCCATGACGGAAGCGCCGGCCGCCGACGTGACGATTACGCTGACGGACTACGACTTCCAGTCATCCCAGCCCCTTACGGCAGGCCAGCATACCATCTTGGTCAAGAACGCCGGGCCTCAGCCCCACGAGATCGTTCTGCTCAAACTGGCACCGGGCAAGAAGGCGGAGGACTTCGGAACCTGGGCCGAGACCGGCATGAAGGGGCCGCCGCCGGCGGAGCCGCTCGGTGGGGTCGGCTTCCTGGACAAGGGATCGGAGGGTTCCTTCACCGCCGATCTTACTCCAGGAGACTACGGCTTCATCTGCTTCGTGCCGGATGCCAAGGATGGCAAGCCGCACCTGGCGCATGGAATGATGAAGACGGTCACGGTGAACTGACGCAGCGGTTGCGCCGGAAGTCGCTCGGCCGGCAGTCGAAGCCGCGTCCACCCCAGAGACCCGCGCCGCTCGCGCGGGCCTCTTTTTGCGCCCGCTCCAGTCGCTCGGCATACTTGATGTTGGGTGGCACGGTATAGAGCACGGCCCAGCCATCCCGCAGCATCGCCTCATTGACCAGAGTCGGACCAACCCAGACGTAGGCCAGCCGCCGACCGTAGCGATCCGTAGGGGCGACATCCGATTCCAGCCGGACGGCGGCCGTGGGCCGGAGCAACTTGAGCAGAGCGTTCCGAGCAAGATCGCCGTAGGGCCGCTGCTGGGACTCCGGGCTGTCCACTCCGACGAGACGCACCCGGCGGCCGTCGGCGCACTGAAAGGAGTCGCCGTCGGCCACATGGGCGACAATGCAGCTGTCCTGCCGCGGCGGTTGCTGCTGCCGCGCGGCACAGCCGAGTGGCATGGTGGCCAGCACAAGGGTCAGGAGCCAGAAGCGCATTGTGTGGGGGCAGCAGGCATGCATTGCACCTGGGGCTGAATAACACGAAAGCACGAAAAGACGAAAACAACGGCCGACAAACAAGCAGACAACAACATCAACAACAATACTGTGACGTGCTCCCGACCGCAGTGCGACCCGGCAAGTCGCCTTCGTGTTTTCGTGCTTTCGTGATTGCTTTTGTTTGCTGTGACCTGAGGACTAAGGCAATGCTTCATGTGGCAGTGACCGGCGCTAATGGCCTGATCGGCTCGGCGCTCCGCCGGCGGCTGGAGGTGGCGGGTCACCGGGTGAGCCGTCTGGTACGCCGGACTGCCGGCCCCGGTGAGATATCGTGGGATCCCGCAGCCGGGACGCTAAATCCCGCCGCCCTCGAGGGGACCGATGCCGTCGTTCACCTCTCGGGAGAGAACGTCGGCGCCCGGTGGACCACCGAGCGGAAGGCACGCATCCGCTCCAGCCGGGTGGCCAGTACCCGCCTGCTCAGCGAGACGCTGGCCGGTCTGCAACGTCCTCCCGAGGTGCTGGTATCAGCCTCGGCGGTGGGAATCTACGGAGACCGCGGTGACGAGGTGCTCAACGAACAGAGCCCGGCGGGCGATCCCAACCGGAACTTCCTCGTATCAGTCACCCAGGAATGGGAAAGGGCGGCGGAGCCGGCGCGGGTCGAAGGCATTCGGGTCGTGCATCCCAGGTTCGGCGTGGTGCTCAGCGCTGCGGGTGGCGCGCTCAGGAAGATGCTCTTGCCCTTCCGATTGGGTCTCGGTGGGTGCTTCGGAAGCGGTAAGCAGTGGATGAGTTGGATCTCGATCGACGACGCCGCGGAGGCCGTTCACCGGGCGCTCCTCGACGAGGCTCTCCAGGGCCCGATCAACGTGACGGCGCCGGGGCCGGTTACCAACCGTGACTTTACCCGCACCCTCGCTCGAGTGCTGTCACGTCCTGCACCCTTTGCCGTGCCCGCGGCGGCGCTCCGGTTCGCACTGGGCGAGATGGCCGAGGGCACAATCCTCTCCAGTACCCTCGCAGTGCCGGCCACGCTGCTCCAGGCAGACTTTCGCTTCAGCCATCCCGATCTGGAGAGCGCACTACGGCATGTGCTGCACCGGGGCGGAGGGGATAACTTTCTTTCATGACAAAGCCCAGGGCGGTGGTGCTCCTGAGCGGGGGGATGGACTCCGCCACCACCGCAGCCATCGCGCTCAACGATGGCTTCGACGTGCACGCCCTTAGCTTCCGGTACGGTCAGCGGCATGCGGCCGAGCTGGAGGCCTCGCGCCGGGTCGCCGAGCAGCTGGGCATCCGGAAGCATGTCGTCCTCGACATCGATCTTCGCGCCTTCGGCGGCTCCGCGCTCACTGGGGAGCTGGACGTGCCCAAGGACACCCCGCTGGAAGAGATCGGCCAGCGAATTCCCCCGACATACGTGCCGGCTCGCAACACCATCTTCCTGGCGTTTGCGCTGGGTTGGGCCGAGGTGCTTGGCGCATCCGACATTTTCATGGGCGCGAACGCCATGGATTACAGCGGGTATCCCGACTGCCGACCGGAATACATGCGCGCCTTTCAGGAGCTGGCCAACCTGGCCACGCGAGCCGGAGTCGAAGAGGGGCGCAGGATGACGATCCACACTCCTCTGATCTCGCTCTCCAAGCGTGAGATCATCGAGCGCGGGCTGGCGTTGGGCGTGGACTACGCCATCACCCTCACCTGCTACGATCCCAGCTCCGATGGGGCCGCATGCGGCCGGTGCGACGCGTGCCTGCTTCGGCTCAAGGGATTTCGCGAGGGCGGGATGGAGGATCCGGCGCCGTATCAATCCGTAGGGGTGACGCGTGCGTCGCCCAACAAACCATGACCTACGCCGTGAAGGAGATTTTCTACACCCTCCAAGGCGAAGGGGCCAACACCGGGCGGGCCGCGGTGTTCTGCCGCTTTGCCGGCTGCAACCTGTGGACCGGACGAGAGCAGGACCGCCACGAAGCCACCTGCCAGTTTTGTGATACCGATTTCGTCGGCACGGATGGGCCCGGTGGAGGGCGGTTCGCCTCGGCCGGGGAGCTCGCGGCCGCGGTAGCCGCCGCCTGGCCGCCCGCCGAGCCTGGCCGTCGCTTCGTGGTCTGCACCGGCGGTGAGCCGCTCCTCCAGCTGGATTCGGAGCTAGTCCAGGCGCTACACGGCGAAGGCTTCGAGATCGCGGTCGAGACCAACGGAACCCTGCCGCCCCCGGATGGCATCGATTGGCTCTGCGTGAGTCCCAAGGCCGGGGCCGAGCTGGTTGTCACCCGTGGCGATGAGATCAAGCTGGTTTTTCCGCAGGCCGGGGCGGCACCGGATCAGTTCGAGCGGCTCGGGTTCCGCCACTACTTCCTCCAGCCGATGGACGGACCCGACCGCGAGGCCAACACCTCGGCCGCCCTTCAATACTGCCTGGCCCACCCGCGCTGGCGGCTCAGCCTGCAGACGCATAAGCTTCTCGGGATTCCGTAGGCGGGAAGCCAGGAAGCGGGGAAGCGGGGAAGGATGTGTCGGTGGATTATGGGACCGCCGCGCTTGCTACCCCGCTCCTGTCTGTTCCAGGCTTAGCATTTCGTCCCCGCCTCCCCGCTTCCCCGCTTCCCCGCTGAGAATGCACGGCTATTCCGACCGGATCAATCACGCGTTCGCCTTTGCCGCCAAATATCATGGCGCGGTCGCGCCTGTCGGTGCCGGGATGGACTATCTGGCGCACCCGTCCAACGTGGCGGTCATCCTCGCGCGATACGGGTGTGATCAGATCACAATCGTCGCCGGCATCCTGCACCACGTCCTGGAGGAATCCGCCCCGGACAAGCGCCCGGTGCTCGAGCGGAAAATCGGCGACAAGTTCGGGCCGGTCGCGCTGGCGGTGGCCAAGGATGCGCTGGAGCCCAAGTTCGACCGGCGCGGCAACGAACGCGCCTGGCAGGCCCAGAAGCAGGAGTACCTGACCCAGCTCGGCATCGCGGAACCCAGGGCGCTCGATATCTGTGTGGCCGACGAGATCCACGCCTGCGGCTCTACCGTCACGGCACTCAGGCGACTGGGGGTCGAGTATTTGCGCACAGTCTCGCGCGCCAGCTCGGAACAGACGATCTGGTGGTACCGCTCGATGCTGGAAATTCTCGCCAGCCGCCCGGACTGGCCCCAACGGGACATGCTGACCGAGCTGCGACTCATGAGCGCCGACCTGGTGCGAAGTCTTCGGGAGAGAGAGGAATATCTGTGAGTCGTCGCGTCATCCTTGCGCTCCTGATCAGCGCGACCGGGTGCATGGGCAACGCCCCGCCACCGATCCCGCTCAAGCCGGTCCGCTACCTCGTGATCAACGACGTCTATGTGGCCGACACCATGCCCGACGGACAGGGTGGTCTGGCCCGGGTTGCCACGGTACGGAACCGCCTGGCCGACCAGGGGCCGATCCTCTTCGTGCTGGCCGGCGACGTGCTGAGTCCGAGCCTGGCCAGCAAGTTCTATCGGGGCCGGCAGATGGTGGAGGCGCTGAACGCGGCCAAGCTCGACTATGCCACCTTCGGCAACCACGAGTTCGACTTTCCGCTCGATACCCTCCTCGCCCGGATCGGCGAGTCGAAGTTCAAGTGGATCTCGAGCAACTGCACCCTGGCCAGCGGAGAGCCGCTGGCGAAGGTCCTCCCGTGGGACACCCTGCACGTTTCGGGTCATAAGGTCGGGATGTTCGGCCTCACCCTCGAGGGTCCCTATCCCGCCTACGTTCTCTGCTCCAGTCCGGACACGGCCGCACACCGGGTCATCCAAACGCTCACCGATGAGGGCGCGGATCTGATTGTCGGGGTGACTCACCAGACGATGGCGGCGGATCGCGAGCTGCTCGGACGGGAGCCGCGACTCGACCTCATCCTGGGAGGCCATGAGCACGAGGCGCTGGACTCCGTCATCTCGAATCGGCATGTCGTTAAGGCGGATGCGAACGCCAGAAGCGCCCAGTTCGTAACCGTCTGGGGCGGAAAGGGCAAATGGCGGCAGGCGATTGGGCTGGTGCGCATCGATCAGGCACTACCGCCCGACACGGCGGTCGCGCGGGTGATCGAGGCATGGAGGGACAGTCTTGACCGGCAACTGGGACCGGTACGCGAAGTGGGCCTCACCAGCGCGACCATCGAGCCATCGGGCAGGGAGTCGCGGCGGCGAGAGTCGTTGCTCGGCGATCTGGTGACCGACGCCATACGGGCTGGAACCAGGGCCGATGTCGCCCTGCTTAACGCAGGCACACTTCGCCTGGACAACGCCATCAAGCCGGGCCCGGTCACCAACCACCAGCTCGAGGCGGTCTTTCCCTTTGCCGATCAGACCCGGGTCGTCACCTTCCCGCTGAGCGGTGCCGGGGTGAGACAGATTCTGGAGCACGGGGTGTCCCGCGGGGTTCTCGGCAGCGGCGGGTTTCTTCAGGTCTCCGGTGTGTCTTTCACCTTCGACCCCAACCGCCCCTCGGGCAGCCGGATCGTCGGCGAGATCCGGCGAAGCCAGGGAGCGGTCCTGGGACCGCGCGACACCGTCGTGGTGGCGTTTGGGGCCTACACGGCCTGTGACGGGGGAGATGGGTACAAGGTGCCAGAGGCCATACCCGCCTGTGGCCGGCGCGAGGCCGCACCCAGGGCCCTGGACCTGCTGACCCGGTATATCACGGATTCCCTGAAGGGGAAGATCGATCCGCCCAGGGACTCTCGGGTGGTCGAGGCTAGAAACACAAATCCCGGCTGAGCGGTAGCTCGCCGGGACCAGGCAGCTTTAGCAATTTTCATCACCCAGGCTGCAAAGCTAAAATCCCTGGGGCCCCGTAGGGCTATGTTCTTCAATCGCTTGATGCAATGTAACCAGGCGCATCCCGGCTCGCAACCCGCCTCTCCCGCTCCCTCCAACCTTCGGCTCCGAGTATTATAGGCCATGGGTTTAACCCCTCACCCATCCCTCGCCACCCTACCCAGCGCTTTCGCAGCCGCCTGCCGGCTCTCTCGAACCGAGGGGGAGCTGTTCGAGCGTTGCCGGATCGCGCTTGTCCGGCGTTTCCAGAGTGAACGGATCTGGTTTATCCTGACCTCACCCGGCGAATCTCTCCCCCGGGTGGGCCCCGGCGCCGGGTTCGAGGACGCGGTCGAGGTGGCACGCCTGGGCAGCGGCCAGACCGAGGTGGTCATCCACGCGGACCCTCTCGTGGCGGAAGAGATGCGCTCCGTGGCGATGTCGCTGGCGCTCGGGCTGAGCGTGGTGCTGGAGCTCCGGAGTATCCTGCTCGAGAGACAGGCCGCGCTGGACGACGCTGTGTTTCAGCTCCGGGCCCTGCGTCAGGTCGCCCGGCTTCTTTCGTCGGTTCACTCCACCGAAGAAACCGAACAGCTTATCCTGGACTTCATGGCGGAGGTGTTCTTTGCCTGGTGGGCCTGCCTGTACCGGCCTGAGGGCGAGACCTATATGCCCACCGTCTTTCGTTCGTTGAACGACCGGCTACGGCCGGCACCGATCGATCGGATCGCGCTGGATCAGGCGCTCCCGCCGGGAAGCACCGCCACGGGGGCCGATGACGTTTCCGTGGCGGAGCTGGTCGGCCCTGGGGCCGAGCTGGTCGTACCCCTCGACGCCGGAGCGGAGCGCATGGCGATGCTGGTGCTCGGGTCCCGGATCAGCGATAAGCTGTACGGCCGGGCCGAGTCGGAGCTCGCGGGCACCCTTTCCTTTGCTGCGGCGATTGCGCTCAAGAATTCGGAGCTGGTGGAACAGCTCCACAGCGCGGCCACCACCGATGAGCTGACGGGGCTGTGCAACCGGCGCGCTCTGGAGGATCGTCTCGCCGCCGAAATTTCCCGGAGCTTGCGCCATCAGCTTCACACCAGTGTTCTTCTCCTCGACCTGGACCGGTTCAAGGTGGTCAACGATACCATGGGCCATGCCGCCGGCGACCGCCTGCTGGTGCAAGTCGGCCAAATTCTCCGCAAGCAGTGTCGAGCGCTGGACGTGGTGGGGCGCCTCGGTGGAGACGAGTTCCTGGTGATTCTGCCGATGACCAAGCCGGCGGAGGCCAAGGTGTTCGTTGCCCGGGTGCAGGCGAGCCTGCGGGAGATCGAGAAGACCAACCCCGAATTCGGCGCCTGCACGCTGAGCATGGGGATCGCCGAATCGCCCCACCACGGCACGACGGTCAGCAGCGTCCTGGCCGCGGCAGATAACGCGCTGTACCGTGCGAAGCGGGGGGGCAGGAACACGGTCGAGGTGGCGGAAGCCTAGGTGACCATGACGGAATCCGAGTTTACCCTGCTGGGCGACGCACTCTGGCTCGACTTCATCAACACCGCCAGGGGCCGGGTGGCCAGCCCACCCGACCTCCTCCCGGATGATGCCGCCCTGCTCCGCTGGTCGGCGGCACAGAGCATCGACCTGAACGGCGGTCAACCTCCTCTCCCTCTCGTGCTGCAGCTTCGGGAACGGCTCACGGCGCTGGCAGAGGCGCTGCACGCCGGACTGCAGCCTCCCACAGCATCCATCACGGCCATCAACGAGCAGTTGGCACAGGGTGGCGGCTGTCATCAGCTCACCCGGATCAGCGGCGAGTGGCAGGTCCGGTTTGCCCCGGAGCGGCGCCCGGCCATCCTCCAGGCCATCGCCCAGTCAGCGGCCGCCAGCCTGGCGGACTCGCTACGTTTTGTGCGGCGCTGCGCCGGTGAGGGCTGCTCGCTCTTCTTCAGCGACGATTCGCCACATCAGAGCCGACTCTGGTGCAGCATCGCGGTATGCGGCCGGCAGCTGAAGGTCGAGCGGCGCCGCGGACTCCTGCGCTGACCACCACAATCGAGCCACTGGAGTATTTCCGCCGCACCCAGGCGGCGCTCGGCGACCGGTACCGCCTGCAGCGCACGGTCGCCGCTACCCAGGAGCTCGCCCTGTTCGAGGCCTGGGACGAGGTGCTGAAGCGGCGAGTCAGCCTCCGAGTAGATCTCGACCCAGCCACCAGAGGCTGGTTCCTCCGAGAGGCGGAGGCACTCGGCCGGCTGGACCATCCCGCCATCCGCCACGTGTACGACGCCGGTGTGCTCGGCGATCTGGCGTATCGGGTCGGCAACTGGATCGACGGGGAGAGTCTCCAGGATGCGCTCCGCCGCGGGCCCCGGCCGATCCCCGTGGTGCACACGCTGGCTCGCGACCTGCTGGGCGCTCTGGAGCATGCCCACGCCCATGTCATCATCGTTCGCCGGGTGGTACCCGCCTCGCTGCTGCTGAGTACCGCAGACAGAGGGACGGTGACCGATCTCCGCTTCTGCAGCTATGCCCTTTCAGCCATCCCGCCCGGCACCCTACCGCCCGAGCCGGCCTACATGGCACCGGAGATTCGAGAGGGCGCCGCGGGTGATGCCACGAGCGACGTCTACACCGCCGGTGCGGTACTCTACGTCGCGATTACCGGCGAGGCGCCGCCGCTCGATCCCAGCCAGTTGCGGCGGCCAACGGAGTTGAGGCCGGCCTGCCCCCGCGCCATCGAGCGTATCCTCATGAGGGCGATGCAGCCCGACCCGGACGACCGGTATCTCACCGCGGCGGAGATGCTGGAGGACTTCGCCTCGGACGCGGGTACCTTCGAGACGCCCCTGGTCCCGGTTGGCCCGGGGCCTATGGCGGACGTCGAGGACAAGGTCCGCTGGGAGAAGCGGCTCCGCAGGGCATTGGGCGACGACTACGAGCTGCTCGGCCTGCTGGGAACCGGCGGCTTCGGCCGGGTGTATCGAGTGCGCGACCTGCACCTCGAGCGGGAGGTGGCGCTCAAGGTTCTCCAACCTCTGCTCACCCGGGATCCGGAGGTGGTGGAGCGCTTCCGCCGGGAAGCCCAGCACGCGGCAGGTCTGAGCCATCCCAACATCGTGAACATCTATGATATCGGAGGCCGATCGGGACTGCTGTGGTACACCATGGAGTTGATCGAGGGGCCGAGCCTGGCTCAGCTGGTGGAACGCGAAGGGCCGCTGTCGCTCGACCGCGTGCTGCGATTGCTGCGGGAGGCGCTCTCCGCCCTGGCCCACGCGCATGGGTCCGGGCTGGTGCACCGCGACATCAAGCCGGAGAACATGCTGTTCGACCTAAGCGGGAGTCTCCAGATCACCGACTTCGGCCTTGCCCTGGCGATCCGGGGCAAATACGCCGGGGCCAGCAGCCAGAGCGGGACGCCTCAATTCGCCAGTCCCGAGCAGCTGCTGGGTGAGCGGGTCGACCAGCGGTCGGACCTATACAGTCTGGCGGCAGTAGCGTACTACGCCTTGCTCGGCAGGCCGCCCTTTCCGGGAAGGACGGTCGAGCAGGTGCTCGCGAAGCAAACCACCAATCAGTTTCCCACTTCCCGGGGGCAGCGTGACGATGTGAGCGAGGCGCTGGAACGAGTCCTCGATCGCGCGCTCAGCGCCGACGTAGAGGAACGCTATTCGTCCGCGGCCGAGTTCCTCCAGGCGGTGAACCACGCGGCCGGCACCTCCGGTCGGGAGCCGGTGACCGACTGGGCTCGTGCCGCGGCCCGCTGGCTCCGCGGCTCCCCCCTTGACTAAATTCGGTCACTCTACAAATTAGTCCCCCGATGCGTCCCCCAAGAGAACGTTTGACCGACTG